>Ga0307277_10000200_pt1 | contig 20117 bp, 15 predicted proteins | sample ER_DNA_116_FD_194473 | JGI IMG/M metagenome (GOLD analysis project Ga0307277, IMG submission 194473) | Bulk soil microbial communities from the East River watershed near Crested Butte, Colorado, United States - ER_DNA_116 | ecosystem: Environmental > Terrestrial > Soil > Floodplain | place...
GTCCAGGAGGAACGAAGCATGGCCCGCGGTGTGACCGGGGGTGTGGAACGCGGTGAACCCCGGCACCGATATCGGGCCGTCGGCAGTCAGCGTCTCGTCCACAGGAACCGGCTCTGGGGCGGGCATAACAGCCCCAACGACGCGCATGAAACGGCTCCTAGGACGAGGTTTGGCGCCGGAGATGCGCGATGCGTCTCCGGCATGGGCCACGATCCGAGCACCGGACCGGCGCCGCAGCTCGGCCACGCCGCCGACATGGTCGGGATGCCAGTGCGTCAGCAAGATCGTGTGCACCTCGCCGATTCGGCGCCGGGCCTCCTCAATTGCTCTCACCACCTTGTCGGCCCGGCCGGGCAGTCCGGTATCAACCAGCACGACGCCGTCGTCGACGACAACCGCATAGGCATGGACATATGCGATCGGGATCTCGATGACCCCGTCGACCACTTCGCGCATGCCGTCATCCTTCCCACGAGCGCTGAGCTTGTCGAAGCGGGCCCTTCGACTGGCTTCGGGCGCATCGACCCCGCGTGGCCGGATCTCGACCTTCAGACCATTGGTCGTTTCAAACGGCCGATCGAGCTCCCAATTCATTACGGACCAGTGGAGCGACCTCGGCACCGAAAAGCTCGATCGAGCGCATCGTGAGTGCATGATCAACATGAGCAATATGCATCTCAAAACGCTCAATACGCATTAGCTCATGCAGCCGGATGATCTTGTCAGCCACCGTCTCCGGGTTGCCGAAGAACAAGGCGCCCTCGGGCGCAATCAGCTCTTCTACAGCCGCATCGCCCATCGGTGCCCAGCCTCGCTCGCGGCCGATCTTGGCAAACGTTCGGCGATAAGCCGGCAGAAACTCCGCGCGCGCTGCGCGCTCGTCGCGAAAGACGTAGCCATGGCTGTGTACCGCCAGCGGCGTATCGGGATCGTGCTCGCCGTACTCCAATGCCTTGCGGTATAGCTCGACCAACGGCGTGAAGGCGGCCAGCCGCCCACCGATGATCGCAAGTGCCATCGGAAGGCCAAGGGTGCCGGCGCGGATAACTGAATTGGGCGTACCGCCTACGGCGATCCAGATGGGTAGTGGCCGACCTTCCTGGCGAGGATAGACAGCGGCGTTGTCCAGCGATGATCGGAACTTTCCGTGCCAGGTCACCGGCTGATCTTCGCGAACCTTCAACAACAGATCGAGCTTCTCGGCGAAGAGCTCGTCGTAGTCAGACAGCGAGTAGCCGAACAAGGGAAACGACTCGCTGAACGACCCTCGGCCTACCATCAGTTCGGCCCGTCCATTGGACAGCAAATCGAGGGTGACGAAGTTTTGGAATACCCGGACCGGATCTGCCGAACTGAGCACGATGACCGCGCTCGACAGCTTGATCGTCTTCGTGCGACCGGCGATTGTCGCAAGAACGATTTCCGGAGCCGACGCTGCCATGTCGGGCCGGTGATGCTCGCCGATGGCATAGAGCTCGAGGCCGAGCTCGTCGGCGAGCTTGGCCTCCTCAACCACCTGCCGTAGTCGCTCGCCTGGAGAGGTGTTCGGATCGGTTATTTCGGCGAATGTGGTGAGCCCAAGTTCCATAGCAGCGTGATACTCCTCGTCGAAGTGCCGTATCCACACAGTAGAGGTGGTTCATCGTGAGGCAATCGACGGCAAGAAACCCGGATCACCGCGACACTAAACTGTCCCGGTGACCTCAGCCGAAAGCCATGACGTAGGGGATGCAGCCGCCGGCTGGCAGGTTCCGCCGGACGAATTCCGGTTCGCCGCTACGCTGAGGCATCCTCGACTCATGCCGGACGGATCGACTAATCGTTGATGCGCGACGAATCCAGCAGCGGCGGCGCGCCTTGGTCGTGGCAGTACGACGTAACTTCTAGACTCGGGCCCGAGGCCAGCACGGCCACCTTCCCCACCGTGTATGGAGCAGACGTGACAATGACGACCGTTGGCGACCCTTTGGTGGGTCGCCTTTTGGACGGTCGCTACGAGGTCACCCAGCGGCTCGCCCGCGGTGGCATGGCCACCGTCTATCGGGCTGTCGATACCCGCCTGACCCGTACCGTCGCAGTAAAAGTGATGCACATCGGGCTAGGCGATGAGACAGAGTTCGCGCGCAAGTTCGATCGTGAGGCACGAGCGGCAGCCAGACTGTCTCATCCGAATGTGGTGTCAGTTTTTGATCAAGGTCAAGACCGCGAAGGCTCGAACAGCCGGCCCTACATCGTGATGGAGTACGTCGAGGGACAGACACTGCGCGACGTACTGAATCGGGAAGCTCCGATGCCGCCGAGGCGGGCACTCGAGATCATGGAGCCGGTACTGGCAGCTCTCGCGACAGCCCACAACGCGGGGTTAGTACATCGCGATGTCAAGCCGGAGAACGTTTTGATCAGCGACCGCGGTCAGATCAAGGTCGCGGACTTCGGACTCGCCAAAGCCGTCTCATCACAGACCAACACCGCAACCCAGGGGTTGCTCATCGGCACCGTGTCCTATTTGCCCCCGGAGCTTGTGATGTCCGGGAACGCGGACGCACGATCCGATGTCTACAGCGCCGGCATTGTTCTTTTCGAGCTCCTGACCGGGCGCAAACCTCACACTGGCGATACGCCCATCCAGATCGCGTACGCGCACGTGCATCGTGACGTACCGCCACCATCGACCAGTCCCACCGCTGGCCGGATTCCGCCCTACGTGGACGCTCTGATCACCCGCGCTACGGCTCGGAATGCCAATCTGCGGCAACATGATGCAAAGGTCTTTCTTGATCAGGTACGGCGGGCTCGCGGCGCGCTCCAGCGAGGCCTGGCCGATGATCCGGAGTTGACCCGTGAGCTGCGCACCACACCAACACCGCCAGCGGCGAGGCCGAGGCCGCGCAACCGCGCAGATTACGAGGTTACCCAGAGAGTACCGGCGCCGATGCCGCCCCGACGCGTCGAGCCGCGACTCTCCGGTGGCGCGCACACCATCATCGATGCTCCACCGCCGACGGTTGCCAGGCCGCTGCACGAGCCGTCTCCGGACCGCTTAGCCGCCGAGCGCGAGCGCCGGGCACGGAAGCGTCGCAGGGGTTGGCTGGCCCTCCTGCTGGTGCTCATGCTGTCCGCGTCCGCCGCACTCGCTGGTTGGTATCTGACTGAAGGCCGGTTCACTACCGCACCGGACCTTGGCTCGCTCAGCAGAACTGAGGCCCAGCGCGTGGCCAGGAACTCCGGCTTGAGGATTGACTTCTCGGACGCGTATAGCGAAACGGTAGCCCGCGGCCAGGTGATCTCCACTGATCCGAGACCCGGCACCAAGATCGAAAAGGGCTCTCGGATCAAAGCGGCCTTATCCCAGGGACCCGAGCGGTATTCCATGCCTGCCGTCGTTGGCCTCTCCCAGTCCGCAGCCGAGGCGGCGATCCAGAAGGCGAAGCTCGTCGTTGGCAAGATCGCCAATGGCTTCAGTGAGCACGTGGCGGCCGGCGTGGTCCTCAGCGCGTCAGAGAAAGAAGGCGCCCGCCTCAGGAGGGGCACTGCCATCGACTTGGTGGTCTCGAACGGGCCGAAGCCTCTAGTGATAACCAATTACCAAGGCACCCCGTACGATGCCGCAGCCGCAGCTTTGAGCAACGCGGGCTTCCGGGTGGTCCAGCGGAGCGCGTACTCGAACAAGGTGGCCAAGGATCTTGTGCTGCGTCAGAATCCGCGAGGTGGCCACGGCGCTCCTGGTGACACCATTACCCTCACCAGATCGCTCGGTCAGAACCTGATCACGGTGCCCAATGTGCAGCGCATGGCGGTTCCAGCCGCCAGGAAGGTGATGCGGGAGGCCGGCTTCAAGACCAAGGTGCAGCCAGTTTCGATCAATCGCCATGGAGTTAGCTACGTGGTCTACACCAACCCTTCGGCGCGTACGGAAGCGCCTAAAGGCTCCACGATCACCTTGTACGTCGTCTGACGGTCACTCCCCCAGTCGTCAGCTCGGCCACCTCGGACAACCAGTCAACACCAGCTCTAGAACTCGAGGCGGTACTCATCGGCAGTCACGCAACGCAATTGGGGCGCGATGGTGGACTTCTCGCCGGTGAGATCGACGTGGGTCACCGCTCTAGGCTGGGGCGATGCTTGCTGCCAGGTCTCGCACCGAGCTGCTGGCGTTTCTGGCGCTGCTGTTGATGACGGCTGCCTGGGGCTCGACATTCTTTCTGATCAAGGATGTGGTGACCCGGATTCCGGTAGCCGACCTGCTCGCCATCCGTTTTGCGATTGCCAGCGTGGCGCTTGCCATCATCGCGGCGCCTCGGCTTCGCTTGTCTCGAACCGTCCTGATGTATGGCTCCTTGCTTGGACTCTTGTACGGCTCCGCGCAGATCTTGCAGACCGCGGGGCTGGCCCATACTGCAGCCAGCGTTTCGGGCTTTGTCACAGGGCTCTATGTGGTGGTGACCCCGCTGCTGACTGCACTCCTGCTGCGGCGTCGGATCCCGCGTTTGACCTGGCTGGCTGCGATCCTTGCCACGGTTGGACTCGGCATACTGGCGCTGCACGGCTTCGCGCTCGGCTACGGTGAACTGCTGACCTTGATCGCTGCAGTGATCTATGCGGGTCACATCGTGGCCCTTGGGCGGTTCAGTACTCCGGAGACCACGCTAAGTCTGAGCCTGGTTCAGCTGATCGTGATCACGCTGGTGTCTGCCGTCGCGGCGTGGTGGCCGACGACAGGATCAGGTGCCGGCATCCAGTTGCCAAACAGCGCCGGTGATTGGCTTATCGTGCTCTATCTCGCGCTTATTGCGAGCGCTATGACGATGGTGTTGCAAACCTGGGCTCAGGCGCACATTGAGCCCTCGCGGGCTGCAGTGATCATGGCCATGGAGCCCGTCTGGGCAGCGGCCTTCGCGGTGGCCCTCGGTGGGGAGACAATCACCCTACGCATGATCATTGGCGGCCTGGCCATCCTGTCCGCGATGTATCTCGTAGAGCGTCCCCAAGGTCACCGCACTCAGGCACCACGTAGGGAGTACGTATGAGCAGCACGATCGTGATCATCTTCATCGTGATCGCCGTGCTGGTGGTAGGTCTCATTGCCTTTTTGATCATCCGCCGCCAGCGCTACGTACGGGCACTGCGCGGACGTGGTTGGACCTTCGAGTCGCGTCCCTCCTTGGACTGGGTTCTTGATCACCATGCACCGCCGTTTGGCCTCGGCTTCGTGCGCAAGGTGGACGAGGCAATCTCCGGCCAGACCGCAGCCGGGGTGCCATTCCGGGTGTTCGAGTACACCAGCAGCGAGGGCGGACCCAAATTCGACGACCGCGTGGTGAGCATGCAGTTGCCCTTACCCCTCCCGGATCTGTTCGTGTCCACAGACCAGGCTCGCAGCGGCGTAGAGCTGCCTCAGGTTGACGTGGATCCGCGCTATCAGGTACGGGCTGCTGACGCTGGATATGCCGGAACGGCCCTCTCCGCCTCTGTGCTTGATGCGGTCGCTGCCTTTGGCCAGGCAGGGCACAAGGTCGATCTCAGCATCGACGGTCAACAGCTGGTTGCGGTTGGTACACCCAAAGACCCGGAGCAATTGCAGGGCTATCTCGAGAAGCTCGGAGCGGTCGCCCAGGCGTTCGACCCGGGAGCCTTGGCGCCCTATCGGGCAACACCGCCGACGCCGGGATTCGAATTCTACGGCCATCCTGACTGGCAGCTGATCGGCCGCGACGACACGCTCATCGCTAAGTACGACCTGACCACAGCGGGGTTCGGGCATACCACGGACAAGGCGATTCGCGGTTCCAACGACGGCTTGCCGATCGAGGCGTTTATTCACCGCTGGAAGACGCAACGCACAGAGACCTACACCGACTCAAATGGCCATACCCGGACGCGCACGGTGACCGAGAATCACTCCGAAGTCGTGACTGCGATCATGATGCCTTTCTCGTTCCCGATGCTCTCAGTGGGCGGCGGCTGGGGTGGCAAGAAGGTCCGCTTCGAGAGCGAGGAATTCAATGACCGCTTTACGGTGCGCACCGACAATCCCAAGTTCGCATCGGATGTGATCCATCCGCGGACGATGGAGTTCTTAATGGCGGCGCAGCCGCCAGGATTTCGCATCGCAGGCAATGGGATGCGCTTCTCGGTCGACAAACATGACACGCAGTTGATCGGCTTCTGCGCCGACTTTGCACACGAGTTCTTCGGTCGCGTGCCGTCGTTCGTCTGGAAGAACCTGCAGATCACTCCGCCAACGTTTCGGCAGATGCCGCGAGATTGAGCGCGTGGGCGATCGGCACTCCAGGACGATAGGCCAGATGCAGATATGAGGGCGCATCCAGTACCGCGAGATCGGCCCGGTTTCCCACGGTCAGCTGACCAATGTCGGTGCGTCGCAGTGACTTAGCGGAGCCCGCCGTAGCGGCAAAAAGTGCCTGAGCTGGTGTCATGCCCATCTCGCGCACAGCCAAAGAGATCACCCACGGCACTGAGCTCGAGTAACAGGTGCCTGGATTGCAGTCAGTGGCCAGTGCGATCGAGACTCCTGCCGCGAGCAGCCGAGCGGCATCCGGATAGGGCGAGCGAGTACAGAACTCGACTCCCGGAAGCAGCGTTGCCACCGTCGTATCCGCTGCATCAGCCAGCGCATCGACATCCGCGTCGTCCAGATAGGTGCAGTGATCAACACTGGCTGCGGCCAACTCGACGGCCAACTGAACACCCGGACCAGGACCGAGTTGGTTGCCGTGTACGCGCAGGCCGAGACCGACAGCTGCTCCGGCCATGAGGATGTGGCGTGCTTCATCAGCGTCAAACGCATGGGGCGAGTGCGGCTCGCAGAAGACATCGATCCAGCGCCCATACGGCGCGGCAGCCTCCAGCATGGGCCCGGTCACGAGGTCGACATAGGCGGCCCGATCGTTCGCATACTCCGCCGGTACGACATGGGCGCCCAGGAAGGTCGCCTCGGTTGTGAACTGCCGAGCAATTGTGAGCGCCCTCACCTCGTCGGCAACGGTCAATCCGTAGCCGCTTTTGATCTCCACGGTGGTAGTGCCGAGGGCTCGTAGCTCGGCTATCCGGGCAGCAAGTAGCCGAGTGAGCTCATCGTCACTGGCCGCGCGAGTCGCAGCCACTGTGACGCCAATGCCGCCTCCATCGTACGGCTGGCCGGTCATCCGAGCCGTGAACTCGGCGGCTCGATCACCAGCGAAGATCAAATGGCTGTGTGAGTCGACAAAACCAGGAATGATCACTCGGCCGCCGACGTCGATCTTGGTGTCGGCCGCTGGCGCCTCAGCAGCGGGCCCTATCCAAGCGATCACATCCTCCTCGATGACGAGCGCAGCATTGGACCGAATGCCCAGCAGATCAGCGCTGGTACCGTCGCAGGTCACCAGCTCGCCGATTCCAGTGATCACTGTGCTGCTCACACGGCGTCCAGCTGATCAAGTGCGACAGCGAGCAGCCGAGCCGCTGAGCCGAGCTGATGCTGCCCATCCCGGACGATGGTGTGTCCGGCGACGACGACTTGATCGATATCGGCCGCGGTCGCAGCATAGGCAATTTGATCAGAATGGACTCCCGTAGTGCGCACCGAATCGGATCGGACGACGACGAAGTCCGCGAGAGCTCCATCGGCGATCCGGCCGCCGTCGGGCCAGCCCAGACTGTGATAGCCGGACTCGCTGCCGATATTGATTAGCTCGGCGGGGGTGAAGCGGCCACGTTGACCGGTCGCCAGCCGCTCGTGAAGCTCGACGCCACGTAGCTCCTCGAACGGGTCAATCACTGCCTGTTGATCAGAGCCGATGGTGAGCGGGCTGCCTGCGTCGGCCAGCCGTCGGGCCGGGCCGATGCCATCGGCAAGATCACGCTCCGTCGTCGGACAGAAGCACGCCGATGTCTGGCTGCTACCCAAGGTTTTGATGTCGGTGTCGCTCAGGTGGGTAGCGTGCACCACTGTAGTTCTGCGACCGAGTAGACCATGATCATCAAGCAACTCCGTGGGAGTACAGCCATAGAAAGCCTGGGTAACGGCGTTTTCCGCCGGTTGCTCGCTGAGGTGAACATGTAGCGGCTGCTCCCCTGCCACCTGACCGATCACGCTGAGAGCCTCAGCCGGCACTGCCCGAACCGAATGCACCGCGGCGCCAATGCGTACCCGATCACGATCGCTCAGCAGGCTCACCCGAGCCCGCCAGTGATCAACGTCGGAGTCAGCGAAACGCTGCTGTACTGAATCCAGCGGCAGATGGCCGGTTGCTGTGAGTCCGCCGGATAGGTAACAGGCGTCGATCAAGGTCAGTCGAATGCCGGCTTCGGTGGCAGCCTGGATCAGCGCTTGTCCCATGGCGTTGGGATCGGCGTACGCGCGCCCGCCTTGATCATGGTGTAGATAGTGGAACTCCCCGACGACAGTGAATCCGGCCAGCGCCATCTCGGCGAATACCGCACGGGCAAGCGAAAGGTAGGAGTCGGGGTCAAGCCGCGCGGCGAGAGCGTACATCTGCTCACGCCACGTCCAAAACGTGCCGCCTGCTGCGTGCGTTCGGCCACGTAGCCCCCGATGGAAAGCGTGGCTATGGCCGTTCGCGAGCCCAGGGAGTGTGACGCCGCCAAGGATTACCGCACCGATAGGCGGTTCGACACCGGCTCGAACCGCTGCAAAGCGCCCATCATCTACATCAAAGCCGACACCGGCGAAACAGCCGTCCGGCAGCCAGGCGTACGCGGACCAGTACGAACTCACGGTTCCACTCCAGCGAGGTCAGCCAGCACCGACGCCAGGGCAGCGACCCCGGCAAGGCAGTCCTCGGGCTCGGCCCACTCGGCGGGCGAGTGAGAAATGCCGGTCGGGTTGCGGACGAAGATCATCGCCGCCGGCACGCCGGCATTGGCAAGAATCCCGGCATCGTGCCCTGCACCAGTGCTCATCACCGGTGCATCATCGAGCAAGCTGGTCAGCCGAGTGACGAGCGCATTGTCGAAGTCCGTGTGTGGTGTCCGCGACTCCTCGACCATGACCCCGCCAAGGCTGGCAACCTGCCCTGCAATCTGATCAACGGTGGCGCTGAGCGCAGCTTCATCAGCCGCCCGGGCATCAAGCCAGGCGGTCGCCAGACGAGCAATGGCGTTCACGCCTCCGGGCATGATGTTGATCTTGCCAACGGTCGCCAGACTCTCATGTGCCTCGGCAGCCGCCCGCGCCTCGAGCACCAGGTGCGCGCAGCCGATCACCGCGTCCCGGCGATCGTTCAGCCTCGTCGTACCGGCATGGTTCGCTTCACCAGGAATTTCCGTACGCCACCGGCCATGGGCCCATAGCCCGTTGCCAACTGCCACCGGACGACTGAGATCGATCAGTCCCCGCCCCTGCTCGATATGCAGCTCAACGAATGAGCCGATCCGAGAAAGAGCCTCCGGATCAGGGCCCAACTGCTCCGGTTGTCTCCCCACCGCCCGCATTGCATCCGCCATCGTCACGCCGTCGGCGTCACGCAATGCCAATGCCCGATCAGGACTCAGCACGCCGGTGATCATCCGGGACCCGGCACAGGACACGCCAAACCGGGCACCCTCCTCGTCGACGAAGTTCACTACCCCGATCGGGCGGCGCGGCGTCAAGCCGTCGGCCCTCAGCCGGTCGACCGCCAGCAGCGCACTGACGACGCCGAGCGGCCCGTCGAAGGCGCCGCCGTCCGGAACACTGTCCAGGTGAGAGCCGGTAACGATGCTGCCGGCCGTGGAGCCATCCGGATCACCCCACCAGGCCCATTGGTTTCCCATCCGATCCTCGGTCAGCTCGAGGCCGCGGCTCTCGCATTCGCCGGCAAACCATTCGCGCATCCTCAAATCGGCTTCGCTCCAGGCAAACCGTCGGTAACCCCCCGTGACCGAATCGCGCCCAATGTCCGCGATCGCCGACCACAGCTGCTCAAACGCTAATTCGCTGATGCTGCTCCTCCAGACAGTGCCCCGGGCAATGCGCCAACACTGCCGGGGTGAGACCCGGCTGTAAAGGAGCAAGTTCCCATGAGCAAGATCGATCGATGACTCAGCCTCACAGGCCGCCTCCTCCAATGCCTCAATATGCGCTTGAAATCCTTGTATTCCGCTGGTAGCCAGAGATCCGGTTTGGGGTGCATCGTCGCCATTCTCCTCATCACAGGCTTGCTACCTGATATCTAATTAGCGGGTTCGGAATGCATGAGTGATTGCGACCGCAAACGGCGACGACTCCGAAGCAGACGAGTCGATTCTTCGATACGCAAGCGCCTCGGCCTGACAACCGCTACCGTCACCTCGTGCACATCGCCGTCACTGGTTCCATTGCCATGGACCATCTGATGAAGTTCTCGGGACAGTTCGCTGAGTCGCTGCTCACCGAGCAGCTGGATCGGGTATCACTGTCCTTCCTAGTCGAGGATCTGCAGATCCGGCGCGGCGGCATCGCTCCTAACATCTGCTTCGGACTGGCGGCACTTGGATTGGACCCGCTGCTCGTCGGGTCCGTCGGCGAGGACTTTGGCGATTATCGCGCTTGGCTGGAGCGACACGGCGTGCAGACCTGGCCCGTACGAGTGTCCGAAACCCAGCACACCGCGCGCTTCATCTGTACGACCGACTCAGTGAGTGCTCAGATCGGCTCGTTCTACACCGGCGCCATGGCCGAGGCGCGCGAGATCGAGCTGCAGCCGATTGCCGAACGAACCAGCGGGCTCGATCTGGTCGTGATTGCTCCGAACGATCCCGAGGCAATGCGGCGGCATACCGCGGAGTGTCGCAGCTTGGGATTGGACTTCGTCGCTGACCCCTCGCAGCAATTGGCTTGGCTGGACGGGCCGCAGATCAGACGGCTGATCGATGGGGCAACGTACCTGTTCTCCAACGACTACGAGGACGGAATGATCCGTCAGAAGACGGGCTGGTCGCATGAGGAAATCCTGGAGCGAACCGCCGTCCGAGTGATCACTCGTGGAGTCAAGGGATCCAGTGTCGAGATCGCTGGTGAGCCTCGAGTGGACGTACCCGTTGCGCGGGAGGTCGGACGGGTTGACCCTACCGGCGTGGGCGATGCCTACCGCGCAGGGTTCCTCGCTGGACTCGCTTGGGATGTGTCGCTGGAGCGCTGCGCCCAGATCGGTTCCATGTTGGCGAGCTATGTGATGGAGGTCGTTGGGACCCAGGAGTATCGCTTCGGTGACACGTTCCTAACTCGCTTCGACCAGGCGTACGGCACGGAGGCCGCCGCTGAGATCGCCCCGTACACCTCTCGCTTCCGGCTGTGAACTTCGGGGTTGACTGGGGTCGGGTCCTGCCGAACAGCTGCCCATCATCCATGTTGACGCTGCAGTCGTGGTCGATCACCTGCAGGGTCTCCTCACGGCGACTAGGGAGAAGGCCGTTGCGAGTCGCGAGCAGTTAGGCATGGTGAGATTCGACCTGCTGAGTTCCAAACAGTCTGCTCAGCCTTGCCATATTTCTCACCCAGTTGGCCGGCTGCTATGCGCTAACTACTCGGCTCGTCGACGAGCGTTTCTGCCTGTCCAGGTACCCCACGCTTTCCCTGTGTCACCGATCAAGATGTCGTCCTAGGCGAAGCTCCGCAGGCCGGGCATCAGCAAGATCATCTCAAGAGGTCGCCACACGGAACCTCAAGTAAGGCCGTTCGTACTGAGTTCACTCCTCGATCCCTTCCTTCATGGGGATTCGGACGCCACGCTCAGCGGCGACCTGCTCGGCCCGCTCGTAACCGGCGTCGACGTGCCGGATTACTCCCATGCCTGGATCATTGGTCAGCACTCTCGCCAGCTTCTGCGCGGCCAAGTCCGTGCCGTCGGCGAGTGACACCTGACCGGCGTGGATCGAGCGGCCGATGCCGACGCCGCCGCCATGGTGGATGGACACCCAGGAGGCTCCCGAAGCAGTGTTGATCATGGCGTTCAGCAACGGCCAGTCCGCAATGGCATCCGAGCCGTCGAGCATTGCCTCGGTCTCGCGGTACGGGCTGGCCACCGAACCGCAGTCCAGATGATCACGACCGATGACAATCGGCGCACTGACCTTGCCCGAGGCGACGAGCTCGTTGAAGGCCAAGCCAGCTTTATCCCGCTCGCCATAGCCAAGCCAGCAGATCCGTGCTGGCAGGCCTTGGAAGCTGATCTTCGCCCGGGCGCCGCGCAGCCACTTCTGCAGTCGAGAGTTGTCGGGGAAGAGTTCCAGAACGGCTTGATCGGTGACCTCGATGTCGTGCGGATCTCCCGACAGCGCGACCCACCGGAACGGGCCCTTGCCCTCACAAAACAGCGGCCGGATGTAGGCAGGTACGAAGCCCGGGAAGTCGAAGGCCCGTTCGCAGCCGCCCAACCGTGCCTCGTCGCGGATCGAGTTCCCGTAATCGAAGACCTCAGCCCCGGCATCCTGGAACTCCACCATCGCCTGAACGTGACGCGCCATGCTGGCCCGGGCCCGGTCGGTAAACTCCTCTGGCTTCTGCTCGGCATAGATCGCCCAATCTTCAACACTGATTCCTTCCGGCAGGTAAGACAGCGGGTCATGAGCACTGGTTTGGTCGGTCACAACGTCGATCGGTACGCCGCGCCGCAAGAGCTCCGGGAAGACCTCGGCGCAGTTGCCGACGACACCAATAGAGGTTGCTCGCCGCTCATCTTTCGCCGCCACCGCGCGAGATACCGCCTCGTCAAGATCATCAGCGATCTCGTCGAGATAGCGATGATCAACTCGGCGCTGCAGCCGTGATCGATCAACGTCGACGATCAAGCAGACGCCCCCGTTCAGCGTCACCGCCAGGGGCTGTGCGCCGCCCATACCACCGCAGCCACCGGTGAGCGTCAAGGTTCCAGCCAAAGTCCCGCCAAACCGTTTCTCCGCGACCGCGGCGAAGGTCTCGTAGGTGCCCTGCACAATGCCCTGCGTCCCGATGTAGATCCACGACCCCGCGGTCATCTGGCCGTACATCGTCAGCCCAAGCTTCTCCAATCGGCGGAATTCCGGCCAGGTAGCCCAGTCCGGGACCAAGTTGGAGTTTGCCAAGATCACCCGCGGCGCCCATTCGTGGGTTTGCATGACACCAACCGGGCGCCCTGACTGGACAAGCATGGTCTCGTCAAGTGCCAGAGTCGACAGTGTGCGGACCATGGCGTCGAAGGCTCGCCAGTCCCGGGCGGCCCGGCCGGTGCCGCCGTACACGACAAGATCATCTGGGCGTTCGGCGTTTTCCGGATCGAGGTTGTTCATCAGCATCCGTAGCGGAGCCTCGGTAGCCCATGATCGCGCAGTCAGCGTCATGCCGCGGGGCGCACGTACAGGTCGGGCGCCTTCCATATTTGCCTCCCTTTGATGGGAGCTGCTCGCGCGCTGTCGACGCTCGCAGCTCGGGTGATTGTTGATTAATTGAGACGGCCGACCACCGACTCCGCGGCCGTCACGACGGCACCAGCTCTGATCAAATCAACTGCGGTGTCGATCTCGGGTGCGAGCCAACGATCTGAACCAGGTGCCGGGGCACCGGCAGCCCGGAGGGCCGCGATGACGGCGGCGCTGGCGGGTGCGGGTTGCAGCGGCCGGCGCAGCTCAATGCCACGAGCCGCTGTCAGCAGCTCGATGGCCAGGACCCGAGTAAGGCCGTCGAGCGCACGGCGCAGTTTGCGCGCCGCCGACCAACCCATGGAAACGTGATCCTCTTGCATAGCCGAGCTTGGAATCGAGTCCACCGAAGCGGGCACCGCCAGCCGCTTCAGCTCGGAGACGATCGCAGCCTGGGTGTACTGCGCAATCATGTGACCGGAGTCGACGCCGGGATCGGCCGCCAAGAACGCATTCAGGCCACTGTTGCGCGCCCTGTCGAGAAACCGGTCGGTGCGCCGTTCGGAGATGCTGGCGAGGTCTGCCACCGCTATGGCGAGGAAGTCCAACACATAGCCGAGTGGGGCGCCGTGGAAGTTGCCGTTGGACTCAACGCGACCATCGAGAGTGATCACGGGGTTGTCGATGGCAGACCCCAACTCGATCAATGCGACCCGCTCGGCATGATCAACGGTGTCACGTACGGCGCCGGCCACTTGTGGTGCACAGCGCAGCGAATAGGCGTCCTGCACGCGCGTGCAGGACTCGGTACGGTGGCTTTCCCGGATCTCGCTGCCTGCCATGATCTTGCGTAGATTGCGTGCCGACGCGGCCTGCCCCGGATGCGGGCGCAGCGCGTGCAGATCATCGGCGAAAACGTCATCGGTACCAAGCAGACCTTCAACGCTCATTGCGGCGGTAATGTCAACGAGCTTGAGCAGCCGCCGGAGATCGATGATCGCGAGCACCAGCATGCCAAGCATCCCGTCGGTGCCGTTGATCAAGGCCAGGCCCTCCTTCTCGGCCAATCTGACCGGCGTTATGCCCGCGGCTCCGAACGCATCGCCCGTCGGTCGCAGAGTTCCCGTTGGATCTCGGACGATTCCCTCCCCCATCAGGGCCAGTGCGCAGTGGGCAAGCGGTGCCAGGTCGCCAGAGCAGCCGAGGCTGCCGTACTCATACACGACCGGCGTAAGTCCGGCATTGACCATCGCGACGTAGCACCGCAGCGTCTCCTCACGGATGCCGGTGCGACCGGTGGCAAGAGTGGAGATCCGCAACAGCATCAACGCCCGCACCACCTCGCGCTCGACCTCGGGTCCGGAACCCGCGGCGTGTGAGCGGACCAGGCTGCGTTGCAGCTGGCCACGAAGATCGAGAGGAATGTGACGAGTCGCCAACGCCCCAAATCCGGTCGATACGCCGTAATGCGGCTCTTGATCATCCGCTAGCGCCTCGATGATTTCCCGCGACTTGCCGACTTCAGCCCAGGCCTCGTCCCCAATGACGATCTTTGCGTCGTGCCGCGCCACTGCTGTTACGTCATCGAACGTGACCGGACCGATGCCAACTGTGACGCCGCGCTGTTCCATGAATCCAATTGGACCGCTATCAGGCCACGGCGCTGGCAGCGGGCCGCCCGCATAGGTGGTTGGCTCATTCAGAATTCGTGCGTCGTGCCCCCGCGGAGGTCGACAACCCGAGTGTTGGTCATCTCGTTGAGTCGGTTCAATGTCAGCGTCCGGCCCTGGTCGCTGAGTAGCTCATCGTGGACCGGAAACCCCTCTAGAGCACCGACGGCTCGCACGAAGTCGATGGTCTCCTTCATCGCCGCCCACGGCCCGTACGCGGGCACAGCGAGAATGTCGATCCCGTCGGGAACCGTATCCAGGGCATCGCCGGGATGGAACAAAGTCGGCTCGCCTTCAGATTGCAGCACATAACCCACGTTGCCGATTCGAGGAATATCGCGATGAATGATCGCGTGCTGTCCACCAACTGCGGTGATCAGGACGTCCCCAATGGCCACCTGATCATCTGGCTGCAGCGCAGCCGCCCTGTCACCGAGCGAGGGCAGTTTGCCAGCCTTGATCAACTCGAGAATCGACGGCTCAACCAAGATTGCTGCGGATGCGTTCGCAGCCACCAAAGTGGGCAGGTTGTCGGGATCCAGATGGTCAGGATGTTGGTGCGTCACGAGCACCGCGTCGAGATCAGTCAGCGAGTGCCAGGAGTCGGAGACGTTTCCCGGATCGAGAAGAATTCGCGCGTCGTCAGTCTCGGCCAGGACGGCCGCATGCCCCAGGTGAGTGATCCGCATTGCACCACCGTATGGGCAAGCGGTCTTGTGATGTTCGACTGGGTGCGTGGCGGGTTAGCCGCTTAGAAGCTTGCCGAGGAGCTGGCCGGCCGACTCACAGTCCGCCACGGTCACGTCAAGATGGGTCACGACTCTGATCAGGTACGGGCCGAGAGCGGAGATCCGGACGCCGCGCTCTGCTGCCGCGGCGGCAATAGGTGCGGCCGGAGTGTTGCCGGTGTTGATCACGACAACATTCGTCTCGACGAGCTCCGGGTCGACAGCAGTCGGGACATGGCTAGCCACCGCCTCGGCGAAGGTCCCCGCTGCTGCATGATCATCGGCCAGACGACGCACATGATGATCAAGCGCGTACAGGCATGCAGCGGCAAGTACTCCGGCCTGCCGCCAGCCGCCGCCTAGCCGCTTTCGCATTATCCGGGCGCGCGCAATGTTCTCTGCAGTGCCGACCAGCACCGAGCCGACCGGCGCCCCAAGCCCTTTAGAGAAACACACACTGACGGTGTCGAAAAGGCGGCCGTACGCCTCGAGTGCGACGCCGGTCGCGACGTGGGCATTCCACAATCGAGCGCCGTCGAGGTGATAACCAATGCCGTGCTCTCGGCACAACTCCCCCACTGCGAGCAACTCTTCGAACGGCTGGATCGTGCCGCCACCAAAGTTGTGGGTGTTCTCGACCGCGACCGCCGCAGTGGATACCAGGTAGGGACCGGCCGAGGGCGAAATGATCTTCGCCAGCTCGGCAAGCCGCACTTTCCCGCGAGTGGAAGGAAAGGTCCGCATAGTCACCCCCTGCAGGGCTGCGTGTGCCCCCATCTCCGCTCGAGCGATATGAGCCTGTACGTCACAGACCACTTCTTGGCCGGGTTCCACGAGCAGCCGAACCCCGAGCATGTTGCACATTGACCCACTCACGCAAAACAGTCCTGCCTCGTGACCGAGCAGTCGGGCGACACGCTGCTCGAGCTCGTTGACTGTCGGGTCCTCGGCATAGACGTCATCGCCCACCGGCGCGGCCAGCATGGCTGCACGCATCTGTTCGGTCGGCTTGGTCACGGTGTCAGAGCGCAGATCGATCACGGACAAGAGTCTGGACGAACTCAATTCGGCGTCTTTACCGGGGTTCAGCGGCCGTTCGAGTGCACATCAACCGCCAACTGGTTGGCCCGCGAGTCGTTCGGTGAGCGTTGGTACTACGCGATCCTAGAAAGCGAGCGGGCCTAGAAAGTCAGTGGCACGTACGCCTGTACCGGGTTGGTTCTCTTGATCCCGGCCCTGGTCAAGCGCTCGGCAACAAGGAAGGCCAGCTCCAGCGACTGGTTGCGGTTCAGTCTCGGATCGCACAGGGTCTGGTAGCGGCTCACCAGGTCTGCCTCGACCAAGTCGTCCCCGCCACCGACACATTCGGTGACGTCGTCGCCGGTCAGCTCCACATGGACCCCGCCCGGCCAGGTACCGAGCTCCTCGTGAACGTCGAAAAAGCCGTTGAGCTCGGCCATCACATCGGAGAATGCCCGAGTCTTGTAACCGTTCCTCGCCTCGAAGGTATTGCCGTGCATCGGGTCGCAGACCCAGGCCGCCTGCCGACCGCTGGCGGTTACCTTAGCCACGATCTCCGGAAGCACCTCCCGCACCTTCCCGGCGCCCATCCGCGTAATGAAGGTGATCCGTCCCGGTTCATGATCAGGGTCGAGGCGATCGGCCAATTCCAAGGTGTTGTCCGCAGTAGTCGTCGGCCCGAGCTTGACGCCGAGCGGATTACGAACATGCCGCAGAAGCTCCACGTGGGCCCCGTGTAGTTGCCGGGTACGCTCACCAACCCACAAGAAATGCCCGGAAGTGTCGTACGGCTGGCCGGTGCGGGAGTCGATCCTGGTTAGCGCGTGCTCGTACTCCAAGATCAGCGCCTCGTGGCTGGAGTAGAAGTCGACAGTTCGGAACACATCGTCATCGATACCGCAGGCCACCATGAAGGCGAGGGCGCGATCGATCTCGTTGGCCAGGTTCTGGTATTGCACGCCTGCCGCCGAGTTCTTGACGAAGTCGGCGTTCCAGCTGTGCACGCTGCGCAGGTGGGCGAATCCGCCGGTGACGAATGCCCGAGTGAGATTCAGCGTCGCAGCTGAGGCGTGATAGACCTCCAACAGCCGCTGGGGATCAGGCTGACGAGCCTCGGCGGTGAAATCGAAGCCATTCACTGCATCGCCCCGATAAGCCGGAAGAGTGACGCCCTCACGGGTTTCAGTGGCGGAACTGCGCGGCTTGGCGAACTGACCTGCCATCCGCCCGACCTTCACGATCGGCACTTGTGCGGCGTAGGTCAGTACCACTGCCATAGACAGCAAGGTCCGAAGCTTGCCCTGAATGTTGGCTGCCGTCACATCGGCAAAGGTCTCGGCACAGTCGCCACCTTGCAGCATGAAGGCCTCGCCGGCGGCCACGCTGGCCATCTTGCTGCGGAGCTTGTCGCACTCGGCAGCGAAGACCAGCGGTGGCAGTTTGCGAAGCTTGTCGACCACCTCAGCAACTTCGTGGGTTGAGGAATAGCCGGGCTGCTGCAGCGGATGCAGCGCATGTAGTGCTTTCAGCGAAGGGACCTGGCTGGTCAGAGACACGCAGACACTGTAGACGGTCGACCTTGCGCCAGCAGCTGAGTTATCGGCCGCTGGACGAGCAGGCGAGAATGGCAGCCGTGGTGCAACGCAGCTTCATTCTGGTTCCCGGCGCGGGCGGCAACGCCGGATATTGGCAGTTCGTGGAGCCGCTCATCCAGCAGGCCGGCTTTAACAGCGTTGCCGTTTCCTTACCGAACTGGCCCGGTGCCACCTTCGCTGATCATGCCGACGCCATCGTGGCAGCAGCGGGCTCGGCGGAGGAAATAAGCCTTGTAGCGCAGTCGATGGGTGCCTTCAGCGCCCCGCTGACCTGCGACCGGTTGCCGGTAGCAGAACTTGTGCTGCTGAACGCCATGATTCCGGCACACGGAGAGACCGCGGGCGAGTGGTGGGCGAATACCGGCCAGACGGAAGCGATGCGTGCCAACGACCAGCGGGAAGGTCGCGACCCCAACGCAGGCTTTGATCCGCAGGTGCATTTCCTTCATGACCTGACGCTCGATGTGCTTGCGGCGCTGACGTCATCGGGCGACGCGGAGCCGGTGGATTCGCTCTTCGAAACTGGCTTTGAGTTGAGTCGCTGGCCAGACGTCCCGACCACCGTCCTCGCTGGGCGTGACGACAGGTTCTTCCCATACGAGTTCCAGCGTCGCCTAGCCAAAGAACGGTTGGGTCTTGAAGCCGAACCGCTTCCGGGCGGCCACCTGCTTGCCCTCAGCCAGCCCGACGCGCTGGTCGCCCGACTTCTCGGCGATCTGTAGCGACCGCGCCACAAAGCCTTATGGACACGATTACCTTCATCGGCACCGCTACCACAATCGTGCGTTTGGGTTCGTTCACTGTGCTCACCGATCCCAATTTCTTGCATCACGGCCAGCGGGCGTACCTCGGCAGGGGACTTTGGTCGCGGCGACTTACCGAACCGGCAATGCAGCCCGCGGACTTGCCGGCGCTCAACGCTGTCGTGCTGTCACATCTACATGGTGATCATTTCGACCGGATAGCGAGGCGGGAACTGAATCGTTCGATTCCGGTGGTGACCACTGAGCATGCGGCATCTCGTCTCCAGCGATACGGGTTCAGCTGTCAGGGGCTGCGACCCTGGAACACATTCGAGCTGGCTCGGGGTGACGAATCCTTGACTGTCGAATCGCTTCCAGCCGTACATGCCTACGGCCTGATCGGTCACGTGCTGCCGCCTGTCATGGGTTCGCTGCTGGTCCACCGCGTGGCTGGCACCGTACGCCGGCGTGTCTATCTCAGTGGCGACACACTCACCGGTGATCACCTAGACCAAATCCGCGACCGGCATCCTGACATCGATACCGCAGTAGTCCATCTCGGCGGCACGCGCATACTGTTCTGGACCGTCACGATGGATGCCAACCAAGGCGTTGACTTCCTGCAACGAATTAGGCCCCGTCTGGCGGTGCCTGTGCATTATGACGACTATCGAGTCTTCCGCTCTCCGCTCTCGGAGTTCCTTTCCGTGATGAGACGCGACCTACCTGGTCAGTTGCTCGAGGCACCAGCTCGTGGCGAGACCGTGCCGCTCGGTGAGTGATCAGCGGCGTCCTACAGCGGTGCAGCCTCCCGCGAGCTACTGCGCCTGGCGGCGTGGGTGGTTCGCCGATACCAGGCCAGCCCGCCAATCGCGAGCATTGCGCCGCAGATCAAGAACGCGATGTCGTATATAGCTTGATTCGGCCCTGGTCGTACGTGGTGCAAATTCAAGATGTAGTGATCGAGCAGACCTTCCACGACATTGAACAATCCCCAGCCTGCAACCATCGCGGCAAGCAACGCCCTCCATGAGCCATTCGCAT
>Ga0307277_10000201_pt1 | contig 20110 bp, 17 predicted proteins | sample ER_DNA_116_FD_194473 | JGI IMG/M metagenome (GOLD analysis project Ga0307277, IMG submission 194473) | Bulk soil microbial communities from the East River watershed near Crested Butte, Colorado, United States - ER_DNA_116 | ecosystem: Environmental > Terrestrial > Soil > Floodplain | place...
CCTCGTCCGCCACGCCTACGTTGCCGCGCGCGGCCGCGGCTACATGCTCTATTCGGGCTCGGTCCTGGCGGAGTCCGAGGACAGCGGCGCGCGCAACCTCATCGGCCGCGCGAACCGCTATCTGCACTGGAGCGACATCCGCCTCTTCAAGGAGCGTGGGTTCCATCTCTACGACTTCGGTGGCCTCGACGTCGACGAGCGCAGCCCCAAGACCGCCGGCATCGCGCGCTTCAAGCGAGGCTTCGGCGGGGAGGTTCGGCCGGTCTACTCGACGACGAGCGCTCGCTCGCTCCGGGGTGCGGCGGTCCGGCGGATCCTCGCCCTGCGCGGCGTGGACTTCTAGCGGGGGCGGCGCCTCTGCTGCATGATTGTCCGGATGGTGGCGCACAGCGCTCCTCCTCCGCGATCGGCGCAGGCGCAGGCATGGGTTCTCGGTGCGATCGACCTGGTGCGGGCGCTCAGGCTGGCCGCCATCCCGACCGTGGTGGTCGCCGGCCGTCAAGATCCGGCCCGCTACTCCCGCGCGGCCGTCGCGACCGTCGATCCGGCCTCGCCGTCGCACGATCCCGAGGTGATGGTCCCGTCGCTTCTAGCACTCGCCTCCCACCAGCGCGAGCTGCCGGTCCTCTACTACGACAACGACGCGGACCTGCTGCTCGTGTCCCGCCATCGAGAGCAGCTCGCATGCGGCTTCCGCTTCGTGATGCCCTCGGCCGAATTGGTGGAGGACCTCGTCGACAAGGGCCGCTTCCAGGCGCTCGCGGAGCGGCTCGGGCTCCCGGTACCGCGTGCGGTGCAGTGTTCGAGCCGTGCGGTGGGCGACGATCCCGGGCTGCGCTATCCGCTCGTCGTCAAGCCCATCAGCCGGCATGCCGGCGGCTGGAGTGGCGTGGTCCCGGCGAAGGCCGCGCACATCGGCGACCGCGACGAGCTGGCGCGCCTGGGCGGCCGGCTGGCGGGTGTGGACATCGGCCTCCTGGTCCAGGAGGCGGTGGCCGGATCGGAGGATCGCATCGAGAGCTATCACGCCTACATCGAAGAGCGGGGACGGATCGCCGGAGAGTTCACCGGTCGCAAGCTGCGCACGTATCCGCGTGCGTACGGATTCAGCACGGCCATAACGATCACCGAGAGCAGCGAGGTGAGCGAGCTCGGACGGCGGGTCGCGCTGACGCTGGAGCTGCAGGGCGTGGTCAAGGTCGACTTCAAGCGCGCGCCGGGCGGAAGGCTGAAGCTCCTGGAGGTCAACCCGCGCTTCAATCTGTGGCACCATCCCGGGGCCCTGGCGGGGGTCAACCTCCCGGCCTTGGTCTACGCACGGCTCCTGGGGCGCCCGCTGCCCGCGCCCGTGAGGGCGCGTCAGGGCGTGACCTGGTGCAGCTCGCACGACCTGCGGGCCGCGCGCGCCGAGGGCGTGGGCGTGGTGCCGTGGCTGCGCTGGGTGGCGGCCTGCGATGCGACGTCGGGATTCTCGTGGGACGACCCGCTGCCGATTCCGCGAGCGGCTCTCGCGCGCGCGCGGCTACGTCTGTGCCGGCGGATCGGGGCCTGACGCCGTGCGCTACGGAGTCCTCGCCGACGTGCACGGGAACCTCGACGCGCTGCGTGCCGTGCTGCGAGCCCTGGAGCGTCATGGCGTCGATCGCTATCTCGTCGCGGGAGACCTGGTCGGGTACGGGCCGTATCCGAACGAGTGCGTGGCGGCGCTGGCCGAGCTTCCGGCCACCTGCGTAGCGGGCAATCACGACCTGATCGCGCTGGGAGCGCTGTCGGATCGCCGCTGCATCGAGCTCGCGCGACGCAGCCTGCGCTGGACCGGGCAGGTGCTCGGCCCCGACGAACGCGCCTTCCTCGCGGCGCTCCCGCGGACGGCCACGGCCCGCGGAGGCGTGGTCGTGGCGCACGGCTCCCTCGACGACCCGCAGGAATACACCACGACGCGCGAGCAGGCCCTCGCCCAGCTCGAACGGCTCGAGGATCGTGACGGCGCCCAGATCCTCGTGCTCGGGCACACGCACCGGCCTCTCGCGTTCGGGCGGCGCTCCGGCTGGCTGGGCACGAAAGGCGCGAGCGCGCTGCCGGTCGACGCCGCCGTGCTGCTCAATCCCGGCGCGGTTGGGCAGTCGCGCGAGCTTCGGGCCCGCGCGCGCTTCGCCGTGCTCGATCTCGACGCGCGGGAGGCACGGTTCTTCGCAATCCCGTTCGACATCGATGCGTGCCGCGACGCCCTTCGCCGCGTGGGGCTGTCGCCGCGGTCCTGTCACCTGCGGCCCTCGCTGCCGCGCGCGGCAGCGAGGGCCGTGCGCGCGGCGGGCCGATGGCACTGACGCTCCAGCGGATCGCGCCGGCCGGCGCCGACTGGGAGCGCATGGACGCGTTCGGGGACAGGGTCGTCTTCCAGACGCGCGAATGGCTGGAGTTCCTCGCGCGTACGCAGCGCGCCCAGCCCGTCGTGGCGATGGTCATGGACCGCGGTGAGCACGTCGGCTACTTCACGGGGCTGATCATCCGGCGCATGGGCCTTCGCATCCTCGGTAGCCCGTTCCCGGGCTGGACGACCGAGTCGATGGGGTTCAACCTCGACGAGGGCGCGAGCCGGCGCGATGCCGCGGCCGCCCTGATCCCCTTCGCGTTCCGGGCGCTCGGCTGCGCGCACGTCGAGCTCAAGGACCGGCGGCTGCGGGCCGAAGACCTCGACGGCCTGCGGTTCGCCAGCGAGCCCACGCGAACCTTCGAGGTGGACCTGTCCGACGACGAGGAGGCGATCTTCGGGCGGATGTCAAGCGCCTGCCGGCGCGCGGTGCGCAAGGGCGAGAAGGTCGGCGTCGCCGTCGAGCAGGCGGCGGGCGGCTCCTTCGCGGAGGAGTACTACGCGCAGCTCGTGGAGGTGTTCGCCCGGCAATCGCTCGTGCCGCCCTACGACGTCGAGCGCGTCCGCGCCCTCATCGAGTGCCTGGAGCCGACCGGTCGCCTGCTGCTGCTCCGCGCGCGTTCCCACGATGGGCTCCCGATCGCCACGGGCATCTTCCCGGCGTTCAACGGCACCGCGTACTTCTGGGGGGGCGCGAGCGTGCGCGAGCACCAGATCCTCAGGCCCAACGAGGCCATCTTCTGGCATGCCATGCGCTACTGGCGCGCGCGGGGGATGACGGCCCTGGACCTCGGCGGAGGCGGCGACTACAAGCTCAGGTACGGGCCGCGCGAGCTGCGGCTGCCGTTCTTTCGCCGGTCGCGCTTCCCGGGACTCCCGCTCCTGCGGGAGGTCGCCCGGGTGGCCGTCGAGCGGCGCCAGGCCCTGCTCGGGCACCGGCGGGGCGCTCAGGAGCGCCCGCCGACGCGCAGCTTGTGAATGAGCCATCCCCGCTCGAGCCGGGAGCGCTCGGCGTCGGTGAGCTCGTGGTGGCCGTTGACCGTCAGAAGGTGGTCGAGGATCGTCGTCGCGGGGACGAACCAGCCGTTGAGCGAGCCAAGGCGGCGCATGATGCGCACGAACCGCGGGTCGAGCTCGCCATGGGGCGCGAAGCCGGCGGCGAAGTGTGTGTACATGATGCATGCGCCCCGTTCGGCCGCGAGCCTCTCCAGGGCCGGTTCGGACAGCTTCTCCACGAACCTGCCGACGTTCGGCCCCTCTGTCGAGGCGAACCAGTACCTGACGTAGGGGCGCTGCGGATCGTGGTAGGGCATCTCGGGGCAGTAGCGCAGCGTGTTGATGTCGCCGTGCACGAAGTTACGCACGTACGTGACCCTGCTGTTGCAGACGTCTCCCCAGAAGAGCGGACTGCTCTCCACATGCCCCTCGAATGTCTGCCAGTGGCTGTGGCGGCTGAGCAAGTCGTACACAGCGCGGTTCGCGCCCGAGACGCGGCGCGACCCCCAGTAGATGTTCTCCCGGCATGTGCCGTGGTTGACGTGCACCGACGGATAGACGCCGAACATCTCGCGGAACCGCTCGATGCCCTCGATCGTCTGCGCGCGCGGGGAGGTCCGCGACGCCACGTTGTGCAGGGCGAGCTCGAACCCGTCCCGCTGGAGCCCTTCGGCCCACGCGCGATAGCGCCCGTCGCTGCACGCCAAGCCGTCGCGGCCCGCGCGGTCGTCCCCGCAGAGCGGCCAGACCGACTTGGTGGTCCGGAAGCCGAGGTCGGCAAGCAGCGCGTACACCGACGGCACGTCCGCGAGCGTCGCACCGTCGGTGTCGTCGACGATCGAAAACGCAAAGGCCTTGCTTCCAGGCCAGTCAACGGCGTTCACTGGTCGCGAGCATACGGCAACCACGGCGGAAACGTGGCGCCGCGCCGCTTTGCACAAGCTCGTGCCCGGACCGGGCGCGAAACGACGCTAGGTCGCTGTCACCGCAGCTACCAGCTCCTCGTACCAGCGCTTCTCGCGGTCCGTGCGCAGCAGTGTGTTGTTGTGCCAGAGGATCCCTAGGCAGCCGCCGTATCGCCGACATTCGGCGGCGATCTCCATCACCGCGGCGCGGGCGGCGTCGAGCGTCAGCGCCATCGAGGACAGCAGGGTGACGTCCATGATCTGGAAGGGCATCTCGCGCAGGCGCAGGGGCCGGCGCTCGCGCAGGTCGAAGACGCGGTAGGGGTGGCACGTCCCGGTCCGGAACCCGACGGACTCGGCGTAGGCCAGCGTGCTGTCGTAGTCGAGCCCGGCGGCCTCCCAGTTGCGCCACGTCTCAGGATTGGTCCAGCGCAGGAAGTGCTGGCGTCCGCCCCACTCGTCCTGCCGCACGCCCTCGGCCTCGGCGACGCGCAGCAGGCGCGCCAGCTCCTCGCTGGTACGCGCGGCGTCGCGATACGTGCAGAGGCTCGGGTGCAGCCCCACCTCGTGTCCACGCCGTCCGATGCGGCCAATGAGCGAGCGCACCCAGGGGTCCTCGAAGAGGTAGGCGCCGACGCGCGGGCGGTCGTCGCGGTGGGCGAGGAAGTAGAAGGCGCTGCGCAGCCCGTGGCGCTCGCTGACGCTCATGAGGAAGTCGAAGGTGTTGTTCGGATCGAGGCTGCGGTCGCCGAGCAGCGAGCGCGCCCGCCGCGCGGCCAGCCGCGGGTCTCGCCGCCGGACGAGATCTCCGCCAAGTTGGCGTGCGACGTCGCGTGGGCCGTGATCGAGCGTCGCCAGCGGATCGTCGACGTCATGGGTCAGGACGACCTCGAACGCGCGCGGGCGGCGCTGCAGGCCCGGCCATGTGCGCTGCAGGGCCTCCCACAGCAGCTCCACGTAGGCGTCCACGACCGGCGTGCCGAGGAAGCCGGCGCGGCCGGCGATCGACGCCGAGGCCGGGAAGCGCCCGTAGCTGTCTCGATCGGCGATCGCGAGCTCCTCATAACGCGTGAGCATGAAGAACGCACTGCCGAAGACGTCGACCTCGAGCCGTTCGGCGCCCGCATCGGCGGCCACCGCTCCGTAGAGGATGGGCAGGCCGCCGCTCATACGCACGGGGGGCAGCGAGGCCTCGCTCAGCCAGTCCGCGGGGCGGGTGGCGAAGAGCACGTCGGGCAGCAGCACGCAGCTGCCGCCGGGGTCCGCCGTGGTGGCGATCCGCACGTCGTGGCGATCGACCGTGCGAAGCTCGCAGTCCAACCCGAGCCAGTCGCGCAGGACGACGTCGACGATGTAGCGCCGCTCGGGCTCGTAGGCGGCCGGCGCCTCGACCAGCAGCGTCACGCGACTTTCCGATACAGCGCCTCGAGCTTGCTCAGCTCGGCCTGCCAGTTGTATCGCTCCGCGATCGCGCGCCTGCCGTTCTCGCCCAACCGGCGGGCCCGTTCGGGGTCGTCGCTCAGGGAGCGGATGGCGTCCGCGATCGCCTGTGGGTCGCGAGGGTCGACCGCGATCCCGCAGTCGGCCCCGCTCACGATGTCGACCCACAGCGGGAAGTTGGAGCACACGACGGGAAGCCCGCGCGCCATGTACTCGAACATCTTGGTCGAATAGGCGTCGACGTAGTTAACGGTTGGATGGTTCAGCACGAGGCCCGCTCGCGCCCTGTCCATGGCGTGCACGATCTCGGTGCGCGGCACCTGGCCCAGGAAGCGCACGTGCCGCCATCCCGGCATGGCCGCGATCTCCTCCTCGAGCGCCGCGGGATGGAACGTGCCGGCCACAGTGCCGGTCATCGATTCGGGCAGCAGCGCCAAGGCCTGCGCCATCTGGCGGACGCCCTGGATGTCCATGAGCCCGCCGGTGTAGACGAAGGCGTCGGGCCGCTCCCCGAGCGGGACGCCGCGCCCGTCGGCCCGGGCGAACGACGACTCGGGGAAGTTCTGCACGACGGCGGTCTTGCCCGCCGGGAACTTGCGCGCGATGGATGGCGTCGCGGCCACGATCCCGTCGACGATCCGCGCGCCCGCCTGCTCGACCAGCGCGAAGGCCTTGGAGACGAGCGGCCGCCACCGCCGCGGGATCCAGTGCTTGCCCATGATCTGCTTCGGCACGTCCTCGTGCACGTCGTAGACGACCCGCAGGCCGCGGAGCCGCAGGAGCGCTCCCACCCACAGCAGCTCGGGATCGTGGAAGTGGTAGAGGTCCGCCTGCTCACGCACCGCGGCGCGGTACACCCGAAAGCCCACCCGCGTCATGCGGTCCAGGCGACCGCTCGCGCGATCGATCGGCACGATCCGCACCCCGTCGATGATCTCGGCTCGGTCGTGACACGCGATGAGCGCCACGTCGCGTCCGCGTCCCGCGAGGCTCTTGCACTGCTTGTGGAAGATCCGCGGGTCACGGATGGTATGAACCGACGTCAGGTGGCAGATCTTCTGCGGCGTCAAGCCGCCATTCTCGCGCTATCGCCGCCGTTCGCGCGGCGAACCCTCGGGGCCCTGCGTGGCAGGACGAAGATCGTCTATGCGCATCATGTCGGCCGGCCCGCTCCGCACCTGACGGCATTCGGGCCAGCGGTCACGCCCGAGCGCCTCGACGAGCACCTCACGATGCTCGGGCGCCACTTCGAGTTCGCGCCGCTGTCCGAGGTGCTGGCCGATAACGCCGCGGGCGGCAGCTCGCGGCGGCTGGCGGTGACCTTCGATGATGGCTTCGATCTCATCGCCGGCGGTGCGCTGGACGTCCTCAATGCCCACCGCGTCAAGGCGACGAGCTTCGTCCTCACCGCGATGCTCGGCAACCGCGGGCTCATGTGGCGCAACAAGCTCAGCGCGATCCTGGTGCTGCGGCCGGCCGAGCGCTACCTGCGCGCCTACAACACGATCGCCGGCCGCGCGGGCCTCCCGGAAGTCGGCGACGCGACGGAGCTCCTCAGCTCCGCGATGGGGTGGGACATGGCGCGCAAGGACGAATTGGCCGACACGCTCTGGGCAGCGTGCGACATGCCCCCGTTGAGCGAGTTCCTCGACGAGCACAGCCCCTACTTCACTGCCGACGGCTTGGCCACCTGGCTCGCCGACGGCCACGCCGTGGGGCTGCATTCCGCGACGCATCCCGATTGCTCGCGCCTCGACGCCGACGGCGTGCGGGTCGAGATCCTCGACCCGGCGCGCCGCCTGTGCACAGATCTGGGGCAAGCGTCGGTGCCCTTCTCGTACCCGTTCGGGAGACGCTGCGGTCCTGCGCAGTCACGGCTGCTCGCCGAGTCAGGGCTCCTCGACTGCGCCCTCGGCATCCGGGGGTGCTCCCCCGGTGGGACCGATCCGCTGCGCCTCGAACGCGCATCGATCGAGGACGACATGCGTTTCTCGGTCTACGGCAAGGCGTTCCTCGGTTCCCCCCGTTCGTCCTGAGCGGGGAGCGCGCCGGGCACCTATGCTTTCGACAGGAATGACGGGTTACCTCGGCATGGATCTTCCGCGTTTCCTCGCGATGGTGCGTGGGCGACGCTGGCTCATCCTGGGAATCGTGGTAGCGGCGACGATTCTCGCGCTCGTGTGGTCGCTCACCCAGCCGAACCGGTACGACGCCAGTGCGGACCTCCTGTTCGGCCGCACGACGACCGCGGACTCGGTCATCACCGGGGGCGCCACCGACACCACCGACGTGCCCGAGCGGACGGCGGCCACGAACCTCGCGCTCGCCTCCCTGGACTCCGTAGCGGCGAACGTCAAACCCCGGTTCCCGGGTCCGGTGACAGTCCAGCAGCTCAAGGACGCCGTGGCGGTCGAGGCGCAGGGTGCCTCGGACGTGGTGACCGTGTCGGCGCAATGGGACTCGCCCACGAAGGCCGCCGCCCTCGCGAACGCGTTCGCCGACGAGATCGTCGCGATGCGCCGCGAGACCGCTCAGGCGGACATCCAGCGCGCCATCGACGCGGCGACGGCACGGGTTCCCGCCGCTCCCAAGACCCCGGCCGAGACCGCGCTGGCGGACAGCCTGCAGGCCAAGATCGCCGACCTCGAGACCTTGAAGGCGGCCACCACGGGCAACGTGCACATCGTGGAGCGTGCCACGCCGCCTGACCACCGCAGCTCGCCCAAGCCCCTGCGCAACGCGGTCATCGCCGCGGTGGTCGCGGCGATCCTCGCGCTCTTCATCGTCGTGCTGCTCGCCCGCTTCGACGACCGGATCGGCGACGAGGACGAGCTCGCCGCCCTGCTGGAAGCGCCCATCCTGGCCAGGATCCCCGAGGTGGGACGCTCCAGGCGGCCCACCCACGTCTGGACCGCCGACCAGGATCCGGCGTTCCTCGAGGCCTTCGAGTTCCTCCGGCTGAACCTCCAGCTCATGGGTCACGACGGCGGCCAGGTGGTCGCCGTGACGAGCCCCGCCGCCGCCGACGGCAAGAGCACGGTTGTGGGATGGCTGGCCCGGTCGCTGGCCCTCAGCGGCGAGGAGGTCGTGGCCGTGGACCTCGATCTGCGCAAGCCCGAGCTGCACACCTATCTGAACACCGCACGCGAGCCAGGCGCCGGCGTGCTGGACGCGCTGCTCGCCGCCGCGCCCGACGACAACGGCGACCCGCGGGCGCTCCTTGCCGCGGCGCAGAACGTCGAGCACCCGGCGGATCCCGAGTCGGAGGCGGGGAACGGCGAACCGGCCCCGCACGGGCGGCGGGTCTACACGGACGACGACGTCACGGCAGGCCTCGTCGAGCTCGCGCGGTTCGGCGGTAACGCGCGCCGCGCCGCGCGCTCGCTGAAGGGCGCGCACCGAGACATCCCCGAATCCACCTTGCGCAGGTGGCGGGACATGCACGCCGATCTCTACGCCGAGATCCGGTCCGCGCGCGCCAGGGGCACCTCGGTGGCCCCGCACCTGCGCCTGCTGACGGGCGGCCACCAGTTGCCGTCGGCACTGCTCGCGCGCGGACGACTGCAGCAGCTCTTCGCGCAACTCCGCTTGGACGCCGACATCGTCCTGGTCGACACCGTTCCGGTGTCCACGGTCGCCGACGCGTCGGTCGTCGCCGCCGCGGTGGACGGTGTGATCCTGGTCGTCGACCTCGAGCGCGTGCGTCGCCGGGAGCTGCTGACGGCCAAGAAGCAGCTCACCAATGCGAGGGCGAGGCTGCTCGGCATCGTGATCAACCGCGCCGGTATCGACTTCCCGGTCTACCACGTGGCCGAGCACGAGTTCACGCTCGAACGCGGCCCCGTCGGCTAGACGCTCCGCGAGCAGAACGCGCCTGTTGTCCCGCGGTGGCGCCCGGCTCAAGTTCCGGGCGCGACGGTACCCCCGGCCCGTCGCCGGGAGTCGACGCGAGGATGACAGTCCCGGCGACGATCACGACCGCTAGCGCGGCGAGCGTCAGCGACCCTATGACCGTCGTCGTGCGTTCGGCGGGATACAGGGTGATGCGCTCCGCGCCCGCGCCGGCCGCTGCGGCGGCCCCGAGGGCGCCGGCGGCACCGAGGCCCACGAGCCACCAGAAGCCGGGAGGAGGCGCGGGCTCCGGCGGACCGGCCTCGACGTGGCGCAGCACCGCGATCGCCAGTGCGACCCAGAGACCGGCGACGAGGAAGCCAGCGCACACGTCGGAGGGGTAATGCCAGGCGAGCGCAAGCGTGGCGAAGGCGAGCGCGACCGTGCAGGCGAGGCCGACCAGCGCGACGCCGGCGCGCCAGGCGGGCGCTGACACCAGCACGGCGCACAGCGCGAGCGTCATCGCCGCGGTCCCGTGGCCGCTCGGCCAGCTCACGGCCTCGATCTGGCCGCGGAAGTCGAGCCAGTCCGCGTAGCGCGGCTCCGCCAGGAGGTGCTTGAGCGCATGCGTCGTGACGCCGGTGCCGACGAGCAGCACGCCGACGGCCCAGGCGCGCGCAGGGCGCCGGCGGACGAGCGCGACGGCGATGCACGCCGTCCCCAGAAGCGCGTAGGGCATGGGGTCGGCGAGCCGTGCCATCGTCCTGATCTCCGTGTCCACGCGCGAGCCGTAGAGGCCGGTGAGGCCGTGGAGCATCGCAGCGTCGCGGTCGTGCGCCCCGTGGAAGGCGAGCACGCCCACGGCGGCAAGCCCGACGGCACAGATCGCTGCGCCGGCGAGCGGGACGATCAGCCGGCGGTCCCCGGCCAGCGGGGCCGGCCTAGGCACGGCGGCGTGCCAGGCGCCCGAGCGCCGTGCGCGCCGACCGGGCGGCGAGCGCGGACCTCGCCCTCTTGCCGGCCTTCGTGATGCAGAAGTACGGCGTCTGCCTGCCGCCGAAGCCCCTGAAGTAATGCTCGATGGGCTCGACCATCGAGCCCTCGAAGTCGAAGACGCGCGAGACCTCCGCGGCGAGGCGGATCGCCTCCCAGTACAGCAGTGTGTTTGCGCCCGCCGGCTGGACCTCCCGGTTGCGCGCGCTCATGAGCGCGTACATGGTGCGCTCGTCCCAGACGACGTACAGCACCGCGTGCGTCCGGCCGTCGGCGTCGACGGCGCCGAGGATCCGGCGCGCCCCCCGCTCGGCGCAGGCCGCGTCGAGCCGCCGGATGACCTCGTAGGAGTGGGGCAGCTTCAGGCCCTGCCGGGCGTAGGTCTGGGTGTCGAGTCGAAGCAGCTCCTCGAGCGGGAAGTCGTGGTCGATCTCCACGTTGCCCTGCGCCTTGCGGATCGCACGCCGGACGTGATCCTGGAACTCGCGATGCACGCGGTCGAGGTCGGACAGGTCCTCGATGCGGTAGGTGTAGGCGACGGTCGCCTGGAACCCGGCCCAGTGGAATGGCAGCCAGTTCGTCAGGGAGGGCGCGAAGCACTGGCGGAAGAGGTCGAACCGCGGCAGCATCTCGATCAATTGCCCCAACAGGTTCTTCTCGACCTCCAGGCGGCGCGCGTACTTGCCCTCCGACGGCGCGAGCCAGGGACCCAGGGTCTGCGTGAACTGCGGCTGGGTGATCGTCGGGAGCCCAAACCGCTGGCGCCGGGCGTAGGGGAGACGGGCGACCACCTCGTCGCCGCGGCGCACCACGGCCTCGCCCCATGCCCCGGGGGCGACGCAGTCCAACCACCATGGCTGCTCGAAGACCGAGTTGACCCACGGGATCGAGTCGCTGGGCCGTTCCGGCATCGTCAGCGTTTCGGACGTGACCGTCGGATGCTCAACCACATCTTGTCCTTTCCGAGCACCAGATCCTGCAGCAGCCACCACGCCGCCACAGGATTGCTCCGGATGTCGGTGACGCCGTAGGGGGCGCCGCTGTGACCGTAGGGGACGTAGACGCGAATCGGAACCCCCAATCGGTGAGCCACGCGCGCCGGCGCGCGAAACGGCATGCCGAGGAACAGCTCTGCCGTGCACGGCGTCCCTGACCCGGTGAGACGACTCAGCGATTCGGCGAGCAGCCCAGCGTCGTGCGTCGCGACGGCCACCCCGCGGCTGTTCCCGCGCAGCCGGTCGACGACGCGCAGGAAGCCCTCGGCGGGATCGACCTCGGCCGCTGAGGGATCGGCCCACTGGCCCTTTACGACCCTGACGCGCAGACCGAGCTGCTCAGCCAGCTCCGTGTCGTGCTCGCTTCGCGTCCACCGGCCGGGAAGGGCGATGCCGATGTCGCCGGCCCGCGGCGCGCCCCGGAGCAGCCGCCACGTCGCGTCGGCCGTCACCGGCGCGAGGGCGTCGACGTGGAGGGTCCGGCCCGACCGCGCCGCAGCCGCGTCGAGCTCGGCCAGGAGCTCAGGCGCGAAGCCGAGCGCCGAGAGCTTCACCGAGACATGGCCGTCGATGCCCTGCGCCGACAGGCGCTCGAAGGCGTCGAGGTGCACGTCGGCCACCGCGCGCGGTGGCTCGTCGGGCGCCGCCGTGTAGCCGATCGTGGTGGCCAGGCCGTGCGCCCCCAGTCGCCGGCACACGTCGAGCGCCTCGTCCAGCCCCGGGCCGGCGCGGTACGCGGACACGCGGCGGCGCCGCAGCGGGTCCAGCCAGGTCAGGGAGATGACGGCCCCCCGCTCACCCGACACGGGCTCATGCCCGCGTCGGGTGTCGGTGTCGCGGCGAGCCGACTGGTAGATCAGCCAGTCGCGCTCCTCTCCGGTGGCGGCAGTTTGTCGAGTCTGGCCACAGACCCCGCGCGCCAGTAGCGCAGGCCCGTCTGGACGCTGGAGGGCCACCACTTCTGCGTGCCGAACAGCGTCGGCACACGCTCCTCATTGAGCTCGTCGGCGATCTCCTCCGGTGCCATGCCCGCCTCGTGCATCCGCCCGATCCGCTCGAGAACCTCAGGACGCTCGCTGATCGCCAGGCGCCCGTTCGCTCCTCCGTTCGGGCGGATGTCCGCCAGGCTGTGGCGCGTTCTGCTGGCGATCCACTCGCCCGCCCAGCCGTTCAACGTGATCAGCGAACTGGCGACACGGCTGCCCTCGGGGGTCGACGTATCGAGCCCGAGGTCGAGCGCGATCAGCGCCGCCTCCGCGTCGCGGAACCACTGGACGAACTTCGCGAAGTCCACCGAGCGGCTGAGCAGCCTGGCGTCGTTGACCACGAGCCCGTGCGCCTGGCCGGCGGTGATCCGCTCGAGGGCGGCCGTCAGTGCGGGCCGCTCGAGGATGCTGCCGTCCTCGCGGTCCCGGACGACCTCGACGAGCTGCCAGCCGGAGCGCTCGCACGCACGCTCGACGTCACGCTCGGGTGGGTGCTCCTCCGAGCGTCCCGCCCGCGGCCCCGTGACGTATCCGATCACCAGTGCTCCCGCCTGCAGGCCGGAGCGGCTGGCTGGGGCCGCGACGGGTGCCGTCGTCGTCGGCCGGTCGTCCGCCGCTTTCACCGCATGCTCAGGGGGCGGGGTCTGGTCAGGCACAGCCTGGCCAGGCAGCGGCGGTATGAACGTCTCCAGGTGGTACGCGGCGAGCCGGGCGGCGTAGCGCCGACGCTGCCGGATATACGCAACGCCGAAGAGCGCGACGATGAGCAGCGCCAGCGAACCGACGATCAGGGTGGAGCGCCCGGACCCCTGGGTGCTCAGGGGCACTGGCGCGGGCGTCGACGCCGTCCGTGCGGGCGCAGACGCCGTCCGCGCCGCGGCTGCCCCGTCCGCTGTCGCGGGGCGCAGGTTCGTGACCGTGCGATGCGACGTGGCCTCGTGTCCGCGCCGCCGCGTCGCAGCTCGCGCCGCACCGGTCACGCGCAGGGCCCTGAGCGTCCGCGGCCCGGCAATCCCGTCGACCTTCAAATGGTGCTTGCGCTGCGCCCGGCGCACGGCCGTGCGCGTCAGCGGACCGAAGCGTCCATCCACGCCGGGCCTGCCGATGCTGTGGCCGTCGCGCACGAGCGCGCGCTGCAGGTCGCGCACGCGAACGCTGGGCTGGTGATGCAACCCCACGCCGGTGGAGAGCAAGGCTTCGGCATGTCTGCTCGCGGCGTTGGCGGCGGCCGGGGCCACGATCGCGCAAGCGGCGATCACGACGGCGACCGCTGTGGTTCTTGCTGCCCCCCTCTTGAGCCGGAGGCGTTGGCTGGACATGAGATCTCCCTTCAGAAACGACTCTTCGAGGCGCCGCGCGCGTGCAAGCGCGCAGCGCTGACTGATGCACCCCGGGACTCGGGGTCAGCCAGGTCGTTGCTGAGGGAAGTCGAAGCCGACCGGCTCGCACATGACGAACCGGGGGCGGTAGCGGCGCATCGCCAGAGCGGCGTAGACCATGCCGCCGAGGAGGATCGCGCACCACAGCGCGAACGCGGCGCCGCCGCCCGGAGCGGTGGTGCCGGCGCCGAAGAAGGTGGGGCCGTGAGGTCCGACCGGAGAGCCGGGCCTGCGCTCTTCTCCACCCTGGCCGCTGGGTGCGGTCTCCGGGGTCTTGGGCGCGGCTTTCGGCCTCGGTGCTTCAGCCCGTGTCATTGCGCCTGACGGCGGCGAGCCCGGCGCGACCGCCGGCATCGCGAAGCCGGACGGGGGCGCCGGCGCGACAAGCACGTCCGGAGGTCCGGAGACGAGGAGCATCGTCATCCGAGGAGTCTGGACCTGGAGACCGTGGACCTGGAGAGCGGGCGCGAGCGCCGACCGCAGCGACCCGCGGTGTGGCGCCACCGCTTGCACGGGAACAGGTACGGGCAGGCCGATGAACGGCGCGAGCTCGGCGGGCGGCGCCGCTGGGGTGTTCGCGAGCACGCTCGCCGAAGCGGCGGGCGGGGCTTGCGGCGACGGCGTCGCGCCCGTGGAGTCGGCGCCGTTGCCGGTGCCGCCGTTCTGGTCGGCGTGGGTCGTGGCAGGCGGAGCGGTCTGCTTGGTGTCGCTGCCGCCGATGCCCGGGCTCTTGTCGGTGGAGGTGCCGGTAGCCCCCGATCCCGTGTCAGTGCCCGTCTGGGTCTGGGCGTCGCCGGTGGTGTCGCTGGCCTTGCTGGTCGTGCTGGTCTTGGTGGGCTTGTCGGTGGGCTTGGCGGTCTTGTCGACCTTATCGGTGGGCTTGGTGCTCTTGTCCGAGGTCTGGGTGGTGGCGGTCGTCGTCTGGCTCTGGACGGCCGACGTGACAACAGCCGGGTCCGGCAGCGGAGGGGTGGCGGTCGTCGGGGCGGGGGCCGGCGGCGTGGTGGTGGTCACCGAGTCGCCGGTCGCGTCGCCGGCCGCAGCTGTCGCCGTGGCCGTGCTCGTCGCGGTGACCGCGTCCGCCGCCGATGCCGCGGTCGCCTCGCTCCCGGTGGCCTCGGTCACCGCCGTGGTCGTTGTGGCGGCCGCCGTGGTCGTTGTGGCGGCCGCCGTGGTCGTTGTGGCGGCCGCCGTGGTCGTTGTGGCGGCGCCGGCCGTCGTCGTGCATCCGAGGACCAATGCGAGGAAGCCGGCGAGGAGCATGCTTCGCCGTGCTGGCACAGCACGACGAATAGCTCTTGTGCCCCATCCCGCCAAGTAAGCAACCCTCGCCAAGTTCAGAAACCGCGTCGACGACGAGGGACGAGCCTAGCCGGGGGGCCGGTCGACGGCAACCGTTCGGCGCGAAAGATGACACTCCATTTGACGGCGTATTCATACCGCTCAACGGTGTTAATCGACGCTCAGCTATCCGGTGTGCTACACGCAAGGGTCGAGCGGCGGGTCCTTGGCCGAGCCGGGATTCGAAGACGGGAGGCCTCCGAGGAGCCCGTCGTCCAACAAGTGGAGGCAACCGGCGATGCAATTGGCGACGTGCCGTTGCTCGAGCCCGGCGTCTGGTAGCGACGCCGTCCGAGCCGGCTCCTCGACCGGGGTCGCGTTGGCCAGCGACGGCACCGCCGGATCGGTCACGGCCCCAACCGCCTCGGGCAGCGTGCCGAGCTCGGTGACGTTGCCGGACTTGAAGAGGCGGCGGCTTGGGCCGAGAGGGCGATGAGCACCTCAACACCGCTGCCAAGACGACGTACGAGCGCGCAGGTGCGACGTCAGCGCAGCACGCGGGGCGGTACTTGCGCCAACGGCCCGCAGGTCGGCGGAAATCGGTGATGGCGAGCGATTACGCCGCTCTGCAGCAAGAAATACCTCAAGCTCGACCTGAGCGTTAGGGATGCGCAGGTTCAGCGAGGGAAGACTCGCGCATCCGCGGGCGCCGGCCGGATCCCGAGCGCGGCGCGGATCGCGCTCACCACCTCGTCCTGCTGGGCGGTCGTCATGGTGGCGAACAACGGAAGGGACACCGCGCGCGCCCCGTAGGCCTCGGTCACGGGCAGGTCGCCGCCCCACGCGTAGATCGAAAAACGATGAGCGGGCGGGTAATGCACGCTCGTCTGGATGCCGCGGGCGGCGAGTGCCTCGCGAAAGCGCGCGCGCTCCATCCCGTCGTCGAGCACGACGGTGAACAGGTGGTGGGCCAGCCGCGCGTCGGCCGGAGGGCGCAGCGCGGGGGCCAGCCCATCGATGTCGGCGAGCAGGTCTCGGTAGCGAGCGTCGAGCTGCGCGCGGCGCGCGTTCTCAGCGTCCAGGCGCGCCAGTCGGCGACGGGCCAGCGCCGCCCGCGGCTCGTCGATGCGGTAGTTGAAGCCGAGCTCAACGACGTCGTAGCCGGACGCGTGGCCGCGGTGGCGATCCCAGGTCAGCGTCGTCATGCCATGCGAGCGCAGCAGCCGCATCTGCGCGGCCGCCGCGTCGTCGTCGGTGACGACCATGCCCCCCTCGCCCACCGCCAAGTTCTTGTTCGAGAAGAAGCTGAACGCACCGGCCCGGCCGAACGTGCCCAGGTGCCGCCCGCCGACTCGCGACCCGGCGGCATGCGCGGCGTCCTCCAGCAACATCAGCCCGCGTTCGCGCGCAAGCGCGGCGAGGGCAACGGTGCGGCCCGGATGGCCGCCATAGGCCATCGTCATGACGGCCCGCGTGCGCTCGGTCAGCGCGGCGTCCACCGCGTGGGGGTCCAACCAGGGCTCGGTCACGCTCACGACGTCGGCGAACACCGGCGTGGCCCCGGTGTACGCGATGGCGTTGACGGTCGCCACGAAGGTCATCGACGGCACGACCACCTCGTCGCGCGGCCCGAGTCCCGCCGCGGCGCAGATCAGGTGCAGGCCGGCCGTGCCGTTGGCAACGGCGAGCGCGTGCCGCGCCCCGACGTAGGCGGCGAACTCGCGCTCGAGCGCGGCGGTCTGCGGCCCCATGCTCAGCCAGCCCGAGCGGTAGACGTCCGCAACGACGGCGATGTCCTCCTCGGGCACGACCACGTCGGCGAGTGGGACCGTCCAAAGGGGCATGCGGCAACGGTACTGGCCACGCGTCGGCGGGACCGCCGTGGAATGCTTGTGGGCGATGGCGTCCCTCGCAGGCAGGCCAGTCCTCGTCACCGGTGCAGGCGGATTCATCGGCGGCCATCTCGTCGAGCAGCTCGTCCGCGAGGGTGCACGCGTGCGGACGATGTGCCGCTACAACTCGCGCAACGAGCGGGGAACGCTCGATTGGCTCGACGCGGAGGTGACCGACGAGGTCGAGGTCGTGCTCGGCGAGCTGCGCGACGTGGAGTCGGTGGACGCCGCCGTCCAGGGTGCCGACGTCGTGCTCCACCTCGGTGCCCAGATCGCGATCCCCTATTCGTACGTCAACCCGCGCGACTTCGTCGAGGTCAACGCGCTGGGCACCTTGAACGTCGCTCAGGCGGCCCTGCGCCATGGCGTGCAGCGCGTGGTGCACACGTCGACGAGCGAGGTCTACGGCTCCGCCCAGACCGTGCCGATCACCGAGACGCACCCCCTCGAGCCCCAGTCGCCGTACGCTGCCAGCAAGGTCGCCGCCGACAAGCTGATGGACAGCTACCACCGGTCGTTCGACCTGCCGGTGACCGTGCTTCGGCCATTCAACACGTACGGCCCCCGACAATCGGCGCGCGCCATCATCCCCACGATCATCGGCCAGGCGCTGGCCGGGTCGACGCTGCGCCTCGGCTCGCTGCACCCCAGACGGGATCTCACCTTCGTCGACGACACCGTCGCGGCGTTCGTCGCGGCGGCGACCAGCGACGCAGCGGTCGGACGCACGATCCACCTCGGCACGAACCACGACGTCTCCATCGGCGAGCTCGTCGAGATCGTGGGCGACCTCCTCGGACGGACGCTCACGGTCGAGGCCGATCCGACACGCGTGCGGCCGCCCAACAGTGAGGTCCAGCGCCTGCTCGCGAGCCCGGCCCTGGCGCGCGAGGTGCTCGGATGGGAGCCGCGTGTCGACGTGCGGGACGGTCTTGCGCGCACCATCGCGTGGATCGAACGCAACGCCGGGCGTTACCGGGTCGGCGACTACGTCATCTAAGCCACTGGCGAAGTTGTGCCACCGCATGGCGGCGTCGTAGCCTTCAGACCGGTGTGGGGCGTGACCGAGCACGAGGAGAGGGCGCGCCCGACGGATGGCGCTGCGCCCGTCGTGGGCGCCGGCGCGGGCCGGTTGCGTGGGGTGGACGCCGTCCGTGCCGCCGTCAAGCGTGCGATCGATGTGGTGGTCGCGGCGGTCGCACTCGTGGTGCTCTCGCCGCTGTTCGTGACCGTCGCGCTGCTCGTGGTGCTCGACTCCCCGGGGCCGGTGTTCTATCGCGCCGAGCGTGTGGGCTTCCGCGGCCGGCCGCTGGCGATGCTCAAGTTCCGCAAGATGCACAGAGCTGCGCGCGGGGCCAACCTCACCATCGCCGGCGACGAGCGCCTCACGCGGGTCGGGGCGTGGTTGGCGCGGACGAAGCTCGACGAGCTTCCACAGCTGTGGCACGTGCTCCGCGGCGAGATGAGCCTGGTCGGGCCGCGCCCCGAGTCACCGAGCTTCGTCGCCCGCTTCCCGGCGGAGTACGACGTGATCCTCCGAGTCCGTCCGGGACTCACCGGCTACACGCAGTTGGCGTTCGCGCGCGAGGCATCGATCCTCGACCCGAACGATGCACACACCCACTACGTCAACGCGCTGCTGCCCCAGAAGGTTGAGCTCGACCGCCTCTACGCCAGCCGCCTCAGCGTCCGCCGGGACCTCCGGATCCTGATCGCGACGTTCGCGACACTCGTCGTCGGGCACCCGGTTGCGGTTAACCGCAAGACCGGCGCGCTCACGCTTCGGCGACGCTGACCGCCCGGCGCTGCCCTCGGCGCATCGGCCTCGACCTACTGGCCGTGACCGAGGAGGACTGCTTGCGCGCAGCTGCGACGGCCAGGGTTGCTGCAGCGCTGGCGCATCCCCGACCAGCGGAACCCCGACGGCACGATCAACTCGAGCTGCTCGTCCTGTGGACGACCGAGCTCAACGAGCTGATGGACGGCACCGGGCGCTAGGGGAAGACCGACGTTCGGCGCCTGGACGACCGGGCGACGCGCCACGAGCGCGACGAGCGTCGGGTTTCGTGCCGTATGGGTCACAAACCCGACAAGCGGCCCGCCCACGAGCGCCAACGCGCCCGGGACGACCGCCCGCTCCGACCGCCACGAGCTCCCTTCGCTCGATGCCCAGGCCGCGCAGCGCCGCCGGAGCTTCGGGGGCCGTGGTCTGACTCGAGCGTTTTCGCGCCCGCCAGGAGGGCAAGACCGACGTTGATGGAGGGCCAGCTCCGGCACGTCACGCTGCGCTCGTCGCCGCCGCAGCGCCGGGGCCGGCCCGCTGACGCGCGGCGCGAGGCGCCCGCGCCGCGCTCGGACCTGCGCCCCGAGATCCAGGCGCTGCGGGCCCTCGCGGTGGCACTCGTCCTCGTCTACCACCTGTGGCCGGCGGTGGTCCCGGGCGGCTTCGTCGGGGTCGATGTCTTCTTCGCCATCTCCGGCTTCCTCATCACCTCGCTGCTGCTGCGCGAGGCCGAGTGCACCGGCTCGGTCTCGCTGCGCGCCTTCTGGGCCCGCCGCGCGCGCCGCATCCTGCCGGCCGCGCTGCTCACGGTGCTCGTGTGCGCCCTGGCCACCGTCGCCTTCGTGCCGCTGACCCGCTGGGGGCAGTTCTTCACCGAGATGCGGGCGAGCACCGCGTACGTCCAGAACTGGCAGCTCGCCGGCGACGCCGTCGACTACCTCGCGGCCGCCAACGCGCCCTCGCCCGTCCAGCACTACTGGTCGCTGTCGATCGAGGAGCAGTTCTACCTCGTGTGGCCGGTCCTGATCGCCGCCGCCCTCCGCGTCTCGCGCGGCCGCCCGGCCCGCGCGCGGCGCCGGGCCGTCGCGGCGGTGCTGGCGGCGGCGACCGGGGGGAGCCTCGTCTACTCGATCGCGCACACGGCCGCCGACCCGGCCGCCGCCTACTTCGTCACGCCCACGCGCGCCTGGGAGCTCGGCGCCGGCGCCCTGCTCGCCCTCGCCGCGCCGCTCGATCGGTCGCCGGCGGCCGCGCGGGC
>Ga0307277_10000202_pt1 | contig 20088 bp, 17 predicted proteins | sample ER_DNA_116_FD_194473 | JGI IMG/M metagenome (GOLD analysis project Ga0307277, IMG submission 194473) | Bulk soil microbial communities from the East River watershed near Crested Butte, Colorado, United States - ER_DNA_116 | ecosystem: Environmental > Terrestrial > Soil > Floodplain | place...
CCAGCACCAGGGCGAAGGAGAACGGCGCGTCCACGTGCACGCTGGGGCCGCGCCCGTCCCGGCTGAGCGGGATCGACAGGAAGGGCGCGGCCAGCACCACCAGGGCGAGCATGGCCGACTCGGGCAGGCTGCCGCGGACCCGGTCGAGGTCGACGTTCGCCGCCAGCAGGCAGAGCACCACCAGGCCCAGCGCCGAGACGACGCCCATGTACGCCCTGAGCCTGCCCACCATCGGGCAAGTCTCCCCTGTGCCCGGTGTTGCGGCAAGGGATCGGTATGGTCGTTCGGCCGCCGCCCGACCGGACGGCCGTGACACCATCTCCTGGCACGTCGACGGTCCGGCGAGGAGGGACAGGTGGCCCAACCCGACGACACGGCGGCCAGCCGCCCGAGCCGGCGGCGGCTGCTGGTCAGGGCGCTGGTGGCGGTCGCGGTCGTGGCCGCCATCTTCTTCGTGCTGCTGCCCAAGCTGGTCGACGTCGAGCAGGTGTGGGCGACACTGCGGGCGATGACCTGGCTGGAGCTGGTCACGCTGCTGGCGGCCGCGCTCTGGAACCTCGGCTCGTACCTGCTGCCGCAGCTGGCCGCCACGCCCGGCCTCGGCCTGCGCCAGGCCGTCCTGGAGAGCCACGCCTCGACCGCGGTCGGGAACCTGCTGCCGGCGGGCCAGGCGGTCGGGCTGGGCGTGACCTACCGCTTCTACACCTCCTACGGGTTGGACCGCGGCCCGATCGCGCTGTCGCTGCTGGTCCAGGGGATGTGGAACAACTTCGTCAAGCTGGGCATGCCGATCGTGGCCCTGGGCCTGCTGGTGGCCAGCGGCGACACCTCCGGCGACCTGGCCCCGGCGGCGGTGGTCGGGCTGGTGGTGTTCGTGCTCGCCCTGGCCGGGTTCGCCTTCGGCCTGTCCGGCGAGCGGCGGGCCGCCCGGCTCGGCGGGGCGCTGGCCAACGGGGTGGCCTGGCTGCGGCGGCTGGTCCGGCGGCCCGGCCGGCCCGACTGGGACCGCAGCGCGGTCGCCTTCCGCGCCCAGGCGATCACGCTGCTGCGCGACCGCTGGCACTGGCTCACCCTGACCACCCTGGCCAGCCACCTGTCGCTGTTCCTGGTGCTGCTGCTGGCCCTGCGCCACGTCGGGGTGTCCGAGGACGAGGTGAGCTGGATCGAGGCCCTGGCCGCGTTCGCGCTGGTCCGGCTGCTGTCGGCCTTCCCCCTGACCCCCGGCGGGCTCGGCGTGGTCGAGCTCGGCCTGGCCGCGGCCCTGGTCCTGGCCGGCGGCGACGAGGCGCAGGTGGTGGCGGCGGTGCTGGTGTTCCGCCTCCTCACGTTCCTGCTGCCGATCCCGATCGGCGCCCTCACCTGGTGGCTGTGGCGCCGGGGCACGTGGTATCCGTCAGAGGGTCCGGTGGTCACAGGAGAGGAGCGCGGGTGGGCAGGACGGCGATCGTGACCGGGTCCGACCCCGGGACCGGCGAGGGGGCAGAGCTGCCGGTGGTCGTGCTGTCGCACCGGGGGCCGGTGTCGTTCGGGCGCGACGCGTCGGGCCGGACCGCCGGCCGCGGGGCCGGCGGGCTGGTCACGGCCCTGACCGGCCTGATGTCGGACCTGCCCGACGCCGTCTGGGTGTGCGCCGCCTCCTCCGAGGAGGACGCCGCCGTGGCCGCCGAGCACGACGGAGGGGCCGTGGAGGTCGTCCTCGAGCCCGAGCCGCGGCTCCTCGACCAGGAAGCGGCCGGCGGCGGCGACGGGGCGTCCAGCGTCCACCTGCGGCTGGTCGAGGTCGACCGGCAGGCCCACGACGACTTCTACACGGTGATCGCCAACCCGCTGCTGTGGTTCCTCCAGCACGGCATGTACGGCCTGGCCCTGGCGCCCGTGCTGACCAAGCGCGAGCACGCCGCCTGGGACGACGGGTACGTGGCCGTCAACCGGCTGTTCGCCGACGCGGTGGTCGAGGAGGTCCAGGCCCGCGGCGGCCGCGCCCTGGTCATGGTCCACGACTACCACTTCTACCTGGTCGCCCGGGAGGTCAGGGAGCGCTGCCCGGAGGCGGTGCTGTCGTTCTTCCTGCACATCCCCTGGCCCGGCCCGGACGCCTGGCGGGTGCTGCCCCCGGCCTGGCGCGAGCGGGTGCTCAACGGGCTGCTCGGCAACGACGTGGTCGCCTTCCACACCGAGGGGTTCGCGCGGAACTTCCTGCTGTCCGCCCAGGAGCTGCTGGGGCTGCCGGTCGACCTGGAGGCGATGACGGTGCGGGTCGGCGACCGGGTGGTGGCCGCCCGCCACTACCCGATCTCGATCGACGTCGGCGCCATGCGCGAGCTGGCCGCCTCCCCGGAGGTGGCCGAGCACGCCGACGCCCTGCGGGACGCCTACTGCGGCGAGGGCCGCCAGCTGGTCCTGCGCGTCGACCGCACCGACCCGTCCAAGAACATCGTCCGCGGCTTCGAGGCCTTCGCGACCCTGCTGGAGGACCATCCCGAGCTGGTCGGCAGGGTGAGCTTCCTGGCCCTCCTCCAGCCCAGCCGCCAGGACGTGCCCGAGTACGCCGACTACCTGGCCGAGATCGGGGCCACCGTGGCCAGGGTCAACGCCGCCCATGCCCGCGAGGGCTACCAGCCGATCGACCTGCGCCTGGTCGAGGACCTGGCCATGGCCGTGGCCGCCTACACCGTCTGCGACGTGCTGATGGTCAACGCCCTGGCCGACGGCATGAACCTGGTGGCCAAGGAGGCGGTGGTGGTCAACACCCGCGAGAGCGTCCTCGCCCTCTCCGAGAACACCGGCGCCCACCAGGAGCTGGGCGCCTTCGCGGTCACCCTGTACCCCTTCGACGTCCAGCAGCAGGCCGACGCCCTGCACGAGGCCCTCACCATGGGCCGCGACCTGCGCCGGGCCCGCCGCGAGGCCGCGGCCCGGGTGGTCGAGGAGAACGACATCGCCAAGTGGCTCACCGCCCAGCTCACCGACCTGGGCGTGCACCCCGGCCAGGCCGGCTGAGGTGACGGCCACCGGCCCGGCCACCCAGGCCGCGACCCGGCCGCGGGCCCTGCCCGACCCGCGGCTGGTCGAGGTCATGGTCTGCGGGACCGCGCTGGCCGGCGCCCGCCTCAGCGGGCGGCTGCCCCTGCCGGTGGCGCTGCTCGTGGCGGTGGTCGCCGCCCACGGGCTGGTGCTGGCCCGCTGGCCGGCCCGCGGGGGGCTGCGGCTCGCCTGCCTGGCGTTGATGCTGATGCTGCTCGCGGTGGTCCCCACGGCCATGTACCTGCGGACCACCGAGCGCGGTCAGGCGGGGTGGCTGATGGACGGCGGCGTCCTGGTCAGCGCCGAGTCGGTCCGGGTCCTGCTGGAGGGCCGCGACCCCTACCAGGCGTCCTACGCCGGCGTGCTGGCCGACGCCAAGATCGACGTGCAGGGCCGGCCAGCGCCCAACCCGCTGGCCCACCACTACCCGTACTGGCCCGGGTCGCTGGCCCTGCTGCTGGCGGTGGAGGCCCCGCTGCGGGCGGTCGGCCTCCAGGGCGACCCGCGCCTGCTGTACCTGCTGGTGTACTGCGCCCTGGGGCTGTGGCTGGGCCGCTGGGGCCTGCGCAACCATGGGCACCTTGGCCTGGCGCTGGCCGTCTGCCTCAACCCGGTGCTGCTCCCGGCCATGTGGCAGGGCGCCAACGACATCCTGCTGGTGGCCGGCATGGCGGTGGCGGCGATCGCCATGGCCGAGCGCCGGGTCGTGCTGGCGGGGCTGGGCCTGGGGGTCGCCCTCGCGGTCAAGCTCCTGGTCGCCCCCATGGTGGTGCTGTTCCTGGTGTGGGTCGCGGCCCGGGTTCGCCGCGGCCGCCTGGAGCCCGGTCGCGCCTGGCGGGCCGCCGGCGCGGTCCTGGCCCCGGCCGTGGTGACGGCGCTGCCGTTCCTGGCCTGGCACCCGGGCGACTTCCTCACCGACGCCGTCGCCTACCACCTGGGCCTGGTCGCCGACGCCTACCCGATCGCCGGCTTCGGCCTGCCGGCGCTGTTGCTGCGCGCCGGGGTGGTGACCGACCCGTATGGCCCGTCGCCGCCGTGGGCGACCCTCCTGCCCGCGGCGGCGACGCTGCTCGCCGGGAGCTGGTGGGTGTGGACCCGTCCCGGCCGGCGCGTCCTGCTGGGTGTCTCGGGCCTGGTCCTGCTGGGCGTGCTCTTCTTCCACCGCAGCTTCATGTTCTATTACGTCGACGTCGCGGTGGCGGCGCTGCTCCTGGCCGCGTTCGCCGAGCCGGCGGCGCCGTTCGCCGGCGACCGGTCCGGCGACCCGGTCAGGCCTCCAGGACCTGCTTGAGGACGGCGACCCGTTCCCGCCACCAGGCCTTGAGCTTGTCGGCGGTGGCGGCGTCGGGGATGCGCTCGTGGACCAGGGCGACCTGGCTCTTGGCCTCGCCGCGGGCGGTGAAGGCGACCACGAGGCGGGTCGAGCCGTCGTCCCAGTTGGCCCGGATCGACCTGCCGGGGCGGGCGCTGCGGACCTCGAAGACGGCACCGGGGAGCCAGCGCTCGCGCACGGCGGGGTCGGCGAAGGCCTCGTAGAGGCGCTCGACCGGCACGGCCACCGTCTTGGAGGCGTTCGCCTCGTACAGGCCGCCGCGCCGCTGGCCGGGGTCGCGCAGGCCGCGGGCCTGCTCGTAGCCGACGGTCACGCCCTGCGCCCACCAGCCGCCGACGCCGTGCTCCTCGACCAGCCAGCGGGCGATCTCGGGGTGGGGCCGCTGGGCGCCGCCCCACGCGTCGAGCAGGGCGAACCACTCGTCCCAGGTCCGGCCGGTGTTGGCCCGGATCACCTCGTCCGAGTACGGCCGCCTGGCCCCGGGGGCGTCGGCGACCGGCCCGTCGGGCTCGGCCGGCGGCTCGGCGCCGGCCTTGGCCAGCAGCCGACGGCGGGCGGTGGTGTAGCTCTCGGACGTCTTGTCCATGCGCGCCCGGATGCGGTTCTTGAAGGACTTCTGCCTGGTCATCTGGTGCTCCTCTGCAGGCGGGTGGCCGCGGGACCCACGCTCCCGCCGCCCCCGCGAAGAGGGCACTCGACCGGCGTCCCGAGGACTCGAGGTCCCCTCTACCTCCGCGGGCCGGCGGCGTGAGCACCGGTGAAGGAGGTCGGGCGCGGGACGGCGCCGGCCCCGAGCATAGCCGACGGCCCCGACAACCGGAACCCGTGGGCTACCGGGGCGCGCCAGGCAGCCACAGCGACGCCCGGGTCGGCTGCACCGTCTGGTCGACCACGGCCAGCAGCTCGGTGTGCAGCACGTCCAGGTCGACCTGGTCGCGCAGGCGGGCCGCGAACGCCTCCACGGTGCCGGCGGCGTCGTAGCGCCGGCGGTTGAAGCGCCGGTCGACCAGGCCCTGCACCCGGCGCCGCAGGGGCGAGAACGCGGCCGCCACGGCCAGCGTGGCGGCGGCCACGGCCAGGCTGGAGCCCTGGGGCAGGAGCCGGCCGAGCCCGAGCACGACCGCGGCGTAGCCGAGGCCGAGCAGCACCGTGAGCAGCCCGTAGGTCACGGTGCGGCTGATGACCCGGTCCAGGTCGTACAGCCGGTAGCGCAGCACCGCCACCCCGACCGCCACCGGCGGGCACAGCAGCGCCGGAAAGACGATCCCCGAGATCCAGGCGGGCGCGATCCCCAGCCCGCCCGGGAGGGCGAGCAGCAGGCCGGCCACCGCGCCCCCGACCCCGGCGGCGACCCAGCGCATCTGCTGGCGCTCGACCCCGCGGGAGGACCGGAACCGGAGCACCACGCAGACGGCCGCCGGCGGCAGGCTCAGCCAGTGCAGCACCACGCCCACGATCGTGAGGACCGCGGCGACGTGGCCCGCCGGGCCGGCCAGCCCGAACGGGTTGTCGATGCCCATCTCCTCCAGTGGTCCCGGGGCCAGGGTGCCGGCCCCGATGATCAGCACCGAGCCGGTCACGCTGGCGATGACGACCAGCCGCCAGCGACGCGAGCGCAGGTGGCCGTCGGGCAGCAGCAGCGCCGGCAGCGTGATCCCGAGGGCGATCGCGGGCGCCCAGCTCAGGTCCCCGGTCGCCGCGACGACCTGGGCGACCAACGGCACCGGCCGGTACTCGCGGACCAGCTGGTCGATCCAGGGCCCGACGGGGATGGTGTACGCCCAGGCGAGGCCGGCGCCGCCGTACAGCCAGCCGATCGGGTTGCCCGGCCGCCGCAGGGCCAGCACCAGCCCGACGGTGGCGAACCCGAGCACGAAGAAGAACGCGTAGATGGCGCCCTCGGCCAGCACGCCCAGGGTGAGGGGCCGGTAGATGGCCAGGGTGACCAGCAGCCCGGCGGCACAGCAGCCGAAGGTGACCAGCCACAGCGCCCAGGCGAGCACCGTCCTGGTCCTGGACCGCAGCTCCACCAGCTCCTCGCCCTCCTCGCCGCGCCGGGTCCGCCCGGGCCGCCGGGCCGGTCGCGGGACAGTCTCCGCCGGCCGCGGTACGGCAGCGTTACGGCCCCCGCGGGGACGCCCTGAGACTGTCACAGGTACCGGTTACGCTGGGACAACGCCAACACCCGCTTCCCCGAGGACTGAGGCTTGTGACCGTCATCGCCGACGCCGACCTGGTCGAGCTCTCCCGCCCCTTCCCCACCGATTTCGTCGAGCGCAAGGACGGCCAGGACTATGTGGCCCACCACGTCGTCAACCAGCGCCTGCTCAGCATCGTCGGCCCCTTCGACTTCGAGCTGGTCGAGGTCATCCGCGGCGACGTGGCCGCGGTGCCGCCCGACCCGAGCTCCCGGAGCCGCCGGGGCAAGGCCGGCACCCCGGCGCTCCACACCATCGTGGTCGGCGGCATCTGGCGGCTGACCGCCACGATCGACGGCCGCCAGGTCCGGGTGGAGGAGGTCGGCGACGTCGGCGACGTCCACAACTGGCCCCACGACGGCGCCCGGCTCAAGGACGCCGCCTCCGACGCCCTCAAGCGCTGCGCCATGCGCCTGGGCCTCGGCCTGCACCTCTGGGCCCAGGAGCACTACTTCCTCGACCAGCAGCTCCGCGCCCAGCACCGGGAGGAGTAGCTGAAGGCGAGGCCCGGCGGCCGAGCCACGCCTCCACCGCGTTGACCACCCGCTCGGCGTCCCGGACGGAGGCTTCGGCCTCGTCCAGCGGGACCTCGACGGGCGCGTCGTCGGCCTGGTTCCGGCGCTCGAACAGCGATCGGAGCAGCCGCCCCGTGCCTTCGTCGAGCTGCCCGCTGCGGACCAGGTGATGGCCGAACGCGGAGATGACGCCGGAGTGTTTGGAACGCGTCTCGCCGAGCGCCAGCAGTGCCGTCTCCGCGGCGAAGAACGCCGCGAAGTAGGCACGGGAGACGGCCTGGGCCTCGAAGCCCTTGTCGGCGAGGAGCCGGGCTGCCGCCAGCTCCTCTCGGCACCGGGCGAGGCCGGTCCGATCGGTCATGCCACGGCCCGCCCTTCGGCCTGGGCTCGAATCAGAAGGGGATGGGCTGCGTCGTGGAGGGCGTGCTCGGCGACGGGGACGGCGGAGATCACCGCATCGTTCCGGTAGGAGTGCCGCCACAGGACCTCGTCCATCGCCTGGAGCTCATCCCAGGGCGAGTCGACCTGGTCGAGGACCACCAGCAGGTCGATGTCCGACTCGGGATGGGCATCGCCCCGGGCCCAGGAGCCAAAGAGCAGCACCCGGCGTAGACGCGGGCCATAGAGCACCTGGAGATCTCCGGCAACCGCCGCGGCGACCTCGACCGGGTCGAACCCTTCGGCCAGCTCTGGGAGCTCCGGGTCGATCCTCGCCTGGAGCTCCCGGTCCACGACGGCGGGATCGATCAATCCCTGGTCGGCCAGCCACTCGACGGCTCGACGTTCCATGCGGGCGTCGTGGAACGAGAACCAGCTTCGACGCAGCTCCGGGTGCTCCTGCAGGGCGTCCTTGAACCGCCGGAAGGCTCCTCTTCCGGCGATCGCCCGCTCGAGCAGATCCCGGACTCTCGGGTCCCGCACCTGGCCGATGAAGTCCTGCATGTCGCCATAGGCCTCACGGGACGGGATCGGCTCGATGGGGATCAGCCCTCGATCCGAGGGGTGCTCTTCTTCTCCATGGTCAGCGAATGCGCCGAGGTGAGCAGCTCGGCCAGGTGGAGGGCGTGGCGGCCGGCCAGGTGGTCGAGCTGGGTGCGGCAGGAGAACCCGTCGGCCAGCACGACCGCGTCCGGGCCGGCGGCCCGCACCGCCGGGAGCAGGGCGGTCTCGGCCACCGCGACCGAGACGTCGTGGTGGCCGCGCTCAGCGCCGAAGTTGCCGGCCAGCCCGCAGCAGCCGCCGACGGCCGTGACCTGGCAGCCGGCGCGGGCCAGCAGGTCGCGGTCGGCCGCCCAGCCGAGCACGGCGTGCTGGTGGCAGTGCGGCTGGGCCACCACCGCCAGCCCGCCCAGGTCCGGCGGCCTCCACCCGGGCGTGCCCCCCAGCACCTCGGCCAGGGTCGAGGCCGCCCGGGCCACCGCGGCCGCCGCCGGGTCGTCGGCCCCGAGCAGCTCCAGGGCGTCGCGGCGCAGCACGGCAAGGCACGACGGCTCCAGCCCGACCAGGGCCAGGCCTCCGTCGGCCTTCACCAGGGAGGCCAGGCGGTCGACGGTGCGGCGCAGCACCCGCCTGGCGGTGTCCAGCTGGCCGGTGGAGATCCAGGTCAGGCCGCAGCACAGGGGCCGGTCGGGCAGCTCGACCCGGTAGCCGGCCTCCTCCAGCACCTGGACGGCGGCCCGGCCCGCCTGGGGGGCGAAGTGGTCGGTGAAGGTGTCGGGCCACAGCAGCACCCGGGGGCCGCCGGACGGCTCCGACCTGTCCGGTGGGCGGCGGCGCCACCAGGCCCGCAGGGTCTGGGGGGCCAGGGTCGGGAGGGGGCGGCGGGGGTCGACCCCGCCGAGCCGCCGGCCCAGGCCGGCCAGGGCGGGGGTGGTGAGCAGGCGGTTGGCCAGGCGGGGGGCCCGGGAGGCGGCGGCCGCCCAGCGGGGCAGCCAGCCCAGGCTGTAGTGGGCGGCCGGACGGAGGCGGCCCCGGTAGGTCTGGTGCAGCACCTCGGCCTTGTAGGTGGCCATGTCGACCCCGGTCGGGCAGTCGGAGGCGCAGCCCTTGCAGGCCAGGCACAGGTCGAGGGCCTCACGGACCTCGGGCGAGGCCAGCCCGCGGACCAGGGTGCCGTTGACCGCCTCCTGGAGCACGCGGCTGCGTCCCCGGGTGGTGTCCTTCTCGTCCCGGGTGGCCAGCCAGGACGGGCACATCACGCCCCCGGCGGCGGTGTTGTCGGCCAGGCAGCGCCCGATCCCCGTGCAGCGGTGCACGGCGCTGGTCAGGTCGCCGCCGTCGTCGGCGTAGCGGAACCCGAGCCGCCCGGTGACCGGCCGGACCATGGTGCGGCGCAGGTCGGCGTCGAACGGCCGCGGGCGCACCAGGACCCCCGGGTTGAGCAGGTCGCGCGGATCCAGGACGGCCTTGACGGCCGCCATGGCCTGGATCGCGGCCGGCTCGTACATCAGCGGCAGCAGCTCGGAGCGGGCGCGGCCGTCGCCGTGCTCGCCCGACATGGAGCCGCCGTAGCCGGCGACCAGCTCGGCCGCGTGCTCGACGAAGGATCGGTAGACCGCCCGCCCCTCGGGCCGGTCGAACGGGAAGTCGATCCGCAGGTGCACACAGCCGTCGCCGAAGTGGCCGTAGGGGATGCCGCCGAGGCCGTGGTCGGCCAGCAGGGCCTCGAAGTCGCGCAGGTAGGCGCCCAGCCGCTCGGGCGGCACGGCCGCGTCCTCCCAGCCCGCCCAGGCCGGCGCCCCGGCCGGGCTGCGCCCGCCGAACCCGGCTCCGTCCTCGCGGATGCGCCAGATGGCGGCGGCCTGGGCCGGGTCGGCCAGGACCCGGCTGGCCAGGGCGTCGCCGCCGGCCGCGGCGACGAGCCGCCCGGCGGCCGCCTCGGCCTCGGCCGGGCTGGCGCCGCCCAGCTCGACCAGCAGCCAGCCGCCCCCCTCGGGCAGCTCGGGCACGGCCCGGCCGCGGCGCCGGACCACGTCGATGATGCGGGCGTCGATGCCCTCCAGGGCCACCGGACGCTGGGGCAGGACCGCGCCGACGGCGTCGGCGGCCGCTGCCATGTCCGGGTAGCCGAGCACGACCAGCACGGTCGCGGCCGGCGCCTGGACGAGCCGGACGGTGGCCTCCAGGACCACGGCCAGGGTGCCCTCGCTGCCGACCAGGGCCCGGGCCAGGTCGCCGCCCCGCTCCGGCAGCAGGTGCTCCAGCGAGTAGCCGGAGATCTGGCGGCCGAAGCGGCCGAACTGGGTCCGGATCGGGGCCAGGTTGGCCCGGACCACCGCCTCCAGCCCCGCCACCCGGGGCACGGCCCCGGGACCGGCCCGCAGGCGCCGGCCGGTGCCACAGACAACGTCCAGCTCCAGCACGTTGTCGGCCGTGCGGCCGTAGGCCAGGGCCCGCGACCCGCAGGCGTTGTTGCCGATCATGCCGCCGAGGGTGCAGCGGCTGTGGGTCGACGGGTCGGGGCCGAAGCGCAGCCCGTGCGGTCGGGCCGCGGCCTGGAGGGCGTCGAGCACCGCGCCCGGCTGGACCGTCGCCGTGGCCGCCTCCGGGTCCAGGGCCAGCACCCGGTGCAGGTGCCGGGACAGGTCCATGACCACGCCCGGCCCGACGGCGTTGCCGGCGACCGAGGTGCCGGCGCCCCTGGTCGTCACCGGGACCCCGAGCTCCAGGCAGGTGGCGACCACGGCCACGACCTCGTCGGGGTCGCGCGGGAAGGCGACCAGCTCCGGCGGCACCCGGTACAGCGACGCGTCGGTCGAGTACTCGGCCCGCCGCCGGGCGGAGTCGTCCACCTCGGCCACCCCGGCCCGGCGGAGGGCGGCGACCAGCTCGCCGGTCAGGTCCCCGACCCCTCCCCTGGCGCCTCGTGCGGATGCCCAGGTGGCACCGGGTCGCCGGCCCGCAGGGGAGCGTGCTCGAACCGGCCCTCGTGGGCCAGGACGGGACGGCGGTCCGTGGCCAGCTCGGGATGGCGGGCTTCCAGGTCGCGGCGGGCGTCGGCCACCCGGCGCAGCTGGGTGACGTACTCGCGGTCGCCCCGGTAGGTGCCCTTCCAGGTCTGGGGCATGCGCTCGGGCGGCGGCGGCACCGTGGCCGTCCCGCCGACCCCGAACCCGCTCGGGACCTTGCGGGTCGCCCGCCCGCAGGCCGGGCAGGCCGGCAGCGGGTCGGTCGAGGCCTGCAGCGTCTCCGAGCGGTGCCCGTCCTCGCAGGCCAGCTCGTAGATCGGCACCGCTCCCCCTACCAGTTCGACACGGAGCGGGACAGGATGGCGGCCGCGTCGTCCTCGGTCACCGGGCGCGGGGCCGTGTCGAGCAGCCGCTGCTGCTTCATCGTGCCCTCGACCAGGTCGGAGACGTCGCCCTCGCCGTAGCCGACGCCGCCGATCCCGTTGGGGATGCCGATGTCGCGCATGAGCTGGGCCAGGACGGCCGGCAGGTACTCGGCGTCGTCGTTCGGCCGGTCCAGCCCGGGCGCGAGCAGCTCGGCCGCACGCAGGTGCCGCTCGGGACGGGCCTCGAAGGTGAACCGGAACGCCTCGGGCGCGGTCAGCGACACGGCCATGCCGTGGGGCACGATCGGCTCGTCCTTCGGGTAGCCCTCGGGGCGGAAGTCCTTGACCCGGCCGGCGATCGGGTAGGCGTTGGCGTGCGGGATGTGCACCCCGGCGTTGCCGAAGCCGAGCCCGGCCATGGTCGCGGCCAGGGCCATATGGCCCCGGGCCTCGAGGTCGTCGCCGTCGCGGACGGCCGGCCGGAACGAGCCGGCCAGCAGCCGCATGGCGTTCTCGGACCACATGTCGGAGATCGGGTTGGACCCGCAGTAGGGCACCCGCTGCTCCGGCTGCTTGCGGTCGTAGGCGGTGTAGGGCTTGGCCGTGTAGCTCTCCAGGGCGTGGCAGAGGATGTCCATGCCGGTGGAGGCCGTCACCAGTGACGGCTGGGTCACGGTCAGGGCCGGGTCGACCACGGCCAGGGTCGGGCGCAGCCGCGGGTGGCTGATGCCCGTCTTGACCTTCTGGGCGAGCACGTCGAGCACGCAGATGGTGGTGCTCTCGGCCCCCGTCCCGGTGGTGGTGGGCACGGCCACCAGCGGGTTGAGCGGCTTGCTGGGCGCCCGGCCCTCGCCCACCGGCTTGTTGACGTAGTCCATCAGCTCGCCGGGGTTGGTGGTGAGCAGGTTCACCGCCTTGGCGGTGTCGATGCTGGACCCGCCGCCCACGGCCACATAGGCGTCCCAGGGCCCGTTCGCCTCGGCGTAGTCGATCGCCTGTTGCATGCTGGCGTCGGTCGGCTCGACATGGACGCCGTCGTAGACGTGGGCCTCGATGTCGAACCGCTTCATCTGGTCGGCCACCCGCGCCGGCAGGCCGGTGGCGGCGATGCCCGGGTCGGTGACCACCAGGACGCGGCGGGCGCCGTACTGGGACAGGTCGTAGCCGATCTCGTCGGAGGCGCCGGTGCCGAACTTCAGCAGGGGTGCGCCGTAGGTGAAGACGGTCTCCGAACCGCCTGGGAACGTCGAGGTCATGGTGCCTCCCGGGGTTCGCGTGGAGCTCAGGTGTAGTGGCCGTCGGGCGAGCGGCGCAGCGACCAGAGCTGCTCGGCGTCATGGCCGAAGATCACGTTGGCGTCGGTCTGCTCGGCGATGCCGCGGAGCTTCTCCACCGAGGCGTACCACTGGCTCAGGTCGTTGACGATCGCGGCCGGGGTGGCCGGCGGGCCGTAGGAGTCGCCCATGTAGATGGCGTCCGAGGTGAAGATCATCGTGCCCTCGTCGGCCAGCTCGACCTTGAGGGCCATGGTCCCCGGGGTGTGCCCGGGCGCCTCGATCAGGGTCACCCCGGGCAGGAACTCGGTGTCGCCGGACACGGTCTCGAACTCCAGCCCCTCGTAGTCGCTCTTGAGGTGGGCGCCGGTGAACAGGCCGTCGAAGCCGAGGGCGAACTCCTTCTCCTTGTCGTTGACGACCAGGCGGGGCCCGTTGCCCTGGAACATCTTGGCGTTGCCGGCGTGGTCGAAGTGCAGGTGCGAGAAGACCACGAAGTCGAGCTGCTCGGGGCCGAGGCCGAGCTGGGCCAGGCGCTGGTCCAGGTACTGCTCCTCGGTGACCCGGTCGTAGGGGAAGAACTCGTGCAGGCCGGTCGGGACCCAGCGCTCCTCCCAGTCCCGCGGGCACGAGGTGTCCCACAGCATCGTGCCCTCGGGGGTCTCGACCACCACGGCGTGGGTGGTGCACGGGTACCACTCAACCGGTTTGTCGCGCTCGGCCCGCGGCCGGATGCTGCGGCCCGGCTTGAGCAGCAGCCAGGTCAGGTCGCAGCTCATGGACCCGCAGTCGAGGACATGGAGTTTGGTCGCCGTTCCCGCCATGGTTACCGCCCCTTCGTTGTAGGCGTCCGGACTCGGCAGTGTTCCCGGGGCACGCCACGACCACGCGCCCTCGACAACTGGTCTACCCGCTCATGCCGAGCCTAGCCCCCTCGCAGGCGATACGGTGCGTGGATGGACCACGTGGCCCTGCGGGCCCATCCGCAGCCCGGCCGCAAGTTCCGCCAGGAAGGGCCCCCGCGAGACCGTCCGCCTGGTCGAGATCATCAGCTGACCAGGGCCTGGTCGCGGTAGGCTCCTGCGGGACGTCAGGGAGGACAGGTGGCCGACCACTCGTCGAGGATCGCGGTTGTCACCGGAGCCGGGAGCGGCATCGGCGCGGCGGTCGCCCACGCCCTGGCCGGCGACGGCTGGGTCGTGGTGCTGGCCGGCCGCCGGCACGAGGCCCTGGCCTCGGTCGCCGAGCGGGGCGCCGGCCTGCCCGGGGTGCTCGACCCGATGCCGGCCGACGTCACCGACGAGGCGTCGGTGCGGGCCCTGTTCGACCGTGCGGTCGAGCGGCATCGCCGCGTGGATCTCCTCTTCAACAACGCCGGCACGTTCTCGCCGGCCCGCGAGCTCGACACCGTCCCCCTGGCCGAGTGGAACGCCGCCGTGGCCGTGAACCTCACCGGCGCCTTCCTCTGCACCCGGGAGGCGTTCCGGGTGATGCGCCACCAGCGGCCCCGCGGCGGCCGGATCATCAACAACGGCTCGATCTCCGCCCACGCCCCCCGACCCCGGTCGGTCGCCTACACCGCCACCAAGCACGCCATCACCGGGCTGACCAGGTCGACCGCGCTCGACGGACGGGCCTACGACATCGCCTGCGGCCAGATCGACATCGGCAACGCCGCCACCGACATGACCGAGCCCATGGCCGCCGGCGCCCTCCAGGCCGACGGCAGCGTCCGCCCCGAGCCCAGGATGGACGTGGCCGACGTGGCCCGCGCCGTCCGCTACATGGCCGACCTCCCCCTGGACGCCAACGTCGCCACGATGACCGTCCTGGCCACCAAGATGCCCTTCATCGGCCGCGGCTGAGCAGCCGCTCACCCTGTCAGAGGAACGCGACATGGCCGTCCGTCGCCGCGTGGCCGCAACGGCCGTCGCCGCCAGCCTGGCCGTGCTCATGGCGGCCGGGGCCGTGCTGGTCCTGCGATCGTCCGAGCGCCGGACCGTCCCGGCGCCGCCGCCGGTTCCCAACCCCGTCACGGCGCCACGGGTGCGTGTCGGTCCGGCAGGGAACTGGGTGACCGTCGAGAACCGCCGTCGGGGCACCGGCGGCTGGCGGATCACCCATGCCGGCCCCGCCGACGCGATCCAGGGCTGGGCCGACCACGTGAGCGCGGTCCCTGGCGAGCGGGTGCGGTTGTATGTCTCCACCACGGCCCGCCGGTTCCAGGTCAAGGCCTACCGGATGGGCTGGTACGGCGGCCGCGGCGGCCGTCTGGTCTGGCGGTCGGAGCCGCTGCCGGGCCGCCGCCTGCCGCCCCCGGTCCGGACCCCGGGGACCAACATGATCGCCACCCACTGGCGCCCATCGCTGACCATCGCCATCGGCCCGGCCTGGCCGCCCGGGGTCTACCTGCTCAAGCTGGTCGCGGCCACCGGCCAGCGCTATGTGCCCCTGACCGTCCGCGACGACACCAGCCGCGCCGCCCTGGTGGTGCAGGACGCCGTCGCCACCTGGCAGGCCTACAACCGCTGGGGCGGCCGCAGCCTGTACCTCGGCCCCGACGGGTCATCGGCGACCCGTTCGCGGGTGGTCTCCTTCGACCGGCCGTACGCTGCCGAGCAGGGCGCCGGCGACTTCCTCGGCAACGAGCTGCCGCTGGTCCGGCTGGTCGAGTCGCTCGGCCTGGACGTCACCTACTGGACCGACATCGACCTGCACCGCCACCCCGAGCGGCTGCTCGTCCACCGGGCGCTGGTCTCCCTCGGCCACGACGAGTACTGGTCGACCAGGATGCGCCGAGGCGCCGAGGCGGCCCGCGCCCACGGGGTCAACCTGGCCTTCCTGGGCGCCAACGCCGTCTACCGGCACATCCGGCTGCGGCCCTCCCCGACCGGCCCGGACCGCCAGGAGGTCAACTACAAGCCGTGGTCGGTCGGGGACGACCCGGCCTGGAAGACCGACCCCGCCGAGGTCACCACCGACTGGCGCCGGCCGCCCCTGAACGACCCCGAGAGCCGGCTGCTCGGGGCCCAGTACGAGTGCAACCCCACCCACGCGGCCGGGGTGGTCGCCCAGCCGTCGTCCTGGCTGCTGGCCGGGACCGGGGTGCGAGCCGGCAGCCGCCTCCCGAGCCTGGTCGGCGACGAGTACGACCGGGTCCAGCCCGGTGCCCCGCGGCCACCCCGGGTCCAGGTGCTGCTGCACTCCCCGGTCCGCTGCCGGGGGCCCAGCTTCGCCGACACCACCTACTACACCGCCCCCAGCGGGGCCGGGGTCTTCGATGCGGGCACCGGCTCCTGGGTCTGCCAGCTCGCCCGGGCCTGCACCGAGGGCCGCCGCTCCCCGGTCACCGCCCGGGTGGTCCGCGCCGTCACGGTGAAGCTGCTGCGCAGGTTCGCCGGCGGGCCGGCAGGAGCGCGGCCGGCCACCGCCGGGATGGTGGCGGTGGCCGGGTCGCCGGCATGGCCGAGGAACGGCAGGCCGTAGTCGGCCTCGATCGAGCGCAGCAGCGAGTAGTGGGTGTAGGGGACCGGGTCGCGACCCCGGGGGACCCTTGGTCCGGCCACGATGGTGGGGATGCGGCCGCCCCGGCCCAGGCGGTGGCAGCAGGACCGCACGTCGCGGCCCCTGCTCTCGTCGAAGGTGACGACCAGGCGGGTGTCCTGCCGCCAGACCGGGCTCGCGCGCAGCTCGCCGACCAGGCGCCGCAGCCAGGCGTCGGCGACCCGGACCGGGCCGGAGTGCATCTCGTGGTGAAGATCCGGCATGACGAAGACGACGGTGGGCAGCCGGCCCCCGGCCAGGTCGACGCCGAAGCGGCTGAACGGCAGCACCCGGTCACAGCGGGATGGGTGGTCCCGGATCTGGGCGGCGTGCATGAACGGATCGACCGCCTCGGTGTAGGCGCCGGCGCCGGTCACCATGGAGCACGGCTGGGGCAGCCCTTGGAAGTAGGCGGCCCAGGAGATGTGACGGGCCTCCAGCTGGTCGACCAGGGTGGGGCCGGCAAAGGTGCAGGCGCGGCAGTCGCTGCGGATGGGGGTGCGGCCGCTGAGGAGCGCGACGTAGTTGGGTAGGGAGGGGTGGGTGACGGCGTAGGAGTGGGTGAGCAGGGTGCCGTGGGCGGCCAGGCGGTTGAGGAACGGCGCGGCCGGCGAGCCGATGATCTCCTCGAAGGAGCGGTTCTCCTCGATGACCACGATCAGGCGCGGCTGACCGGCGCTGACCGCGCCGCGCGGTCGGGTCGCCACCCTGAAGAGCCTGGACAGCCCGGAACCGGACGGGGCCGACGCCCAGCCGGTCAGCACGGCGGCCACCGCCAGGGTGATGGCCGCGGCGATCCGCAACCTGCCAACGCCTACCATCGGTGACCCTGCGCGGTTGACGATCTCGACGCCCTGACCTTGGCCCTTGATCCGGCGGCTGTCGCCACGGCCAGCACCCAGCTGCGCTCCCGGCCGGCGGGCATCTTCGGGTACCGGCTAGCTGCAACCCTGCGGGGACCTCGTTGCAGAAGCGTTCGTTTCCTGCATCCTTGGCGCGGGGCCGGTGGCAGGGCCGGTCTGCGGCGACAGGGACGGTGAGGCGAGCGGATGGCGGGGTCGGGGCGGGAGCGCATTCTGGCGATCGACGTGGTGCGCGGGCTGGCGGTGGTCGGCATGCTGCTGGTCAACAATGCCGGCATCCCGGCCGCCATGCCCCAAGAGCTGCGCCACGCCTCCTGGCAGGGGCTGACCCTGGCTGATCAGGTGTTCCCGTTGTTCCTGTTCACCGTGGGGGCGTCGATGCCGTTCTCCCAGCGCGCGCAGCGGCCGGGGGCGGTGCTGCGGCGGGTGATGGTGCTGTTCCTGCTCGGCTGCCTGCTGGTCTCCGCCAAGCAGTACCGCCTCGCCCCGTCCACTGGCGTGCTGCAGCAGATCGCGGGCGCCTACCTGCTGGCCTGGGCGCTGCTGCGGTTGCCCCGCCGGGCGCAGCTGCCCACCGGCGCGTTCCTGCTGGCCGGGCTGTGGGCCGCGTTCAGCTTCGTGCCCGCCCCTGGGGTGCGGCCGGGGTCATGGGCGCCGGGCAGCAACCTGGCCGAGTTCGTCGATCGCCTGCTGCTCGGCCAGTTCTCCGAGCATGGCGTGCTGGTGATGGTGTCGAGCAGCGTGAGTGTGCTGGCAGGGGTCGCTGCTGGGCGGCTGCTGCGCGGTGCGCCCGCCGCTGGGGTGACCCGCCGGCTTCTCAGCCTGGGTGGTGCCATGCTGGGGCTGGGGTTGCTGGTCGCCGTCGCGGTGCCGATCAGCAAGCCGCTGTGGACCCCGTCGTTCGTGCTGGTCACCGCCGGAATCTCCGCGCTGGTGACGGCCGCGGCGTACCGGCTGGTCGACCGGGGACCGGGCCGGCGCTGGGCGCGGCCGCCGGTGACGCTGGGCAGCAACGCCCTGGCGCTGTATGCCGCCTCGGTGCTGCTGTTCGCGTTCCTGCTCAAGCCCTGGCAGGCGGCGCTGGTGCGGCCGCTGGCGGCGGCCGGCGGTGCCACCTTCGCCGCGCTGGCCTATGCCGCGGGGACCGTGCTCGTTGCCTGGGCACTGGCCGAGTGGCTCTACTGGCGGCGGGTGTTCGTCAAGGTGTGAGCCGGGTGCGGCTCGCCGGCGGCGAGCAGGGCCGAGACGGTGACCAGGCGCAGCCCTCGACCCAGCACCCGCTCCAGCGCCGCCGGGAGCGCCTGGACCTCGACCAGGCGGCGCGCTCGCAGCTTATGGGCGCCCGGCTCCCTGGGATGGAAGGTGCCCCGACCGATGCCGTCATGGAGTGCGACCACGTCACCCGGTGCGACCGTGCGGGCGAGGTGATCGGCCACCGAGGCCGGGGTCCCCACCCCGGCGCCGCCGCGCGTCACCGACCACAGCAGTAGGTCGTAGCCCAGCTCGGCAGCGCTTTGGATCGCCGACCCGGTGAGGTTGCCGCGCGGCGGGCGGAAGAACCGCGGCCGCACCCCGGCGGTCCACTCGATCGCCTCGCGGCCCCACTCGAGCTGGCGGCGTGTCTGGAGTGCGGACTGGAAGGCCAGGTCCTGGTGGGTCCAGGTGTGGTTGCCCAGCTCATGCCCGGCGGCCACGACCGCCCGGACCAGGTCCGGGTGTCGCAGGGCGTTCCAGCCCATCACGTTGAAGGTCGCCCGCACGCCGTGCTCGGCCAGCACCTCCAGGATCCGCGGGGTCAGCTCGGGGTCGGGACCGTCGTCGAAGGTCAGCGCGGCCAGGGGCTCGGCGGTCGACACCGACCAGATCAGCCGCCGCTGCCCGAGCCGGCCCGGTGCCGCCGGGACCGCCGAGGCGCTCAGCTCGCGCACCTGCCGCTCGCCACGCCGGTCCAGGATGGCCGGACCGCCGGCGAGGCCGGCCACGGCCGCCACCCCGCCGCCCAGAAAGACGCGCCGCTTCATCACCCTCCCACGGTTGGCCTGGGTCGATCCTCACGACGAGGATGGCGCCGCAGCGGTCGGGGGTCTTCATGGCCAGCCTCCGTCTTGGGATACCGGCCAGCAGGGTGAGGGCTTCAACTGGCCGCGCCGGCCGGCCGCTGTAGCCGTCGATGCGGATCTCGGGCCCGTCGCCCGGGTGCCCTCGATCCTGCGGTCAGGCAGGTAGTAGCCCCGACCGGATTCGAACCGGCGCTACCGCCTTGAGAGGGCGGCGTCCTAGGCCGCTAGACGACGGGGCCGCGGCAGACCGGACGAGGTTACCGCCCGGTCTGACAGGCCAGCAAGCTCGTGGGGGTGGTCGCCTCCGGGCACTCGGCGCGGGCGGCGATGCGGTAGGTGATGCCGTTGGCGCCCTCGGCGAGGACGATCACGTACGGGCGGCCGAGGGACCAGCCGCCGTCGTAGCCGCTGAAGGCGCTGTTGGCGCCGGCCCGGTAGCCGTCGTCGAAGGCGGTCCTGACGCTGGCCCGGGAGTCGGGCGGCGACCCGGCGGTCTCGGCGATCGCCTGTCCCTCCTGGAGACCCTCGGCGCGGCCGGCCAGGAAGCCGTCGGCGTAGCCGCGGGCCGTGGCCGGGGTCGGGGCCGTTGCCCGGCCAAGGCCGACGAGTGCGGCGGCGGCGGCGATGGCGAGGACGGCGGCGGCCAGGGTGCGTCGGCGGGTCATGGCCGCAGCTGCTCCTCTGTGCTGGGGTGCCAGGACTCGAACCTAGACTAACGGGGCCAGAACCCGTCGGGCTGCCAATTACCCCACACCCCAGGGATGGTCGTGGGCCAAGGCCCACGGGCTTGGGCATCTTAGCGGCCGCCGGGCGGCTGGCTCAACCGGGCAGGGCGGCGGCGCGGTCCAGGCGGGCCAGCGACCGGGACCTGCCGAGCAGCTCCATGGACTCGAACAGGGGCGGGCTGACCAGGCGGCCGGTGACGGCCAGGCGGACCGGCTGGAAGGCGATCTTGGGCTTCAGCCCGCGCTCTTCCTGGAGGCCCCGCAGGGTCGCCTCGATGGC
>Ga0307277_10000203_pt1 | contig 20071 bp, 16 predicted proteins | sample ER_DNA_116_FD_194473 | JGI IMG/M metagenome (GOLD analysis project Ga0307277, IMG submission 194473) | Bulk soil microbial communities from the East River watershed near Crested Butte, Colorado, United States - ER_DNA_116 | ecosystem: Environmental > Terrestrial > Soil > Floodplain | place...
CGCTCAATCTCAATCTCTCGGCTTCGCCTCGAGACGCGCTCATGGCTGGTCGACTCGCTCCTTGCGAATGAATCGCTCGTCGCTCGTTTAGCCACTCTTCCCCCGACATTGGGGTAATCGCAAGCGTCTTGCAAGAGTCACTATCGCGACAACTTGCGATAACCTGCGAGCGATGGACTTCAGCCTTGTCGTGTTGCTCCTGGGCATGGCCGCGCTCGGCTTCCGCCACGGCTTCGACTGGGACCACATCGCGGCGATCACCGACATCACCAGCACCACGAGCGCGAGCCACACCGAGGCGAACGTCCCGGCCGGGGCGCCGATGCCGTCCCACGGGCACGAGCCCGACGAGCTGCGGGGCCACGAGCACGAGCACGCCGCGCCGGGGCCGGGGGCGATACACGCGCTCGGTGAGTCGCGCTTCGCGCACGAGGAGCGTCACGCCATAGCGCTGGCGACGCTGTACGCCCTAGGACACGCGTTCGTCGTTCTCGTCCTCGGGATCGCGGCGCTTCTACTCGGTGCGGTGCTCCCCGCCTGGGTCGATCCGATCCTCGAAAAGGTGGTCGGGGTCACGCTCGTGCTCCTCGGCGCGTGGGTGCTCTTCTCCGTCTATCAGTACCTACGTGGCAAGGGCGAATTTCGCCTGCGCAGTCGCTGGATGCTCGTGTTCGATTTCGTGCGCTACGGCTGGGGCGCGCTGCAGGCGCGGATCCACGGGCACGAGCACACGCCGTCAGTCCACGCGACGCAGTACGGGCCCAAGACGGCGTTCGGCGTGGGGATGATCCACGGCGTCGGGGCCGAGACGGGCTCGCAGGCGCTCCTCCTCGCCGGGATCGCCGGAGTCACCGGCGTCACCGGGATCGTGATCCTGCTCGCGTTCGTCGTCGGGCTGCTCGCGTCGAACACGCTCGTCGCCGTCGTCAGCGCATCAGGATTCATCGGCGCACAGCGCCTGCGGGCGGTCTACGTCGTGGTCGGCTTCGTCGCCGGTCTCGGAAGCCTCCTCATCGGCATCCTTTTCATCTCAGGTCTCGGGACCGCCCTCCCCGACCTGCAGGAGGTCCTCTTCGGCGCGCATACCTAATACCCTCAGGACGTGCGGCGTTTCGCGGCGCTCCTCGCGCTGCTCGTAGTCACATCGTGTGGCTCCGCCCCACCGGCGAGGACCGCTGCTCCGGTCGGCGATCTGGTGATCCCGACGACCGTTCCGAACGGCAAGGTCGACGTCATCGTCAAACCCACGTACACGGTCGGCCAGGCGATCCGCGCGACGATCCGCCTCAGCCCAGCGACGGGGACACTCCGCGGCCCGCTCGAGCCGTTCATCCAAGCGAGCGGGTTCCACGGAACCGCGACGGTGCGACACCTCGACATCGCTCCTGTCAGCGTCGCAGCGGGATCCGCCGACGTTGCGGTGCTCTGGGACATGCGTGACGACGGCGGTACGGCCGTCGGCAGCGACGACTACAGCCTGGTCTTCAACGTGATCGACGACGCCGGGCGCACGACGACGGTCGGCGCGACGCTCCAAGTAAGGTGAATCCGCTCGCTCGCATCGTCGTCCTCGCCACCGTCGCAGCCGTCGTCGCGTGCGGGGATCCCAACACCGGCGTCGGGATCGAAGTCATCGACGGGCACGTCGTACGGGTTGTCGCTTCGGGTGACCATGAGGGAGCGAAGTTCCAGCGACTCGCGGTGCAGCTCGACGGGTCGCTCTATCGCGGCGAGGTCGTCGAGCTCGAGTGGGACGGCCGTCGCGCGCTGAATGAGAACGGCTTTCTCTCCCCGGGCGACCGCGTCCTCCTGACGCTCAGCCGCGAGGGCAACACCCGCACGTACACGATCTCGGAGATCGTCCGGCTTCCGTCGCTCTGGCCGTTCGTCGTTCTCCTCGCGATCGCGCTCGTCGCGGTCGGACGCTGGAAGGGTGTGGCCTCGCTCGCGGGCCTCGGCGCGAGCATCGCCGTGTTTCTCCTCGCCGTGCTTCCGGCGGTCCGAAGTGGAGACGATCCACTTCTCGCGACGCTTCTCGGATCGATCGGCGTCCTCGTCGTCGCCGTGTTCGTGGTGCACGGGTTCAATCGGAAGAGCGTGGCCGCTCTGCTCGGCACGCTCGGGGCGCTCGTGCTCGTTCTCGTCCTCGCCGCCGTGGCCGTGTCGGTCGCGCGGATCACCGGGCTCGGGACGGAGGACGCGATCTTCGTGTTCGTCGGTACCGCCGGCAAGGTGGACATGCCCCGCCTCGTGCTCGCCGGCGTCGTCGTCGGCTCGCTCGGCGCGCTCGTGGACATGGCGGTGGGCCAGGCGTCCACCGTGTTCGAGCTGTCGGCGACGAGCGAGCTTCGCGGCCGGGGCCTGTACCTCTCCGCGCTGAACGTGGGCCGCGACCACATCGGCTCGCTCGTGAACACGCTCGCGCTCGCGTACTTCGGCGGAGCGTTGCCTCTCATCGTCCTCGTCTCGCTCGGTTTTCAACCGCTCTCGGTCTCGATAAACAGCGAGGAGATCACGCAGTCCGTGATGGCCGTGCTCATCGCGAGCATCGGCCTGGTGCTTTGCGTTCCGCTCACGACCGCGATCGCGGTGACACTCGCCGCTCGCGGCAAGAAGGCCTAGCCGGCCTTCGGGACCTCGTGGGCGTGGGCGGAAGTCGCTTCCGCTCGAACAGGCGCGGCGCGAAGCTCTCGTCGGCGAGGCGCGATCGCAAAACGCGCAAGGAGATAGCAGGCGAAGCTGAGCGAAGTGACGAAGACACTGACCGGCGCGTTCGTGACGAGCGACAGGAGGATGCCGCCGAGCGTGCAGAGCAGTGCGATCGCGACGGCATACGCGATGGCCAGCCCCGGGCGCGGCGTGAGGCGCTCCGCGGCGGCGCCGGGTGTGATGAGGAGCGTCAAGATCAGGAGGACGCCCACCACCTGGATCGCCTCGGCGACCGCCGCGGCCATGATCAAGAGGAACACGACCGCGAGCGTGCGCACCGGAACGCCCCGCGCCTCCGCCACCTCGGGATCCACCGTCGCGAAGACGAGCGGCCGGTAGATCGCGGCGAGGGCCAGGAGGGTGACCGCTCCGATCGCGACGAGCAGGACGACGTCATCCCGGCTCACGCCGGTGATCGTGCCGAACAGGATCGCGAACGCCTGATTGGCGTACCCCTTGTACAGGGTGATGAAGAGGACGCCGAGACCGAGGCCGAATGCCATCACGACCCCGACCACGACGTCGCGGCCCCGTGCGCGCACACCGAGAGTGCCGATGAAGACCGCGGTGAGGGCGCTTCCGAACAGGAGACCGAGCACCGGCGAGAGATGCAGCAGGAGAAAGCCGGCGGACCCGGTGAAGCCGAGCTCGGCCAGAGCATGCACGGCGAAGGACATGTTCCGGGCCACGACGAAACCGCTGACGACACCCGAGACGAGCGCGATGACGAACCCCGCGGCGATCGCGTTCTGCACGAACTCGTATCCGAGGAGAGCGATGAGCTGGTCCATCAGGGCGCGTCACCGTGGTCAACCACAACGTCGGGCGGATGATGCGGCTCCTCGATGTTGAAGCCCGACTCGGTCGATTCTCCGACCACCAGGATGCGGCCGTGCACGCGGACGACGTCGACATGCGATCCGTACAGATCCGACATTCTTTCCGAGCGAAGTACCTCGTCGGGCGTGCCCGCGGCCCACCGGCCATTCACGACGAAGAGCACCTGGTCGACGACCCGCAGCACCGGGTTGACGTCGTGCGTCACGAAGAGGACCGTGCCGCCGGTACGATCGCGCCATCCCGCGATCAGGTCCGTGATCGTCTGCTGATAGCGGAGATCCAGGTTCGCAAGCGGCTCGTCGCAGAGCAGGATGCGCGGATCGCCCACGAGGGCCTGAGCGATCCGAAGTCGTTGCTGCTCGCCCCCTGACAGGCGTCCGATGGGGGCGTCCGCATACGTCCCGGCCTCGACCGCCGCGAGCGCGCGCGCGACCCTCGCGTCCGCTGTCGGATCAGACCACGCGACGCCCCAGCGGTGTCCATCGACCCCCAGGCGCACGAGATCGCGACCGCGGAATGGAAGCTCGGCGTCGAAGCTCGAGTGCTGGGGGACGTAGCCGATGCCGGGGTCGCCGCGATGCGGGGCGTGCCCCAACACGTCGATCCGGCCGGCTGAGGGCTGCACGAGGCCGAGGATGGCGCGCAGCAGCGAGGTCTTTCCTGAGCCGTTCGGTCCGAGGATCGCGACGAACGTGCCCGGAGCGATGTCGAGCGAGAGGTCGCTCCAGATCCTGCGGCCGCCGTAGCTCAGCGTGACGCCTTCGAATCGGACGGCGGGGCTGTCCTGCATCGCGGTGCTCAGGCTAGCTATTTCGTTAGCGCCCTCTCCAACACGTCAAGCTGCGCGAGCTGCCACTCCTGAAAAGTCTTGAACTCCTTCGGGATCGTCTCGGCGACGGCCACGACGGGCACATTGTTCTGGACGGCTAGTGCGCGAAGCTGCTCGGTGAGCGGTGAGGTGACCTGAGAGTTGTAGAGAAGCGCCCTCACCTTCCTGCCGGTGAGGAGATCGCGCTCGGCCGCGACGTCGGCGGGCGCCGGATCGGTGCCCGACTCGATCGCTTCCATGAACTCGGGCGGCGTCAGGACACGCAGCCCGATCGCGTCGGTGACGTAGCCCGCGACGTTCTCCGTGAACGCGATCGGCGCGCCGGCGTATTTCGTCTTCATCGCCGCGATCTTGTCGTTGAACGGCTTTAGGGCGGCCAGGTACTTCGCCTTCCCCTCAGCGAAGTAGGCCGCGTTCTGCGGGTCGAGCTTCGCCAGCGCCGCGGTCGCCGCCTCAGCGATCTTCGGCATCGTGACCGGGTCGTACCAGACGTGCACGTTGACGTCGTCCTGCAAGCCGAGGACGTCCTGCACGTTGATGACGATGCGGTCGGGCTTCGTCGAAGCACCGAGGAGCTTCTCCATGAAGTCGTCGTACCCGATGCCGTTCACGATGACGAGCTTCGAATCAGCGACGAGCTTCGCCGCGGCCGGGCTCGCCTCGTACGCGTGCGGGTCAGCGGTCGGGTCGTTGAGGATGCTCGACGCGGTCACTCGCGACCCGCCTATCTGCGCGAGAAGATCGGCATAGAAATTCTCTGCGCCGAGGACCTGAATGGCCGCACCAGACGCGGACGGCGGGGGGCCCGATGGGCCGCACCCACCAACGGCGACGACCATAAGTGCGACCAAGGCTCGTCCCAATACGCGCACCACGAGCGTGGATGACACGGCCGACTCCTAGCAAATGAGAATGGGTCTCAACTTAGGAGAGATGAGACCCAGTGTCAAATAGCGCGCGTGGGCCCTATCCTCGCGTTGTGAGTACCGCGTCGATCGACACCCGTCTTGCAGCGGGCGGACGCCGCCGCACGGCCCAACGGGTGGTCGTGGCGGAGGCGCTCGCCTCGGCGAAGCGCGCCCTCTCAGCGCAGGAGCTGTACGACCGCATCCGACAGACGCATCCGACGATCGGGCGAGCGACGGTGTACCGCGCGCTCGAGCAGCAGGTCGAGGATGGGATGGCCAGCCGCTTCGAGCGCGATGGACACGTGTCCGCCTACATCGCCTGCGACGCCGAGCATCACCACCATCTCGTCTGCACGAGCTGCCAGCGGGTCGAGGACGTCGCCGAGGATGTGGTCGCGCCGATGCTCGCGTCAGTCGGGCGGCGCCACGATTTCGCGGTCGACCACGCCGCCCTCGATTTCTACGGCCTCTGCGCGAGGTGCCGGAGCAAGCGCCGTTAGACCCGCTCGTCGATCCAGCCCAAGGCGCGCCGCACCACCTCGGCGCCGTTCTTCTCGACCCAGTCCGCCGTGAACAGCGCGCGCGCAGCACGCGGTCGGACCTCGTCGATCGTGGCCAGCCCGACGCGATAGCGGCCAACCCAGTGCGCGACGAACACTCCGGAGCGCACGAGCAACAGCGCCGGTAGCGCGGCCACCTCGGTGACGTCGAGCGGTAGGACCGCGCAGTACGCGTGGCCGAACCGTTCGCACTCGTCGAGCGCATCCTGGTGCGACGGGAAGCGGTACAGAGCGGCCGCAAGGTCCATCGCGCGAACGTCGATCCCGGCGTGTTCGAAGTCGACCAGCCCAGTGACGACACCGTCCTTCACGAGTGTGTTGCCGAACGCGAAGTCACCGTGCGTGACCTGGCGCGGCAATGACGCATACACCGGTCCCGCGAGCTCGCTAGCGTGGTCGAGCGCGCGGTAAAGCATCGTCGTTCGCGTGGCGTCGAGGCCCGTGTCTTCGACGGCCTCAGCGATGTCGTCCACGAGCGGGTGCACGAGTCCGAGATCGCCCTCGAACCGCGGCGGCCGATGGCCGAACGAGTCCAGCTCGGCCATGACCACGTCGAGCTGTGCGAGCGCGGCGGCGGCCCGCCGGACCTGCGCGCCGCCGCCCTTGGGTAGGGTCTCGCCCTCGATGCGCACGAAGAGAACCGCCGGTCGGCCATCAACGGAACGCAGCGTGTCTCCATCCGCGTCAGGGACTGGTCGCGGCACCGCGAAGGGCAGCTCGGCGAGAGCGAGCCGTGCCAGCAGCTCGTGCTCGAAGCGCCGGTGTCCGAGCTCGGCGACGTTCGAATACATCTTGAGCACGTACTCTCCGGAGGCGCAGCTGACGAAGAGCGTCTTGTTTTGGTAGCCCTCACTCGCCGGTGCGACCGTGCGAGGGCGCGGAAGGCGCCAACCGTCGAGCACCTCGTCGACATCGCCGGGCGGCTTCACGGGTGCGTCCCGCTCTCGAGGCGCTTCCGATCCTCGGTCTCGAGCTGGAAAGTCGAATGCTCGATGTCGAAGTCTCCTCGCAGGCACGTCTCGAGATCGTCGAGCACGACGCTCGGATCTGCGCCGCCATGCACAACGACGTGCGCGGAGATGACGTTCATGCCGCTCGTGATCGTCCACACATGAAGATCGTGTATGTCGATCACGCCGCTGCACGCGAGCACGTGTTCGCGCAGTGTGTCGACGTTCACGCCGCGCGGCGTCGCTTCGAGGAGGACGTCGATGGCCTCGCGGAGCAGGCTGAACGACCGAGGCACGATGAGCGCGACGATGAGGAATGCCGCGAGGGTGTCGGCGAGCTGACGGCCAGCGATGATGTTCGCGAGCGCGGAGATGATCACGGCGACCGACGCGGCAACATCCGCGAGCACGTCGAGGTACGCGGCGCGCACCGCGAGCGACGCGTGAGGATCACGCAGCAGGAAGATGGAGACGCCATTGCTTAGGAGCCCGACGACGGCGACCGTGAGGACGAGGCCACTTTGAACCTGGGAGGGCTCGCTGAACCGCCGCACGCCCTCGACGAGCACCACTGCCGCGACAACCAGCAACAGCACCGTGTTGAGCACCGTTGCGAGGATTTCGAGGCGTAACAGGCCGAACGTCCGGCGATCGGTGACCGGACGGGCCCCAAGCCACACGGCCACACAGGCGATGCCAAGCGCGACGACGTCGATGAGGACGTGGAACGCCTCCGCAAGCAGAGCCAGGCTGTTCGCGAAGATCGAGGCGGTCGCCTCGACAGCGAAGACGACGAGGGCGAGCGCGAGCGCGGTCAAAAGACGGGTTCGCTGTCGGGCTCGGTGATGCACGAAATGAACGGTACAATTTCATCTGCAGTCCTCGCGGTCCTTGGAGGCTCCCTTGGCGCAGATCACCCATGACATGACCATCTCGAGCGTCGTCGAGCGCTGGCCCGACGCCGCGCGGATCTTCGCGCGCTACGGCCTGTCGTGCGCGTCCTGCTCGATCTCCAAGAGCGAGACGATCATGGCCGGCGCGACGGGGCACGGCGGCGGTCGCGTCAACGTCGAAGACCTCATGCGCGACCTGAACAGCTATGCCGACAGCGGCAAGCTGCCGGACAACCTCCCCGCGGCGAACGCGACCGCGGGCGCGCCCGGCATGAAGATGCGGGGCATGGCCGAACAGAAGGGCATCAAGCACGTCATCGCCGTCATGTCAGGCAAAGGCGGAGTGGGGAAGTCGCTCGTCGCGGGCCTGCTCGCCGTTGGCCTAACGCGCCGTGGCTTTCGCGTCGGCGTGCTGGATGGAGACATCACGGGCCCGTCGATCCCGCGCATGTTCGGTGTTCGCGAGAAGCCGGTCTCGTCCGACGGCAAGACCCTCAACCCACCGAAGTCCCGCGGCGGCATCCCGATCATGTCCATGAACCTGCTTCTGCCCGAGGAGGGCGAGGCGGTGATCTGGCGCGGTCCGATGGTGTCCGGTGCGATCCGTCAGTTCTTCAGCGACGTGAACTGGGGCGAGCTCGACTACCTCATCGTCGACCTTCCGCCCGGAACGAGCGACGCGCCGCTCACCGTGATGCAGGCGCTGCCGGTCGACGGCGTCGTCCTCGTCACGACGCCGCAGGCGCTCGCTGCGATGGTCGTGACAAAAGCGGTGAAGCTCGTGAAGCAGCTTGGCGGCGACATCCTCGGCATCGTCGAGAACATGGCGTACGTGCGCGTTCCCGATGGATCGACGATCGAGGTGTTCGGACCATCGCAGGGGCTCAAGCTCGTCATCGCGTCGAACGCGCCGCTCATCGCGAAGCTGCCCATCGATCCCGAGATCGCGAGGCTTTCCGACGCGGGCCTCATCGAGTCGTACGAGTCGCCCGAGTCCGAGGAGCTCATCGTGAACTTCCTCGAGCGCGCCCCGGAGAAACACCCGCAGGTCCCCGTCGCATAGCGACACAACAGATCACGCTCGCTGAGGCGCGTCGCCTCGCGATCCGTGCGCAGCGTCTCGATCGCGTCGCCCGACCTACGCCGCGAGCCATTCTCGAGACGACGACGCACATCGGCTATCTCCAGCTCGATCCGACGAACGTCGTCGCGCGCAATCACCTGCTCATCCTGTGGTCGCGCTTCGGCCGATACGACCGCGCCGATCTCGATCGTCTCCTGTGGAAGGACCGGTCGCTATACGAGACCGTGTCGTTCATTCTTCCGACCTCCGACCGGCCGCTGCACCACTTGCGCGTGCTCGCCAATCGCCGCGGCGTCCATAAGTACATGGCGCGACGGATCGCATGGATGAAAAGGAACGACCACCTTCGCCTGAGCATCCTCGGGCGGCTGCGCCGTGAAGGCGCGCTACCGATAACTGCGTTCGAGGATCGCGCGTCCCACGGGTGGAGCTCGTCCGGCTGGACCGCGGACCGGAACGTATCCCAGATGCTCGCGTTTCTCATGCACCACGGCTACGTGTCCACCGGCGGCCGCGCCGGCGGGAAGCGAATGTGGGTCCTTACGGAGCAGTGGCTTCCCTCCGTGCGCGCGCTGCCGCAGAAGCAGGCGGCCCGTCATGCCGCGATCCGCGCGCTCACCGCACTCGGCGTCGCGACGCTGAGGCAGCTTCAGCTCGCATATGGGTTCGGATGGTTCGTGACTCCCGAGACGATCACGTCGCTCGAGAAGGACGGAACGTTCGCGCGCGTGCAGGTGGAGAGCCTCCGCGAGCCGCACTACGTGCTAGCGGGCACGCGTTTCCGTCGCATCGCGCCGTCCGAGCGCACCACGCTTCTCTCGCCTTTCGACAACCTGATCATCGACCGCCCGCGCACCGAGCTCCTCTTCGGCATGAAGTACCGCATGGAGATCTATGTGCCGAAGCACCTCCGCGTGCGAGGCTTCTGGGCGATGCCAATCCTGCACGGCGACGAGCTCATCGGCACCGTCGATCCGAAGGTCGATCGCGAGCGTGGCGTGCTCGAGGTGCTCACGTTCCGGCTGGAGCGCGACGCGCCGCGCGACCGCTCGACGCGACGCGCGATCGAGAACGCGGTCGATGATCTCGCGGCGTTCGCGGGTGCGACCAACGTGACCTGGCCCACAGGCATCGCTTCGTCATACTCCCGGCGGTGATCGCCAGAGCTCGCGCGAATGCCGGCGCGCTCTGGCTTCTCGCCGCGACGACCGTGGCGAACGTGCTCGGCTTCGGCTACCAGCTCGTGATGGCACGGCTGCTCACGAAGGAGCAGTACGCGATCCTCATCGCGCTCTTTGGCGTGTTGATCCTCGAGTCGATCTCCAGCCAGGTCATTCAGTCGGCGACCGCAAGGCTCGCGGCCCAATACCGAGCGCGCGACGAAGAGGGCGCGCTTCATCAATTTGTCCGACGGTGGTCGATCCGCGTTGCGATCGCGATGGCCGGTCTCGCCCTCGTCGTCGTCGCGCTTGCCGGACCGATCTCGGCCGCGCTCGCGCTCCCGACATTCGCGGTGGCGGTCCTGGGCGTAAGTCTCTTTTTCGCCGGCATGTTCACCTTCGCGCTCGGGCTGCTGCAGGGACTCGCCCGCTTCGGCTGGATGGGAAGCGTGCTCATTGTTCAGGCGGGCTCCCGCCTGGTGCTCGGCGTCGCGTTCGTCCTTCTCGGTTTCGGAGTGAACGGCGCGTTCGCGGGTGCCGCGGCCGCGATCGCGGTGAGCGTCCTCGTGGCGGCGCTGCCGCTCGCACCGCTCCTTCGCGCCGCGCGGCGCGCGACCGCCGCCGTCGAGCTCGGAGCCGAAGAGACGAGGTTCTTTGCGTTCGCGGCCGTCGTGCTGCTCGCCTACGCCGCCCTCACGAACGTCGACGCGGTCCTCGCACCCGCGGTCCTCAGTCCCGCCGAGGCCGGCACGTACGCAGGGGCGGTGACGCTCGGGAAGATCGTGCTCTTCGCGCCGATCGCTCTGGGCTTCCTCGTTCTCGAGCGGACCGCGCGCGCTCACGCGCGTGGCGAGCCGACTGAGCGTCCGCTCTTTGTTGCCCTCGGGCTCGTCCTCGCCACGAGTGGCCTCGCAGCGCTCGCGTACGTCGTCGCTCCGGCGTTCTTCGTGAATCTCGTCGTCGGCAGCCAGTACCCGGCGACGGTGGCCGTGGCACCCATTTACGGTATCGCGGCCCTCTCCAACGCCCTGCTCAATCTCTGGATCAGCTATTTCGTGGGCCGCGGCGAGATGCGCGTGGGCTTGATCCTCGCGCTCGCCGTCGTTGTCGAGGTCGTTCTCCTCCTGGCCACTGCGACCGACGCCGTATCGGTCGCGCGCATCGTCCTCTTCGTGGCGCTCGCGACGCAGGCCGTCGCGATCGTCACCTTCTTCATTGAGAGAAGCGGTCAGACCAAGGTCGCGCTGACGCCTCGCTGACACGTCACGCCGCTACCCTCCTTGGTCGCATGCCTTCCAGCACGCTTCTCCGCGCTGCGCTCGCGCTCACGGCGACGGGAATCGTCTCGGCCGCCAGCATTCGGCATGTCCTCGAGGAGGGCGGCACCGACGTCGCGTTCGCGGTTGGCTATGTCTTCTACCTGTCGCTCATCCTGATCGCGACCCCGCGTCACCCGCCGCGGTGGTCGCCTCTTCTGGCGTTCGCCTTCGCGGCCATCACGTACACGGTCGCGATCCTGACGCTCAACGGGAACGCGCTGGCGGTCGGCCTCTATCTCGCCGCGGCCGTGCTCGGATTCATCGCGACGCCCGGCCCCTTCCGCCCGCTGACTGTCGCCGCCTTCGCGCTCTGGACGCCCGCGATCAGATTCTTCGGGCCCGAGCCTCTTGCCGGAGCATTCCCGCCGCTCCTCGCGTTCGCGTCGGTCCTCTCCTTGATCAACCTCGTCGCCGCGCTCCTCGATCGGAGCGCGCGCGACCCCGACGAGCGTCTTCGCCGCATCGGCCTCGGTCTTCTCGCGGTCGCGACCGTCGCGACGGTCGTCGAGCGCCACCTCGTGGTCGAGTCGATCGTCATCGCGCCCGACGACGTGATGGCGCTGATCGTCGTCGGGGTTCTTCCGATCCTCGCGGTCGCTCGACTGCGGCCGTCGACGCGCGACGCCCTTGCCACCGGCCTCGCCCTCGCGACGTTCGTCCTCGTGGCCATGGCGCTCCTTATGGGCAAGGGCTATCACGTCGACGCGGTCACGGTGCCGCACGTTGCCGCGCAGCAGCTCCTCGCGGGTCACGACCCGTACACGACATTCGATCTTCCCGCCGCGCTGGCTCAGTTCGGGATAAACCCCGAGCTCGTCACGCATTACGAGGACGGCACCGTGCTGCGTTCGCTGAACTACCCGGCGCTGAATTTCCTCCTGGTCACGCCCTTCATCGCGCTCGGCGCGACCGATATCCGCTGGATCTACCTCGCGGAAATCATCGCCCTCGTGTTCATCCTGCTCAGGAAAGTCCGGATCCCATGGCGTCCGCTGGTGTCGGCCGGAGTGGTCGGCAACACGGTCATCGTCCGCCAGAACATCCTTGCCGGGGTCGATCCCACCTGGTGGGCGCTGCTGACGATCGCGTGGATCTTCGTCGACTCACGATGGCTTTCGCCGATCGCCGTCGGGCTCGCGATGGCCTCACGCCAGCCTGCCTGGTTCGCCGCACCTTTCTATGTCGTCGGAATCTGGAAGAGGAACGGCCGCGAGGAAGCGATCCGCCGCGCGGCGATCGTCGCGGTGGCGGCGCTCGTCCCGAATCTTCCGTTCATGATCGACGACCCGGCCGCGTTCTTCGACGGCGTCGGCGCGCCGATGCTCGGCGCGCTCGCTCCATACGGTGTCGGCTTCGTGCGCCTCGGTCTCGACGGCGCGTTCCCGCTCCTGCCCCGCGCCGTTTACGGCCTGCTCGCCGCCGTTTCGTTCGTCACGACGCTCGCCATCCTCTGGCGGTTCTGGCGCAGCGTCCCGATCGGCGCGCTCATCTTCCCGTTCGTTCCGCTCTACCTCGCGTGGCGCTCGCTCCAGAACTACTTCGGCTCGATCCCACTTCTGGCTATGGCCGGCGACGACGAGCTCATTGTCGGAACCGCGCAGGAACGCACCGCGCCGGCCGCCGCCATGGCGGGTTCTCCGATTCCCGTGCCCGCGCCGTCCGGAGCTCAGTCGACCTCGCCCACGCTCTGAGTCGCACAATGCGTGCGTGCCGATCGACCCTGGACTGCTCGAGCTCCTGGCGTGCCCCGACACCCATCACGCTCCTCTCAAAGAAGAGGGGGAGTACTTGGTCTGCACGGAATGCCGCCGCCGCTTTCCGGTTAGGGACGGAATCCCCGTGATGCTGCTGGAGGAGGCGCTGCCGCCCGCGGACTAGCGTCTGGTTTTAGAGGGCTGGTGGCGCAGCGGGTCCTGTCCCGGGCTCGGGGTCGCGCGCTCGCCGCACCCTGCCCCGCTCATGCAGCTCGCTTCGCTCGCTGCGTGTGGGGTCCTGGGCACCCGCGGCTCGCGCACAACCCGCTCGCCCGTGCCACCCGCTGCGCCCGCCGGGGTCCTCTAACGCAAGCGCTCGCGCGGGACGACGATGCGCACGGTCGTGCCCTCACCGGGCTTGCTCTGCACTTTGCAGAGCCCGCCCAGGAAAGCGACTCGCTCGCGCATTCCGAGCAGACCGAAATGTCCCGGACGGACGCCGGCCTCTCCCCACTGTTCTGTCTCGAAGCCGTGGCCGTCATCGCCGACGTCGATCTCGAGCGTGTCCTCGTTCTTGAGCAAGGCAAGGCGAACTTCGTGGGCGGCGGCGTGCTTCTTCACGTTGTTCAGGGCTTCGACGGCAACGCGATAGAGGGTCGACTCGGCTTCGCGCGACAGCGGCCCGGGATCGTCCAGCGCTTCCTCGAGGGTCCAGCCCGCCTCGCCGGCCATCTCACGTGCCGCGGCGGAGATGGCGGCGACGAGGCCGAGGTCGTCGAGGGTCGCCGGGCGTACGGTGCCGAGGATCTCGCGCGTCTCCCGGATCGCGCGCCGCAAGAGCTCGGTCGCCTTTCCCACCTGAACGTTGTCGACCCCGGCGCTCTGCAGCTGCGCGTGAGCGGACACGAGGATCGGGGCGAGTCCGTCGTGGAGGTCGCGCGCAAGGCGACGCCGATGTTCTTCTTCCTGGGACAAGAGCTGCCCGGTGAAGTGCTGAAGGTCGCCGTACAGCTCCATCCGCTCGATCGCGAAAGCGGCCTGGTCGCCGAGGATGCGAAGGAAAGCGATCGCGTCGTTGCCGGGGTGGCTCTGGCGGTTGACGTTCAGAACGCCCTGCGTCTTGGCGGCCACGAGCAGCGGAATGCAGATCGCGAACGGGACATCCTTTGTGTACGCGGTGCCGAGCTCCTTCGATGCGGGGCCCTCGATGATGAGCGGCTCGCGGCGCTCAAGTGCCTGCCACGAGATCGATGGCCCAACGGGCACGCGCGTTCCGACCAAACGACCGGGACGGGCCGCGCGGACGATGAGCGCGTCGCCCGCCGCGTCGACGGTCATGAGGGAGGCTGACTCGTACGCGACCGCTTCGTGGGCCGCCTCGAGGACGAGATCGAACAGTTCATCGGCGGTCGCGGCATTTCCGATGCGCACCGTCGCGCGCTCGAGTGAGCGGAGCAGGGTGGAGGGGGTCAGCTCGCGGTCGACGACTCGACTAGGCCGTTGCGCACGGCGTAGATCGCGGCCTGCGTGCGATCCGAGACGTTCAGCTTTTCGAGGATCGCGGCAACGTGGCTCTTGACGGTCTCCGGTGACAGCACGAGCTTGTCTGCGATCTCGCGGTTGCTCAGACCCTCGGCGACGAGCGCGAGGATCTCACGCTCTCGCTTGGTGAGATTCCGCGCAGCGGACGGCGTCGCCGAGCCGGGCTTCATCTCGGAGAGCATCCCTTTGAGCATCTGCGATTCGATGAAGGCGCCGCCGGTCGCCACCTGGCGGATCGCATCGATGAGGTCGTCCTTCGAGACATCCTTCAAGAGGTAGCCAGCGGCTCCGGCGCGGACGGCTTCCCGGAGATACGCCGGGTTGTCGTGCATCGTCACCATGATCACCGCGGTTCGCGAGCGCTCTTCCTTGATCCGTCGCGTGGCCTCGAGACCGTCCATATCGGGCATGCGTACATCCATGAGCACCACGTCGGGGAGCTCCTTGCGGGCGGTCTCGATCGCCTCACGTCCGGTTTTGGCCTCGCCAACGACGGTGAGGTCCTCGGCCTTGGCAAGCATCGACGCGACGCCCTGTCGCACGAGCTCGTGGTCATCGACGAGAAGTACGCGGATCGGCATCGCGGAGATTCTAGGGGTCGATCACGCGACGGCGGTCCAAATCAGGTAGAGAAGGAGTCCCAATAGCACGACCAGGAGTGCGCCGATCGCGAACAGCGCCAGCGAGCCAGCCGATGTTTCCGCGGGTCTTGTCAACAAGCGTTCTACAGCGTTCACGAGATCGGCCGAGGCCGCGTCCTTCGCGACCCAGCCGCCGGGCTTGTCGACGTACTTCTCCGCCGCGGCGGCTTCGCCGGCGCCTGTTGCGAGGACGAGCGCGGGCACGCCGAGATCCGCGCGCACCCCACCTCGTAGCAGGAGGGCATCAACGAGAGCGAGGTCCGCCGGCCAGCTCCGTGCCCAGTTCGTAGCCTCGGAGAGCTTCGCGGCGCGGCGCACTTCGTAGCGGCGTTCCAGGCGGAGGATTGTTTCGAGCCCTGCTCCGACGCTCGGGTGGGAGACGACCAGGAGGAGCCTCGGTCGACCGATGGCCGGACGATACACCGTTGTCGGATTCCCCTACAGCGGCCCTACACCGTTCCTCCCCCCTTGGTCGGATGCCTTGTAACAGCCAAAAAACGACTCTTTCACTCGTGCCAAAGCGAATCCTGATCGCGGACGACCACCTCGCTGTGCGCGAGGGCCTCCGATCGCTCATCGATCCCGACCCTGACTTCAAGGTCGTGGGCGAGGCGGCGGACGGGAACGAGGCCGCGCGCAAGGCACTCGAGCTTCGCCCCGACGTGATCATGCTCGACAACTCGATGCCCGGGATGACCGGCCTCGAGGTCGCCCGGATGCTCCGTGACAACCTTCCCGCGACCAAGATCGTCTTCCTCACACTCGACCCGGGCATCCGGGACCTCGCCCTCGCAACGGGCGCGGCCGCGCACATCTCGAAGGACCAGCCTCCCCAGGAGATCATGCGAGTCGTTCGCGCCGCGGCGGGCATCGCTCCGCTGAAGGCGACGGCAGGCCAGGCCACGAGCCCGCAGGCGAAGCTCGCCGAGATGCTCGTTTCCGAGAAAGCCCTCACCGCGCGGCAGATCCAGGACCTCGACAAGGCACGCGACGGCAAGCAGACACTGTCGAACGCGATCCTTCGGTCCGGACTCGTGGCGCCGGAGACGCTCGCAAGTGCGCTCGCCCGTGTGAGCGGCCACCCGGTGACGTCGCTGCGCGTCGCTCCCGAGGCCGCCGTGGTCCGCCAGCTTCCTCGTCGCTTCTGCGAGCTCCGCGCTGTCGCACTCGTCGAGTTCGGACGCACCGAGGCCACGCTCGCGATGGCCGATCCGCTCGATGAAGCGACTGCGCACGAAGCCAGGGACATGCTCGGAGGCATCGAGCTCGAGGTCGTCACGACGACGCTCACCGAGGTTCGTGACGCGATCCACCACGCGCACGCCCCCGCGCTCGTCCCACTCGTCGCGGTCCCGGCGATGCCGACGGAGAAGCGGTCGCGCCGTCCTCTCGCTCTCGCGGCAGCGCTCGCTGCGGCGCTCCTGCTCGTTGCGACGGGAACCGGCGTTGTCATGACTCAACCCGGAGCGGTCGCGGCGCGCGCGAACCTCACGGTCTTCCAGGGCTCCGTCGACGTGCGCCACGGATCGGGCGGCTACGAAGCCGCATCGACGAGCGACCTCGTGCAGCAGGGTGACACGATCCGAACCGCCGCCGGCGGGCACGCCGCGCTGACATTCTTCGACCGTTCCGTTGTCGTGCTCGAGCCGAGCACAGAGGTCGTCATCGAAACGCTTCACACCGTCGCGGGCGGCCGCGACATCGATCTCGTGCTCCGCCAGCTCATGGGTGGGACGTGGAACGTCGTAGCGCACAGCATCGGCGAAGGCGGCCACTACGAGATCGTGACCCCGACCTCGACGAACACAGTTCAGGGCACCGCCTTCCAAGTCCTCGTCGACGGAGAGGGCAACACAACGGTCAGCGCCACCGAAGGCACGGTCCGTACCTTCGGCCTCAACAAGGCGGTTCCTCCGGTTCTCGTCAGCGCGGGAATGCAGAGCACCATCACCGAGACCGGCCCGTCGGCCGCGCAACCTCTGAAGGAGTCGACGCTCACCTTCACGTTCGGTGACGCGGGCCAGGCATTCGTCGTGAATGGCGCGGGCCAGGCGGCCGGCGTGCAGGGCGCGGATGTCGTCCGCTACATCCCGGGATCCACTGTGGCCCGCGGCAACAACACCGTCGCGGTGACGATCCCCGGCGACGACGCCGGTCGGATGAGCGCGGTGGTCGCGCCGAAGAGCGATGTCGCGCAGGTCCGTATTGCGACAGAGCTCGTGAGCAGCGAAGGAACGTCGACCGCGGTCACCGAGACCCGTCCGGTCGAGAACGGAACAGCGAAGGGCGGCGTCACGGTCTCCGGAACGACGGTCGTCATCCTGAGCGATGCGGCCGCGAAGGCAGCTCCCGCGCCGATCCTCGCGACCACTCCACCGTCGCCGACTCCATTCAATCCGCTCACCGTGTTCTCTCGCGGGCCGCAAGGCGATCTCGGGCCAGCCGGTCCGGTCGGCCTGAATGGCGACCCGGGCGCGCAGGGTCCTCCAGGTCCAGTCGGTCCGACAGGTCAGGCTGGCGCATCCGGCGTCCCGGGCTCCTCGGGGGCTCCCGGCGTTGCCGGACCCGCGGGCGTTGGACCCGCTGGTGCGACCGGACCTGCAGGTGTTGATGGCCTCCCCGGTGCGACCGGGGCTCCCGGCATTTCCGGCTCTCAGGGTCCCGCTGGCGCGGCTGGTCCCGCTGGTGTCGCTGGTCCTGCCGGCGCCACCGGCCCGTCTGGTGTCGGCCCGACCGGCCCCGCTGGCGTGGCGGGCCCTACGGGCGCGGCCGGTAGCAATGGTGTTGACGGCGCGACGGGCGCGATCGGACCGACCGGACCGGACGGCGCAACGGGCGCGATCGGTGCGACCGGTCTTGACGGCGCAACCGGCCCGATCGGTGGGATCGGACCTGTCGGACCCACGGGCGCGCAAGGGCCAACGGGCGCGACCGGAGCGACCGGTAACAATGGTGTTGACGGCGCGACGGGACCCACGGGTGCGAACGGCGCTACAGGCGCTACCGGTGCGACCGGAGCAACCGGACTCACCGGTAACAATGGTGTTGACGGCGCCACCGGTCCAACGGGAGCGGATGGCGCGACCGGCGCGCAAGGCGTGATCGGACCGACGGGAGCCCAAGGTCCTGTCGGCGCGATCGGTCCGACGGGTCCTCAGGGTCCGACCGGAGCTCAGGGCGACACCGGAGCGACGGGTTCAACAGGTCCGCAGGGCGCAACGGGCGCGCAGGGTGACACCGGCGCGCAGGGGTCCACGGGTGCGCAAGGTCCAACCGGAGCGACTGGCGCTCAGGGCCTCGTCGGCTCGGTCGGCCCGACGGGACCACAAGGCTCCACCGGCGCAACCGGCGCAACAGGCGCGACGGGACCCAAGGGCGACACGGGCGCACAAGGCCCGACCGGAACTCAAGGCGACACCGGCCCACAAGGCGCGACGGGTGCGCAAGGGTCGACCGGCGCCACCGGGCCGCAGGGCATTCAAGGTGTCATCGGTCCTACGGGTCCGATCGGCCCAACGGGTCCGCAAGGTCCGACCGGTGCGACCGGGGCGACTGGCGCCACCGGCGCACAAGGTATTCAAGGCATTCAGGGCGTGACCGGCGCCACCGGTGCCACCGGAGCGCAAGGTATTCAGGGTATTCAAGGCGTCACCGGCGCCACCGGCGATACCGGGCCGACTGGCGCGCAAGGTATCCAGGGCATTCAGGGCGCCACCGGAGCGACCGGTCCGACGGGCGCCACGGGGGCGCAGGGGATCCAAGGCATTCAAGGCGTTACCGGTCCTACGGGTCCGATCGGCCCGACGGGTCCGCAAGGTCCGACTGGTGCGACTGGCCCGACAGGCGCCACCGGGGCGCAAGGCATTCAAGGTATTCAAGGCGTGACCGGTGCGACCGGAGCTACTGGCCCGACGGGTGCGCAGGGTATTCAGGGCATTCAAGGCGTGACAGGCGCGACTGGTGCGACGGGCGCGACCGGGGCGCAGGGCATCCAGGGCGTCATCGGTCCCACGGGTCCGATCGGCCCGACAGGTCCGCAGGGCCCGACCGGTGCGACAGGGGCGACGGGTGCGCAAGGTATTCAAGGGATCCAGGGCGTGACCGGCGCGACCGGCGCCACGGGCGCGACCGGAGCTCAGGGCATCCAGGGGGTCACTGGCCCGACCGGTGCACTCGGCCCGACAGGCCCTCAAGGCCCGACCGGCGCAACCGGCCCGACGGGTGCGCAAGGCATCCAAGGGATCCAGGGCGTGACCGGTGCGACCGGCGCCACCGGCCCGACCGGAGCTCAGGGCATCCAGGGCATTCAAGGTGTGACCGGTGCGACCGGAGCTACCGGACCGACCGGAGCTCAGGGCATCCAAGGGATCCAGGGCGTCACCGGCCCGACTGGCGCGCAGGGCGCGACCGGACCGACCGGCGCACAGGGCATTCAGGGCGCGACCGGCCCCACGGGTCCGATCGGCCCGACGGGCCCGCAAGGTCCGACCGGCGCTACCGGCCCGACCGGAGCTCAAGGCATCCAGGGCATTCAAGGCGTCACCGGCGCTACCGGACCCACGGGTGCTCAAGGCATCCAGGGCATTCAAGGCGTGACCGGCGCGACCGGAGCCACCGGCCCGACTGGCGCTCAGGGCATTCAAGGCATCCAGGGCGCGACAGGTCCCACTGGTCCGATCGGCCCGACGGGCCCGCAAGGCCCGACCGGCGCTACCGGACCCACGGGTGCGCAGGGCATCCAGGGCATTCAAGGCGTGACCGGCGCGACCGGAGCCACCGGCCCGACTGGCGTTCAGGGCATCCAAGGGATCCAGGGCGTCACCGGCCCGACTGGCGCGCAGGGCGCGACCGGACCGACCGGCGCACAGGGCATTCAAGGAATTCAAGGCGTGACCGGCGCGACCGGAGCCACCGGCCCGACTGGCGTTCAGGGCATCCAGGG
>Ga0307277_10000204_pt1 | contig 20025 bp, 24 predicted proteins | sample ER_DNA_116_FD_194473 | JGI IMG/M metagenome (GOLD analysis project Ga0307277, IMG submission 194473) | Bulk soil microbial communities from the East River watershed near Crested Butte, Colorado, United States - ER_DNA_116 | ecosystem: Environmental > Terrestrial > Soil > Floodplain | place...
GAAGCCGTCTTCCACGGTCAAACCGTACTACGCAGCAGTCGGCCTTACGCCGGCCGAAGCGGAGTGAAGGCCCAGCGAACTCCGTCGACCGTCCAGCCAGCCACAGCGAAGAGGACGATTCCGAGAGCGAGGGTGCCGATGAGCATGCGCTTCTTCATGGCCGCAGCCTCCCACCTCGAGCCCGCGCCGTGAATGAGGCCAGCAGGCGTCTCGAGGTGGGGTTAGCCGTACCGAGCTATCCGCGCAGGTAGGCGAGCACCGCGAGGACGCGGCGGTGATCCGCGGTCGCGGCAGGGAGCTTCAGCTTGGAGAAGATGCTGGTCACGTGCTTCTCGACTGCACGCTCGGTGACGACCAGACGCTGGGCGATTCCCTGGTTCGACCGCCCCTCCGCCATCAGGCCCAGAACCTCCCGCTCCCGCGGGGTCAGCTCTCCGAGCGGATCGTCGCCTCGTCGGCGCCCCACGAGCTGGGAGACGATCGCGGGGTCCAGTGCCGAGCCGCCGTCTGCGACTCTTCGCACTGCGTCGGCGAACTCGTTCACGTCCGAGACCCGGTCCTTGAGGAGGTAGCCGACTCCTTCGGCGCTCTCCGCGAGCAGCTCCATCGCGTAGGCGGGCTCGATGTATTGCGAGAGGACGAGCACGCCCACCCCCGGATGCTTCTCGCGGATCTCCTGCGCCGCGCGGAGCCCTTCGTCGGTGTGACTCGGCGGCATGCGGATGTCGACGACCGCGACATCCGGGGAGTAGCTCCGGACCTTCAGCATCAGCTCGTCCGCGTCTCCGGCCTGTCCGACCACGTCGAAGCCGGCCTCGGCCAGGATGCGTACGACTCCCTCGCGCAGGAGCACGGAGTCGTCCGCGATCACTACCCGCACGGAATCTCCGCGCGAATGCGCGTTCCCACGCCCGGCTCGCTCACCACGGCGAGGGTTCCGTCCAGGGCCTCCACCCGGTCCGCCAGGCCGCGCAGGCCGCTCCCCTTGTTGGGATCCGCTCCCCCGACCCCGTCGTCCGAGACCTCGACGATCGCGCGCCCGTTCAGCCGGGTGACGTTGACCTCGACGGCCGACGCTTGCGCGTACTTGCCGATGTTCGCGAGCGCTTCCGAGACGACGTAATAGGCGGCAGCCTCGACCGCCGGGGGCAGCCGGTCCTCGGGAGCCTGCACCTCTATGGGTAGGGATGCGCGGCCCGCGAGTGCCTCGAGCGCGGCCGAGAGCCCGCGCTCGGAGAGAACGGCAGGGTGAATCCCCCGCGCCAGCTCTCGTAGCTCCGCCAGCGCCTGAGCTAGCTCTTCCGACGCGCCGTCGAGGAGGCGCTCGGCCTCCCGGGGATCGTCCTTCAAGCGCGAGTGGGCAAGCCGCAGGGCGAGCGACAGCGAGACCAGCCGCTGCTGGGCTCCGTCGTGGAGGTTGCGCTCGAGCTTGCGTCGCGCCTCGTCTCCCGCTCGGACGAGGCGAACGCGGGAGTTGCGCAGCTCGTCCTCCTGGAGCTTCCGCTCGCTGATGTCACGCACGATCAGGACGGCCTCGTCCTCGTCGCGGACGATTCGCGCCTCGAACGTCCGCGGCACCACGTTCAGCATCAGCTCGTACTCCGCGGTGGCGAGTTCCCCGGTGTCGATCGCGTGGGCGATCCCCCCCAGCAGCCGATCGGCGACGTCCGCCGGAAGGATGTCGCGCGCGTTGGAGCCGATCATCTGCTCGGGGGGCACGGCGAGGTCGGCGCTTTCGCCCTTGAAGTCGAGGTAGGTCCCGTCCCGGGTCATCCGGAACATGAGGTCGGGGATCGCGTTCAGGAGCGCGCGGTAGCGCCCTTCGCTCTGCCTTACCGTCTGGATGCTCTGCTCCCGGGCCAGGGCGAGCCCCGCCGCCGCCGCGACCGCGCCGGCGAGCTCGGGGTCGACGGAAGGATCATGGACGAGGGCCGCCACGATCTCGCCGTCGTGCTCGACGTAGGTCGTCCGATGGCTTTGGCTCTCGGCCTCGAGGTCGAAATCCCAGCCCGTGGGGCCGACCCAGCGGCGCCGGTCCGGCAGCCAGTAGGCGAGCTGCAGCGACGGATCGCCCAGGGCATTGCGGAGCGCGTCCCGCGTGGCATGACCGTCCCGGGCCTGGCCAAGCTGGAGGACGAGCTCGGTGACGGAGGCCCGAGCCAGCCTGGTCCGCACCAGGCCCCAGAGGAACGCGAGCGGGACGGACGCGACCGCGAAGAGCAAGAACCAGAAGAGCACATCGGAGACCCGCGTCGAGATAGCGCCGCCGAACGCCGCGGCGAGGAAGATCCCGATCGCGATTCCCGAAGTGATGAACACCGGGCCGAGGACACGGCGGAGCGGCGGCGACGCGGCCCGCCAGCGCCGGACGAGGATCCACACCGTCGACGCGCAGATGCCGACGCCGACGAAGATGAAGGTCAGGCCGACGGCGTTTGCCGCGTACTGGGAGTCAAAGAGGACGAGCTTGTTCTCAGGACAGTCGTCGCAGCCCGTGTTCTCACCGAAAAAGCTGAAGAGGAGTGGACCGACCGACAGGAGGATGTACGCGGCCGCGACGGTCGCGTAGACCAGCTTCGTTTCCAGATACCCGCGCGGGAAGACCAGCAGCGCGTGAATGAAGAACGCAAGCGGGATCGCCCAGAGGACGCTCCCTACCGAGAAAACGTAGGCGTTGTTCGAGTCGCCTAGCGAGCTCAGGAACCACGTCAGGCCCACGGCGCTCATCAGGAGGCCGAAGTGCGCGTCCGAGCGCCGCCGCAGCGCGACGATGCCGCAGCCGATGAAGGACCACGCGACCACGAGATTGGCGGCCGCGGTGAAGGCCGGCGTGTCTTCGTGGTTGCTCGTGAACGTGAGCAGCACGCCGACCACGGTCAGCGCGATCCCCCCGGCCAGGACTGCCAACCCGGTGCGGCTCATGGCGCTATTCCAGCACAGCTTTGAGCGCTGCGCCCGAGAGCTCCGCCTTGGGGATGAACCCCCTGGCGCCGCTCTGGGCGACGAGCGGGCCAAAGTCGGAGCCGTCCCTACTCGAGCAGAGCACGACCTCGATCGTCGAGCCGTTCTGCCCCGTCAGCCGTGCCGCGACCTCGAATCCGTCGAAGTCGGGAAGCTGGACGTCGAGCAGCACGACGTCCGGCTGCAGCTCCCTGGCCTGTCGCAACGCGGTCACGCCATTCTCCGCCTCACCGACCACGTCATAGCCTTCCGCCTGCAAGAGCGCACGGGCGGTGGCCCGGAAGCTCGGGTGATCGTCGACGATCAAGACGCGCGTCAATGTGTACGTATGGTGACAAGGCGAGGGGTGGCGCGCCATACGGCTAGCCACACTCTTTGCAAAGGGTGATCAGACGCCGCGTGGCGAGGAATCGGCGAGCGCAACCCGCATGAGATCGCGGATCGAGATGATTCCGGCCACACGCCCCTCCTCCATGACGGGCAGGTGGCGAAAGCCACCGTGGATCATGAGCGAGGCGGCGTGGTCGGTCGCATCGGTGGACTCGACCGTTTCCGGATGCCGTGTCATCCAGTCGGAGACGACTGCGTTCTCGCTGTAGCCGCCCGCGACCGCCCGCATGAGGTCGCGCTCGGTCAGGATGCCTTCGAGCCGCTCCCCGTCCATGACGAGGACGGCCCCGACGCCGCGTGCAGCCATACGCTTGGCCGCGTCGCCGAGGCGGTCGCCGGCGGAGACCGTCAGCAGGTCTCGCGACATGTGCTTCGCGACGATGGACACGGTCGAAGGATCCTAAAGCTCGGCCAGCAGGGAGTCGAGGCGGCGATCGATTTCCTCGCGAATGCGTCGCACCTCGTCGAGCGGACGATCGGCGGGGTCTTCGAGCTCCCAGTCGACGTAGCGCGCGCCCGGGACGTACGGACATTCGTCACCGCAACCCATGGTGACGACGACGTCCGCCCACTCGGCATCGTCGGACTCGAGGCGTCTGGGAGCCGCTTCCGCGAGGTCGACCCCGAGCTCGTCCATCGCTGCGACGACGTTCGCGTGCACCGCGTGTGCGGGTCTGGTCCCTGCCGATCGGGCCTCGTGCTCCTGCGTCTTCCGGCGTAGGAGCGCCTCCGCCATCTGCGAGCGGCCCGCGTTCTGGACACAGACGAAGAGGACGTTCGCTACTTCGGAACCGCCTCGAGCTTGTAGCCGACCCCATACCGCGTCTGGATGAAGGTGTGGCGCGCCCCGTGAGCCTCGATCTTGTCCCGTAGCTTGCGGACGAAGACGTCCACCGTGCGGTCCCGCCTGCTCAGGCGCCTGCCCCAGACCTTCTGCAGGAGCTCGTCCCGCGTCACGACGCGGCCGGCCTCGAGCGCAAGGGCGTACAGGAGCCGGAACTCCGTCGGGGTGAGCTCCGCGCTCTTGCCGCCGACGTACGCCTGCACGTTCAGCGGGTCGATGCGGAGCTCTTCGAACTCAAGTGGCTCGCCGCGTCGCTCCTCCTGCACGCGGATGCCCCGCCGAGCCGCCGCCCGCACGCGCGCGACAAGCTCCTTCATCGAGAACGGCTTCACGAGGTAGTCGTCCGCTCCGATCTCGAGCGCATGAACGCGATCGTGCTCGGTGCCGCGGGCACTGACGACGACGATGGGCGTGCCGATGCCCTCAGCTCTCGCCGTTTCGATCAGCTTCCAGCCGTCGACGCCCGGAAGCATGAGGTCGAGGACGCAGACATCCGGCTTCTCGAACCGAAGCCGCGCGAGCCCTGGCTCTCCCTTGTTGACCCACAAGGGGTCGAACCCGGCAGCGGAAAGGTGAGCTGCCATTCCCTGCGCGATCACCTCGTCGTCCTCGATGATGAGAACCTTGGACACGCTCACCGGGATCATGCCGCGCCCGATGGTGTAGGAGTGGTGAAGAAGTCGTGAAAAGACTGTTCCGGTCGCGTCAAGCGACCACCGGCTCGGCAGATGCGCGGGTCGACGCGGCCCGCGGCCGCATCCTCGTCGAAGAGAGCCGCGAGGTCGTCGTGATCGTCGATGCGAACGACCGCGTCGTCATCGCCAGCCGCCGCGCCCGCGAGCTCTTCGAGGACCTCGAGGAGGGCGGCGCCCTTCCAGCAGGAGCCCGCCGGGACTCTACGATCGCGGTCCCTTACGAGGTCGACGGCCGTCGCGAGACGATCCTCTACCTGCGCGACCCGGGGGACCTGGCCGCCTACGAGGAGCTCCGTGCCGGCTTCACGGCCTCCGTCTCACACGAGCTCCGGACTCCCCTCGCTCGGCTCCTGGCGCTCCTCGAGTCGGCCTCGCTCCCGCAGGCGGACCTCGAGGCGCTGATCGAGCAGGCGAGGGCGGAGGTGGGCCAGATCCGCGAGCTCATCGACGACGTTCTCTTCCTCAGCGAGCTCGAATCAGGGCGCGAGGTGGTCGCGCTCGGCTCGACGGTCGCCCTGCCGATCCTCGAAGAGGTCGCCGAGAGTGTCTCCGAGCAGGCAGCTCGCGCGGGGGTCTCAATGCGCGTCCACGGAGACGCTGACGCGGAGATCCCGATCCGACCGCGGATGATCCGGGTGATCGCCACGAATCTGGCGGAGAACGCAATCCGCTACGCCGGGCCCGGAGCGACCTGCACGCTCAGCATCGGGCGGAACGACGGCACCACCGTGCTCTCCGCCACCGACGACGGTGTCGGAGTGGACGTGGACGACGTCCCCCGACTCTTCGAGCGCTTCTACCGCGCCGATCGGGCCAGGGCGTCGCGCGGGACGGGTCTCGGGCTCGCGATCGTGAAGCACGTCGTCACGTCGGCCGGCGGCGTCGTCGAAGCCTCTGGCGAGCGGGGCGGCGGTCTCGAGATCCGCTGCCTCTTCACCACTCCGTAACACGTCTTTCACCAAGTTTCAGCCCATGTGCCGGGCGGGGCGACGCACACTCGGCTCAGGAGTGGAACAACGCGAAAGGAGCAGAGTGGGAATTCGCCCATTGACCATTGCGGCGGTCATGGCCGTCGCTGCAATCTTCGTCGCCGGCTGCGGCCGCAGCGACAACTCCGCCTCCACAGGCGCGACCCCGACGGGCGGCGGCAACCTTTCTGGCCGGATCCAGGTCGACGGCTCGAGCACCGTCGGCCCGTTCGTCACCGCAGGCGCCGAGCAGTTTCAGAGCCAGAACTCCGGCGTTCAGGTGACGGTCGGCATCTCGGGCACCGGCGGCGGCTTCGAGCGCTTCTGCGCGGGCGAGACCGACATCTCCGACGCTTCTCGCCCGATCAAGGAGGACGAGGAGGTCCCGGTCTGCAAGAAGAACGGAATCGAGTACACCCAGCTACAGGTCGCGAACGACGGCATCGCCGTCGTGGTCAACAAGGACAACGACTGGGCCAAGTGCCTCACGGTCGACCAACTGAACAAGATCTGGGGCCCCGACTCGGAGGTGGACAACTGGAACCAGGTCGACTCGAGCTTCCCCGACCAGAAGCTGACCCTCGCCGGCCCGGGCACCGACTCCGGGACATTCGACTTCTTCACCTCCGAGATCAACGGCGCGGAGGACGCGAGCCGCAGCGACTACCAGGCGAGCGAGGACGACAATGTCACCGTCCAGGCGGTAGAGGGTGACAAGGGCGGCCTCGGGTACTTCGGGCTCAGCTACTACGAGCAGAACCAGGGGAACATGAACCTCGTCCAGGTCGATGGCGGCGACGGCTGTGTGACGCCGAGCACCGAGACCGTCCAGGACGGGTCCTACACGCCCCTCTCCCGGCCCCTCTTCATCTACGTGAAGAACAGCTCGCTCGCGAAGCCCGAGGTGAAGGCCTTCGTCAAGTACCTCCTGGACAGCCACGAATCAATCGCGAAGGGCGCGCTGTTCGTCCCGATGACGGACGAGCAGGCGCAGAAGTCCGAGTCGGACTTCGAGGCCGCAACGAGCTAGGTGGCAACGGGGGCCGAATCGCTGACCCTCGCCCCGCCGCGCACGCGGTGGGGCGAGGTCGTAATCCATGGCCTACTAGGTCTCTGCGCGATGGTCTCGGTGGCGACCACCGTCGGCATCGTCGTGGCCCTCTTCCTTCCTGCCTTCGAGTTCTTCCAGCAGGTCGGCGTCATCGATTACATCACCGGGACGGAGTGGGCGCCGCTCTTCCTGCAGAAGTCGTTCGGGGTCGTCCCGCTCATCGTGGGAACGCTGGTAGTCACGTTCTGGGCCTGCCTCGTGGCCATCCCGTGCGGGCTCGGGGCGGCCATCTTTCTCAGTGAGTACGCCGGTGTCCGCACCCGCAAGACGCTGAAACCGGCCCTCGAGACGCTGGCGGGCATTCCGACGGTCGTCTTCGGCTACTTCGCGCTCACGTTCGTCACGCCACTCCTCCGTGACATCGGTATCCAGGTCGACATCTTCAACGCCCTCAGCGCTGGCCTCGTCATGGGCGTGATGATCATCCCGACTGTCGCTTCCATCTCGGAGGATGCGATGTCCGCCGTCCCGAGCGACCTCCGGCAGGGTGCCTACGCGCTCGGCTCCAGCAAGCTCCAGGTCTCCACTCGAATCGTCGTGCCTGCGGCCGTCTCCGGGATCGTAGCCGCCTTCGTGCTCGGAATCTCGCGCGGGATCGGCGAGACGATGATCGCCCTGCTTGCCGCCGGCCAGCAGCCCGGTCTCACGTTCGACCCCAAGCAGGCCGTCGAGACCATGGCTGCGTTCATTGCCGCCACGGGCGCCGGGGACGTGCCCACGGGGTCGGTCGAGTACAAGACGATCTTCGCCGTCGGAGCCACGCTCTTCGTCATGACGTTGATCGTCAATGCGGTCTCGATTCGCCTCGTGCGCAAGTACAGGGAGGTCTACGAATGAGCGCGGCCGCTGCGAGTGTCGAACTGCAAAGCGACAAGCCGCGCGGTGTCTGGCGCGGTCGCATCTTCGTGGCCTTCCTGCTCCTGTCGCTCGCGATCGGCTTCGTGACACTCGGGACCCTCGTCATTCAGGTGCTGCTCAGAGGAATTGCCTACGTCGACCCCGTCCTCCTCACGAACCCGCCTTCCTCCGATCCCAATATCGCCGGGGCGCGCCCAGCGATCCTCGCGACCCTGTACCTCGGGGTCATGCTGATCGCCTTCACGGTCCCGATCGGGGTCGGAACCGCCATCTATCTCGAGGAGTACGCGAACCGCGACCGCTGGTTCAACCGGCTCCTCGAGCTGAACATCCAGAACCTCGCTGCGGTCCCCTCGATCGTCTACGGGATCCTGGGCCTCGCCTTCCTAGTGCGTGGGCTCGGCCTCGGTCGCGTCCTCCTCGCCGGCGCGCTGATCTTGACACTGCTCGTCCTTCCGACCGTGATCATCGCCTCTCGCGAGGCGATCCGGGCCGTTCCGCCCTCGATCCGCGAAGGCGCCTACGCGCTCGGCGCGACGAAGTGGCAGGTCACGTGGAGGCAGGTACTCCCGGCTGCAATCCCAGGGATCGCGACGGGTTCGATTCTCGCTGTCGCGAGGGCGATCGGGGAGACCGCCCCGCTGATCCTGATCGGCGCCCTGACTTTCATCTCGTTCAACCCCACCGTCCTTGGCCCGTTTACCGCTCTTCCCGTGCAGATCTACAACTGGACGAGGCTCCCGAACCCGGAGTTCAAGAATCTCGCGGCGGCCGCGATCATCCTGCTCCTCGTGATCATTCTCATGCTCAACGCCGGCGCGATCTACCTCCGCAACCGCTACCAGAAAAAGTGGTGATCATGGTGAACACGGAAGCAGAACCGGAACTCGTCAGAATAGGCAGCGTGGAAAAGCTCGACTTTTCGGAACGGGAGCGCACAATGCCTCCTCCCGAGAGCCGAGAGGTCGTCTTCGAGGTGTCCGACCTGAGCGTGCGCTATGGCGACTCGACGGCGTTGAGCGGAGTCTCCATCAAGGTTCACAAGAACTTCGTCACCGCCTTCATCGGCCCCTCTGGCTGCGGCAAGAGCACGTTCATCCGCTGCTTCAATCGCATGAACGACCTGATTCCGACGGCCGTGGTCGAGGGCAGGATCGAGTACCACGGCCAAGACCTCTACGGTCCCCGGGTCGATCCGGTCGAGGTGCGCAAGCGGATTGGGATGGTCTTCCAGAAGCCGAATCCCTTTCCGAAGTCGATCTACGACAACGTGGCCTTCGGGCCCCGCGTTCTAGGCATGACAGACAACCTCGATGAGCAGGTGGAAAAGGCTCTCGGCCAGGCCGCGCTGTGGGACGAAGTCAAGGATCGCCTGAAGGCCAACGCCCTCGGCCTCTCCGGCGGTCAGCAGCAGAGGCTGTGCATCGCGCGCTGCCTCGCCGTTGAGCCGGACGTCCTGCTCATGGACGAGCCCGCGTCCGCGCTCGACCCGATCGCCACGACGCGAATCGAGGATCTCATGCACGAGCTCAAGCGGGACTATTCGATCGTGATCGTCACGCACAACATGCAGCAGGCCGCCCGCATCGCCGACATGACGGCGTTCTTCAGCGTCCGCGTCGAGGACGAGGGCAAGAAGCGGCATGGAGTGCTGGTCGAGTACGACACGACACCGAAGATCTTCACTCACCCCTCCGACAAGCGGACGGAGGACTACGTGACGGGGCGATTCGGTTGAGAGTTTCGCTTCAGGAAGAGCTCGACCAGCTCGAAGCAGCCGTGCAGGAGGAGGGCGAGCTCGTCCTCCGAGCGCTCCGCGGCGCCCTGGGCGCCCTCGAGCGCCAGGACGTGGAGCTCGCGGACGAGGTCATCGCGTTCGACGACGAGGTCGACGACAGCTACCTGGCCGTCGAGGAGGGGATCCAGTCGCTCCTGGCGCGCCAGACGCCCGTTGCCGTCGATCTCCGCACCGTCTTGGCGCTTCTGCACGTGAACCTGCACCTCGAACGGATGGCCGACTACTGCGTGACGGTGGCCAAGCTCACGAAGCTGGTCGCCGGAATCCCGCATGACGAGACACTCGCCGAGGCGTTCGACGAGATGGGCGCACGGGCGGAGGAGATGATCCGGGTCTCCCTCGACTCGCTCGCCTCGCGAGACATGGAACGCGCCGAATCCCTCGTCGACCTCGACGAGCTCATCGACCGCGCGAACCGTCGCGCGGTCAAGCAGGTGATCGCCATCGGCGGCGACGAGGAGCGCCGCGAATGGGGCCTGCGCATGATCGTCGTCTCACGCTGCCTCGAGCGAATCGGCGATCACGCGGTCGACATCGGCGAGCAGACCGCGTTCCTCGTCAGCGGCGAGTTTCGCGAGTTCACCGACGCCTCGCACTAGCGGCTCTGGGCCGCCGGGCTATAGCCGGGCGCTAGCCCGTCCAGACAGCGCAGATCGCGTCGACGTGGCGGTGGTCGGTGCCGCAGCAACCGCCGACGACGGTGAGGCTCGGCCAGAGGCGACGGAGGTCCCGGTACTGCTCGGCGAGCTCGTGGGGATCCCCCTGATCGAGCTCCTCGGACTCGTCGAGCTCTTCATGAGACTTCGACGATGCGTTCGCCCGTAGGCCGCGAACGCGTTCGAGCCCGCCGTCGGCGAGCACGTGCCCGAAGTGGGTGGGGTGAGCACAGTTGACCATGAAGTACGCCGCGGCCCCACCGGTCTCGGCGTGGACCTCCGCCACCGCGTCTCTCAGCGCCGTACCGCTCGGCAGCCGCCCGTCCGTCTCGAGCGTGAACGAGATGACGGACGGAATGCCCGCCTTCTCGGCGGCGCGAACGATGCCGATGGCCTCGTCGACGTACGTCATCGTCAGCGCGCTGACGAGATCCGCAGCGGTCCCGGCGAACGTCGTCACCTGGGCCTCGTGGTAGGACTCGGCTTGCTCGGGAGTCATCATCTCGCCCACGACGTAGCCGTCGCCTCGAGGCCCGATGCAACCGCTGATGACGAGCTCCGTTCCCACCGCGTCTTGTCGGAGCTCTTCCAGGAGGTCCACTCCTCGCCGGTTGACGTCCGCCAGCGCCTCCGTCGAGTAACCGAGCCGCTCGCCCCAGTCCGCGTTCGCCCGCCAGGTCGGCGTGTCGAGCACGATCCCCGCCCCCCGCTCGCGGGCGATGTCGAGGAACGTCTGGTAATAGGAGCGAAGGGCCTGGGCGCCCTCCGGATCGTCCAGGAGGACGAACGAAGCGAAATCGGGAAGCTCGAGCCCGTAGTCGAAGATGAGCACCGTCTCCATCCCGCCGTCGGTGATGAACGGCTCTCCACTCAGCTGCGGTAGCTCGGCGCGAGACGCCAACTTGGCGATCTTCACACAAGGTGTTTTCGGAAGAAAGCGCTAGGCGACCGTGGCGAGTCGCCGAGTCTGGATGCTTTGGCCGAGGAACGCCGCGGCAGCGATAGCGCCCGCGAGCACGAAGACGATCGCCGCTCCTCCGGGGAGCCGCGTCACGACCTCCATCCCGGCCCCGACGAGAGCCGCGCTCGGGATCGTCACGAGCCACGCGAGGACGATGTTGCCGGCCACGCCCCACCGAACCGCGGAGAGTCGTCGCGTGGCCCCCGCGCCCATCACCGACCCGGAGATCGTGTGAGTCGTCGAGACGGGAAAGCCGTAGTGGGCCGTCACCCAGAGAATGGAGGCGCAAGCGCTCTGCGCGGCGAAGCCTTGAGGTGGGTCGAGCTTCGCCACCCGCTGTCCGAGCGTGCGGATGATGCGCCAGCCTCCCGCGTAGGTGCCGAGCCCCATCGCGGCGGCCGAGCTCACGATCACCCAGAGCGGAACGTCGAAGTGCTCGGAATCGAGGTGGCCCGAGGCACCGAGCGCCAGCGCGATGATCCCCATGGTCTTCTGGGCGTCGTTCGTCCCGTGGGTGAAGGCAACGAAGCCTCCCGAGACGAGCTGCAGCCGGCGGAAGACGCGGTTGACGATCCCGGGGTGGCGGCGCCGGATGATCCAGAGGATGACGAGCATCAGGAACGCAGCGCCGACGAAGCCCAGGAAGGGGGCGACGAGCGACGGGATCAGAACCTTCTCGTAGAGCCCGTGCCACTGAACGACGTCGAGCCCCTGAGCAGCCGCGGCCGAGCCGATGATGCCGCCGATGAGAGCGTGGCTCGAGCTGGAGGGAAGGCCGAGATACCAGGTGATCAAGTTCCAGGTGATCGCGCCCACGAGCCCGGCAAGGACGATCTTCAGCGTGATCGCCTCCGGGTCGACGATGCCCTTGGCCACGGTCGCCGCCACTTTGAGGGAGACGAACGCGCCGGCGAAGTTGAGGACGGCCGCCGACAGGACCGCGAGCCGCGGCGAGAGCGCGCGCGTGGAGACGCTCGTCGCGATCGAGTTCGCCGTGTCATGGAAGCCGTTGGTGAAGTCGAAGAAGAGCGCGATCACGACGACCGCGACGAGCGTCAGCTCCATGGCGTCGGCACGTTACGCGACCACCTAGCGCTCTGGGGCGCCACTCGCAAAGGAGGCCAGCCCGAGGGGCGCAGGACACGCGTCCGCGTTCAGACAGACACGGCAGAAGTCCCGAGGGCGCCGCATCCTGCCGCGAGCGGCGTCAGGCGACCGGCAGAGCCGGGCTGTGCCCGGGTCGCGATTGCCGCCCAGAGCGCTAGGCGTTCTTGACCACGATGTTGCCGACGACGTTTGCTGCGGTCTCGCAGGAGTCGATGGACGCTTCCAGGGCCTCGAAGATGTCCTTCCAGCGAATGACGACGAGCGGATCGATGCGCGAGTCGCGGAAGAGGCCAGCGATCGCGTCGCGGACGACGCGGTCGCCCTCGTCCTCCATCTCCTTGAGCTCGACGAGTTGTTGCTGGATGCTGCGCCGGCCTCTGAGGTCGGCAAGCGCGCCGGCGAGATGCTCGGTGGCGGAGACGAGGATGCGGCACTGGTCGAGCGCCGGCTTGGCCGGTGACTCGACGCCATAGAGCTCGAGCAGGTCGCAGGCCTCGTCGATGTTGTCGACGACGTCGTCGATCGCCGAGGCCAACGAGTAAATGTCCTCGCGATCGAACGGCGTCACGTATTGGGTGTTCAGCAGCTGGATGATGTCGTGCGTGATCTGGTCACCTGCGTGCTCGACGGCCTTCAAATCGGCCTGGGTGACGGAGGCGCTCGGATGCTCCCGAAAGCGGATCTCGGCCTTGCGCGCAGCCTCGAGGGCGTTTTCCCCCGCGCGGGTGAAGAGGTCGTAGAACTCCGCCGGTCGTGGGACGAACGCTAGGCGCATAGCGGGCGGCATGCTACAACCGAGGACAGTGCGTCGCCGCTTCGTGCTTGTCCTCGTGGTAGCCGTCGCGGCCTGGCCCGGCTCGGCGTGGGCGGACACCGGCATCCTCGCGATGGGCGATTTCGGCGTCGGCGGGGCGACCGAGCGCGGGCTCGGCGCCTCGATGCATACGTTTGCCTCCCACCATCCAGCCGCTCACCTCCTCGTCACGCTCGGCGACAACGACTACACCGAGAGCCCCTCGGCCTTTCACACCAACTGGGTCGCGAGCTTCGGCTGGATCGGCGGGGCCGGTCTCGACGTGGCCGGGACGCTCGGGAACCATGACGTGCGGGTCAACGGCGGTCGCTACGAATACGACGAGCTGAACATGCCGCGCACGCACTATCGGCGCACGGTGGGGAACGTGCAGTTCTTCATCCTCAACTCGAACAGCGTCAACGCCCGCCAGACGAACTGGCTGAAGACGGTGCTGCCCACCTCGACGGCCACGTGGAAGATCGCCGTTTTCCACCATCCGGCCTGGACCTGCGGTGAGTATCGGAGCAATGCCGCCGTCGTCCAGAACTGGGTCCCGCTGTTCGAGAAGTACGGCGTACAGCTCGTGCTCAACGGCCACGATCACAATTACCAGCGTTTTCGTGCGCGGAACGGCGTGCGCTACATCGTCCACGGCGGCGGAGGAGCCCACCTCTACCCCATCGAGAGCTGTCCGGCCTCGTATCCGACGCGCAGGTTCGCCCGCGCCGTCCACGGCTTCCTCTACCTGCGTGCGAGTGACACCGAGCTACGAGTGAGCGCGTACACGCGGCGGCGCGCTCTCGTCGACCGCGTCATCATCCGACCCTAGGCGTGCCGAAGTACCTCACTGCGGGGGCCATACTGCTGGCCCTCTGGGTCGCGATCGCCTCGCGTGAGGCCTGGACGGGCGCCGTGCCGGGAATCCTGGTCGCCTGTCTGGCCTTCGTCGACTACTGGCTCTGGGAGCGGCGCCGGCGCCCGTGGCACGACTGGACGGTGATCCTGCTGCTCCTTCCCGCAATCTTCGCCTCCGTCTGGATCGGCGTCGGCGGCCTTCTCCTCGATGTCGAGCGCTCCGACTCGGGGCGCCTCCTCTACGAAGTCGGGCCGGGCATCGGCCTCGTCGGCCTCCTCTGCACGCTGATCGCCTATCACGGACGGCACCACCCGTTTGAAGGCGGAACGACCGCTTAGGGACGCTAGCCCGGCTTCTTCCCGTCGAGCAGAACGCGCTTGAGCTCCGCCTCGCCCCCCGGCTCGAGGATGGCGAGCACCTGGTCTCCCGCGTAGAGCTGCGTCGCGCCCACGGCGATCTCCGCCTTCCCTTCACGCATGACCGAGATGAGTCGCGTGGTCTCGGGAAGCTGCAGCTGCTCGACTCGCTTCCCCTCCGCGGACGACCCCGACTTGATCTCGACCTCGACGATCTCGAGGTTCTCCTTGCGCAGCTCCAACAGGTGGACGAGCTCGTGTTGTGGGACCTCGTGCTCGATCAGCGCGAGCACCATGCTCGTGGCCGAGACCGTCGGTGAGATCCCGAGGAGGTCGAAATGGGGCTCGTTTCGCGGATCGTTGACGCGAGCGACCACCTTCTCGACCCCGTACTTCTCCCGGGCGAGCTGGCAGATGATGATGTTGTCCTCGTCGTCACCGGTCACCGCCACCACGATGTCGGGAGGGCGCGTGATGCCGGCGCGCTCGAGAACGAAGAGCTCGGTGCCGTCCCCGTAGATCGCGCGATGCTCGAACTCCTCCTCCAGCCGCTCGGCGCGCTCCCGCTCCTGCTCGACGATGGCCACCTCGTGATTGAGCGCGAGCAGCGTACGGGTCACGCTCACCCCCACCTTGCCGCCTCCGACGACGATGATGAACATCCCTAGGTGCGCGCTGCTCCGAGCGCCGATTCGGTGAGCGCCTCGATCGCCGTCCCGGTCGGAGAGACGACGTCGAACCCGCGGCCGGAATAGAACTCGGCCCGCGCCGGATCGAGGATGCGCGCGGCGACGTGCGGGACCTCGTAGCGGCGCTTGGCGACCTGAGCGACGACGATGTTGGTGTTGTCTCCGTCGGTGGAGGCGATGAGCGCGTCGGCTTCAGCGATGCCGGCGCTCTCGAGCACGGCTATGTCGAGCGCGTGGCCGACGTGGAACTCCCCCGGCCAGTCTTCTCCCAGCCGCCCGAGGGCCTCCTCGCTCTCGTCGAGGGCGACGACCTCCCACCCCGCCTTGTGTAGGCGCTTGGCGAGCGCCGACCCCACGCGTCCACAGCCGACCACGAGTGCCTTCATCGGCCGAACACTAATGGCTCGACCGGCAAGGAACTGCCGGTTCCTGGGCGGCTGCAAACCATCGTCAGGCGTTGTCCTCCCCGAACCATCAGCCCTCGAGAACTCCCTGCGGATACGTGATCACCATCACCTCGCACGGAGCTCGGCGCAGCACGTAATCGACCGTCGGGCTGAAAAAACGCGATTGGCGGCGCCAGCGCGGCGCGGAGCCGAGCAGGATCAGATCGACGCCGTCGTTCGACGCGCGATCGACGATCGCCTCTCCGATCGCGCGCGCACGCACGATCTCCCCCTCCACCTCGACACCGTGCTCGGAGGCCAGCAGCTTTGCGTCTGCGAGCGAGGCCTGCGCACGCTCCTCCTGGTCCATCAGCTGCGCGTCGATAGGCGTGTCGAGCGGGACCTTGATGACGTGGAGCGCCCGCACCGCGCATGCGCGTTCCTCGGCGAGCCGGATGGCGGTGGCCAGCATCTCCTCGCCGATGGGGCCGAGCTTCACGGGGACGAGGATGCTCTGGTAGAGGCCCTCCTCCTCCGGGACGAGGTCGGCCTCGACGGGCTCTACGTGCTCGAGCAGTTGGGCGTGCTCGCCGCGACGGACGAGGACGAAGACCACGGCTCCGACAGCGAGCCAGATCGGCCCGGCGATGCGGGCAGCGTCGTGGGTGGCGATAGCGGCGATCCAGAGACCAAAGGTGAGTGGGGCACCCACGAGAGCCGCGATTGGAACCGCGGTGCCGCGAATCCTGACGTTGCCCCGTACGACGAACGGCCTGGGCAGGTCGGGCTCGGAGAAGCGCAGCCGGATGACCGCGAGCTGAGCCGCTGTGAAGGCGAGTAGGGCCCCGAAGCTGTACAGGCTCGCGAGGAACCGCACCTCGCGGGTCGCAAAGCTCGAGATCGCGAGCAGGGCCACGGCGATGGTGGCGCCGCTTGCGATCGAGATCGGGGCGATCAGGGTGCGCTGGTTCAGCCGTCCGAATGCCCGCGGCAACATCGCGCGCTTGCCCATCGAGTACGCGAGCCGCCCCGCGCCCGAAAGCGACGTCGACACCGTCGCGACGAGGATGATCGCGCCCGTCACGCCGAGGAAGACTCGCAGCGAGTCGACCGCCCACTCGGGCAAGTGACCTCCGAAGGCCTCTGCGATCCCGACGATGGGCGCCTGGATCCAGGTGGTCCCCAGATCGCTCGCCCACCCGCCCGGTCCGGCTGGGTCGGGGTGGGCCGGATAGGCCGAGATCCCGACCAGCGCGATGGCCACGGAAACTCCGACCACCGCGCCGATGCCGGCGAAGAGGCTGCGGGGAAGAGTCCGGCCGGGCTCGCGCGTCTCGGCGGCGAGATTGGCCACCGTCTCGAGGCCGGTGTAGGCCAGGGTGGCGAGCGCGAGCGAGAAGAAGAGCGCGTTCCAGGTCGGAGCCGTCCCGAGGTCGAGGCCCTGGCTCAGCCCTTCTCTGGAGAAGAGCAGCGCGAAGCCGAGGACGATGACGAGGAGGTGCGAGATGAAGGCCAGAACCGCGATGAAGACGGCGGCCTGGTAAAGCTGCGCGCGCCGAAAGAGCCTCACGACCGCGAGGGCGATGATGACTCCGATTCCCGCGGCGACGTCCCAGGGCTCGTCCGCGATCGCGTCCCAGCCCACGGCCGTGCCGACGTAATGCGGCACGAAAAGCGCCGCGAGCGCGATGACGATCAGATAGTCGAGGAAGAGCGCCCACCCCGTGACGAACCCGGCTGGATCGTTGAAGGCTCTGCGGACAAACGTCGCCGCGCCACCGGTCTCGGGCAGCGCAGCGGTCCCCTCCGCGTACGAGAGAGCGACGAGGACGAAGAGCAGGCCGACGGAGAGGAGCACCCAAGGCGTGAAGCCGAGGGCGTTCAGCGCCACGACGCCCAGGGCGATGTAGATCGACGAGCCGATCTCCCCGTAGGCGACGGAGGCGATCGACCCGACGCCGAGAACGCGACTGAGACCGGGGAGTCGCTTGGCCACTTACCTGAGAGAAAGGTACAGCCGCAGCCCGCCGGCGAGCACGAAGAGGCCCCCGAGGAGCAGCCCGATTCCTCCCCCCAGCACCGCCGTCTCGATCAGCAGTGCGACGCCCACGAGCACGAGGATCCCCGAGAAGATCCGCGTCGCCTGTGCGCGTGCGCGAGAGCTCACGCGGCGCGCCGGCCCGCGGCCAGCAGCACGCGGCAGGGGCTCGCCTTGAGGACGTAGTCCACCGTCGGGCCGAAGATGGCGGTGCGGCGGCGCGCGGGCCGCCGGGGCGCCCCCATCACGATCAGCTCGGCGTTCCGGCGTTCGGCTTCCTCGACGATCGCCGGGCCGGCCCTTCGGGCACGCACGAGTCGCGTGACCGCGCGCACGCCGTAGTCCTCGACGAGCCCGCGCGCCTGCTCGAGCACCTCGTCCGCGTCGGCCTCTTCCTCCGGGGTGGCCTCGTCGAGCCGCCGCTCCATCGGCAGCTCGATGACGTGGACGATCGCGATGGTGGCGCGCCGTTCGGCCGCGAGCCGCGCGGCCGCGACGAGCGCCTCCTCCGACTCGTAGGAGCGCACCGCGGGGACGACGATCGTCCTGTACTCGAGCTGGAGCGCGGGCCCCAGGACTAGGGCCGGAGCGCGAGTCGTGACCGACAGGGGTTGGCGCACGACCCGCCGCCTGTAGACGTAGTAGAAGGCGAGGCCGAGGAGGAGCCAGCCGATCCCGGCCCAGCGGGTGGCCGGCTGCTGGATCACGATCACGAGCCACGAGAGCCCCGTGCCGAGCCCGCCGAAGACGGCGAAGAGCGGCCAGTCGACGCCGCGCCAGCGGAGGTTCGGCCGGGCGCGGAAGAGCGGCTCATCCTCGGGCTTGCGGGCACGAAGCGCGATGATCGAGGCGTGCGCGACAGTGAACGAGAGCGTCGCGCCGAAGGCGTAGATCGTGCCGAGGAACGTGGTCCGGCCAGGAAGGATGACCACGATCGGTGCAAGCCCCGCGAAGACCGTGATCGCGAGCCAGGGCGTGGCGAAGCGCCTGTGCAAGCGGCGGAACGTCCCCGGGAGCTGCCGGTAGCTCGACATTGCGTACGTGATCCGCGAGGCGCCGATCACACCCGCGTTGGTGGCGATGAAGAGGATCGTGGCGGCGAGGATGCCGACGTAGATCTCGAGGCCGTGCAGCATCTGGTGCGACGAGATGCCGAGATTCTTGACGACACCGAGCACCGGGTCGTTCGCGTAGCCCTCCGGCGGCTGCTCCCCGAGCACCGTCTGCCACTCCCCTCCCACGAACCTGACCGGCATGGCGGACAGGGCGATCATCGGGAGCGTGAAGTAGATGGCGAAGACCGCCGCCGCGATCAGCTTGTAGGCGTTGGGGACGTTCCGAGCCGGATCGCGGGCTTCCTCGGCGAGGTTGGAGACCGTCTCGACGCCGGTGTAGGCGAGCATCGCGACCGGGATGGCGAGGAAGAACTGGCTCCAGGTGGGGGCGACTCCGAAGTGGACGTTGTCCACGAGGATGCTCGGGCTGAAGACGAGCACGAACCCGAGCAGGACGAGCAGCACCTGCGTCGCGAAGTCCACGACCGCGAGGACTACGTTGACGCGCGTGGACTCCTCGATTCCGACGATGTTGATGACGACCAGCAGGACGACGACCACGACGCCGCCGACGATGTCCCACGGGTTGTCCCGCAGCGGCCCCCAGAAGACGGACAGGTAATGAGGGACGAAGAACGCCGAGATGGCGATCGTCGCGACATAGTTGAGCATCTGCGCCCAGGCGGCCATGAAGCTGACGGTTTCGTTGAATGCGTGGCGGGCAAAGCTCGAGGAGCCGCCGGCCTCCGGGAAGCGCACGGTTCCCTCCGCGTACGTGGCGGCCGTCGCAGCAAAGAAGAGGCCCGCGATGACGAAGACGACCGGAGTAAGCCCGAGGGCGTAGAGAGCGGTGACGCCGAGGGCGTAGTAGATCGAGGAGCCGACGTTGCCGTAGGCGGTGGCGAAGAGGGCCGGCGTGCCGAGGACCCGTTCCAGCCCTTGCCCGCGCCGGCGCCGGATGACGCCGCGTTGCCGCCGAGCGGCCACTGCGGGAATCTACCGCCGGGACGCGACGGGTTAGGGTGCCGACGTGCTCAAGATCACCGTCGGCGACTTCGAGTTCACTGCACGCCTCGAGCACGAAAACGCGCCGCGGACGATCGCCGCGCTGCGGCGGATGCTTCCGCTCGACAGCGAGCTCGTGCAGGCCCGCTGGAGCGGCGAGGCGGCCTGGGTTCCGCTCGGCTGGGAGCTCGAGCTCGATCTCGGGCCTGAGAACTCGACCTCGTATCCGGCTCCCGGCGACCTCCTGCTCTATCCGGGCGGGCTCTCAGAGGTCGAGATCCTCTTTCCGTACGGCGCTACGAACTTCGCCAGCAAGATGGGCCAGCTCGCGGGCAACCATTTCGCCACGATCGACTCCGGGGGCGAAAAGCTTGCAGAGGTCGGGGAGACCGTCTTACGCCGCGGCGCCCAGTCGATCCGCTTCGAAGAGGCCTAGCCGCTCTCCTCGTACTGGTCGACGACCTCGCCTGCCGTCGTTTGCAGGAAGCGCGCCTC
>Ga0307277_10000207_pt1 | contig 19976 bp, 22 predicted proteins | sample ER_DNA_116_FD_194473 | JGI IMG/M metagenome (GOLD analysis project Ga0307277, IMG submission 194473) | Bulk soil microbial communities from the East River watershed near Crested Butte, Colorado, United States - ER_DNA_116 | ecosystem: Environmental > Terrestrial > Soil > Floodplain | place...
CGAGCGCCGCGCCTCGGCGCCGGCGGCATAGGCGAGCGCGAGCGTGCGGCCGTAACGGTCGGCGGGCGCGCCGTTTTGACGAAGCTCGACGGTTCGATCCACCACCATCGCTGCCAACGCCGCGCGAACCGCAAGCGCGGCCTCGGCGTCCGGTCCCGATTCGCCCGCGGGGGGCAGGAGCGGGACCTCGATTCCCGCGAGACGAATCTCGCGCCCGTCCTCCAGGATGAGACTGCGCCCGTCGCTGATGGCACGAACTTTTGCCACGCCGGCAGGCTCGAAACGGCAGCCGGTCACCGCCCCGCTTTCCGTGCGCGCGAGCGCCGCCGGCAACATGATGGCCATGCACGACACGCAGCAAAATCGCGCAAGCGCGACGTCCCGGCGCCCGCCCATGCGGCAACGAAACCGTTCGAATGGGGCGGCACTACGGCGGTACGCGTCGAGTTGCCGGGCCTTCTCCTCCCAAGGCTCGCCCGGTGGTCTTACCCCCTGCGAACGTTGTATATTTCGCCGGCAAACAAGACGAGGCAGGGGGGAACGCATGAAAATCGTCGAGATCGTTCCGCGCGCCAGGGCGCACCTTTATGGTACTCTCGTCGCCAAAGAGGCCGCCATTCGCAAAAGCGGCCGAGGGACCTACGTGCGAGTCGGGCGCAAGAGCCAGCGCGCCGCGCGATGGAAGCACAAGAAGTTCAAGGGCTCGCTTGAGCTCAATCGTGGCGTCTCGGAGGCCGTTACTGCCAAGGTCCGCGCCTCGACGCCGGAGGACGAGCGCAAGCTGCTGTCATCGTTTCTGGGATTTGTCGATCGCCATGCCGGCGACCAGGTGACCTCGATCACGATTCATTACCGCTGAGCGCCGCGATGAAATCGGCCGGTCTCAAGACGGGTCGCTACGCGCCGGAGACCTTAAAATCGGCGATGCATCGTCCCATGTGAGTGGCACGACCAGCCGCTGGAGGTGCCGATGGCAATTGTGCTCGACCATACGATCGTGCCGGCGCACGACAAGGAGGCATCCGCCCGATTCCTCGCCCGTATCCTTGGTTTGCGCTACGAGGGTCCGCTCTCGCACTTCGCTCCGCTGCGGATCAACGACACGCTGACGCTCGATTTCGACAACGATACGGAGTTCGAGAGCCACCATTACGCGTTCAAGGTCGATGAGGCCGAGTTTGACGGGATCTTCGAGCGCGTGCGCGGCGAGGGTATCGCCTATGGCAGCGGACCGGGCGCGCTCGACGACATGAAGATCAATCGCCGTCATGGCGGACGCGGTTTCTATTTCCGTGACCCGAACGGCCACGTGCTCGAGGTGCTGACGGCATAGCTCGAGCGCCGGCCGCGCGAGTGGGGATCGATTCGATGCTCTACGCCGCAGGCCACATCACCCAGCTTCCCTGGGGCCCTCGCGCCGAGCGCTACGGGGAGGGCAAGCGGCTGCGCAAAAAGGTTCCGCGCGAGCGCCACGCCGACCTGCTCGGCTCCGCCGATCGCGATGCGGTCGCGATCCTCGCCGCGGGCGACCGGACCCGCGTGCCGGACCTGATCCCGGTGCGTTACGAACGCATGCTTGCAAGCCCGTTCGCCTTCCTGCGCGGGGCGGCCGCGGTCATGGCCGAGGATCTCAGGCATCAGCCGGCCGCCGGCATCGCCGTCCAGGCTTGCGGCGACTGCCATCTCATGAACTTCGGGGCATTCGCGACGCCGGAGGAGAACGTCGTATTCGACATCAACGATTTCGACGAGACGCTGGCGGGGATCGATTTCACCGTGGACCTCAAGCGCCTGGCCGCGAGCGTCGCCGTCGCGGCATTGGCGGTCAAGCTTCCCAAGGACCGGGCGCGGGCGCTCGCGGCGGCGTGCGTCGAAGCCTACCGCAGCCGAATGCAGGTTCTCGCCAAACTGTCGCCGCTGGAAATCTGGCACAGCAGGATCGATTTGGCGTGGGAGATCGAGCGCATCGAGGACCGCGCGCTCCGGCAAAAGCTTTCCGCCATCGTGTCGAAGGCCACCGGACACCTCGAAGAGGACGACAATTTCCCGCACTTGGTGAAGGGCAAACAGGCGCGCATCGAAGATCGCCCGCCGCTGATTTATCATTTCACGGGAAAGAGGAACCCGCGCAACCGGGTCGATGAGAAGCGCGTGTTTGCCTCGTATCAGGACGGTCTTGCCCCGGAGCGGCGCTGTCTCATTGAGCGCTACGCGCTCAAGGACGTTGCCTTCAAAGTCGTCGGGGTCGGCAGCGTCGGTACCTTCTGTGCCATCGGCCTATTCATGAGCGGCGACGGTGCTCCGTTGTTCCTGCAAATAAAGGAAGCAGGCAAATCCGTGCTCGAGTGCCTGGGGCCGAAGTTTAATGCGCACCCCGGCCGCCGAGTGGTCGAAGGTCAACGCGTCATGCAGACGGCGAGCGATGTCTTCCTGGGTTGGACGCAAGACCTAGGGTCGGGACGATATTTTTACGTGCGGCAGCTGAAGAACCGGCACCTTGGAACGGTCAGCGAGCTGGTGGAGCAACGATCGCTGGCCAGCTACGCGCTGCTATGCGGACGCACGCTGGCGCGCGCCCATGCGCGCTCGGCGGACCCGGTGGTGCTCGCGGGATACATGGGCAAAGGCGCCGTCATGGACGACGCGCTCGCGTCGTTCGCCATGGCTTACGCGCAACGCACCCAGCGCGACTACGACCGGCTCATGGCGGCGAAGCGTCCGGTCAGCAAGGCGCGTTGAGACTTCGCCGTTACGTCGGCCGCGGGGCGTCGCCCGCGCCTGCCTGCGTTGCGATTCCGAGGTAGATTTCCTGCACCTGCTCGTTCTTCTCCAGATCGGCCCCTGTGCCCTCGAGCACGGTGCGGCCGGTCTGCAGCACGTAGGCGTAATCGGCAATGTCGAGCGCAAGCGGGATTGACTGCTCGGCAAGGAGCAAGGTCAGCCCCTCTTTGTGCAGCCGGTCGAGCGTTTCATAAAGCGCCTCGACCACGCCTGGTGCGAGCCCGAGGCTCGGCTCGTCGAGCATGAGGAGCCGCGGCTCGCTCATCAGCGCCCGGCCAAGCGCCAACATCTGTCGCTCGCCGCCCGAAAGCGTGCCGGCGAGTTGGTGGCGCCGCTCGGCGAGGCGAGGAAACATCGCGTAGACGCGCTCGAATAGCGCCGCCATGCGCGACTTGTCCGCTAGCACGGCGGCGCCGAGGCGCAGATTCTGCTCCACCGTCTGCGACACGAACAGTCGCCAGCCTTCCGGCGAGAGCGCAAGACCCTTGGCGACGATGGTGTAGGCCGGCTGGCGCGTGATCGTCTCGCCGCGCCATTCGATCGATCCGCCGCTCGGCTGCACGAGACCGGCGATGGCGTTGAGCGTCGTGGTCTTGCCGGAGCCGTTGGAGCCGAGCAGGGCGACGACGGTTCCGCGTTCGACCCGAAGCGAGACGTCGGAAACCCCGACGAGATCGCCGTAGTGCACTTCGAGATGCGAGACGCACAGCTCTGTCACGGCGCTTCTCTCCGCCGGCGGTGTCCGCGGCCCAGATAGGCCTCGATGACCGCCTCGTTTGCGACGATTTCGCGGGGGTTGCCGTGGGCGATCACATGACCTTGGTTGAAGACCAGCACGCGCTGGGCCAGCGTCATGATCACCTCCATGATGTGCTCGACGATCACGAGCGTTATTCCCAGTTCGTGAATTCGGCGCACGAGCGCGATCGCCTGCTGCAACTCGGTCGGGGTAAGGCCCGCGAGCGCTTCGTCGAGCAGCATCAGCCGCGGACCGGTTGCGAGCACGCGGGCGATCTCGAGCCGCTTGCGTCCGGGCGTGCCGAGCGAACGGGCGCGTTGCGCGCTCTGGCGCGCAAGCCCGGTCATTTCGACGATCCGCAGCGCGGTTTCCCGCGCGGTCCCGCGATGGTGATGGCGGAGAAAGGCGCCGACCATCACGTTCTCGAGAACGGTCATGTCCTCGAAGGTCGCCGGGACTTGGAACGTGCGACCGATGCCGGCGCGTGCGTGCGCTTCCGCCGACGCGCGGGTCACGTCGATACCGTCGAACAGCACGCGCCCCGTGGTCGGAACCGCGTCGCCGGCAAGACAATTGAAGAAGGTCGACTTGCCGGCGCCGTTGGGGCCGATCAGGCCGATGATCTCGCCTTCGGCGACGGCGAGATCGGCGCCGCGCACCGCCAGGAAGCTGCCGAACGCCTTGGAGATGTTCTGTGCGCTAAGCAGCATGCGAGCGCCTCATCAGGCGCGGCGCCACGCGCTGCCACCATTCGTGCATACCGCCGGGCTCGAAGCGCGCGAGCAAGACGATAATGCCGCCATAGAGGATGTAGGTCAGTCCCGAGCCGCCGCCGCCGAACCAGGTGTTGGTCGCCGTCTGCAGCGGCACCAGGAGGAGCGCGCCGATCAGCGGGCCGAACAACGTGCCCGCGCCGCCCAAGGCGGCGATGATCACCATCTGCACCGAAACCAGGATACCGAAGCCGCTCTCCGGATCGATGAAGCCGGTCTTGATCGAATAAAGCGAGCCCGCAACCGAGGTGAAGACGGCGCTGAGCATCAGCGCTTTGAGCTTTGTCGCCCGCACCGGCACGCCGAGGCTGCGCGCGGCGCGCTCGCCGGCCTTGATCGCGCGCAGATAATAGCCGAAGCGGCTGCGTTCGACCTCGAAGGTCGTATAGAGCACGACCGCCAGCACGGCGAGAAAGATGTAGTAGTACGGCAGCTCGCTGCGGAAGGTGAGGTCCCACCAGGCGCGCCCCACGGCTGGTCCCTGCAAGCCGATCGCCGCGCCGACGAGGTCCCAGGTGCCGACGAAGATGCGGATCAGTTCGGCCACCGCGATCGTCGCCATGCTGAAGTAATGTCCCTGCAGGCGAAAGGTCGGCATGCCGATCGCCACCGCGAGAGCGAGACTGACGAGCATGCCGGCGGGAACGCCCGCGACCGGCGGCAAGCCCCACAAATGATAGAAGAGAAGCGGCGTATAGGCGCCGACGCCGAAGAACATGCTGTGCCCGACCGACACCTGCCCGGCATAGCCGCCGACGATGTTCCAGGCTGAGGCCGAGATGGCCGCGAGCAGAAACGCCACCCCGATGTCCCAGTAGAACGGGCCGGTGAGGATGAACGGATAGAACAGCAGCAGAGCCGCGAGCGCAGGCAGGCTCCATTTCACAATGCCGTCCTCCTTACGCCTTCCCCATCAATCCCTGCGGCCGCAACCACAGCAGCGCGGCGAACAACGCATAGACGACGATGTCCTTGTAGATCGGCCCGAACCAATAGGCGGACAATGCCTGAATCAATCCGATGATGAGACCGGCATACATCGCGCCCGGCACGCTGCCGAAGCCGCCGAGCGTGACCACGACGAACGCGGTGAGGCCGAAGGTCTCGCCGACCGAAGGCGACCACGGATAGGACATCGCCATCAACGCTCCGGCGATGCCGGCGCTCCCTGCCGCGAGGCCCCAGGCCAGGGCCTGCATGCGATCGGGGCGAATGCCCATCAGCATTGCGGCGTTGCGATCCTCGGCGACGGCCAAGAGCTGGCTGCCGACCGTGGTGCGCGTGAGCAAGAGATGCAATGCCAGGGTCAGCGCGATGGCGGCAATTCCCGCCACGAGTTGCGGTACGGGCATGAGGATGCCGGCGACGTTCACCGTGCCGGACAACGACACTTGCGGCAGTGAAACGAAATTCGCCGAGAAGATCCAAAACGCGGTGTAGCGCAGCAGCAGCGCCAGGCCGAAAGTGGAAAGAATTTGCGCCAGCATCGGCCCGCGCATCACATGGCGGATGAGCGAGATGTAGACGATCACGCCGAGTACGAACAGCGCAAACGCGGCGGCAAATCCGAAGGACGCCGGTCCGCCGCCGAGCCACACCACGACGAGCAGCGCCACGTACATCCCCAGCATGACGAACTCGCCATGGGCGAAATTGATGAAGTTCATCATGCCCCAGATCAGGGTGAGCCCGGAGGAGAATAAGGCGTAGATGGCTCCCAGGAGGAGCCCGCCGACGATGACCTGCACCAGCAGCATCGATTACTGCTTCCAGCCCTTCATCGGCCAATCGAGCTTGGCGGCGGCAGCCTTGTCCGGCCATACCAGCTGATATTGCTTGTCCTTGAGCTGGATGAGGTAGGTGGAGGCGAGGATGTTCTGACCGGTGTCGTCGAACTTCACGCCGTTGTAGCCCATCATCAGCTGTTCGGGCTTGAGATCGGTCTTGGCGAGCGCATCGCGGATCTTCTCCGGCTCGGTCGAACCGGCCCGGTTGAGCGCATCGGCGAGAACGAGGAAGCCCTGCATGTTGCGCCCACTGGTGTCGTCGAGATCGCGGCCGGTCTTAGCCTTGTACATCTCGTTGATCTTATAGGTCGTGCTGCCGGGCTTGCCGATGTCCCACGCGCTGCGGTTCATCGCGCCCTGGGCGATATCGGCGACGGCGGGGATGAAGGACGGATCGGAAAATCCGGTGTCGTCGCCGATCACCATCGGCGGCATGTAGTCGAGATTCTTCATCGTCTTCATGTAGAGGATCGAGTCCGACGTGTAGCTGATGAAGATGACGACTTCCGGCTGCTTTTCCTTGAGTTGCAGTACCTGCGCGGACACGTCGGGCGAGCTGGCGCTGTAGGGAATGCGAATGGCCACCGCCACGTTGTTCTTTTTCGCCGCAGCTTCGATCGAATCCGCGACCGACGTGCCGTAGTCGGTGTTTTCGTTGACCACCGCGATCGAGGCGATCCTCTTGCCCGCTTTCTTCATGTCGTCGAAGAAGCGCATGTAGGTCGCGGCGTAGTCGCTGGCGATGGGCGTGCTGCGGAACACCCATTTGAAGCCACGGCCGGTGATGTTGAGGGCGGCCGAGTCGCCGACCATGAATGGGATGCCGTGGCGCTCCGCCACTGCGGTGGCGGTAAAGCTGCAAGAGGATTGATAGGCGCCCAACAGCACATGGACCGCGTCCTGCGTGATCAGACGCGTCGCCAATTGCTGGGCCAGCGACGGATTGCCTTGATGATCGACGAAGATCAGCTCGAGCTTGGCCCCGCCCTGGTTGGGCAGGCCTTCGGTGGCGGCGAGCGGCAGGTCAGCGAGTTCCGGATGCTTGTTGTTGACGATATCGGCGGCGACTTCCGCCGCCGCTTTCGAGGCTTGCCCGGCGGCGGCGGCATTGCCCGTGAGCGGCCACAGAATGCCGATCTTGACCGTGCCGGCGGCGCCCGCCGGTGGGCACGACATCAGGATTGCGGCCGCGGCCAGCGCGGCCGCCATCGTCGCGGATGTTGTTCTCAAGGTTCTCCTCCCGGGGGGCTGAAGTTTGCGCCGCCCTTGCCGCCGCCGACATTGTGGGCGGCGGCGGTGCGCATTAGCCTTTCGCCACAGATGCATCCACAGTAGGAACGATCTCGCCAGAGTGTCAATGCGCGTTGCCCGTCAGGCTTTGTCGCAACGTCTCGCCGCGAGAAATCCTTGCCGCCGCGGCGCAGCGCAACCATCGTCAGGCGAGACCCCTTTGCTGGTTGATCATCAAGCGCAGAGGAATAAATCGCGATGACCTACGATGTCACGATCATTGCCGTGCGCCCGGGCACGCATCCGGATGCGCTCGCCCGGTTGCGGCCGCAGCTTTTGGGGGAGGTCGCTGCCGGTGAATTCTTGGCCTGCTGGTATTCCGACCTGGGAGCGATCAATCAAATCCTGCTCATCCACGGCGGCGGCGATGAGGCGGCCGCGGTTGCGCGGCGCACCGCGATCGTGACGTCAAAGGATCCGTTCGGGGTCGGCAAGTTCATGACCGGCCTGACGATGGACACTTACGTGTCGTTCCCGTTCATGCCGCGCATCACGCCCGCCCGCTGGGGGCCGGTCTACGAGGTGCGCAGCTACGTGCTGCGCCCGGACGGGCTCGCGACGACGATCGAGCTATGGCGCAAGGCGGTGCCCGGCCGGCTGACGGTCTCGCCATTGCTGGCGGCGATGTACAGCGTGACCGGGCCGCTCCTGCGGTTCATGCACATCTGGCCATACGCGAGCCTCGACGAGCGCCAGCGGCTGCGGACGAAGGCCGTGGCGGATGGGGTGTGGCCGCCGCCCGGCGGCCCCGATCAGCTCATCGCACAACAGGCGGACATCTTCCTGCCGGCAGACTTCTCTCCGTTGCAGTAATTTTTTTGCGTCATGCCCGGCACGCAGTCAAGCTTGCGCAGACTGCGTAAACTTGTCTGCGCTGCCGGGCATCCACGTCTTTCTTGCTGTAACACAAGACGTGGACGCCCGCGACATAAGCGCGTTCACGCGCGTCTTCCGACGCGCTATGCGCGGGCATGACGAATAACGGATAATCATCGTCGGTAGCGCGAGTGTTGTAAGCGCGCGCCCTGCAAGCAGATCTTGCGCGCGTCTATTTCCGCCAGCCCGTCATCGGCCATTCGAGCTTCGCGGTCGCGCGGTTCTCCGGCCACACCGATTTATAGGCCTTGCCCTGGAGCTGGATGAGGTAGGTTGCCGACAGCGTATTTTGGCCGGTCGCGTCGAATTTGACGCCGTGATAGCCGATCATCAGCTGTTCGGGTTTGAGATCGGTCTCCCGCAGCGCCGCCTGGATCTTCTCCGGTTCGGTCGACCCCGCGCGGTTGATGGCGTCGGCCAGGACCAGGAAGCCCTGCATCCAGCGCGCGCTCGTGTCGTCGAGGTCGCGGCCGTACTTGGCCTTGAACATCTCGTTGATCTTGTAGGTATTGCTGCCGGGCTTGCCGACGTCCCAGGCGCTGCGGTTGATCGCACCCTGCGCAATATCCCCAACATTGGGGATGAAGGCGGGATCGGAGAACCCCGCGTCGTCGCCGATGATGATCGGCGGCAGGTAGTCGAGATTCTTGAGCGTCTTGAAATACAGAATCGTATCCGCGGTGTAGCTGATGAAGATGACGGCATCGGGCTGCAATTGCTTGAGCTGCAGGACTTGGCCGGAGACGTCCGTGCTGTTGGCGCTATAGGGAATTTGCGCCCCGACATTGATGCCGGCGCGTTTGGCAGCCTCGTTGATGGAGGCGGCGACGGAGGTTCCGTACTCCGTGTTCTCGTTGACGATGGCGATCGTGTCGATCTTGCGTCCGGCCTTCTTCAGGTCATTGAGGAATTGCGTGTAGGCGTTGGCGAAGTCGGACGCGATCGGGCCGGTGCGGAAAATCCATTTGAAGCCGCGGCCGGTGATGTTGAGCGCGACCGAATCGCCGACGAGGAAAGGAATGCCCTGCCGCTCGGCGACCGCCGTTGCAACGAGGGCAACGGATGAATGGTAGGCACCGAGCATGGCCACGACCTTGTCTTGCGTGATCAGGCGGAGCGTCTGGTTCTGCCCGACCTGGGGGTTGCCCTGGTGGTCCACGTTGATGAGCTCGATCTTCGCGCCGCCGAGATTGGGCAGCCCCGCGGTCGCGGCGAGCGGAAGCCCCTCCAGCTCGGGATGCGCGGTATTGACGATCTCCGCGCCGAGCTCGACCGCATCCTTCGCCGATGCGCCGGCGCTGGCGGCATTGCCGGTGAGCGGGTAGATCACGCCGATCTTGATCGCATCGGCGGCGCAAGCCGCCCCTGCGGTCATCGCCGCGAACAGCGCGACCGCCAAAACGCACAAAGTTTTCATGAAATCCTCCCGTCGTCGGCGGCATTACGCGCCGCTTTTTGCGGCCATACTAGAGCATGTTTCGTTTAAATCGAACCACGTACTGGCGTCATGGCCGGGCTCGTCCCGGCCATTCACGTCTTCATGGGCGCCATAAAAGACGTGGATGCCCGCGACTAAAGCGCGTTCACGCGCGTCCCGCCGCGCGATGCGCGGGCATGACTGAAAGTGGTTCAATGCTCGGGGATGGCGCGTCAGCCGGGGAACGCCAATGTGGTTCGCAATCGATTACCGCGCGGGCGACGGAAGGACGGTCGCGGGCGCGGTGCCACGCGGGCGCGGCCCGCCGAGCGGCGCTGCCGAGCTGCCCGTCGTCACGTCGGCCTGCAGGCGCGGAACGCATTGATCGGCCGAATTGGGCTGTTTCGCCTGCTCGCACAAAATCATGCTGTGATACGCACAGCTGAGCATACCCGATGCGCTCTTGAGGCAGAACGGGGCGCCCTGCGCGAGCGCGAGTTGGGGCGCGGCGGCCAACGCCGCTGCGATAACGCTCGGTATGGCCATACGAGCTGGCATCGGCTTCGTCGCTCCGGCCTGCCTGCGAGAGCCCGCGTGGCTTGCAACGAGCGAGCCCGCTTATCGGTTCCGGCGGGATCTACCGTTTCGAAGCGGTAAGCCTGTTCCCAGCCTACTAGAACAGGATCGTCCCGGCGGATATATACGCCTTACCCACGACGTTCAGCGAACGGAAACGAGCAATCTTAAGAGGCCTGCGTAGCGTGGGAATTCTCTCGTTTGGTCCCGTAGCTCAGTCGGATAGAGCAGCGGTTTCCTAAACCGAAGGTCGGAGGTTCGAGTCCTCTCGGGACCGCCAAGATATCAAGGCCCTTCGTCTACCTCACCCGCGCCAAAATCGACGATTGCCACCGACTTGCCACCGACTTGATCAGCGAGCGCTTGCCGGAGCCATTTATCAACACCTGCGGCAGCATCGGCCTGCATATTTGGAATGAATGCCGCGTAGACCGAGAGCGTCGTGCTGACGCTTGCGTGGCCAGCCCTTTCGCTAACGATCTTGACGTGTACTCCGTCCATTAGCTGGTGAGAGATGTGGGTGTGACGCAGACCGTGGAATGTAATTCGTCTGACGCCTGAGACCTTAATCAATCTATCGAAAGCCTTGGTTATGCTATCCGGATCCATTGGTGACCCCTCGCCGTGACTAAACACCAACTCGGGTTTTCCAAGGCCAAGCCGCAAACGTTCTGATGCCTGGGCCGCTCGATGTTCTTTCAGTGCCTCTATGGTGAGGGCGGGCAAGGTAATCGTCCGGCGGCTGGTGGTCGTCTTGGGCGACTTGAATATGGTCTTCCCTTTCACTCGTTCCAAAGATTGGTTGACCGTCAGCCATGCGGCCTTGAGATCAATGTCGGACCAACGTAGCCCGAGGAGTTCGCCTCGCCGCATTCCAGTGGTGACAGAAACCAACACCGGCAGATAAAGCCATGTCGGCTCGGCAGCACGGAGCAGCGTGGCAACTTCGGGCTTGGTCAAGATTTTGATTTCACGGCTCGGTGCTCTCGGCGGCTTCACTTGCTCGGCCGGGTTCTTGAACAACACTCCAGTTTTGACCGCATGGGTCAACGCTTGTGAGAGAGTTCGGTGGGCGTGCAAAACGGTTTGCGGGGCGAGGCTCTGACCTCGCTTTCGACCCTTCACATAGCCTTCTTTCTGCAAATCGGCCTCGAAGGCTTCGATATGAACCGCAGTCAGCTTGCGCATTGGCGCTAGACCAAGACGTGGGATAATTTGATGTTGGATGATGCCACGGTGACGGGCTGCGGTTTTGGCAGCCAATTGGCGATCAACGTAAACAGCGAGCCAGTGTTCAAGATACTCCGCCACCGTCATCTTGGTCGGATCGACGTAGGTGCCTTCGTTGCGGGAGTTGAGGAGGCGATTTAGTTCGGCTTGTGCTTCACGCTTTGTGCCTCGGAAATTGACGTAGCGTGAGATACGCTTGCCGGTGATCGCATCACGGCCAAGATCAAACTTGAGTTCCCAACTTCGCTTGCCACGTTGACGAATGTGGCCTTGTCCCTGATTGCGCATTGCTAAGCGGCTCCTCTCAAGCGAACTGAACGCATTCGACGTGAGCCTCTCGCTTAGTGCCGCTGAGGAACGCCGTCTGCGTCTGCGTCTCCCTGACTCGGGTCGCGCACGTTAATGACGACGGCCCAACGGCCGGGTGAACGTTCGCGAATGTGGCCTTTCATCGGCTGCCCTCCTTGCGCATTGATTTTTGTCGACGCTCCCAAGCGGATCCCAGGTCAGTGAAGAGCTGCGAGTATAGGTACCACTCAGCTGGAACATAGAGCCTACTCGGATCGAAATCGAGCTTACGCGGATCAGTGACAAAGGGCCGCGAGAGGCGCCCGCCTTCGTTAAGATTCATTTCGATCCAGCTAATCAGTCCGCCTGCTTCGGCATGGCCAACCCCGGCCGGAGTCATAGATTGATCACGCGCTTGTAGAGGCACTCTTGCTGCTGCGTCTTTGACGGTCGCTGGAACCTCGGGCGTCCCGGGTGCGCCGAAATGAAACACTAGAAACTCAATTCCTCGCCGCAGGGCCTCCGCCGTAAACGGATCATCGATCCAGCGCTTTTGAGTAGCCCGTTCGACCCAATGGGTGAGAATCGCAATGGCTTCCGCTAATCCGCGAATATGGCGGTGACGGTTGTGTTCGTATTCTCTCCTTATCGAGTAATCGAGGCGGTGTTCGACTTCCTGCGATAGTGAACGGCCACTCTTTTGCGCCGCGCGCTCCATTGCCGCCCGTGTCTCGAAGGTGATCCGCGTCGTCAGCGTCGCCGACTTGCCCCTGAACTCCCCATGGGGCTTTCGACCGGCCCCCGGTGCTCGCTTCTTTGCCAATCGCGGCCTCCTCCTTATTTGTCTGCACAATCTAAGCGCATTGTAAGTTAAGTTGGTGACAAACACAAACGGAGCGCTACTCTCGGGGACAGGACGAGGATAGGGACCTTTAGATGAGCGATCACGGAACCGAATGGGAGCCCAAGACACTCCCTGTACCAGTGGCCGGGCGAAGATATTTTGGCCTTGGGCGAAACGCATCGTATGAGGCGGCGAAGCGCGGAGACCTTCCAACCATTAGGTTAGGACGACTCCTCCGCGTCCCGGTCATTGCCATGGAGCGGAGGCTCGAGGCAGCCGGCCAGGCTGCCTTGAGATGCCATGAGCCGGCTTCGACGCTTCAGGCGCAAGCGCTATGCACGACTCTCAGCCCGACAACGCCCGTGCGCGAGACGCCCGGCGGGACGGACGCGGCTAGCACGGCGGACGAAGCCTTGCTTTGCGCGATGGTGAGGCATGGAGCGACTCGTCGCGGTCATCGCCGTCGCCCGCGTTGAGAAATGTGAGTAAACGGCGGCTCAAAACAGCACCGGCCCGCCGAACGAGGCGGCGGGCCGGAAACTTTCCCTCGGCAGGGAATTGCGTCAGCAAGAAGAGGAGACGCAAATGCTAGATACCAGCTCCCGGGCTAATTTCAAGCCCACCGAGATCGACGATCTCGACGTGCTCGCCAAAGCGGTCCGTGAGCACCTGCAAGCGAGCGCGAACGCGGCTCAGAATTTCTTGGAACATACGCTTGATGCCGGCGACGCGCTAATCCGCGCCAAGGCGCAGGTCAAGCATGGCGAGTGGTTGCCGTGGCTGAAGCTGTGTGATCTGAGCGCAGATAAAGCCGAACGCTACATGAAACTGGCCCGGCACCAGGCCGAGCTGAATTCCGCAGGCGTGCGGAATTTGACCTTGAGTGCCGCGCTCAAGCTGGTCGCCAAGAAGAAACAGGTCGATGGGCCAAAGGCAAAAAAGTCTAGGCCCGTCACTCACTTCGACGCGCTCGTGTGGTGGTCAAGCGCCTCTCCAGAAGCTCGATCCCGCTTCATTGACGGTGTGGGGCTCAAACCGCTGCTTGCGGCAATCCCGCCAAGCTGGCGGCGGGAAGCGAAGCAAGCGATCGATCCGGTTTCTTCCCGCGCCACGACACTGCTGAAGCTCGCGCTGTCAACAAACACAGAGGGCGAGGCGATCGCTGCCCTCGCCGCTGCCAAAAGGGCTCTCGCCGCCGGCGGGTACGACCTCCACGACGTCGAGATCCGCCTCAACCACCAAAATCGCAGATTCGGTCGCGCCGCTTGAGTTCGCCATTATCTGGAAACGCACATGACCCTCACCGATGAGATCGATCACGTACACGTTCGCAAGAGGCTGCCGAACCGGCGCGCGGCAACAAGCTTCGACTTCGAACAGAACGGAATCCGCTTCGTCGCCACTTATTCGCACTTCGCGGATGGCGGCGTCGGCGAAATTTTTATTTCGAATCATAAAGCAGGCAGCCACCTCAACGCGTGCGTCCGTGACCTGGGCGTTGCCGCCAGCCTGGCGCTGCAATTTGGCTGCTCGCTCGACACACTGCGCTGCGCGCTGCTGCGCAATGCAGATGGCAGTCCTGCGACGGCGCTCGGCGCCTCGCTCGACATCATTAGCGGGAGTGCGCGATGAAGATCATTGGCGCAGATGAGCGGCTCGCCGAGCGGCGCGGAACCAAGGCGCTCATCGTCGGCCCGAGCGGTGTCGGCAAGACTACGTTGCTGCGCACCCTCAGCGCGGAGATGCTCGCGTCGACGGCGTTTGTCGACATCGAAGCCGGCGACATCGCGGTGTCTGATGTCCAGGTTGCCAGCGTGCGCCCGCAAACATGGCCAGATTGCCGCGATCTGGCCTGCGCTCTCGGTGGATTCAATCCGGCGCTGCCGCCGACCGCGGCCTATTCCGAAGCGCATCACAGCGAGGTCATGAAAAATCCCGAACTTGCGCAGCTCGCAAGTTGCCAAATCCTGTTTGTCGATTCCCTGACTGCTGCCGGCCGGATTTGCTTCACCTGGTCAGAGCAGCAGCCCGAAGGCTTTACTGATCGCGGCCGCAAAGATCTGCGCTCCATCTACGGGTTACTTGCCCGCAGCATGCTGGCATGGATCAATCAGTTGCAGCATGCTCGCGGACGCAATGTCATCTTCGTGGCGGTGCTCGAGAAGAACGTCGACGATCTCAATATCACGACATGGCAACCGCAGATCGAGGGCGGCAAGACCAGGCGTGAGCTACCGGCGATCGTCGATGAAATCATCACAATGACCTGGATCGATTTCGGTGACCACAAGCCGGTGCGCGCCTTCGTGTGCACTAATCCCAATCCTTGGTCCTTTCCAGCAAAAGACAGATCAGGTCGCCTCGAGCAACTCGAGCCGCCCGACTTGGGCGCGCTGATCGAGAAGCTCACCCGTCCGGTCGAGCGCAAACCCTTCACCGCACCCGACCAATCCGGTCAAACCTAGGAGGTATCACACGATGCCTTATGACTACTCCGATGCCTCGCCACAGCGGGACCTCATCCCGCCGAACACAATCGCCACCTGCTGCCTGCACATTCAGTGCGGCGGCGCAGGCGAAGACGGGATGCCGTATCTCGACGTCACCAATCCCGCGCTGTTCACCGCGACGAACGCCGATACCTGCGAGCGCCTGCATTTCCTTGTCCCGTTTAATGCCGAGCGGGCGCAGATGTGGAGTGATCGCGCCGCCAACATCATCGAGGCGACGCGCGCGGGCGAGTTGCTGCCACGCGGCTTCGACGATCCCGAGGATTGGCGGTGCCGCATGTGTGCTCACCACTCCCGCTGCTGGGGCTGACCGTGTCGCTCCCACTCGAGCTCATTGGTCGTCGCGAGAATGATCGGCGCCGCTCACGCGTGGGCGATGTCATCTGCCGGCTGGCCTCGACCAGCGACGGCGAAATCATCGCTACCGTGCTCGCGCTGCAACGTCTGCTGGAGGCGCACGGCGTCGATATGAACGGCAGCGGCGGGCTGAGCGACGCCATCAAGGAGATGGTGCGCGCCGAAGTCGAGCAAGCCTTCAACGAGGGCTTCGCCGAGGGCATCAAGGTGGCGGAAGCAAAGCAGCACGGTACCGGGGCCTTTCGCAGCACCGACGGGACGCTCGAGTGGGGCGAGGTCGCGCTGTTCATGCAGCGCGAGATGCATCGGCTGCTTTCACGCCACCACGAGTTCATCGACAACATGGCCTCACGCACCGTGTACGGCCGCGAGCCTACCCCGAGGCAACACCAATACCTCCATAGCTTGTTCCACAAGCTCGGCGGGGAGATCAAGTCATGAGCGCGCTGATCGACAAGGCGACGGTCCGCCTGTTTATCGAGCTCATCAGCGAGCACGTGAAGGAGGCCATCAACGGTGCCGGCCAACCCGGCTTCCTACAACTGTGCCGCATCAGCCCGCTCGAGGACAAGAGCGTCGTTCCCAGCCGGTTCGAGATCAGCGATGTCGAACACATGGTGAAGACGGCGGTGGGCGACGCCGACGCCGGGCATAATGTTTACATCGAAGCGCGCACCGTGCGTCCCGGTCTGCACGGCAACAAGCGCGGCGGGCTCCAGGACACGGCATGGGTGTTCGGGCTGGTCGCCGACTGCGATGCTGACAAGGACAAGAGCGGCAATATCACAGTCAAGCCGAGCCTCGCAGTCGAGACCTCGCCGGGGAATTTTCAGCTTTGGTACCTGCTCACGCGCGCCATTCCCGTCGAGCAGGCGAAAGTGATCGGAGATGCAATCCGCGCGAATTCGGGCACCGACCAGGACACCGGCGTCATCACACAATGCTACCGCGTGCCCGGCACCCCCAACTTCCCTTCGCCCAAAAAGCAGGCTCGTGGTCGCGTCACGGTCGAGCCGACTAAGATCTTTGAGCACACCGGTCGGCTTTGGGACCCAGATGAACTGCTCACCGCGTTCTCACAACCAACGCCATCATTTCAATCTCAGCCTCAAGATCAACCTCAATTCAGCGGATTAAAAGCTGACGAAGCCACGCTCCCCGATGAATTACTCGAAACAATCCGCCATGGCGGCGGTCCAAACGATGACCGCTCCGCACTGTTTCACCGGGTCATAAAAGAACTCAGACTTCGACGCTGGACCTTGGAGGCCATCACCGAACTACTGAAGAGGTACCCGAACGGCGTTTCCGAGAAGTATGCCAAGCGGCTGCGCAAGGAGGTCGAGCGGTCCTACGCCAAGTTCGAGAAAGGCGCGGGCGCGTCGGCACCGAGCGGCCCTGGCGGAGGGTCTATCGCTGCCGGACCTGATTCAGCCACGGCGTCCGGAAGCAGCACAGGAGCAGGTAGTACTGCGCCGCCACTCGTCCTCCCGACAATCAACCTTGAAAACGGTCACCTTCCGCGCGTCGTCGCCGAGATTGAGAAAGCGCTAGTCGCGGCCGAAGCCCCGATCTTCTCGCGCACCGGCATGCTGGTCGAGCCGGTGAAAGAGGCGTGGCTTGCAGCTGATGGACGCAAAACCATGGCCGCGCGCTTGCGCCCCCTTTGCCCGGACTCGCTACTCGAGCCGATCGCCGAGGCCACGATCCTTCAACGCTATAACAACAAACGCAAGAAATGGGTCCAAGTCGATCCGACATTGCAGTTGGCTCGCCTCATATTGGCCCGAGAGCGTCGCTGGACGTTCCCGCGCATTGCTGGAGTTATCACGACTCCCACATTACGTCCCGATGGTTCGCTGCTAGCGACAGACGGCTATGACCAACACTCCGAACTCTATCTGATGTCTAGCCTCAAGTTGCCACCTATACCCGAGCGTCCAAGCAAAAAACAGGCGCTCGAAGCGCTTGAACATCTGACTGAGTTGTTCGGCGAGTTTTCATTTAGCGACAAGGAAGGCAAGAAGCGGCTCAATCAGTCGGTCGCACTATCCGGATTATTGACTGCATCGGTGCGTGGCTCATTGCCAACTGCACCTGTGCACCTCATTCGCGCTGATACGCCCGGTACCGGTAAGAGTTATCTAATCGATGTAATCGCGATCATCACGACCGGCTGGTACTGTCCGGTGATCACCGCGTCTAAAAGCATGGAGGAAACCGAAAAGCGTATCGGGGCAGTGCTGCTCGAGGGCATTTCTCTTATCTCGCTCGATAACTGCACGCACGACCTGAGCGGCGAACTGCTCTGCCAGTTATCTGAGCGGCCGGTCGTCAGAATCAGAGTTCTCGGGCAAAGCGCGATGCCTAGCTGCGAGTGCCACACGATGGTGTTCGCGACCGGCAACAACATCGGTTTTCGGGGCGACATGGTCCGCCGCGGTCTGGTTTGCGATCTCGAAGCGTTGGATGAGCGTCCGGAGTTGCGCAAATTCGATAATGACGCGCTCGAATCCGCGAGCCTCCAGCGGGCCGATTGCCTTGCGGCCACCTTCACCATCATTCGTGCCTACCTCGCGGCGGGAGCTCCAGCGGTGTGCGGCCCGCTCGGGAGCTATTCGGCGTGGTCGAAGATGGTGCGCAGCCCGCTGGTCTGGCTAGGCATGCCTGATCCGGTTGTGAGCATGGAGACGACGCGCGCCGAAGATCCGGTGCTCGCAGAAATGCGGGAGTTCTTCGACCTATGGATCGACTACGACCTTGGCCTCGACACTCCATACATCACGAACCGTATCATCGAGCTCGCGTGTGCTCCTCCGAGCGGCTTCAACCGGCCAGTATTCGAAGAATTCTTGCTACGCATCGCCGCGGGAAGAGACGGGAGGATTTCATCCAAGCGGCTCGGGGAATGGCTGCGTCGAATTAGCGGTCGCGTGGCGATGCGGGCCGCTGACGGCTGTCGGTATCGATTGGTCACGGGGCGAATTAACGCCGCCCGCGCTATCTTTCAACTCTCTAAGGTCAGCTGACTTGGTGTTGGACCTTTGGAGATCTTGGACCGCTCTCAGCAGTTCATTCTGAATGTCCGCAGTGCATCCCGCGCGGACTCTTAGAGCAGGTCCAAGAGGTCCAAAGGTCCAAGGGATCGGATGCATGGGAAGGTTCGTGAAAAGGAGGACGCACATGACTGACAACCAAAGCAAATCGCTCAATCAAACCCAGAGCGGCGGCATGGCGGCAGCCTCCGAAGTCGATCGCTTCCTCGCCGATTTGAGACAGCGACGACGCTCGATCATGGACAAACCGCTCGCGCGCGGACGGCCGATCTTCGGCCTCGATGCGACCGCTTCGGGACAGCCATCGTGGGAATCCCCTCGGCAGGCTGCCTGCCATCAGGTCAGAAGTGCGTGTTCTCGTGGACTATCAATGGACTAATGCTCAAAGTGACAATAAGCTTAGAACCGCATCAGGATGAAACAGATATGCCATTTGAACCTGGGAGGTCTGGAAATCCTGCCGGCGGTCCGGTCGGCTCGCGTCACCGCCAGCAATTGAACGGCGAGTTTATTGCTGCCCTGCTCCGAGACTTCCGGCACGGCGGCCCGAAGGCGATTGAACGTGTGCGCCGAACACAGCCGGCGGCGTACTTGAAGATTCTGGCGCTGTTGTGCCCGCGTGAGCACAAGATCGAGCATACCAGTGTGATCAAGAGCCTCTCGGACCAGGAGCTTGAGGCTATGATCGAGTACCTGCAGACATCACTGGAAGCGCAGGCTGGGGGTCCGGTCAAAGTGGTCGAGGGGATGGTAGAACCTCCAATAGTACCGGCTACCGCTCTCCCAGTGCTCGAGCCTCCCAAGCGCAGGCCGAACCGACTGATGATGGAGGTCGATACTGCGGTCGGGTCGCAGGAGCGCAAGCCGAGGAAGCGCGCCCCGTCACCTCCTAGCACTTGATCTCAGAACGTCTGGCGGTGACAACTGGCGGTTTGCGGGCATCAGCTCGCGGGAACGCAAGCCGTGCAAGGTGCTATCGCCTGCGGGCAATTCGCCGCCACAGGCGGTGCGTTGGATGCGCGATACGCATCTCGCTGGTGCCGCACTGGTGGGGCGGGCCCACAACTCGCTCGCACTGTACAGGAAAAGTGTATTATCTTCCTAGTCAGCTTCAGCGGCGCGGAATTTCCTATGCCGAATCAAAGACGGAAGTCCAGCCCACCAAACACTGTAAACTGTACAGTTCGGAAATACCTGACCGCCCGCGAGATCGAAAAGCTCATGGACTATGCCCGCAAGCATAGCCGCTACGGACATCGAGACTCGACCATGATCCTGGTCGCCTATCGTCATGGACTGCGAGCCTCGGAGGTCTGCGATCTCCACTGGCATCAGATCGAGCTAGACCACGGCCGTATGCACGTCCGCAGGGCCAAGAACGGCACGCCATCCGTCCATCCTATCCGGGGCGATGAGATTCGTGCCTTACGCAAGCTTCGCCGTGAAAGCCCG
>Ga0307277_10000209_pt1 | contig 19914 bp, 16 predicted proteins | sample ER_DNA_116_FD_194473 | JGI IMG/M metagenome (GOLD analysis project Ga0307277, IMG submission 194473) | Bulk soil microbial communities from the East River watershed near Crested Butte, Colorado, United States - ER_DNA_116 | ecosystem: Environmental > Terrestrial > Soil > Floodplain | place...
GTTAGCGCCCGCGTCGGACAAGCCTCGATGCACAGGCCGCACAAAATGCAGCGCAGGTAATTGATCTGGTAGACGCGACCGTAACGTTCGCCGGGCGAGTAGCGCTCCTCCTCGGTGTTCTGCGCGCCCTCGACATAGATCGCATCCGCCGGGCAAGCCCAGGCGCACAGCTCGCAGCCGACACACTTCTCCAGGCCGTCCGGCCAGCGGTTGAGCTGATGCCGGCCGTGAAAGCGCGGTGCCGTTACCCGAGGCCCATTGGGATAGTCGATCGTGAACGTCTTGCGGAACATCGTCCGGAAAGTCACGCCGAAGCCAGCGACGGGATCAAAGAACCCCATCAGGCCTCACTTCCTTCCTTGGTCCGCTCTTCGTCAGGTGATCGGTCCGGCGCTAGATCTTCCTCACCGCTGAGGACTTGCGCAAACTCAGGCAGCACCTGATCACCCATCGGCGGCACAGGATAACCACCGGCAAAGGCATCGAATTCGCTCATCCCCTCACGGCCAGGCTCATCAGCCTCCTTTGCCGGCTCCTCCTTGCCACCACCGAAGAAGGCCAGCCCGACCAGCACCGCAAAGACGACTGCCGCGCCTAGCCAAAATCCCCGGCCTGCGAACCAACCCTCGCGCTGGCCAAGTCTCACGATCGCGATCATGAGCGTCCAGACCAGCGAGATCGGAATCAACCAGCGCCAGCCGAACCGCATGAACTGGTCGTATCGCAGTCGGGGCAGCGTGCCGCGCAGCCAGACGAAGATGAAGAGCACAACCAGTACCTTCACCACGAACCACAAGAATCCCCAATAGCCCGAATCGGCGCCCGGCAACAAGTTGAACGGCAGCGGCGCGTGAAAGCCACCCAGGAAGAGAGTCGTTGCCAGCGCCGAGACTGTGATCATGTTCATGTACTCCGCCATGAAGAACATGGCGAAGCGCATCGAGGAGTACTCGGTGTGGAAACCGCCGACCAGCTCCCCCTCAGCCTCCGGTAGGTCGAACGGTGCGCGGTTCGTCTCGCCCACCATGGAGATCAAGTAGATGATGAAGGACGGGAGCAGCTGCACCGCGAACCACAGCGGTACGCCGAAAACAGTTGCCGGCTCGGCCTGCTTAGCAACGATCTCCGATGTCGACAAGGAACCGGCGTACAAGAACACAGCCACTAGCGCAAGGCCCATGGCAACCTCGTAGCTGATCACTTGCGCGCTCGAACGCAAGGCTCCCAGCAGGGAGTACGTCGAGCCTGACGACCAGCCCGCGAGCACGATCCCGTACACACCGATCGAGGCGACTGCGACGATGAACAACACCGACACCGGCAGATCGGTCACCTGCAAGGGCGTGGTGATATCGGTGAACGGTACTCGTACGATCCCGGCCATCGGGATGACGGCGAAGGCCGTAATCGCCGGAATGGCGACCACGAACGGGGCGAGCATGAAGATGATCTTGTCGGCCGCAGTCGGGGTGAAGTCCTCTTTGAACATCAACTTCATGCCATCGGCCAGTGACTGCAGCAAACCGAAGGGTCCGTTCATGTTGGGGCCGATGCGCTGCTGCATGAACGCGACGACGCGGCGCTCGTACCAGATGGTGAACAGCGTGAGCAGCAGCAGGACCACGAACGCGAACAGTGCCTTGAGCGCCACCACCCACCAGGGGTCGTGAAAGAAGACCTCGAGGTCCATCGGCATCAGCAGGCTCATTGGTTTGCCCCCGCGTCCTCGTCCACCGCGTTCTCGCCGGCGACGACAATCTCTGTTGGCGGCCCGATTGTCACAAGATCACCAGCCGTGGCGGCAAGGTGCTGTGGAATCCCCTGACCTGGGGACCGGCTGGGCAGCCAAACAACCCCGTCGACCATCTCGGGATCAAGCACGGCCGGCAGCGTAATAGAACCGCGGTCATTGCTGATCATTGCCACGCTCGTGATTCCGGCGGCTTCGGCCGTTGCTGGATTAAGCCGGGCCTCAGCTGCACGTGCAGTGGCCTGCAGGTATGGCTCACCGTCCAGTGCCCGGCTCTCATCGAGCGCCATCCGCCAGGTTGCCAGCACAGCTGTGCTCGCAAGCGGCTCAGCCGTTTCGCCGGCCTCGTAATCAGGAGCCTCGCTGCGCGCGCCTTCCCAGACGCCGAGCTCGTCGAGTTCGGCTCCAGCCTCTGCAGGCGTACGGAGCCCCAGGTCTGTGCCTAGAGCATCGGCCAGCGCCGCCAGTACGCGAAGGTCAGACATGCCATTGGGCGGCTCGATCACCACGCCGAAAGGCCGGCGCCGGCCCTCCCAGTTCACGAAGGTGCCTGCTCGCTCGTGCATCAGCGATACCGGGAAAACCACATCGGCACGCTCAGTGACCAGCGATGCCCGGGTCTCCAAACTGATCAGGAAGTCGACCGCCTCCAACCCTTCCAGTGCGGCCTGCGGATCGGCGAAGTCGTTCGGGTCTACGCCTGCCACGACGAGCGCCTTCAGTTCGGCGTCGGCAGCGGCGATCAAGATTTCGTCTGCTTCACGGCCTTCCAGTGATGGCAGTGATTCAATCCCCCAGGTCGCTTGGGTGTCGACGCGAGCCGCGGCGTCGGCGACCGGCCTGCCGCCGGGCAGCAGGTTGGGCAAGCAGCCGGCTTCCACCGCCGCGCGATCGCCAGCTCGGCGTGGCACCCAGGCCAGCCTGGCACCGGTACGTTCGGCAAGCCGATGACATGCGCTGAAAGTCCCGGAGAGACCGGCGGCTCTTTCGCCGACCAAGATCACTGAATTCGCGTCCAAAGAGATGCTAGCCAGCTGATCATCCGACTGGCCGGTCTCCTGGTGAAGCTGATCAAGCAGGTTGGCTTCGTCACCAGGAACGCAGCGGATGAGTTGGGCGCCCATCTTCTGTGCTCCGCTGCTCGGGTACGGCGCCAGCGTCCAGGTGGCAATGTGCTTCTTACGGAAAGCCTTGCGGAGCCGGAGAAAGATCATCCCGGCCTCCTCTTCCGGCTCCAGGCACACCAGCAGTACCGAACTGGCATTCTCAAGATCAGCAAAGCTGACTCCGAGTCCGGTGCCGGCTACGGCATGAGCCAGGAAGTCCGCTTCCTCACTGGAGTGCTGCCGCGCCCGGAAGTCGATGTTGTTGGTGCCGAGCACGGCTCGAGCGAACTTCGAATAGCCGTAGCCGTCCTCCAGGGTGAGCCGCCCACCGGTCAGCACGCCGACCGAGCTTCCCGCCGCCTCGAGACCCTGCACGGCTACGTCGATTGCTTCGGGCCAGGATGCCGGTCGCAGTACGTCACCATCTCGCACTAGCGGTCGGCTAAGGCGATCGTCGAGATCTCCATAGCGATGCGCGAAGCGATCTTTGTCGGTGATCCACTCCTCGTTGACCTCCGGATCGTCCCCGGCGAGGCGGCGCATCACGATGCCACGGCGATGATCAACCCGGATCGCCGAGCCGCACGCGTCGTGCTCGGCGACCGAAGGTGTGGAGACCAAGTCGAAGGGCCGCGACCTGAACCGGTACGCCGCGCTGGTCAGAGCGCCGACTGGGCAGATCTGGATGGTGTTGCCGGAGAAATATGACTCGAAAGGTTCCTTCTCATAGATGCCGACCTGTTGCAGCGCGCCACGCTCGATCAACGCTATGAACGGATCACCGGCGATCTGCTCGGAGAACCGGGTGCAGCGCGCGCACAGCACGCAACGTTCCCGATCAAGCAGCACGTTGGCTGAGATATTGATCGGCTTCGGATAGGTGCGCTTCTCGTCGGTGAACCGGCTCTCCGCGTAGCCGTGGGACATCGCCTGATTCTGCAGCGGGCACTCACCGCCCTTGTCGCAGATAGGGCAGTCAAGCGGATGGTTGATCAGCAAGAACTCCATGTTCCCGCGTTGCGCCTTGTCCGCGACCGCGGAGGTGAGCTGCGTCTTGATCTTCATACCCGATGCGACTTCGAGGGTGCAGGAGGCCTGTGGCTTGGGGATTGGACGCCCCGTGCCACCATCGGGCACCTCGACCAGGCACTGCCGACAGGCGCCGACCGGATCGAGCAGCGGATGATCACAAAAGCGCGGTATTTCGACTCCAATGAGCTCCGCAGCACGAATCACCAGGGTGCCCTTGGGCACCGACACCTCGATGTCGTCGATGGTGAGAGTGACCAGATCCTCACGCTGCTCAACAGCCGAGCTTGTCGAAGCACCTGTTGCCGCGACGGTCATGCTCCTGCTCCTGCCGGCTCACGGACGAAGATCGTGCTGCGCTCGTAGGGAAACAGCTCCCACGCCGGGGTATGCATGGCAGCCTCGAATTCATCTCGGAAGTACTGAATGGCTGACGTAATGGGTGAGGTTGCGCCATCGCCGAGGGCACAGAACGACCGACCAAGAATGTTGTCACACAGGTCGAGCAGCTTTTCGATGTCGCCCTCTTCGCCGCGGCCAGCTTCCAACCGCTTAAGAATCTGCACCAGCCACCAGGTGCCCTCGCGGCACGGCGTGCACTTGCCGCAGGACTCGTGCTTATAGAACTCGGTCCAACGCAGCACGGTTCGTACCACCGAGGTTGTTTCGTCGAAGCACTGCAGCGCCTTGGTTCCGAGCATCGACTTCACCCCTGCAACGGACTCATAGTCCAGCGGAACATCGAGATGCTCGTCGGTGAGCATCGGCGTCGAGGAACCGCCCGGCGTCCAGAACTTCAGCCGATGACCCTCACGCATGCCGCCTGCAAGATCAAGAAGCTCACGCAAGGTAATCCCCAGTGGCGCCTCGAACTGTCCGGGATTGGCAACGTGACCCGACAGCGAGTAGATGGTCATTCCCTTGGATTTCTCGGTGCCCATGGAGGAGAACCAGTCGTCGCCGTTGCTGATGATCGCGGGAACCGAGGCGATCGACTCTACGTTGTTGATCACTGTCGGGCAGGCGTACAGGCCCGCGACTGCCGGGAACGGCGGCCGCAGCCGCGGCTGCCCCCGGCGACCCTCCAGCGAGTCCAGTAACGCGGTCTCCTCGCCGCAGATATACGCGCCTGCGCCCGCATGGACGATGATCTCCAGGTCGTATCCGGTGCCCAGAATGTTCTTGCCGGCATAGCCAGCGGAGTATGCCTCCCGAACGGCCTGCTGGAGGCGACGTACCACATGAAGCACTTCACCCCGCACATAGATGAAGGCAAGGTTCGAACGGATGGCGTACGCAGAGATGATCACTCCCTCGATAAGGGTGTGCGGGGAGGCCATCATCAGCGGAATGTCCTTGCAGGTCCCGGGCTCCGACTCGTCTGCGTTGACGACCAGGTACTTCGGCCTGGGATTGTCCTGTGGAATGAAGCTCCACTTCATCCCTGTCGGGAAGCCCGCTCCACCGCGTCCGCGCAGGCCGGAATCCTTGACGAGACTGACGACATCAGCCGGCTCCATTTGCAGCGCCGACCGCAGCGCCTGATACCCACCACGGTGTTCGTAATTGGTCAGCTTCCAGGCGCGCTCGTCACCCCAATTGGCGGTAAGCACCGGAGTCAAAGGATCGGTCACTGGCCCTCCTCGTCCTGGCCGTCGGCCACGTGCTTTGGATCCGGAGCCTTCCAGCCGTGCTCGGCTGCAATGCGCAAACCCAGCAGCGACGGGCCGATAGCAGTCGGCCCTTCGTCGGCTCGTCCGTCGGGGAAACCGGCAAGCACTCGCTCGGCTTCCTTCCAGGTGCAGACCCGGGCACCGCGAGTTGAGTGCACCTCCGCCCCCGCGCGCAGTTGATCAACGATCTCGATTGCCTTCTCCGGCGTAGCGTTGTCGAAGAACTCCCAGTTGATCATCATCACTGGAGCGAAGTCGCAGGCTGCGTTGCACTCCACATGCTCCAGGGTGATCTTGCCGTCCTCGGTTGTTTCGTCGTTGCCGATCCCTAGATGATCTTGCAGTCTGGCGTAAACCTCGTCGCCGCCCACGATTGCGCAGAGTGCGGTGGTGCAGACGCCGACGTGGTACTCCCCCACTGGACGACGCTTGTACATGGTGTAGAAGGTGGCGACACCGCTGACATCGGCCGTAGTCAGACCCAAGATCATCGCGCATGCCTCAATGCCGGCAGGCGTTACCCGGCCCTCAACGCTCTGCACCAGATGCAGCATGGGCAGCAGTGCGGAACGAGCCTGCGGATACCGCGCAGCTATGGACCGCATCTCCTCCAGCATCGCCTCAGTGATCTTGGTCTCGGAGACGCTGTAGTCCAGGCTCGGCTCGTCAAAATGCGTGACGAAATGTCCGTGCCCGACGAGCTCCTCAGATGCGATATCACCGCCGGCATGGCCATTAGGTGTCGGCGGCGGGGGTTCGAGGGGGTTGCTCAAGGGGCCGCCTTCAGGCCGCATCGTCATCGATCAACTCCACCCATGACCGGATCCAACGAAGCCACGGCGACGACAACGTCGGACACCATGCCGCCCTCGCACATAGCAGGCATCGCTTGCAGGTTGGTGAAGCTGGGGTCCCGGAAGTGCGCGCGGAAGGGTCGCGTTCCGCCGTCGGAAACGACATGGGCACCCAGTTCGCCGCGCGGGCTCTCGATGGGGACGTAGGCCTGACCCGGCGGGACCCGGAAGCCCTCGGTAACCAGCTTGAAGTGATGGATCAGCGCCTCCATGGATTCACCCATGATGTGCCTGAGGTAGTCGTTGGAGTTGCCCATGCCGTCCGAACCGATCGACAGCTGCGCCGGCCATGCGATCTTCTTGTCGCCGATCATGATCGGGGCGCCCCGCAGCTTCTCCAGCCGCTCCACACATTGTTCGACGATCTTGAGGCTCTCCCACATCTCGTTCAGCCGGATTCGGAAGCGCCCGTACGCGTCCATGGTGTCCCAGGTCTGTACCTCGAAGTCGTAGGTTTCGTAGCCGCAGTAGGGCTGCTTCTTGCGGAGGTCCCAGTCGTAGCCGGTTGCCCGCAGCGGCGGACCAGTGATGCCCAAGGCCATACAGCCGGCAAGATCGAGGTAGCCGACCCCGGAGAGGCGGCCCTTGAAGATCGGGTTCTCATTACAGAAGGCGGCATACTCCGGCAGGTGCTTTCTCATCCATACGACGAGGTCCTTGACGAAATCCAGCGCCTTGTCGGGCAAGTCCTGGGCAACCCCGCCGGGGCGAATGTAAGCGTGATTCATCCGTAGGCCGGTGATCAACTCGAAGGCGTCCAGCACCTTCTCCCGCTCCCGGAATCCAATGGTCATCACGGTCAACGCGCCGATCTCCATACCGCCGGTCGCAATGCAGACCAAATGGGAGGAGATGCGATTGAGCTCCATCATCAGCACCCGGAGAACGTTTGCCTTCTCCGGGATTTCAGCTTCGATGTCCAGCAGCCGTTCGACGCCCAGGCAGTACGTGGTCTCGTTGTACAACGGCGATAAATAGTCCATCCGGGTGCAGAAGGTGACGCCTTGGGTCCAGTTGCGGAACTCCATGTTCTTTTCGATGCCGGTGTGCAGGTAGCCGATACCGCAGCGGGCCTCGGTGACCGATTCACCTTCCAATTCCAAGATCAGCCGGAGTACGCCGTGAGTCGAGGGATGCTGCGGACCCATGTTGACAACGATGCGCTCATCGCCGCGCTCGGCCTGCTCGGATACCAAAGAATCCCAGTCTTGTCCGGTGACGGTGTAGACGTGTCCTTCGGCCGCTTCGCCGCCGATGCCGAACGGATCCTGCTCTTCCTCTGTGGCGGTGGGCCCTTGGTCTGCCTCGGGCCGGATGCGTTCGTCGGTCGTGCTCATGAGTACGACCTCCTTTGATCTGGGGGTGGAACGGTTGCGCCCTTGTACTCCACGGGGATGCCACCGAGCGGGTAATCCTTGCGCTGCGGGTGGCCGGGCCAGTCGTCAGGCATCAGGATCCGGGTCAATGCCGGATGACCGTCGAAGATGATGCCGAACATGTCGTACGTCTCCCGCTCGTGCCAGTCAGCGGTCGGGTAGGTCGCCACCACCGATGGAACATGTGGGTCACTGTCGGGTACGGAGACTTCGAGTCGAATCCGCCGATTGTGAGTCATGGACTGCAAGTGATAGACCGCGTGCAGCTCGCGACCCTTGTCGGCCGGATAGTGCACACCCGACACGCTGCTGCAGAACTCGAAACGCAGGTGAGCGTCGTCTCTCAGATATCGGACGAACTCTGGTAGATGCTGCCGCGCGACATGGAAGGTGATCTCGCCGCGATGGATGACCACCTCGGTGATCACGTCGCTGAAGTTCGGAATCAATGCGCCGATGCGCTCATATACCTGGTCCCACCAGCCGCCGAATGGCGGGGTTGCCGGTGCCGGGAACTCGATTGTGCGAGTCAGGCCGCCATATCCCGAGGTGTCGCCCGTGCCCTTGACGCCGAACATGCCCTTTCGGACCTGAAGCACCTCAGCGGTCGGCTCTGTGGTGGCTAGTTGCGCTTCGTCCTCTTCTGCGGCTGTTGCCTCTGAGCTGACCTCGGGCGCTTCGCCTGTCAGAGACTCTGGTTTGGTTCCGGCATCCGGTTCCGACTCACCCTCCGGAACTGCCCCCTTGATGGGAGCTTTCTCGTCGGATTCCTTATGAATGTCCGCTGAGCTTGTCGAAGCGCTCTCGTCTGCACTGGTCGCCGAGCTTGTCGAAGCGCCCTCGTCTGCACTGGACGCTGAGCTTGTCGAAGCGCCCTCGTCTGCACTGGACGCTGAGCTTGTCGAAGCGCCCTCATCTTGCCCTTCGACGGGCTCGGGGCTCATCTCGTCAGGCTCAGGGCGCACATCTTTAGGCGCCGCTGATTTACGCGTTCTCTTGCGCGGCGTTTTGCGAGGAGGAGTGCCTTCCGTCATCGGAGCAGGCCCTTCTGCTCAATGAGCGACGGCGCCTCCAGCTGCCGCTGCTCCTGATCTTGAGCCGCCTCGATCGCATCGAGGCCGATCGGCATATGGCGCACCTTGTCCCGCAGCTTGAACATGGCGTCGATCAACATCTCCGGCCGCGGCGGGCAACCCGGCAGGTACATATCGACCGGCACGACGTGATCAACTCCTTGCACGATCGCATAGTTGTTGAACATTCCGCCGGTACTCGCGCACACGCCCATGGCAAGAACCCACTTCGGGTTAGGCATCTGGTCATAGATCTGGCGCAGCACTGGCGCCATCTTCTGGCTCACGCGGCCGGCGACGATCATCAGGTCTGCCTGCCGGGGCGAAGCCCGAAATACCTCCTGGCCCCACCGACCGGAGTCGTAACGCGGCGCGCCGTAGGTCATCATCTCGATGGCGCAGCAGGCCAGACCGAAGGTGGCCGGCCAGAACGCCGCGCTCCGCATATACCCAAACAAGTTCTCAACGGTGGTTAGCAATACACCGCTGGGAAGCTTCTCCTCAACGCCCATCTCAGCCAACACTCCTACTTGCTTGCATCCTCAATCCCAGTCCAGTCCACCGCGTCGCAGCACATAAAAGTACGCAATAAACACCGCGGCAATGAACAAGATCATCTCAACCAGCGCGAAGACGCCCATCTGATCAAATGCGACGGCCCAGGGATAGAGAAAGACGATTTCGATGTCGAAGACGATGAAGAGCATGGCGGTGATGTAGTACTTCACCGGAAACCGGCCGCCACCAACAGGCTGCGGCGTCGGCTCGATGCCACACTCGTACGAGTCGTACTTGGCTCGATTGAACCGCCCCGGCCCAACCAGCACGCTGGTCAGGATGGTGAGCGCCACGAACCCGGAGGCAATCGCGAGCAAGATCACGATACCGATGTAGGGACTCATAAACCGGCCTCCCTTCCACAGCTACCCGAGTCGATCATGCCGCCGGGGTAATCCTGGACAGCGAGTTGATCAGCTTGTCCATCGCGTCACCATCGCTGGCATCGGTCAGGTTGGCAAGCAGTTTCAACGTGAACCGCATCAGGGTTTGACGGGGCAATCCGTACGTCGTGCAGACCCGCATGACCTTCGGATGGCCAATCAACTTCACAAAGACTCGACCCAGCGTGTAGTAGCCGCCGAGCGCGGCCTTCAGCTTGATCGGATAGGACTGCAGCGCCCGCTCGGCTGCCGGGCCGCCGGGCCCGCGCTCGTGGGCATCGACCATAGCGTTGGCCGCGATCTCGGCAGACTCCATGGCGTAGGCGATGCCCTCGCCGTTAAACGGGTTGATCATGCCGCCGGCGTCCCCGACAAGCAACAAGCCACGTCCGTAGTGTGGCTGGCGGTTGAAGCCCATGGGCAACGCCGCGCCGCGCACCGGACTGATCATGTTCTGACTGTGGAAGCCCCAATCTGAAGGTGTGTTGTCAAGCCAGCGCTGGAGCAAGTCCTTGTAATCGGTCTTGCCGAAGGCTGCGGAGGTGTTCAGGATGCCCAGGCCAACATTGCAGGTGCCATCGCCCATGCCGAAGATCCACCCGTATCCCGGCAGCAACGCGCTTTTGCCCGGCTTGCCCTCCCATAACTCCAACCAGGACTCCAGGTAGTCGTCACGGTGCCGCGGGCTGCTGAAGTAGGTGCGGACAGCAACGCCCATAGGCCGGTCCTCGCGTCGAGGGAGCCCCATGGCAAGACTGAGTCGGGTCGAGTTTCCGTCGGCAGCAACGACCATTGGGGCGGTAAAGCAGCGGCCGTCCTTGGTGCGAACGCCGACGATGCGCCCGGTGCGGGAGTCCAGGATCGGCTCGATCACGTTGGCCAGCTCGTACAGCGAGGCCCCCGCCGCCACGGCATGGCGCGCCAGCAAGTCATCGAAATCAGCTCGTGGGCGGACCAGTCCGTAGGACGGGAAGTCGGCAAGATCAGGCCAGGGCAGCTCAAACGGACGGGCGCCGCCGTAGATACGCAGGCCCTTGTTATGCAACCAGCCGGCCGCCTCGGAGGTGTCAATGCCGAGCCGGATGAGCTGGCGGGTGCCGCGTGGTGTGAGACCATCGCCGCAGACCTTCTCGCGGGGAAACTTGCTCTTCTCCAATAGGGAGACTCGGAGACCATGACGTGCGAGATGTGTGGCTGTCGCGGATCCAGCTGGTCCAGCCCCGACGACGACGACGTCGGCATCGATGGCCGGCGTCTGAAAACGATCGCGTCCGTCAGGTTCCGCGTACGGGCCGGGCCCGTTCGTGGTGACCGACATGGCCTCTCCCTGAAGTGTGTCCCTGAAGTCTCCCGGGGACTTAGTGAAAAACTTCACTAAGTCATAGGCATGAGTCTACGACTTTGCGCGGGCGGTTCGGAGCGCTGGGTGCAAACCCAGACACGAGGCGCCAGATCTCAACTCTGCAAGGAAGCTGGGCTCCTCCTTCCTGGAGTTGAGGCGCCATTTCTACGTCACTGACCCGCCTTAATGTCGGTAGATGCGGCGCCTTCCGCGAAGCGTGATCCAGGCCGCGTCCATCGCTCACGCCCCATCTTCTTGCTCGACGCCCCACTTATTTGTGGGGCGTCAGGCGATTACATGGGGCGTCAACACACTAGGTGGGGCGTCAGCTCAACTCTTCGGCATCCAACTGGAGGTCGAAACTTGGCGGCGGCCGGACAGTGCTGAAGTAATAGACCTCGCCACGCTCCCAGAATCTCACCCAGTCGGGATCGTTTTCGCGCTCCGCATACCGGCGAGCACGGATCTGCGGATCAACGCCCAGGTAGACGGCGACATCCACCAGATCAGCGAACTCTGGCCGTGCGGCGTAAACGCCCTCGACGATGATCAGGTGCGCCGCCAGAATGGTCTTCGGCGGTCCAAGCCGCCCATCGTCGGCTTCCCAATCGTACGGCTGGAAGGTGGCTGACTCCCCGGCTCGCAATGGCAGCAGCGCCTGATCGCGAAGACGCTCCCAATCAATCACGGCATCAACCGCTGCAGCATCTGACATCGCCTCCCGTTGCGACGTTGTCAGCCCCGGCAGGGTGTGTCGGTAGAAGTCATCCCCTTCCAGGACTGAGGCTCCCGACCGCAGCGCGACTGCCGTCGCCAAGATCGACTTGCCCGCGCAGCTCGGGCCGTCAATGGCGATCACAACCGGCCGGTCGACTTTGGCCTGGCGCTGCACTGCCAGGTCGAGGATCGATGAGACCGCTGCTGAGGACCGCAGCTGCCAGACAAGAAGTTGATCAAGTGTGTCGATGTCCCAAAGCTCGGCCGGCGGCAGCTCGTGAGTGACCAACCCGGGCCTGATGGCATCGAGTAGTCGGCGCGCCGAGACGCCTGCTGCACCGCCCGGACCCGCGGCTGTCACCAGCGCTTCGGCCGCGGCCGGCCGCAAGGCCAGCTGGAGCGGCTGCTCGCGACCGTCTGCGTCAACGCCGACAACTGCGTCGATGGTCGGTTCATCGTCCAAGCGGCTGAGCAGGGTGCGCGCCGCCCGACCGCCCAGCGGCGCATCCGCCGGCAGCACGACGATGGCATCCGCGGACTCCGCCAAGGCTCGGCGCACTCCAGCTACAAGTGCTGCGGCAGGGCCGCCACCGGGCGGCTCCTCTGAGGTAAAGATCACCGACCGGTCGACCTCGCGTGCGGAGCCAACGACCACAACAACAAACTCTGCGGGCAGCGAGGCGAGTGCCTGGTTCAGCAACGGCTCATCATCTACGAGCTGAGCCAGCTTGTCCGGCGGAAAACGCTGCGACGCGCCACCAGCGAGAACTACCGCGGTGACGCGTCGCGACGACGGATGGCTACTCGTCAGGGTCAGGGCTGTTGTCCTTGGGCGCCTTCCCGCTGCGAGTTTCGGTGGCGCTGTCGACCCCGGCGGTTGTCTTGGCAGCAGCAGTCGGGATGATTTGCCTGGAGTGGCGTTTGATCTCATCGAAGTTGCCTGAGTAGGCGTTATAAACCGATGGAATCGGGATGCGAAGCATGACCTCGTTGCTCTTCCGCAGGCTGGTCATCGTCAGATTCTGCGAGGTGGCGTACACGATCTTCTGACCTGCGACGCCCTGATATGTGCCGTCGATCAGTATCACCTTGTTGTGTACGTAGAGACCGGCGACGGGACGGGTGTTCCACGTGGGGATTCCGCCATCGCGCAGCTCAGCAGTCACTGCGGCATAGACAGTGTTCTGATCTCCGGAACCATCGGGATAGATCACCTCGACGTGGCAGCCCGCCTTCTGGAGAGCCGTGAGCTTCTCTGCCAAATACAGACGCGCACTCGTCCAGAAGTATGTCGTGAGCTTGATGGTGCTAGGGCAGCTGACATCGTTCAGGATGTTGTAGAGCGTGTCCGACTTCTTCGTGGAGCCGGCCCGGGGGAAGAAGTACTCCTTGAGATTCCCACTCTCCACGGTGTGGTAGTAGTCGGTGTTCGTCTTGTCGGGCACCATGTCATTGAAGTTGTCGACGTTCGCGTCGTAGAGGGTCTTGTCGCCGACGGTTGTGTACGTGTTGTTCCACGACTTGCTGATGCCCGTCTCAGCCGGATTCGCCGAGGAGTTCATCGACACATACTTCGCGCCGCCGGTTCGGGAGAACAGGTAGAGCTTGGAGTGAATGAACGAAGCCTTGTTCGACATGCAGCTGTACTTGCAGGTCCGCAGGTAGCTGCCATCGCTCGTGCCGGTGCCGAGCTCGTTTTTCAATAGCCTGATTTGATGAGTACTGGCGTGGCTGTCAATCAGCAGGCGCACCTGCGCGCCGCGGTCATGTGCCTTGATCAGGGCGTTCGCCATGGGTTGGTAGTCGAAGGAATAGGCCACGACGCGGATGACGGAGCCGGCTGGAACGTTGTTCACCGCGGCAATGATCTGGTCCATCAGAACGGTCTGCTGACTGCGCGATCCGGTCGGATCATTGAAGGTGGCACCAGCCGCAGGCGTGTACGCCGCCTGCGCCGGCGGCACGATAACAACACCCAGAGCCAGGACCGAGAGCGCGACAACGGCTCGGAAGAGCTTCCTCATAAAGAACTGAACCCCCGAATTCAGTGATGAAAGACATGACTTGCGTCAGCCCACCGGGCCTTCTGCCATGCCACAGCAGCCCGCACGCTAACACGCAGCACCGGGGCGAATCTGGCGAAAACGCGAGGTCCTCGCGACACCCGGGCGAGACACGCGGGCGCGATATGAACTTGTGATCCGAGCGGTTAGGAACCGCCAAGATCACAGTCTGATAACGGGCCGGCGGGGTGTTTACCCAGCTTGTTCACGCTGTCGACTGTACGGAGTGGGGCGCCTAGCCCAGCGAGTCGCGCATCGGGATGAGTTTGGCGTTCGCCTCGGCTAGCTCCGAGGCGGGATCCGAACCGGCGACAATGCCGCAGCCGGCGAAAAGCCGGATCTGGTGTGGGTCGGTTTCGCTGAGCTGGCCGCAGCGGAGAGCAATGGCCCATTCGCCATCGCCGTTGGCGTCGATCCAGCCGACGGGCCCGGCGTACCGCTCACGATCCAGATGCTCCAGCTCGGCGATCAAGGATCGGGCGCTGTCGGTAGGCGTACCGCAGACAGCGGCGGTGGGATGCAGCGCCGCCGCTAGCGCTAGGGAGGCAACTCCCTTGTCAGCGACGGCGGTGATGTCGGTCGCCAGGTGCAAGACATTGGGCAGCTGCAACACGTACGGCCCATCTGGCACGTTCATCCCGGAGCAGAAGGGCGCCAGCGCCCGGGCCACGGAGCGTACGGCGTACTCGTGCTCCTCGAGATCCTTGCTCGACCGAGCCAAGGCCGCAGCCAGGTTAAGATCATGATCATCATCGCCGGAACGGCGTATCGTCCCGGCCAAGACCCGTGAGGTAGCCAGGCCTGCCTCACGCTTCACCAGCATCTCTGGTGTAGCGCCAACCAGACCGTCAACCACATACGTCCAGCATTGGGCGTAGTTCTCCGCGAGGCGGGCAGCGATCCACCGCAAGTCAATGTCGTTCTCGGCGAACGCCAGCAGGTCTCGAGCGAGCACCACCTTGTCCAGCTCTCCGTTGCCAATGCGGCGTACTGCTTCGGCAACGGCGGCCTCCCACTCGGGGCCGCTCAGCCCTCCGTCACCGAAGGTGACATTGCGCGGCTGTTCGGGGCGCGACAGCTGACTTGCGTCGATCTCGTGCTCCGTGGCTGGTCCGATGTCGGTTCGCCAGACTTGACCATTGCGCCGTCCGACCACGGTCTGAGGCACGATGAGGCTCGATCGACTGGCCGAGTTCGCCGGATCGAACAGGAAGCAACCGAACGCGACTAGGCCGGCGCCCGCTGGCGGATCATCCAGCGCTGCGGTCACCTCTACCTGAGCAACAAGGTCGGCCCACCACTCGGCGGCCTCGGCAATACTGGTCGGCTTGAGCCGCACAACCTCGCCCCAGCCGACGAGGCCCTCCCCGTGGCGCAACCAGGCGTAGCTGTCTTTTGGCGGGAGGAGATTCAGCAGCGAGCCCGGATCCTCGATTGCATGCGTCCGTACGCGGAGCCGCCGCGGGTCCGGCGCCGACCAGGTCACGGGGCTCAGCGTAACTGCGGTTGGGGAGCCCACCAATCTGGCCGGCGCCCGCGGACCCATTTTGTGATTGCTTTCACAATCTGGTTGCCGCTCCGTGAATCACCGCGTTGCACCCACCCCGGCAAGCTCGGCTGCTTCTCGCGCACAGCCCCAGGACAGGCTCACACCATTGCCGCCATGCCCGTAGTTGTGCACGCACAAGCCGGATCCGAGCGGCTCCGCTTCGACCCGTACAGCTGGACGGTCCGGGCGCAGGCCGGTGACCACCTCAATGATCTCCGCGTCGCGCAGCCGCGGCTGCACCCGCCGGCAGCGCGCGACGATCCGATCTGTCACCTCCGGATCGGGCGTACGGTCCCACCGGTCGGGGAGCCGGATCCCTCCGCACACCACGCGATCCCGGTGCGGAAAGTAGCTCACCCATTCGGATTCGACGGTGAGTTCCATCAACAGCTCGTCCAGGCCAGGATTGGTCATCATCACATGCTGGCCGAACACCGGACGCACCGCCGGATCCCTAGCCAGCTCCCCGGCACCGAGCCCGGAGCAGTTCATCACTACCGGTGCCGCTTCGGATGCCTCGGCGAGGGTTCGCACCCGACGCTGCTCGATCTCACCGCCGGCCGCGACCAGCCGGCGCTCCAGATAGTCGAGGTAGCGCGGCATGTCCATCAACGGCATCCGGGAGTGAGACCCATGATCGAATCCCGGTGGCAGCTCATCCGCGGTGCACGGTCGCAGTTCGGGGATGATCCGTGCCGGCGGCGGCACCTCGTCGCCGGCCGGCCCACCGACGACCACCGCAGGTGCGAGCCGTACGCCGGTGCCCGAATCGGCCGCGAGCGCAGTGAACTCCCGTAGCGATACCTCGGTCCATGCCATCGTCTTAGCCATCGGCTCCTGGAACGACGGACCCCAAAGGGCCCCAGCCACCACCGAGGTAGTGCGCTGCGGGGGCTCGGCCGCCCAGATGCGAACCAGACGGCCAGCCTCAGCCAGGCAGATCCCCGTGGTCAAACCGCTTACCCCGGCGCCAACTACGACGACCGATTCAGCAGAACTGTTCACCCAGCCCACCCTAGAGCGAGCGCTTATACCCGCTAGCGCTTGCGTTGCTTAGCAGCAGCCGCCGCCTCGGTACGCTGCTTCCGCTGCTCCGCCAACTGCTTTTGCTGCTCAGCCTGACGTGCGCGCAGCGTCTCGGCATCCATGGAGTTGAGCAGAATCGCCGCCGCGATGCCTGCGATCCCCAAAGACCACCATGGCGAGAGCCCTAGCAGTAGGGGCGCTGTGGTGATGATGCAAACGTCGAACCCACGGAACAGGTTGGTCACCAGACCGGGCGGGAACGCACCAGCTTGGCTGGCGACCATCGGGGCGCCGAAGTCCACTCCCTTTGCCTGCGTCCAGCGGACTGCCGCCAGTAGGCCTGCCGCAGCGGTGGCGACGGCGGTCAGAAATGCTTCCGGCACCGGGCGGTCGATAGCGCCGTCGCCAAAGCCCAAGTAGGCCGGCGTCGTTGCGACAGCCCAGACTCCAGCCAAGATCGCAGGTACGGCGATCGACGCCAGCTTGATGCGGGCCAGGGAGAAGGGCAGGCAGCGAGCGAGGCCACCGGTACGCGTCAGCACTCGGAGCCCATTGAGTAGCGGAATGATCGCACCGAACAAGGCGAGCGCTGCCAAGACCGGGGTGAGCACGCTCATGCCCAGCGCATCGGCCGCGTACGGAACCACGATCGTGGCCGCCAGCACCAATAAGGGCTGCGGGAACCGCCACAGCCGCTGCCACTCCCGCCAAATGAGCGCCTCTAGTCCCACCCCCTTGCCGCGCCTGGGATGGACGTGGCCGCGCTCTATGGCGCGCCGCTCGACCACGATGTCTCGCGCCAGTCCGACATCCAGGGCGAAGAATGCGCCGGAAATACCACTCACTAGAGCGCCACCGCTGAGCAACCGAGTCCGTCGAATCTGACCGAGCCGGAGTGCCGCGAGCACTGTGCTGATCAGCAGTACCAGAGTGGACCCGGCGATCATGATCAGCCCGAGCTCGATGCCGACATCGTCGGCGAGGCCGAAACTGAACCACCCGGCCGCTACCCCTACGACGCTGAACAAAGCTCCCACTGCCAGTACGCCAAAGACGTAGGTCGCGAGATGAGTCAGCCGATGCCGCTCGATGCCCTGCTGTGCCGCAGCAAATGCGACCGATGAAGCGGCTGAGAGTCCGGTGGCACCAGCCCACACCAGCACTTCAGTCAGTCCTGAACCGGTCAAGGCTGAAATCAATGCACCGAGCACAGCACCACCCAGGAACGCCGCAACTATGGCGCCCACTAGACGAGAGCGGAGCAGCTTGGAGCGGGAGATTGGTGCATCGAGCAGCCAGAAGCCCTCTGCTGCCGATGCCAGCACCGGCCCGAACAGCCGGCTGACCGCAAGCGCGACCCCGACTGTGGCCGCGAACGCCGCCCAGGGCAAGATGGCCCGCGCCGAGAGGCAGGTAGCGCTAGTGCATTGCGCCACCGTTCGCTGTGCTTTCATGATCACATTGACGACCATGGCGCCGATCATGACCGCGGCGAACACGGCGACGTAGGCGTCACTCATGGCCTGCAGCACGTTGCGGGTCGCCCGGCCGGCCCGCCAGTCCTGCATCAGCCTCTTGAGCTCGCGCGGGCTGGCGGGAGTTAGCGGCTTCGGCTCGGGCGGCTGCTCATAGCCGAAGTCGTCGGCGCCGGCTTCCAGACTGCTCATCCGCGGGCTGCTCCAAGCTGGATCACCCGAGTCGCCACCGTTTCGACCAGTTCCGGCTCGTGGCTGGCAAAGACGATGGCCAGACCCTTTTGCCGTTCCGACTTCAGCCGTTGAGCCAGCCAGGCCACGCCTTCGGTGTCAAGCCGTTGCTCCGGCTCATCCAAGATCAACAACTTCCGTGGCCGTACGAACGCGGTAGCCAAAGCCAGTCGGCGGCGTTGACCCGAGGACAAGGTTCCGGGCAGCTGACCGGACTGCGGAACCAGCTGCACCTCCTCCAGCACCTCATCGACTGCCTCGTCCGGGTCGGCGATTCCGTGCGCTCTGGCGAGCAGGTCCAGATGCTCCACAACGCTGAGATCGGGGAAGAAGTCAAGATCATCAATCACTGTCGCCACATCGCGCCTGATCTCCGGTGAAGCCTCGTTCATCGCATTCCCACAGACCTCGACGCTGCCATCATCTGCGCGGTCGGCGCCTACCAGGCAGCGCAGCAGAGTGGATTTGCCGGCGCCATTGCGCCCGGTGAGCGCGATCGCCTCACCGGTACGTACCTCCAGATTGAACTTGTCGAAAATCGTGTTCGGCCCGAAGGCCCGGCGCAGGCCGGAAACCTTGAGGATCGTCGAGCGTTTGGCCATGGAGGCGATTCTGCCTCTTCTCGGCAAGAGATCCGGACGAATCTCTACTGCGCCATCACATCAACCAATCCGGCGCAGGCGTCGCGACGAATCCGAGGAGAAACAGCTAACGGTTAGCGCCTCCAAAGCCCGATACCAAAAGGAGCGACCCGATGATGATCATCTCCACCGCGACAGCGTGTTGCAGGCGGCGTCCTAAGCAAGGCTGAGTAATCGTGAGAGCCTCAATCCCGTGAACGGCTCGTCGCTGCCGCCTGATTCGGAGGGTGGTGAGCCTTCCGGATCTGCGGTGCGCTTCGGGGCCTCCAGCAGTCGCGATACCGGGTTTTCCAGCGGTTGGGAGACCGGGGCGGCCCAGCTAGTCGAGCTGATCACGCTTTGCTCCCGGGGGCATGAGGAGGCCTTCGCCGAGCTGTACGACCGCACCTCGCAGCGCATCTATGGGATCATCCTGCGGGTACTGCGTTCGCCTGATCACGCCGCCGAAGTCATGCAGGAGGTCTATGTGGAGGTGTGGCGGCAGTCGGCCCGCTATTCCCGAGACAAGGGCAGTGTCATTGCCTGGATGACCACGATGGCGCATCGGCGAGCGGTCGATCGGGTGAGATCGGTATCCAGCGAAGTGGCCCGGGACGAGCGATATGCCTTCCATGGCGGTGATCGTGAGATAGATCAGGTATGGGATGGCGTGGAGCAACGACTTGATGTGGAGCGGGTACGACGGGGTATGGCTTCGCTGACTCCGATTCAGCGGGAGGCGCTGACGTTGGCGTACTTCGGTGGCTACACCCAAAGCCAGGTGGCACAGCTGCTCAAGCTGCCGCTTGGCACCGTCAAGACCAGAATCCGTGACGGCCTGATAGGGCTCCGAGACGCGTTGGGGGTGGAAGCATGAGCGAGATCCATGGCGCCGTCGGTTCGTACGTCGTGAATGCCCTCGACGGTGACGAGCGGGAGGAGTTCGAGGCACATCTAGCCGTCTGCCCAACCTGCACGCGGGAGGTTCAGGAGTTCTGCGAGACGGCTGCCGAGTTGTCGCTGTTGGCGAGTGCGACTCCACCGCCGGCCGCACTGCGTAGCTCGATTCTTTCTGCCATTTCCGAAGTC
>Ga0307277_10000210_pt1 | contig 19909 bp, 15 predicted proteins | sample ER_DNA_116_FD_194473 | JGI IMG/M metagenome (GOLD analysis project Ga0307277, IMG submission 194473) | Bulk soil microbial communities from the East River watershed near Crested Butte, Colorado, United States - ER_DNA_116 | ecosystem: Environmental > Terrestrial > Soil > Floodplain | place...
AAATTCCAAACCGGAGGTCGGCAGAGTGAAAGCGACGCGGGGACGCATCGCACTCCCAAAGCACTTCGTGCGAAATGCAAAGAGAATCCTCTTCCGTTTCGTCCCGCAGTCGCGGGACTTTTGGAGTGCGCACAGCCTGCCCGCCCGTGTGCGGGCGTTCTCGCGTCGCTTTTCGGGCGTTGTCGTTATATTGCGCGAACGTCATTAGCTTTTGGATTTGGTCAGAATGTTTTCAGGTATTCAACGATCGCGTCTTTCTCCTGGGTAGAGAGCAGCGTCCCGTATGCCGGACCTTCGTGGCCGACATTCGAATTCCCTTCATTCCGGTCGCGCGGTGTCGCGCCATCCGGTTTTACTTGTGTGTCGAACCTGAAGTATTGCCTTGGATTTGCCGGCTCGTCTTTGCTGCGCCCCTCGTCATCGAACCGACTGATGTCCGAAACAAATCCGACCCCAGCTTGGTCGAACACATCGTAGCCCCGGTAAAAAACTGCCGGGCGTTCGGCGCTGGGGTTTAGCAGATCGCGCAGTGTGGGCACCGAGCCGTTATGCAAATACGGCGCGCGCAGCCAGACGCCATCGAGCGGCAAGTTTACGTAGCCAAAGGTTTTTCGGAAATGGTTGAACCGCCACGGATAGCCTGCGTAAAGCGTGTTTTGCGTCACAGCCAGTTCTTCGGTGTAGGAATCGAGCCGATGACGGTCGGTGCCAATTTTATCGATCGCCACGACATCGCCAACGTATTCGCCATTAAAATCGCGGCCATTGCGACCGTGACAATTTGCGCAGTATTGCGCGTAAACTTTTTCGCCCTGCGTGCTGAGCTGCGTATCGATCGGGAACGGGTATTTGGGTGGTTCCTTGTCGAGCAGCCACTGCTCGATCCGCGCCATTTGTTTAAGATCAATCGTTGGCGGAAACGCGCCCGTGCCAAATGCAGCGCTCTTGTTGCGCTCCTCCATCATGCTGTTATTGCCATCCCAGTGGGCGTGAATGTTTTTCTGTTTGCGCAAGCCTTGCAGCCAGATCGATGGCAAATCGCAGAGCCCAACCAACTCTCGCGTTTCCAGCTTTTCCAACGGAAATTCCAGAAGTGTTTTGGCGGGATTAAACGTGTCGGTACGGCCGGGGCCCGCGTCCGGTTCCCAGTCGGCAAAACGGAAATGACCTTTCAGCATGAGCAATCGCTCGCGCATGAACGGGATCGCGTAGTAGCGCATGAGGAATCGGTTGATGAAATCGTATCTGCCGCCGATCCCTTCAATCTCGGCCATCATCCGAGGAGCGTTGAAGCGTTGGTCGGTTGCGCATGCGAAAATGAAACGCTCGAATCCCTCCAGATCGACGGTGTTCGACGGCATGCCAGCATAGATGACGGGGCGAGTTTGCGGCGTTTCGCGCACGGAACCAGCGTGACAAATGGCGCAATTTAAAAAGACGCGATCGAGTCCCTGAGCGTTCCGACGCGAAACGCCAATCGGCAGATCTTTGCCAGGCTCGTAAAGAAAACCTAACGAGGCGTATTCGCGCCCCGGCATGTATGTTTTGCCGGGCAAATACTCTGGAAACATTTTTGGCAGCACTTTCCAAATCCAGTATGGAATGCCCGATTCACGCTCGCCGCCCGTTGAGCCGTATTTGAAATGCTCTTCCGGATCCGCGTATCTGACTGGATCGTCACGCGTAAACCGCCAGATCAGATACGAAAAGCCGACTGCAATGACCGCGATAACTGCCACCAACAGAATCAACCAGCGCGCGCGCCGGATTTCCGCAGACTGGTCTGAAGCGTCGGCCATGGCCGCAAAATGGCGATCAACCTGACGCTGGAAACTCAAGCGCGAAATCAATCAATCGCTTTTTGCCCAAATAGACTTTGCCGAGGTAAGTGTGCGGAGAGACTTCGCGAATCTCGTCACGGATCCAGTGTGCTACCAACGAAGTCTCCGAATAGTCGAGAACAATGCACTCTTTATTGTCCAGCCAGCTCGGGCCTTTGTACACTTTGGCGATGATCGCGTTGAGCCCAAAGGGCAAAATCTTGTTTCGCAAAGTTCCCTTTGCTGGATCGAAGATCTTTCCCTGCCACGCAAAATTACTTACGAAATTGGCCATGTCCTGTGTGTAAGTCGTTCCCGGTGCGATGATCGCCGTGCCTTTGGCCCCGCCATTTGGGATTTCGCCAACTGGACTTTGAGTGAACAAATCGTCGAGCTGCGCCTGTGACATTTTCAACATTTCTGGAACTGTAACTGCCATGTTTTCTCCTTTAGTTTGATTGACGCGCGCATCTAGAATGTCTTTAGATACTCAATGAGCGCGCGCTTATCCGTATCTGGTAAGTCTGTGCCGAAATAGTGACCCTTGTCCTCAATGAAGTCCGGACACTTGTTTGCCGCGAGCAGGTCTGGAATGAGCTGGTTGAATTCGGCCGCGGCTTCGTCGCGTGAAAGTTTCATGGCCTTAAGCTTGACCAATTTTCCCACGGCTTTAACAAATACAACCTTGTGTTCAGAGCCCGGGTCGAGATTGGCGACCAGGTTTACGGGCGTGCCTTTAGGGATCATCCCGACTTTGATGTACCCGTCATTATCGGCCATTGCTCTGATCACATGCAGCTCTGGGGGCACAAATTCCTTGCGTAAATGCAGCGAGCAATCGGTCTGCGTTCGCCAGATGGAATCTTTGTTCGGTCGTTTTTCTGGCCAGAGTAATTTCTCAATGGCATCGTTAAACGCGTCTATGCGCCCCGGCACCGAAGGATCGCAGGTGAATTTTCCAAGCATGTTGTTGTGGAGGAGCGGCGCAGAACTCCAGACGCTGACCAGGGACGGCGTCCGATAATAACCGGGCGCAACATCTCTCTCTTTCGGTTGGAATTTGATCGGGTGCGTCTCATCAAACGGGTTGAAGAATTCGAGCTCGTCCACGGGCGAAAGTTCCTTGTAAGTCACGGAGGAAAAATTGTCCCAGACGTGGCCGGCTTTTGCGTTTGTGCCAAACGCGCGCGCGGAATTGGTTTCGATTTTGGTCAATGGATATCGCTTGTCGTTCGACAGAAAGTTGTTCTCCAGGAAATCGGGCTTCATTACCTCAGCGCGGAACCACTCCTTTCCTTCGCCGGAACGCGGATCAATATTCGCCGGCGGCTGTTTGCTCGAATGACATGCCGCGCAGCTTTCGGCGAAAACTTCCTTTCCGCGCGTCATCACGGCTGTATCCGCGGTGACGTACGCCGATCCACCGGGCGCATCAGCGAGGTGAAATGGTTTTAGCCGGCGGAAAAAAGCAGCAACGTTCGCAAGGCGTTCCTCTGTGGCGCGCCAGAAAACCGAATGCTCCCGCGCATACGGAATCTCAAACGGTTTTTGTGGAGTAAGGCCGATCAACCGGTTGTGGCGCGTCAACCAGTACTCGGAAAACATGCCGATGTTGACATAGACACGGATGGTTGCGCCAGCGACGCCGACTGAATCTGCGCCATCTTTTAAGATGTGCGGAATCGGCGACATGTCTTCTTTTTCACCGGGCAACGCCAGGGTCCCGCCAGCCACTTTTTCCGTCGCCGCGATACGTTCGCGTTCGGCAAGTAAGAAGATTGCGTTGATTGCATTCGGATTATTGATGTGATCCGTCGCTATCCGCGAAGTATCGGAAGTGCCGCGCGGCTGCGCGGCGAGCATCTCGTAGAAGAAACCGCCCTTCTCGACATTGCAGGCGAAGACTTTCCCCTCGTTGATGTACTGATTGCCAATCGCCGACGCGAGATTTTCCCAGCGCGGGTTTTCCGGGTCCTCCGGTGGATTACTCGGGTTTGGCGAAATGTGGCACGAACCGCACGCCACGCCGACGCGGTACGGACGGACGAGCCTGTTATCATTGTAATAAGTTGGATCGTTCATGAAACGGTCGCCGTCCCATTTCTTGCGCGCTTCCTCGTTGAATTCGGGATTTGGAAAAAGGCGAAAACCAAGAACGCCGGAGGGTTTGCCGTAAACGGCTTGGTCGATGCCTTCCGGTTCCGGTTGGACTTGCTCGTCCAGCCACAACCCAAATTCATCCGGCTTGCCAGCGGTACGAAACCCGGGCTCGTTTACCAGGCCCAAGGTTTTAAAACGTTCGCCGCGCGGAAATTTGCGATTATCAAGCATCTTCAAAAGATCCATCAACCCGAAACTGTCCTGTGCGGTCTGATTCCAAAAGTGCTGGTTACCACCGCTCCAGAGATTCCAGGTGTTGCGACCCATGATTTCCGCCGATGAAAGATCAATGCCGCCGTCCATCGGCTTGAAAATGTCGTCAGTGATCTGCGGAAAGTCGGCAGTTGTTTTGCCAGCCGCTTTCGCTTCGTCGATGGGCTCCTTTTTCCCGCAGCCGGCAAGCGCAAGCAGCGCACATCCGACGAGACAGGATCCGACTCGGGCGAGACGGAGATGATCGCTCCTCCCTGGCAGCACTGCCTTCACGGAGCCATCATTGATACGCCCGTCGCGAATCGTGTGGCAAGAAAATTTTGGAAACACACAAGGAACGACTGCTGTCCAAACCGTCGGTGGGGCGCGTCACTCCTGTGCGCGCCGCTGCGTGAATTGCACCAGTACGGCGTGCAGAGGACTGCCCGCCCTACCGTTTACTCAACGAATTCCACTTCGACTGGAATATCGATGTAGCCTTTGTTGTGCGCCTCAGTCAGAAATTTGCGGATTGCGTCGCGTCCGGTCTCACCATAATCGCGTGTAAATTCATTCACATACATGCCGATGAATTTATCGGTCAGCTTGCTACCGATGTTGCGCGCGTACGCAAGCGAATGACGCACTGCCTCATCTCGATGCGCCAGGCCGTAATGGATGCTTTCGCGAACAATTTCGCTGAGATCGTGGCGGACTGCTGCCGGAATATCTTTGCGCACTACATTGCCGCCAAGGGGCAACGGCAAGCCAGTTTGGTGTTTCCACCAGTCTCCGAGATCAGCAATTTTCTCAAAACCGGCTTGCGCGTATGTGAGTTGTCCCTCGTGAATGATTAAACCGGCATCCGCGCGACCGCTTTTGACTGCGTCAAAAATTTCATCGAACGGCACGACAACGTAATCAAACTTTCCAAGAAAAAGCTGCAGCGCCAGAAACGCGCTGGTCATCTCGCCGGGCACGGCGATCACGCGCTCGCGCAACAACTCCGGCTTGGACGTTGAGAGTTGATGGTTGAGCGTTGAGCGTTTTTGCGCAACAACGATTGGCCCGTATCCATCGCCCATGCTCGCTCCGCACGGCAGCAGCGCGTAATTCTTGGCCACGTACGGATACGCGTGAATTGAGATCGCGGAAATGTGCAGCTCGGCGCGTCGGGCCCGCTCATTCAGCGTCTGAATGTCTTCCCGGCGATGGTCGAACCGATAACCACGGAGATCGATTTTATTCTCTGCCATCGCATAGAACATGAACGCGTCATCCGGATCGGGTGAATGACCGAGGGTAAAGATTTCAGTGCTGGCCTTCGTACTGTGAAGCATCAGCGTTTTCGCAGTGAGGGCAAACGTTACGTCATGCAGGGAGCCGATGGAATTAAAATCGGCACGAAGGCCGTGTGGCGCAGACTTCCAAGTCTGCTGTATCGCGAGTTTCCAAACCCGCTTCGTGCTCGCGAGTTTCGCGATGTGCGAAAATTCCAATGCCCGGCCGATTTGGAAATCGGCGATACAGCAGGTTTAGAAACCCGCGCTACGCCGCGCGCGCGCTGGACAAAAACAAAACAGCCGCCGCGCGGTTTCGCTCGGCGGCTGCTTGTCAGAACTGTATTCAGGAGGCGCATCGACACGCTCCAATACGCGCGCAACCTCGCACGACAACGCGCGAATTTGCTGGCCGATTTTGACCAGGCTGCCGTGATTAGCGCCTCGGATTTATTGCGGCGTGGGCGACGGACTTGGGGAAGTAGCCTCCGCCGCAGGAGATGCCGCCAACGAAGATGGCGACGTAGCCGCCGCCGCAGGAGGTGCTGCCAACGAAGATGGCGACGTAGCCGCCGCCGCAGGAGGTGCTGCCCCGGCAGACAGCCTGAATCTTCGTAGTTCTTCCATTTTGCGGTGTCTTCGGTCGAGTATCTGTTGTATTCCCTTGGCCCTTTCTTTGCCCCCCGAGGGGTCGGGAATCAGCATCTTAACGTCGGGGGAAAGCTGTTGTAATCTCTTCTCTGTTTCAGCTTTCACCTGCGCGGGGTCAGGTTTTGCCTGCGCGGGATCAGCTTTTGCCTGCTCGGCGTCAGCTTTTGCCTGCGCGGGGTCAGCTTTTGCCTGCGCGGGGTCTCGAACCTGGCCGCCCGACTGAAGGGCGGAGGGAAATCTGCGGGCGCTCACTATGGCTCTTTCCCTTTCGGCCAATGCTTTCTCTCTTTCATCTAGTGCGTTCTCGCGCGCGTCCAGCTCGGTTTTCCGTTGAGTAAGTTGTTGTTCAGCGCCCGAATTTTGTTTTTGGCAGGAGCAAATCATTGCAAAAGAGATGAGCATCGAAAGGACAAAAATCTTTTTCATATCGAGAGTAAATTGTAATTGGTCTTCGGTAATTCGAAGAAAAGAAAACGGAAGCCCAACGGTTAGTCAAACGAAACTTAACGCCGGAAGCGAATCGGTATCGTCGGAAGTGACTGGGGCTTGTTCTTATCATAAAGCTTCATTCGGCGTAGGACGGTCAAAAGCGGCGTCAAGCCGCCACACTCCAAAGCGCGCTGCGCGCGAAAAAGATCCGGAATTGGGACGCCTGCCGCGCCGTAGCCTTGCGAAGGCGGGTTGAATGTTTTCTGACAATCATCGGTCCGTTTCCATCGCCTGCGCTACCCGACTGCGGTCTCGCCTTTCTCGGCAGAATCTGGCAATCTCCAAGTATGCAACGCCTTCCGATGAATCAGGCGAATCCCGGGTTGGAGCGAACGCGCCATCAATTGCGCGCGAGTGGTATGAAGGACGAAAGGCAAAACCCGCTTCTCTCCGGCGTTCACACGCGCGGCTACCTGCCGCATGTGAAACGCGAGGGCGCGTCGTACTTTGTGACGTTTCGCCTGGCCGATTCGTTGCCCAAGACAGTGTTGTAACTTTGAACGGGAGAAGGCCGAACGACTTCGTCGGCTACGGCATTTTAAGCACCGCGCCGAGGCCGTTAACGATTCGGAGGAAGAAATCGCGCGCGACTTCGGCCGCAAAATTGAACGCTATCTTGATCGCGGTGTGGGCGCTTGTCATCTGCGCCGGCCAGACATTGCCGATCTCGTTGCCAACGCAATGCGCACTTCCACCAAAGGCGGTATGTGCTGCACGAATGGGTCGTGATGCCCAATCACGTTCACGTCATCGTTTGGCCGATGCCGAATCATTTGCTAAGTGACACTTTGAAATCCTGGAAGCAATTCACCTCGCGCCGCGCCAGGAAAATCCTGCACATGGGCGAAGAACCGTTCTGGCAACCGGAATCCTACGACCACTGAATTCGCAGTGAGGAGGAAAAGGCAAGAATCCCTCGCCACATCAGGAACAATCCCGTGACAGCGGGGCTGTGCGCGCGTCCGGAAGATTGGAAGTGGCGCAACGCGTATGGGGGAAAATCGTAGCGCCGCTTCGTAGCGCAGACTTCCAAGTCTGCTGTGTCGCGGGTTTCCAAACCCGCGTGGTGCTCGATAAGTTCAACGCGCTGACAAACGCTTTGCCGATTTGGAAATCGGCGATACGGCAGGTCCGCCACGGCGGATTCGTCCTGTGGCGAATTTGGAAACCTGCGCTACGGTGCGGGCTCGCGGGAGCTCCCCCCTCCATTAAAAACAAAACAGCCGCCGCGCGGTTTCGCGCGGCGGCTGCCGTTAGAACTGTATCCAGGAGACGCTGACTTCTCTACAGCGCTCCCGCTAACAGTTTTATCGATTCTCCACTACTCGGGGCGCCGGCTTCATCATTTCAAGCTGGGCGCTCACTTTGTCGATTTGGGTGGCCTGCTCTTTGAGCTGGGCTGTGAGAGCCACTATTTGTTTCTGTTGCATCTGGACCACTACTTGCAACTTCTCAACTTTGTCATTCAGCATGGCTTGGTTCTTGGTGGGACGCTGTATGGGCGTGGCGGGTTTGCCACGTGGTGCAGGTGCGCCACGAGAAGGTACGCTAGGTGCGCTACCACCCTGGCTCGGGCCAATATCCCAGCCAAGCTCGTCGGTCGCAAGATCCAGAGTAACTTCAACAACGGCACCGCCAACAGGCTGGAAGTTATTCCAGATACCACCGATGAAGCAGGCTAAGGAACCGGCGCCGTTCCCGTCCGAGAGGTCGGCGATGCGGATCGTACTGCTTTCGTCGGGGGCGAGGGTGCCAACGCCGATGCCGACATAAGTGTTATTGAAGCCAAAGGGGAATGGCCCCACGAGGTTTTGTCCTGCTTCTGCACCCACAACTGTGTTGTCAGTCCCATCAACGTTATTAATCATCGCCGCGAAGCCAACTGCCGTGTTCTCGTTGGCAACGCCGAGTGTGCTCGAGTCATTAAACTCGAGCGCGCCAACACCCATGGCGGTGTTTCCAAAGGCGTTATCATTGAACGCAAGCGCGGCGAAGCCAAAAGCGTTGTTGAGGCTTCCGATACTGTTAAAAATGAGCGCATCGGAGCCGACAGCACTGTTGAAGAAGCCATCAACGTTGAACTGGAGCGCGTCATAGCCAACTGCCGTGTTGTCGGTGGCAAGTCCAGTTCCGAAGAAGTCATTGAACTCGAGCGCCTCGGAACCCAGGCCGGTGTTATTAAACCCATTAACGTTTTCCTCCATCGCGTGAGAGCCAACTGCCGTGTTGTCGTTGGCTGCGCCGATTCCGCCGCCAAAATCCGAATCGTCATTAAAGAAGAGCGCCTCAGAACCAACGGCAGTGTTATCAGAAGTGGTTTGATTGTGGATAAGCGCGAACGCTCCATCGGCCGTATTGTCAGAGGTATCGAGGTTGAGCAACAGCGCTCCCGCGCCAGTGGCGGTATTAAAATTCCCGGTGTTGATGGCCAGCGCTCCAGCGCCAACCCCTGTGTTCCAAAAGCTGGCACCGCTAAAAAAGAGCGCTCTCCAACCAATTGCTGAGTTTCCAAGACCGGTAAACGGCTGGTTGCCATTAAGAGCGCCGCAGCCTTCCGCTGTGGCAAAATTAATATAGCATCCATCCTCCTTGCCCTCGGTTTGGTCCGGAACCGGATCAGGTAAAGTCCCTGCTTGCATTTTTGGTAAAAACGCAAAGCACACCAGAATGAGCGGGATGAGAAGGAACCCGCGCCTGCGAGGCAGCGAGCGAGTCAGATCTCGTCCGCATGGAACTAACGTTTTAAGTTGAATCAGTGAATACATTGAATGTGTTCTTTCTCTTTCCCGGTCGTGTTTGTTTTGTTTTTTTGGGTTACTGGGATCCGAACAGACCAAGAACCTACCGGGTAAAAATCCTGTGTCTGTTTTGGAGCCATGCCGCGTTGATACTAAATTTGGGCTTTGGGTGTCAATACTTTTTTTAGATTCTTTTTTAACTTTTTTTGGGGGCGTTAAGGCGGCAAGGAGGCGATCTCCAGAGGGAGGTTGAGCCTGTTTGGCGCCAGGTAAAACGGCAAAGCTCGGCTGCTCGGTGCGGGTTGCTATTTGCGTTGACGAGGCTGTTCCGGTAGCCTCAGACGCATGGCACGTTCTGGTCTGGGTAAAGGTCTTGGCGCACTGATTGGCCCGCCTTCCACCGCGACGGGCACGGACGTCGCCGAATCGGGCGAGAGAGTGCACCAAATCAGCTTGGCAAGTGTTGTGCCGAGCACGCTGCAGCCGCGGAAGGATTTTGGACGCGAAGCGTTGCAGGAACTGATCGATTCGATTCGGCAGCACGGCATCATTCAACCGCTCATTGTGCGTCCCGCCACGATAAGTCCGTCCGGTGGCGGACGCGTGGGGGCACGATTTGAACTTATCGCAGGCGAGCGCCGGTGGCGCGCGGCACAGGAGATCGGTCTTGCGACGGTGCCGGCAATCGTTCGCACCGCGAGCGACTTGGAGGTGCTCGAGTTATCGTTGATTGAAAATTTGCAGCGCGCCGACCTGAACCCAATCGAAGAAGCTCAGGGGTACGCCAGGTTAGCGAATGAATTTGGAATGCGGCAGGAGGATATCGCGCTCAAAGTGGGGCGTAGCCGGGCGGCAGTGGCGAACGCGCTCCGGCTTTTGGATCTGCATCCTCAGGTGCAAGTGTGGCTAACTCAGAATTTGCTGTCAGTCGGTCACGCAAAAGTGCTGCTGGCGCTAAAAGCTCCCGAGGAACAACTACTGGCAGCGGAAACAGTTTTGCGGCGCAATGCGACGGTGCGTTCCACGGAGCGGCTGGTCGCCCGCCAGCTCGGGATTGGACGGCCACGGCGAAGATCTCGACGCGCGCCGACCGAACTGAGCGTCGCGGGCACGGCAGTGGAAGATTTACAGAATCGGCTGCAACAACATCTGGCGACGCACGTCACGATTCACCACGGAGACAAACGCGGGCGGATTGAAATCGAGTACTACGGAACGGACGATCTACAGCGGATCATTAGCGCTCTTGGACTGCCAGAGACGGAATGATGGAGTATTGGGGTAACGGAGTGGTGAGAGCGCCCCAAACATTACTCCATTACTCCATTACTCCATTACTCCTGGTCGTCTTGGTCGTAACCGTGTCTGCGAACGCGTCACGCGCGGCGGAGACCCCTAAGGTCTGGGAGGAATTCTCCGGCGAGAAAGCCTTTGCTCACGTTCAACGACTCGTCGATTTCGGGCCGCGCCCCGCTGGATCCAAGGCCATCGAGAAATCCAGAGATTACATTGAAGATCAACTTCGTCGCTCTGGCTGGCAGGTAACGCGTCAAGCATTTAATGACGACAGTCCGCAGGGCAAGATCCAGTTCGTAAATTTGATTGCCCAGTTTTCCGGCGAGAAGAAGGCAGCACCCCCGTCGTTTTTGTTGTGCTCGCATTACGACACAAAAATGTTTGACGCGATTCGGTTTGTCGGAGCCAACGACGGAGGTTCCAGCACGGGCTTGCTCCTGGAATTAGCCCGGGTAATCGGTCAGCATCCGAATTCGGCCAGGCAAATTGAACTGGTCTTTTTTGATGGCGAAGAAGCCGTTGAGCGGTTTTCGCAGACGGATGGGTTGTACGGAAGCCGCTATTTTGCCAAGGAACTTCAAAGCGGTGCGAAACAATTTCGCGGCGGGCTGTTGTTCGACATGGTCGGTGACCGCTCTCTTGATATCACGCTGCCTGCAGATTCGCCTCCCGAAATGGCACGAGATATTTTTGCCGCGGCGGAGGCGCTCAAGTCACGAAGTTATTTCACGTACCTGGACCGGGGGATGACCGATGATCACACACCGCTGAACGCGATCGGGATTCCGATGATCGACATCATTGATTTTGATTTTCCCTGGTGGCACACAGCCGATGACACAATTGATAAGATTAGCGCACACAGTCTGCAGATCGTCGGATCCGTCGCTTTATATTATCTGTCTGAACTGGCGCTAAAATGAATGAGTAGCTTCGGCCAACGTGCACATCATCGCAGCGCTCTGCCTGCTTATTACAAATTTCGGCATTGCCTGATGCCGCGTTTCCCGGCATTCTCTTCGTGAATTCCTGCTTCAATGGAGCGCCTCGCGTCTATGTCCGATCCAACGTATAAAAACGTTGGTGTGATGGGTCTTGGGATCATCGGTCGCGCAGTGGCCGGGAATCTGCGCCGCAAAGGGTATCCCGTTTTCGTTTGGAACCGATCGCCACGGCCTGTTCCAAATTTTGTTGGGTCGGTTGGAGAACTGACAGAACTCTGCAATTACATCCAGATCTTTGTCTCTGACGACGATGCTCTGCTGCAGACTGTCGAGCAGCTAAGCGAAAGCCTCAGGCCACATCATCTCGTCCTGACGCATTCAACGGTCGCTCCCGACTCGATGCGTGCTGCAGCGGAAATTGTAGAACGCCGTGGAGCGCGGTTTGTTGAGGCATTGTTTACCGGGAGCAAACCAGCGGCCGAAAAAGGCGAACTGGTTTACTACGTCGGCGGAAACGATACAGCCTTGCGGGAAGCACGTCCCATCCTTGAAGCCAGCAGCAAAGAGATTATCTACATCGGACCTGTCGGCCATGCGAGTGCCATCAAGATCGCAACCAACATAATCACCGCCGCCACCGTGCAGGCGGCAGCCGAGGCGCTGGCATTGGTCCAAGCATTCGGGGCACCGCTGGAGAAATTTGTCGAGGCGATGCGCGCCAATGCCAGTCACTCGGGAACGCTGACGATGAAGCTGCCCAAAATTCTCGAGGGCGATTTTGAGCCGCAATTTTCTGTTAAACACATGCTGAAAGACATGCAGCTTGCGACTCAGATTGCTTTGTCGCACTATCTTGACCTTGGAGTAACTGCTGCGGCCCGCGATCAGTTGCTCGAACAAATGCAGTGGGGTCACGGGGACGACGACTATTCGTCTGTTGCGCGCAAATACCTGCGCGAGTCCGCGCCATCATACGAAGAGTCGCAAGTGGAAGAGCAGAGTGAGCAAGCCAGCGGCGGTGAACCGATTTTTGGGCCAGCAGAATCCGATGGAGAAAAGTTCGGACCAGAAAATGCGGGTTTGGCGGATTCGCAGCAGCCTTTACTCGCTTTCGATGCGGCAGGGAGCGCGGCGGCTGACGCAACCACGCCATTGCGCCATGGCTTTCTCAAACAGTTGCTGAGCCGGTTCTCGTCTGGACAAGAATGACGCAGCCGTCCCACGCCGGGGAGGCCAGCTTTCTCGATCTCTCAGGGCGCGCAAAGTTTAGCATCACAGGGACGGATCGGTTTCGGTTCATCAACGGCCAAATCACCAACGATTTGCGCAAGGTCAGCGAAACTGCTGCGATTGAGGCGTGCGTGCTCAATGCCAAAGGCAAAATGGACGCGCACATTTTTGTTTGCGCACTTGAAGAATGCTTTTTAGTGGATGCCCATCCGATTCTTCGGGAGAAACTCCGCACCAGATTGGAGCGCTATATCATTGCGGACGACGTTCAAATTGAGGACGTCAGCGATCAATTTTCGCTGTTTCACGTTCTGTCAGGGGAATCGCCAACGACAGAGCATGACAGGATTGTTTCTGTGCGTCGTTTTGCGAAGCCAGGTTGGGATCTATGGAGCGACGCGACGCGTCATGACGCTGTTTGGCAGCAATTGTCCTCGGCATTTGCGTTTCTCGATTCGGCCGCAGTAGACGTGATGCGGATCGAGCAGGGGATTCCCCGCTGGAGCTGCGAACTGACGGAGCAAATTATTCCAATTGAAGCCAATCTGGAGCAAGGCACGATCGATTACCAAAAAGGTTGCTACATTGGCCAGGAAGTGATCTCCCGAATAAAGATGTCGGGACAAACGAACAAGCGGTTGTGCGGCTTGATTTCGCTGGATGATGTCCCGCTTCAGCCGGGAATCAAACTTGCCACTCCTCCAACGGCGGGGAAAGAAGTCGGCTGGATCACAAGCGCAACGCGTAGCGAACGATTGGATAAACAAATCGCACTCGGATATGTAAAGCGCGGCTTCAACAACGTCGGCGCCAGGTTAGATCTGCTCGTGCCGGCAGATTCCGGCACGCAAAAGCCCGACGCAATTTCAGTCGAAGTGGTTCCGCTTCCGTTTCTCTGAAGCTGTAACCAGAAGAAAAAATCATCAGCCGCGCATCTCAAGCCTGCGAAACCTTTCGCGTGCGATATCCACTTCTTGGCTTGACGCATTGGCGAAGTTTTGACGTGATCGGATGGCGCTACGCAATTCTGGATCCACATGACTGCCGAAATTTATTTTGCCCTCGCGCACCGCATTTATAGAATCCGTTACCCCTCGGGCGAACGATTAACCTTAACCCTTTGCAGCGTCTGAACCCGAAAGTTCCTGAGCTCAGTTTCGTTTCATTGGCAGCGTGGCGACGCGCGTTCGTTAGCCGGTCTGCCGATAAATAATCATGGCGAATTTTTTTCCACGCTGGACGAATTGGTTGCCGATCAAGCTGGTTGTCTGCGGCATCGTGCTCGTGTGTGGGTTAACCGGCGCCACGTGGTATTACGTCACGCCGAAATATACCAAGGTCCGCTACCAACCGATCCAGCCGGTGCCGTTTCCGCATGACATTCATGTTACACAGCTGGGGATGGATTGCCGGTATTGTCACAGCTTCGTGGAAGTGGCTGCGCAGTCGAATGTGCCGAACACGCAGGTCTGCATGAACTGCCACACACAGGTGCAAAAGGATAATCCAAAACTGGAGCCGGTGCGCGCGAGCTGGAAGACGGGCGATCCGATCGACTGGGTGTGGATCCATCGCACAGTTGATTACGTTTATTATAATCACGCAGCGCATGTGAACCGGGGCATCAGTTGTTTCAGTTGCCATGGTCCTGTCAATCACATGTCAGTGGTCTATCAGGCGAAGCCGCACAGCATGGCTTGGTGCCTCGAATGTCATCGGCACCCGGAAAACTTTCTGCGACCTGAAGACCAGGTTTTCAATCTTGATTGGAAACCGGATGATGTGAAACCGGCGGAGTTTGTCGCGAAATACGGAAAGCCGCAGGGCGTGACCGAAGATTGGCCGAAACGAAAGACGCTGAGCCAAACCGAGATCGGCGAGACGCTGAAGGAGCGCTGGAATATTACTCCGCCGCAAAATTGTCAGGGGTGCCACCGATGAAACGTGTCTTCCAGCATCCGCCGGAGCCAGTAAACGGAAAGCATTACTGGCGAGGCCTTGGAGAGTTGAGCGATACGCCGGAATTTCGTCAATGGTTGGAGCGCGAATTTCCCCAGGGCGCAGCAGAGCTGAACGGCGACGAATGGTCCCGACGGGACTTTTTGAAATTGATGGGGGCGTCAATGGCGCTGGCCGGAATTGGCATGACGAGTTGTCGACGTCCGGAAATGCATCTCGTTCCCTTCACCAAGAGTGTCGAATGGACGATTCCCGGAAAATTTCTGTACTACGCCACGGCGATGCCACGACGCACCGGAGCAATTCCGCTGATCGCGACGACCGTAGACGGACGCCCCATCAAATTGGAAGGTAATCCGTTGCATCCGGCTAGCGACGGCGCGACCGACACTTTTGTTCAGGCGTCGGTTCTCGATTTATATGATCCGTCGCGCTCGCAACGCTTCGTTCAGAAAGGAAAAACGAGTAACCGCGCCGAGTTTGACACGTACATCGGAACGCTTCGCAACAGGCTTAACAGCCAAGGGGGCGATGGTGTTGCTTTCTTAGTTGGCGAAACGCATTCGCCTACACGCGAACGATTGCGGGCTGAACTTGAAAAAACTTTTCCGAGTATGCGCTGGTGCGTTTACGAACCGCTCCTGAGTCATGAGCAAGCAACTGCTGCGCAAAACGCGTTCGGAGCCGGTGCACGGTTGATTCCGAAATTGGATCGTGCGGATGTAATTCTTGCTTTGGACAGCGACTTTCTCGATTGCGGGCAGGGCGATCTCGAATCGGTGCGCGCATTCACTTCGCGGCGAAGGGTGAATTCTTCGAAAGACACCATGAACCGGCTGTATGTGGTCGAGAATCGCTTCACTCTCACCGGTGCAATGGCGGACCACCGGCTTCGTTGTCCTGCGAGCCAAATCGCCGTGTTCACGCATGCGCTTGCGCAAAAGATTCTCGGCGGCACAAGCGATGCCGGACTGGGTGCGGTCGTCGGAAATGTGCAAACTCCGGCAGGTGGATCGAGCTTCGATGAGCAATGGCTTAGTGAGGCGGCGAATGATCTTCTCGCAAAGCCGGGCGCAAGTTTGGTGCTAACCGGTCCCAGTCAGCCGCTCGCCGTACAAATACTTGTTTACGCGATCAACGCTGCGCTGAAAAATGTCGGCCAGACATTAGTGGTCCGGCAGGTTTCGCAGAACCCGCGCACGATAGACATTTCACAACTGGCGTCGGACATAAACGACGGGCGCATAAAGCAACTGTTCATTCTGGGTGGTGATCCGGTTTACAATGCAAAGCGCGGTCTGGTGCACGATCGGCAGACCAATCTGCCGCTTGACTGGGCTGATCTGCAAAAAAAGGTGCCGGAAATTGTGCGACTCGGTTATCACGAGGACGCCACATCGGCGCTAAGTCACTGGCACGTTCCGCTCGCGCATTATCTAGAATCGTGGGGCGACGCGCTCACATCTAGCGGCGATTATTTGTCGATCCAACCAATGATCGTGCCGCTGTTCGGCGGGCTTTCGGAAATTGAACTGCTCAACGCGCTGCTCGGCGGCCCAAAAACAGAAGGACCCGAACTGGTGCAGGAAACTTTCCGCGCGACTAATCCGCCGGGTGATTTTCAAACTGCATGGTCGCGTTTCCTTCACGACGGCTCCGCTTCGAATGTTCAGCCGCGTGATCAAACTTCCTCATTCAATGCAAACGCCGCTGGATCGCTAGGGCAAAGTTCGTGGACGTTTCCGTCAGCGCCGACATCAGATTCGCCGGAGATTGTACTGACAGCCAGTTATGCAATGGACGACGGCCGCTACGCCAATAACGGTTGGCTGCAGGAATTGCCCGATCCAATCACGAAACTCACGTGGGACAATGCCGCCCTAATGAGTCCTGGTTTCGCGAAGGCGCTCGGGGTGTATACGGGCGACCTTGTGCAAATCACAATCACAGAAAAGAGCGGCGGCGGGCAGCCAATTAAGCGCGAGCTCGTCATCGCGACGCTCGTGTCGCCGGGCCACGCTGACAATTCGATCACAGTGCCACTGGGTTACGGCCGAAAGATGCCGGAGTTCTATGAGCTGCCCTACGCGGGCGGGGCGCTGAAAGAAAGACCGGGAATCGCGGAGCAGTCCGGCTTCAATGGTTACTTTCTGCGCACAGCAGCAAATCCGTATTTCGCCGTCGCCGGTGGGAAGGGAGTTGAGAGCGTGAAAGTGACCAAAGCCGGTCGCACTTATCCGTTCTCGATCACGCAGGAACAGTTCAGCATTGAAGGGCGCGGTCTCGTGCGCGAAGCGACGCTGGAGCGATACCGGGAAGACAATGAGTTCGCCCAAAAAATTCCAGGCGAAGAAGAGCTACCGCACCAGCCGCCGAGCATTTACTCGCATCCGCCACTAGACGCACCGCAGCAGTGGGGAATGTCTATCGACCTGAATGTTTGCACCGGGTGCAGCGCGTGTGTCATCGCCTGTCAGGCCGAGAACAACGTCCCTGTCGTGGGTAAGTTACAAGTGGCGCATGGCCGCATCATGCACTGGCTTCGTATCGACCGCTATTACGCCAGCCGGAAACCATACAACCAGGACCGCGGTGATTGGCCAGAGAACCCGGAAGTGGTCCATCAACCTATGCCCTGCCAGCATTGCGAAAACGCGCCGTGCGAGACCGTTTGCCCCGTGAACGCGACGGTCCACAGCGAAGACGGCCTCAACGTCATGGCTTACAATCGCTGCGTCGGCACACGATATTGCTCGAACAATTGCCCGTTCAAGGTGCGCCGGTTCAATTATTTCGATTACAATCAGCGACCGGTCGGCAAGAGAAAAGTCGCCGGCCCGTTGAACATTTACGAAGAATATTTCGCGCCTCTTACGACCAAGGGCGCGCCGGACATTATCAAGATGCAGAAAAATCCAAACGTCACCGTGCGCATGCGTGGCGTGATGGAGAAATGCACCTTTTGCGTTCAGCGTATCGAAGAAGCAAAAATTGCGGCGCACGCCCGTGCAGGCGCGTCTGCGAACACGCGGATCCCGGGCGATTCATTTACCACAGCATGCGCACAAGCCTGCCCGACAGGCGCGATTGTTTTTGGCGACATCAAGGATTCGGAAAGCCGCGTTTCCAAAATGAAAGGGCAGGACCGCAATTATCGGTTGCTTGATTATTTGAACGTCGTCGCGCGAACCAGTTATCTCGCGCGTATTCGTAATCCAAATCCGAAGATGCCAGACGCACAGGACATCGGCGTCGCAAGCTTGGTGGAGAAGATACCGGAATGATGATTTTTCGATTTTACCAATTGGCAATTTGATCCATGGACGCAGCACCAGCAGCACCGGAAATCAAGGAAGCGGAGCTTCAGATCGCACGGGCGCCGCTTGTCTTAAACCGGCGCAATTTAAGTTGGCTGACCGAGCGCATTTCGGGTGTCGTGGAACAACCAGCCCCGCGCTGGTGGTGGGTGGCGTTCACCATCACAGCGAGTGCCGCGACGTTCGGTCTCTTTTGTCTTGGCTATCAAATTTCCACGGGTGTCGGCACCTGGGGAAACAACATCCCGGTTGGCTGGGCTTGGGACATCACCAACTTCGTTTTTTGGATCGGTATCGGACATGCAGGGACACTCATCTCTGCCATCTTGTTTTTGCTTCGGCAAAAATGGCGTACGTCGATCAACCGCTCGGCGGAGGCGATGACGCTCTTTGCCGTCATTTGCGCCGCGATTTTCCCCGGAGTCCATGTGGGGCGTGTCTGGATGGCGTGGTATCTGGCGCCCATCCCAAACAACTGGGCGATCTGGCCAAATTTCCGCAGCGCACTGATGTGGGACGTGTTTGCAGTTTCGACGTACTTCACGGTGTCAGTCCTATTTTGGTACACCGGTTTGGTCCCCGATCTGGCGACGCTGCGCGATCGAGCTAGGACAAAAATCAAAAAGTTTCTCTTCGGGATTTTCGCCCTTGGCTGGCGCGGTTCGAACCGGCACTGGCGCCATTACGAAATGGCTTACCTGCTCCTGGCCGGTCTCTCGACCCCGCTCGTTCTCTCCGTGCACAGCGTTGTGTCTTTCGATTTCGCTACGTCGGTCTTGCCCACCTGGCATACCACGATTTTCCCGCCGTACTTTGTCGCGGGTGCGATCTTTGGCGGCTTTGCCATGGTGCTGACGTTGCTGATTCCAGCGCGCGCGATCTTCAAGCTGTACGATGTCATTACGCCGCAGCACATCGACAAAATGGCGAAAATTATTTTGCTAACGGGCTCGTTCGTTGGCTACGCCTACACGATGGAGTTTTTCGTGGCGTGGTATAGCGGAAATTCCTACGAGCGGTTCGCGTTTTGGAACCGCGTGTTTGGTCCTTACTGGTGGTACTGGTGGTTCGGCATGCTTTTCTGCAATTGCCTCTCACCACAACTTTTCTGGTTTAGATGGTGCCGCCGCAACATCCTTGTCGTGTTTTTCGTCGCCATGTGCGTCAACGCCGGGATGTGGTTCGAGCGCTTTATCATTATCGCCGGTGGATTGCACCGGGATTTTCTTCCATCCTCGTGGCGCCTGTTTATCCCGACGTGGGTCGACATCTGGACATACATTGGGACGCTCGGAATTTTTACTTCGCTGTTCCTGCTCTTCATCCGATTCCTGCCGATGATAGCGATGTCGGAAGTGAAGACCGCAATACCCGAAGCGGACCCACATTATGGGGTGCCCACTGGAATTCAATCGGTATCTCCAGGCGGAAAGGAGCGCACACGATGATGCGGACGCCTGCTGGCCACAGAGTTTACGCAATGGCTGCGGAGTACTCGAGTGCCGCCGCGCTGTACGAAGCGGCCAAGCACGTCCGGGACGCGGGCTTCAGGCGTTGGGATGTTTACTCGCCATTCCCGATTCACGGAATGGATGATGCGATGGGCCTCGGAAAATCTTGGCTAAGCGGTTGGGTTTTGTTCGGCGGAGTTTCAGGTTTGCTGACCGCGGCTCTGGTTGAATTTGGGCCCTCGTGGGGTCTCTATCGGCTCGATGTGCACGGTAAGCCATGGAACTTTTGGACTGTCCCAGCGTTCTTTCCGATCATGTTTGAGCTGACCGTGCTCTTCGGCGCGTTCGCGGCCTTTTTTGCTTGGCAAGGCATGAATGGGTT
>Ga0307277_10000211_pt1 | contig 19847 bp, 15 predicted proteins | sample ER_DNA_116_FD_194473 | JGI IMG/M metagenome (GOLD analysis project Ga0307277, IMG submission 194473) | Bulk soil microbial communities from the East River watershed near Crested Butte, Colorado, United States - ER_DNA_116 | ecosystem: Environmental > Terrestrial > Soil > Floodplain | place...
ATGATCGGCCGCTCGTAGAGCTCCTCGGCCGGAGAGATCTCGAAGATCTTGCCGAGGTACATGACGGCGATCCGGTCCGAGACGTGGCGGACGACGCCGAGATCGTGCGCGATGAAGACGTAGGTGAGGTCGAACTCCTCCTGCAAGTCCGCGAGCAGGTTGATCACCTGCGCCTGGATCGAGACGTCGAGCGCGGACACCGGCTCGTCGGCGATCACGAGCTTCGGCCGCAGCGCCAGCGCCCGGGCGACGCCGATCCGCTGCCGCTGCCCGCCGGAGAACTCGTGCGGGTAGCGGTTGTAGTGCTCCGGCGAGAGGCCGACCTTCTCGAGCAGCTCCTGCACCTGACGCTTTCTTTCCCGGCGGTCGCCGATGCCGTGGATCTCGAGCGGCGCGCCGACGATCGAGCCGACCCGCTTGCGGGGGTTCAGCGACGCGTACGGATCCTGGAAGACGATCTGCAGCTCCCTGCGCAGCGGCCGCATCTCGCGCCGGGAGAACTTCGAGATGTCCTGGCCGTCGAAGACGATCTGTCCGCTCGTAAGCGGGTAGAGGCGGACGAAGCAGCGGCCGAGCGTCGACTTGCCGCAACCGGACTCGCCGACGAGCCCCAGCGTCTCGCCGCGCCGTACCTCCAGCGACACGTCGTCGACCGCGTGCACCTGGGCGACCTCGCGCTGGATCAAGATGCCGCGCTTGATCGGGAAGTACTTGATCACGTGCTCCGCTTGGAGCAGCGGCCCGCCGTTCTGCGTGTTCACTATGAGGGACCTCTGCTCGTTCGATGCAGCCCGGGTTTAGACGGTCGCACGGGCAAAGCCCGCACGACCTCCAAGCGGCGTCGCCCAGTCGACGCCTTGGTCGAGCTCACGCGCTCTCCGCCAGCTCGGGGTTGATCGTCGCGTCGCGGCGGGCGCGCTTGTCGTCGACGGAGAGATGGCAGGCGTCGAGATGCCCGTCGCCTACCTTCGAGGTCAGCGCCGGGTCCTCGACACTGCAGCGATCGAAGGCCTGCGGACAGCGCGGCCGGAAGCTGCAGCCCCGCGGCCGGTTGATCAGCGACGGCGGCTGCCCCGCGATCGCGGTCAGGCGGCGGGTTCTTGGCCGGTCGAGCCGCGCGATCGAGCCGAGCAAGCCCCATGTGTACGGGTGTTGCGGGTCGTAGAAGATCTGCTCCTTGTCGCCCTCCTCGACGATTCGCCCCGCGTACATGACGAGGATCCTGTCGGCGATGTCGGCGACGACGCCGAGGTCGTGCGTGATCAGGGCGACCGCCGAGCCGAAGTCGCGCTTCAGGTTCTTGATCAGCTCCAGGATCTGAGCCTGGATCGTCACGTCGAGCGCCGTCGTCGGCTCGTCGGCGATCAGCAAATCCGGGTTGCATGACAGCGCCAGCGCGATCATCACGCGCTGCCGCATCCCGCCGGAGAACTGATGCGGGTAGTCGTCGATCCGCTGCTCCGGCCGCGGGATTCCGACCTGGGCGAGCAACTCGATCGCCCGCCGGCGCGCCTGCCCCTTCGTCAGGTCGTTGTGCTCGTTGAGCTGCTCTTCGATCTGCCAGCCGACGTTGTAGACCGGGTTCAGCGAGGTCATCGGGTCCTGAAAGATCATCGCGATCTCCTCGCCGCGAACCTCGCGCATCGCGTCGCGGGAGAGCCCCATCAGGTTGCGGCCCTTGTAGATGATCTCGCCCTGGTAGAGCACGTTCGGGTCGGTGATCAGCCGCATTACCGACATCATCGTCACGCTCTTGCCAGAGCCGGACTCGCCGACGATCCCGACCACCTCGCCCTCGTCGACCGTGAACGAGATCCCGTCGACGGCGCGCACGAGCCCGTCCTCGGTGCGAAACGAGACCTTGAGATCCTTGACCTCGAGCAGCGGCTCGGCCATCAGGCTGGACGCACTCTCGGGTCAAGCCAGGCGTAGAGGAGGTCGACGAGAGCATTTGCGAGCGTGATGAAGAAGGCGCCGTAGATGACCGTCGTCATGATCACAGGCAGGTCGAGCGCGGTGAGCGAGTTATAGGTCAAGAGACCGACCCCGGGCAGGCCGAAGACGACCTCGGTGAGCAGTGCTCCGCCGCCGACGAGGATCCCGAAATCGAGCCCGAACAAACTGACGAACGTGATCATCGAGGTCCGCAAGGTGTGGCGGAGGAGTACGCGCCGCTCCGACAGCCCCTTGGCGCGCGCGGTGCGGATGTAGTCCTCGTTCTCCGTCTCGATCAGGTTCGCCCGGAGCACCCGCGCGTAGAAGCCGATGTAGAGGACCGAGAGCGTCAGCCACGGAAAGATCAGCTGCTCGAACCACATCAGCGGATCCTGGGTCAGCGGCGTGTAACCGAGGGGCGGCACCCAGCTGAAGAGGAAGAAGTTGTGCAGGCGGCTCTGCGTCACGAGGTTGACGACCTCGCCGAGCCAGAAGACCGGGACCGAGATTCCGATCAGAGCGAGGATCATCAGGATCGGGTCGATAACGGTTCCACGGAAGACGGCGGCGGCGACACCGGTCAGGATGCTGAAGACGACCCAGATCACCGCCGCGCCGAAGACGAGTGAGAGCGTGACCGGCGTCGCGCTGAGGACCTCCGGGATCACTCGCGTGTGGCTCCCGTACGAGATTAGATCTCGCGAGATGAACATGTGCTTCATCAGCAGCCCGTAGCGGACGGGCAGCGGCCGGTCGAGCCCGAACTCGTGCTTGATGTTCTTGATCGTCTCGGGGGACGGGTTCCTCCCGGCCATCTGGCGCGCCGGGTCGACCCCGGGCGTCGCGAAGAAGATCAGGAACACGAGCACGGAGATCGCGAACAGGACGACGAGCAGCCAGAGGGCGCGGCGGATCGCGAAGGTGGCCACTACTTCATCCGCACCTTCGAGCGCGGATCGAGCGCGTCGCGCAGGCCGTCGCCGAGCACGTTCAGCGCCAGGACGGTGAGCACGATCATCACCCCCGGTGCGATCGCGACCGTCGGTCGCGTGTAGAGCAACGCCTGCCCGTCCTCGATGATCGTGCCCCAGCTCGCCTTCGGCGGCTGCACGCCGATCGAGAGGTACGAGAGCGCCGACTCGGTCAGGATCGTCGTCGCGATTATCAGCGGCAGCAGGACGATCACCGTCGAGGCCACGTTCGGCAGGATCTCCCTGAAGATCAGCCGGAAGTTCGACGCGCCCTGGGCGATCGCCGCCTCGACGAACTCCCGCTCTCGCAGCGAGAGCACCTGGCCGCGAATGGGCCGGAAGACGTATGGGACGTAGATGACGCCGATGATCACGAGCGGGATCCAGAGGCTGCTGGCGCTGACGTTGAAGATGCCGAGGTTGAGCCCGTTCGGCGCGGTCAGGAGAACGGTCGCCAGCGAGATCGCGAGCAGGTAGACCGGAAAGGCCCAGATCAGGTCCATCAGGCGTGAGATGCCCGTGTCGGTCAAACCGCCGAAGAAGCCGGCGACGAGTCCGAAGACGACCGCGAGGAAGGACGCCAGCAGAGCCGAGCCAAGGCCGATCTCGAGCGAAGCACGGCCGCCGTAGAGGACACGAGCGGCGACATCGCGGCCCTGGTTGTCGGCTCCGAGTAGGTAGTGCGAGTGCCAGGTGGGGCCGATCGGCGTCTCGCCGAGGCCGAGCTTGCCGCCGCCCTGCTGGAGCACCGGCTCCGTCTTGCCGTCGATCGTGACCGTCCCCGAGATGTTCGACTCGAATGGATCGGTGTTCGCGACGTGCTTCGAGTAGAGCGGTGCCGCGAAGCTGATCGCGACGATCAGGACGAAGAGAGCGAGTGCCGCCAGCGCGAGCTTGTTCCGCACCAGGCGCCGGCCTGCGAGCGCCCAGGGGCTGCGCCCGGCAATGTCGCCGCCAGTCTCCTCAGCATCGAGGACGATGCCTTCGGCTTCAGGCTCGAAAACGGCCACGCCGCCTGCTCTCGCTCTTCCTTACTTCACGGACGCCTGCGCGAGCAGGAAGTACCACTGCGGGCTGAACTGGTAGCCCTTCACGCGCTTCGAGAGGAAGTCGATGTACTTCGGGTTGAACAGCGCTACCCACGGCGCCTGATCGGTGACTGCCTTGTCGATCGCCTGCCATTTCGTGTTGGCGCCGCTCGGGTCGGTGATGCCCTGCTGGAGCGCCGCATCCATCTGCGCCTGGATTCCCTTGTCACAGAACTCCGCAATGTTCGGGCTCGCGTTCGAGTTCGGAATGAACGACGAGCAGCCGAGCAGGATGTTCAGGAAGTCGGAGGCGGCCGGGTAGTCCTGGTACCAGCTCGACCAGCAGAACTGGACCTTGTTCTTCGAGTTCTGACAGTACGGGTACTGAATGTCGGGGCTGAGCGCCTGCAGCGAGGCCTTGTACCCGAGCTTGTTCAGCAGGCCGACGAAGTAGAGGCCGAGCGCCTTGTCGGTCTCGACGGTATCCGTGTTGACCTTGACCGAGGCGCCCTTCGTGCCCGAGGCGGCGATCAGCTGCTTCGCCTTCGCCATGTCGGGCGCCGTCCACTTGCCGCTGCCGGGGTTCTTCGTGTACGGACAGTACGGCTTGTAGCCGGGGAAGTTCGGCGGCAGGATCTGGCACGTCGGCACCGCGAGCTTGGGACCGCCGTAGATCTTCACGAGCGCGTTCCGGTCGGTCGCGAAGTTGACGGCCTGCCGGGCCTGCAGGTTGTTGAACGGTGGGATTCGGACGTTGAAGGCCCAGTACCAGACCGCCGTCAGCGGATTGACGTGCACCTGGTCGGCGTACTTCGTCGAGATCTCGTTCAGGCGGTCCGACGGCGGAGTGTCGAACACCCAGTCGGCCTGCCCGTTCTCCACCTGCGTCACCTCGGCCTCGGCCGAGAGACCGAACTTCTGGATGATCACATCCGGGTTGCCGTTCGGCTGGGCGTCCTTCGACCACTCCTTGAAGTTGGTGTTCCGGACGAGCTTGATCTGCTTGTTCGGGTTGTACTGGACGAACTTGTACGGCCCCGTTCCCGCCGGCGGGAGCTGGACTTCCTTGTTCGGCGTGCCCGTGGGAAGGATGAACGCAAACGGGACAGCGAGCTTGTCGAAGAACTCGGGATCGCCCTTCGTCAGGTGGAAGGTGACAGTGCCGGCGGCGTCGTCCGCGATGACGCCTTTCGAGAGGTCACAGGTCGCAGGCGTCTTCACGCATGCGTCACCGCCAACGATCACGTTGTACCAAGTCCCTGCGTTCGGGCTCTGCCCGATCTTGAACAGCCGCTCGAACGTGTACTTGACGTCGCTCGGCTTCAGCTCCTTGCCGTCCGAGAACTTGATTCCCTTGCGGATGTGGAACACGAACGTCTTGCCGCCGTTTTGCGGCTTCGGAATCGCGGTCGCGAGATCGGGGACGAGCTTCGTCCCCTCCGTGCCGCTAGCTCGCTTGAATCCGAGCAGGCCGTCGTGCGTGATGATCAGCAGCTGCCATTCCTGCAGCGTGTAGTTGATCTGGGGGTCCGGCGAGCCCGACGGCGCGCCCTTGGCCACCGTCATCAGCGTGCCGCCCGCGTTTCCGGAGGAGGACGCGCTGGATTTCTTCTTGCTGCTGCCGCCGCAGGCCGTGAGGACGAGCGCGGCGAGGCCGATGAGGGTCAGGAGCTGGAACAGGGAACGCGAACGCATCACTCGACCTCCCGCAGAGTTTTCTGGATACCTATGGGACGGTATTGGGCTTAGCGATGTTAGTTGCGCATGGGTTGTCTAGGTCGCACTAGGAAGAGCTCTAGACTCGGCCCGTGAACCTGGTCGACACGCTGGGGGTCGAGATCGGCGTCCGCCAGGCCGGAACGCCGGCCGCGGGCCGGGCCGTCGAGGCGGTGGCCGAGGCGTTCCGCGAGACGGGGCTCGAGCCGCGCTTCCACGAGTTCGGGCTGCTCGGCTACGACGCCGACGAGCCGGAGCTCGAGGTCGACGGCGAGCGCTGGGACGCGGGCCCGTGCATGTATTCGAACCCGACCGACGGCTTCGTCGAAGGCCGCGTCCGCCGCCTGGGCGACCACTCGATCGGCGGCTTCTTCCCCGAGGCCGACGTCTTCGCCGTCGAGGATGAGAGCGGCCACGAGCTCGCTCGCCTGCTGATGAGCCCGTTCGGCGGGCCGGCGATCCCGTTCCTGACCGGCTCTCGCCAGATCGCGGTCGGGCCCGCGGTCTTCATCTCCGGCGCCGACTCAATGCGGCTGCGCGAGCTGGAAGGCGTTCGCGCGCGCGTTCGGGTGAGCGGCCGTTTCGTTCCCGGCCTAACAGAGCGGAACGTCGTCGCCGAGCTGGGCGGCCAGAGCGAGGAGGCGATCGTCGTCTCGGCGCATTACGACTCGGTCTGGCGCGGCCCCGGCGTCATCGACAACGCGACCGGCGTGGAAGGCGTTCGCCGGATCGCCGAGAAGCTTGCTGGGCACGGCCACATGCGCTCCCTGATCTTCATCGCATTCGCCGCCGAGGAGATTGGCTGCATCGGCTCGCGGGCGTGGATCTTCGATGCCGAGGTCACCCGCGAGCTCGGGCGCGTCAAGGCCTGCGTCAACCTCGACTGCATCGCCCACGGCGAGCGGCTCGAGCTGATGGCCTCGCCGCGGGCTCTGTCTGACCGGCTCGCGGGCTTCGCCGGCGAGCTCGGACTCGGCGAGCGCTACGACCTCAATGTCGGCCCGGCCGGGCCTGGAGTCGACGCCTTTCCCTTCCACGAGAAGGGCATCCCGGCCGCGACCGTCTCGCACTTCGGCTACGACGAGTACCACCTACCGACCGAACGGCTCGAGCTGATCGATGAGCAGCGGCTCTCGGACTCTGTCGAGCTCGCGACGCTGCTGATCGAGAGCCTGCTCGAGCAACCCGTTCAACCCGGTTAGCCGGCGCCTTGGACCATCCTTACCGCCTCTACGAGCCGCGCAAGTTTTCTCCCCTCGTGCGCCCTAACTCGATCGAGCGACCCTCGATCGAGTCATCAAAACGAGGAGTCGCGCCTGCCGATCTCCTCCTCGTGGCTGCCCTCTTCGCGCTCACCGCCATGCTCGTGCACCTCGCGACGCCGAACGGTGTCCACTCGCCGACCGGTGTCCACTCGCCGCACCAACGCCACGCGCGACCGGTCGACTCGGGCGGTGCGGGTGGTGCGGTCGTCGCGGCAGTCAAGCCTGGTTGGAGGTTGCCGCTCCACTCGCGTCCGAACGGCCAAAGCGTCGGCGTCCTCGGCTCGCGCACGGTTTATGGCGGGCCAATGACGCTGCCGGTTGTCCGCAAGCGGGGCGACTGGCTCGGCGTCCTCACCGCTGCGATGCCGAACGGGCGGCTGGGCTGGGTCAAATCCGAGCCAGGCGCGCTCGCCTTCGGGCGCGTCCCGCTGAAGCTCGACGCCGACCTCTCGCGGCAGTTGCTCCGCGTCTGGTCCCGAGGCCGCGTCGTCCGCCGGATTCGCGTCGGCATCGGCCGGCCCGGCACCACCACGCCCACGGGCCGCTTCTCGATCACCGACAAGATGCCCGGCAAGAGCCTCGGCCCGTACTACGGCTGCTGCCTGCTCGCCCTTTCCGGCAACCAGCCGCACCCGCCGCCCGGCTGGACCGGCGGCGCCCGCCTCGCTATCCACGGCGGCGCGTACGGGGCGGTCAGCGCCGGCTGCCTGCACGCCTCGACGGCCGACCTGCGCTACCTGATGCGCAGGGTGCCGCGGGGGACGCGGATCACCATTCACGCTTAGGAGGGTTTCGCGCCGCTCCGACGCGGCAAGGGAACCGGCATGAGCACAACGTGGATCATCGTGATCGTCGCCGCAGCGATCGTGCTGCTCGCGATTGCTTTCGTCGTCCTCGGACGCAAGCGCCGAACCGAGAAGCGGCGCGAGCAGGCCGCGGGGTTGCGCGAGGAAGCACAGACGCGGGCCCGGAGCGCAAAGCAGGCCGAGCTCGCCGCTGAGGAGCACGCCGAACGGGCAAAGCGCGAGCGAGCGGCCGCCGAAGAGCACGCTGCCCGCGCCCGCGAGGTCGATCCTGACGTCGACGACGACACCGATGGCGACTCTGCTCGCGATCGCGAAGACATAGCGGCCCGCTAGAGCCGCCCTAGATCCCAAACACGAACGAGGCGGGTGGACCCTGGGCGAGGTCCACCCGCAACGCTGTCTAGACTTCCTCCATGGAGGGCCTGGCCGAGCTGCACACGCACCTCGGCGGTTCAGTTTCCTCCGACATCCTCTGGAGCCTCGCGCACGAGCAGGGCATCGCCCTGCCGGTCAAGGATTACTGGGAGTTCGACAGGCTGGTGACGATCGCCGACCCGCGCGGCGTCGCCGACCTGAACGCGCTCGACGCGATCTACCACTGGACGGAGCTGATCCAGTCGAGCCCGATCGCGGTCGAGCGCTCCGTGCACGCGGCGATCGGCGGCGCCTACCGCTCCCAGGGGATCACGACGCTCGAGCTCCGCTTCAACCCGATGAAGCGAAACCGCGGCGGCGAGCGCGATCTCGATCACATCATCCTCGCCGCCATCCGCGGACTCGACCTCGCCAGCCTCGAATACCCGCAGGTCAACGCCGGCCTGATCCTGATGATGGACCGCACCTTCACCCAGGAGATGAACGCGGTCATCGTCGACAAGGCGATCCGCTGGGCGCCGCGCGGGATCTGCGGGATCGACGTCGCCGGCCCGCGCCCCCTCGGCGAGCGCTACCCGTACCGCGACCTGCAGCCGCTCGTCGAGGAGGCGCGCGAGGCCGGGCTCGGCGTCACGATCCACGTCGGCGAGGAGGGCGGCGAGGCCGGCATCGAGGAGATCGGCGAAGTGATCGAGACGCTGCGCCCCGACCGGATCGGCCACGGGATCCTCGCCGCTCGCGACCCCGAGTTGATGGAGACGCTGCGCGCGACTGAGATCGTGCTCGAGATCTGCCCGACCTCGAACCTGCTCACGAAGGCGCTCGAGTCGGAGGACGCTCTGCGCGACACTTTCCGCGCCTTCACCGACAACGCCGTTCTGTTCACGATCGCGACGGACGGCCCCGAGATGATGCGGACGCACCTGCGCGACGAGTTCGAGCTGCTGGTGCGGATCGGCGCGCTCGAACGCGAGCAGCTACCGATCGCGAATGAGCGTGGGCACGCGGCTTCGTTCGTGCGCCGCGAGCCGGTGTTGCCGGCAGCGTGACGAGTTTCGGCGGCGTAGGACGCGAAATACGCCTATTGGTCAATAGCCAAACGAAGACGCCGTTGTTAGCGTCGGGGCCATGTCGACGATGCTGAAAGAAAGCCCGCCCGTTCTGACTCCGCGACAGAAGCAGGTCGTCGAGTTGATCGCGGCCGGCTGTTCGAACGAAGAGGTTGGAGAGCGCCTCGGTATCTCGCCAAGGACGGCGAAGGCGCATTGTGACGTCCTGCGGCAGAAGCTCGGTGTTCCGCGGCGAAGGCAAATCCCGCACGCGTACCGCGAGCTCACCGGAGACGATCCGCTCTCGCAAAGCCTCGCTCCCGGGCGTTCCGGAAGCGGGGACTGACGGCACCGCGCCTGTGGCCCTTCGGGGTCGCAGGCGCGGATTGTCTCTTCGTGACGGTCGAAAAGCGGCGCCGACCCCTTTAACCTGTCAGCGGGCCGAACGGCCCCGACTGGCGGCATGGAAGCAGGGCAGGAGAAACCCAATCGCAGAACGGCGGCGCGGCGCCACATCATCGAGCGCCCACGGCTTACGCGGCTGCTTGATCAGACGCAGGCGCGGGTCATCATGCTCATCGCCGCCGCGGGCTACGGCAAGACAACGCTTGCTCGGCAGTGGCTAGCGGATAAAGCCCACGCCTGGTACAGCACAACTTCAGCATCGTCCGATGTCGCTGCCCTAGTGCTGGGACTTGCGCGGACACTTACTGATCCAAGCAATCAGAAGTCCACGGTCCTTCGAGAACGCCTTCGAGCGACCCGTGAGCCCGAGCAAGAAGTCGCGCGACTTGTTGACCTATTCGCCACGTCGTTCGCGGACGAGCTTGGAAGTTCTTGGATCGTTCTAGACAATTACCAAGCGCTCACCGGCTCGACAGCTGCTGAAGATTTCGTCGAAGGAATCATTACGCGCACGCCTGCCCGTGTTTTGCTGACTAGTCGTTCTCGCCCCCGCTGGGCTGATGCGCGGCGCATCCTGTACGGAGAACTCTATGAACTCGGTCAAATCCCGCTTGCAATGAGCGAAGAGGAAGCAGAACTCTTGCTTCGGCATGTCGGTGCTAAACCGGCGCGCGGTCTCGCAGCCCTAGCTCATGGTTGGCCGGCTGTGCTCGGCTTGGCGGCGCACTCCGATTATCCCATGCTTCCTTCGACCGATCTCCCCGCAGCTCTCTATGAATTCTTCGCCGAGGAGCTGTATCAAACAGCGAGGCCTGTGGTTCGCCAAGCGCTCGTCAAGTTAGCGCTGGTCCCAACCGTGGACGCGGAGATCACGGATGAGGTCTTGGCGGATGATGCACGTGACATCGTCAACGAAGCCGTCCGACTTGGATTTCTAGTACCCACACATGAGGGAATTGTGGAGCTCCATCCGCTGGTTCGCGAATTCTTAAATCGTCGTTCAACACCCGTTGAGGCCCCGTCGGCCGCGGAGGTCGACCGAATTGTTCGCGCGCTCGCGAAGAGGCGGCGATGGGATGATGCATTCGCAGTCGTTGAGATGGCAGGAGCTACGAGGTCGCTCATTGAACTCGTTCGAGTTGCATTCCGCCCTCTGCTCGACGAAGGTCGCCTTCCGACGCTTACTCGGTGGACCGCATTTGCACGAGAACATGGAGGGGCATCGCCAGTCCTCGACCTGGCCGACGCTGAGGTTGCTTTTCGCCGCAACCACAATCGAGAAGCCGGAGCATTAGCCGCCCAGGCGGCTCGCCATTTCCGTCCGGAGGACCCGCTCCGCGGGAGGAGTTTCTATGTCGCCGGGCAGGCTGCGCGCTTGGGCGACCGACCCTATGAGGCCGTTAAGAATTTCCGACTTGCCGAGGAATTCGCTGGTTCGCAAGAGGATCTCCGCGAGGCACTTTGGGGTCAGTTGATCGGGTATTGCGGCGAGCGAGCGGGACCTGCGAGCCGCGTCCTCCAGGAGCTTGAGAACCTAGATCCATCGACCGCAAACGATGTCCTCCGAATGGCCACCGCCTACGAGGTGATGGACGTTAGGTCGGGTATCGGCCTTGGACGACCGCTCGACGCCATGGCCGGCGCGCATCCCCTCGCAACGCAGGCCGATGATCCGGTGGTTTTAACAGCATTCCTAAACGCCTACTCAAGGTGCCTATCGATGGCTGCGTACTACGACGAAGCGCTCGTCATTGCTGACGAAGAAACTGCTGCGGGGATTAAGTATGGGCTTGATTTTGTACTCTCACCGGCTTACACAGCAAGGGCACTCACAGCGCTCGGGAAAGGTCGGTTCTCACAGGCGAGCAGGCTGCTGTCGAGAAGCAGGATGCTCGCACGCGCTCAAGAGGATACGCATAATCAGTTTGAGGTCGCGGCCGTACGAGCGCGTGTCTTGATCGCGCAGCGGAAATTCGCAGAGGCACTCGAGATTGAACCGCCTTCGAGCACTGAAGGGATCTCATCAGGCATGCAAGGAGAGTGGCTCGCATGCCGCGCGATCGCTCTTGCTGGGTATGACGAAGATGCGGAAGCGGCTCGCGTCGCGAATGACGCGACGCAAATGACGACCTCGCTTGAGGCGATCGGGCTGGCGATCGCGGCGCGCCTCATCTTGGCCGCAAAACGGAACAAGGAGTCAAAGAGCGATCTTGAGACCGGGTTTATGCGCCTTATCGAATGGAAGTATCTAGACGCTTTTGTTCTAGCGGTGCGCGCTCACCCGCCGATTCTCATGTTGCTGCCATTGCGGGACGAAACCGCCCGATCAGCTGTCGACGCGCTTAGACGCGCGTCAGCAACTTCGGATCTCCCCGAGCTGCAGCTCGGCCATGAGACGGAAGGTGATGCTCTCAACTCGCTGTCGAAACGAGAGCGAGAGGTGTTCGAACTTCTTCGGCAGGGAATGACTAATCGCGAAATTGCCCAATCGCTTTATATCAGCGAAGTAACTGTCAAGGTTCACGTACGCCACATCTTGAAAAAGCTCGGCGTTCGTTCTCGTACCGAGGCGGCGGTGCTCGGTACTACGACACTGCCACACTGAGCGCCGCTTCGCGAGTCCTGTCGACGAGGCTAGGCGCAGCATCCCGTCGGTACTCGGTCGGCCCCGTGGCCAAGATCGCCTCGAAAGCTGCAACAACGGCCGTATCGAATTGACTTTCCACGGCCTGAGCAAGCCGGAGTCTCGCGACCTGTGGAGGCATTGCGTCCCGGTATGGCCTGTCCGACGTCATCGCATCGTACGCGTCGGCTACGGTGAGGATTCGAGCGATCAAGGGAATGTCAGCCCCCAGAAGCCCGTCGGGATACCCGTGGCCGTCGATGCGCTCGTGGTGATGGCGCACGATCGTTGCGATGGCGCCGTAGTTTTCCACCTTCTCAAGAATTCGTTGCCCGATCACTGGGTGTTCTTCCATGACGCGTCGCTCTTGAAGGGATAGTGGTCCGGGCTTTTCGAGGAGACCGGGCGGAAGGCCCACCTTCCCGATGTCGTGCACTAAGCCGCATAGGTGTGCCAGTTGCTGCTCTGCAATTGAGAGGCCCATACGGGCAGCAATGTCCCGCGCGTACACAGCCACCGCTGCCGAGTGACCAGCCGTGTACCGGTCCCTCGCGTCAAGCGTGGCAACGAGCGCCGAGGCGAACGACAATCCGGCTCGTTCGAGTTGCTGGTTGGCTGAGACAAGATCGTCTGTCAGTCTCCTCTGCTCCTGATAGAGAACGAAGAGCCGTTGCGCCGCAAGCGCCGGTACGAAAAAGAGCGCGAGCGTCCATGGCGTGAGCTGCCGATAGGCAATCGCCAGAATCGCAATGAGAGGCGCGTAGAAAACCAGAAATCCGAGCCCCATCGGAATGAGCGCCCGGACAGCCTCGGCCCACCCTCCATTGCGCCGGAGTTTGTTGATCATCGCGGCGAAGGCGACATCGAGTCCCTCAGCGGTCAATGCGGCGGCCGCGGTCGCGGCAGCGATCTCGCCTACGACCGAGCTAGACAGCATGCCGGCGCTGATCGCGGCGAGACCTGCGGCAGCAGCCGTAATAGCTCGGCTGCACGTATATGCGACCCACCGTATGCGCGGACGCCGGAAGTCGCCGAGCATAGACGCCGCGCCGACAACCATCGCTGCAAGAGGACCAAACACGACTGCGGCGAAAACTGTCGGTACGAGTGAGATCGAGGCCTCCGTCGTTGCGTTGAGGCGAACGGTTGCTCTCTCCGCAACTGCCGCTACCCCAGCTAGGGCTAGCACACCCCACGCTGCCTTCATGCCAAACCCAGCCCCGACGAGGGCAACACTGATGCTCAGGGCGCTGACAACGAGCCCTCCGACGTACCTGACGAGCGAAGCATCAGTTGTTCGGAAAGTCCGCACGTCATGCGCCAAACCCCTTGAAAAGTCACCCAAAAGGGGTATAACCTTCCATTTGCCGTTAGTCCCTACGTGAGGAGAACTCATGCGTAGCTCGCTGTTTCGTGTGGTTTGCCGCGCCACCGTCGTGGGCGGCTGGAAGATCTGGTAGAGCCCGCGTAGCTTCCGTTTTCCACAGATCGCTGACATCCCCCTGTTGAGGGATATCCACAAGGTCTGTGGAAAGCACCGCAGGAAAGCACGCCGCCCCGCCTAATCAGGGGGGTTGGCTTTACCTCGCCTTTACGGTGAGCCGTTTTAGGCGATCAGGCCGCGGCGGAAGCCGACGGCGACCGCATGGGCCCGCGAGCGGGCCTGAAGCTTTGCCAGCAGATGTCGAACGTGGGACTTCACAGTCTCCTCCGAGAGATAGAGCCGGTGGCCGATCTCTCTGTTGACGAGTCCGTCGGAGATGAGCTGGAGCACCTCTAGCTCACGTGCAGTCGGCTCCTGCTCTAGCTCCTGGAGCGGGCCGGCGAAGGGAATTACCTCTGCACCATTGCTTCCGCGCTTCTGCGCAACCGCCTCGAAGCGGCGCGAATGGTCGCGGTAGCGGTTCAGGATCTCGTTGCGCTCGGCAGCGTCCACGATTGGGCTATCGGCCGCATGGCCAACCCGCTTTAGCGGTTTGAGTTAACCCAAAAGGGGGTTGGTTGGCGGAATTGCAACGAACCCGGCCGAAAACGGCGTTTTAGACCGGCGGCGGCTCTGCAGCCGCCTCCACGATCCCCGGGTCGAAGACCGGCGCGACCTCGTGGCGTTTGATCTGGCCGGCCTTGATCTCCTCTGCCCAGTGGCAAGCGACCTCGTGGCCGCTCGCGAGGGTTCGCAGCGGCGGGACATCGTCGCGGCAGCGCGTCGGCTGCACGTACGGGCAGCGCGTGTGGAAGCGGCAGGCAGGCGGCGGATTCGCGGGGCTGGGGACGTCGCCGGCGAGCAGGATCGACTCGCGCTGCTTCTCGACGACCGGATCGGGGATCGGCACGGCCGAGAGGAGCGAGATCGTGTACGGGTGCAGCGGGTTGTCGTAGAGCTCGCCGGCCGGCGAGACCTCCATGACCGAGCCGAGGTACATAACCGCGATCCGGTCGGAGATGTGGCGGACGACGGCTAGGTCGTGCGCGATGAAGAGGTAGGTGAGCTCGAAGTCCTCCTGGAGCTGCTCGAACAGGTTGATCATCTGCGCCTGGATCGAGACGTCGAGCGCCGAGACCGGCTCGTCGGCGACGATGAAGTCCGGGTTGACGGCGAGCGCGCGCGCGAGGCCGATCCGCTGGCGCTGGCCGCCGGAGAACTCGTGCGGGTAGCGGTTCGCCGCGTCAGCGGGCAGACCGACGGTGAGCAGGAGGTCGCGCACGCGCGCTGCGGCCTCGCGACGGTTGGCGAGCCCGTGGGTGCGCAGGGGCTCGCCGACGATCCGGCCGACGCTGTGGCGCGGATTGAGCGAGGCGAACGGGTCCTGGAAGACCATCTGCATCCGCCGGCGCAGCGGCCGCAGCTCCCCTTCGCCGAGCTCGGTGATGTCGCGGCCGTCGAAGACGATGCGTCCGGCGGTTGGCTTGTAGAGCCGCAGGATCGTTCGCCCCACCGTGGACTTGCCGCAGCCGGACTCGCCGACGAGGCCGAGCGTCTCGCCGCGGCGGATCGTCAGCGAGACGTCGTCGACCGCCCGGACGTCGCCGACGTGGCGGTCGAGCACGACCCCGCTCTTGATCGGGAAGTAGAGCTTGAGGTTCTCGAGCTCTACGAGCGGGCCGGCCCCGTTGGTGCTCTGTGCCGCGGTCATGCCGTCGCCGCCACGCGCGTCCGCTCCCATTCCTCGGCCGGCACCGGGTTGAAGCAGGCGAGCTTGTGTCCCGGCTCGATCTCGACGAGCGGCGGCACCTCTAGGCGCGAAAGATCGACCTCGTAGCGGCAGCGCGGCTGAAACGGGCAGGCGCTCGGCGGCTTCAGCATGTCGCGCGGGGCGCCTTCGATCGGCTGGAGTTTGGTCCGGCGGGCCGCGTCGAGGCGCGGCACGCTCTGGAGCAGGCCGAGCGTGTACGGGTGGCGCGGCGTTCCGAACAGCTGCTCGGCCGAACCGGTCTCCATGAACATGCCGGCGTACATCACGTTGACGCGCTCGCACATGCCCGCGACGACACCGAGGTCGTGGGTAATCAGGATCAGCGCGGTGTTCTCCTCGGCGACGAGCTCGCGCAGCAGCGTCAGGATCTGGGCCTGGATCGTCACGTCGAGTGCGGTCGTCGGCTCGTCGGCGATCAGGAGCTTCGGCCTGCAGGCGAGGGCCATCGCGATCATCGCGCGCTGCCGCATCCCACCCGAGAACTGGTGGGGATAGTCGGCCAGGCGCGCCTTCGCGCTCGGGATGCCGACACGGTCGATCAGCTCGGCGGCCCGCGAGCCGGCCTCCTTGCGGCTCATCCCGAAGTGCGTCTCGAGCGGCTCCCGGAGCTGGCGGCCGATCGTCAGCACCGGATTCAGGCTCGTCATCGGGTCCTGGAAAATCATCGCGATCTGCCGCCCCCGCAGGCGGCGCAGCTCGCGGTCCTTGAGCTTCAGCAGGTCTCGCCCTTCCAGGATTGCGGTGCCGGAGCGCACCCGGCCGGCACGAGGAAGCAGGCCGAGCAGCGACAGCGCGGTCACGCTCTTGCCGCAGCCGGACTCGCCGACGATCCCGAGCGTCTCCCCGGCACTGACCTCGAACGAGATCCCGTTCACGGCGTAGACGAGCCCGCTCCCCGTCCAAAACTGGACGCGGAGATCGTCGACCGCGAGCAATGGCTCGCTAACGGACACCGGCCGCCTCTCGCCGACGCGGGCCGAGGAACCAGAACACGCTCCGCTCGCGGAAGCGCCCCGTGCGACCGCGGAGCTTCGGGTCGAGCGCCTCGCGCAGCCCGTCGCCGATCAGGTTGAAGCCGAGCACGGAGAGGACGATCGCGATCCCCGGCATGATCGCCAGCCACGGCGCCGTCTGCAGGTAGTCGTTCACGTCGGTGAGCATCGTCCCCCACTCCGGCGTCGCCGGGTCCTGGGGGCCGAGACCGAGGAAGCCGAGCCCGGCGACGTCGATGATCGCCGTCGCCATCGCCAGCGTTCCCTGCACGATCACCGGCGAGATCGCGTTCGGGAGGATGTGCGAGAAGAGAATCTTGTGACGGCGCACGCCGACCGAGCGGGCGGCGAGGACGAAGTCGTTCTCACGCTGGGCGAGGATCGAGCCGCGCAGCAGCCGGGCGAAGATCGGGATGTTCACGACCCCGACCGCGATCATGATCTGGTAGAGCCCCGGCCCGAGCATCGCGACGATTCCAATCGCGAACAGCAGCCCCGGGATCGCGAGCATGATGTCCATCGCGCGCATGATCAGCGAGTCGGCGATCCCGCCGACGTAGCCGGCGACCGAGCCGAGAATCAGGCCGACCGAGAGCCCGATCGTGACCGAGACGACGCCGATCAGCAGCGAGAAGCGCGCGCCGTAGAGGATGCGCGTGTAGACGTCGCGCCCGAGCTGGTCGACCCCGAGCCAGTGCGCGTGGGACGGGCCCGGGCAGCAGCCGCCGCCGATCAGGAACAGGTTCTGGTCTCTCGGGCCACCGTGCGCGAGCAACGGCGCGAAGACCGCCGCGATGATGAAGATCGAGACGAGGAAGGCGCCGAGGATCGCGCCCGGGTTGCGAATCAGCCGGCGAAACGCGTCGCGCCAGAGACCGCCGGTCGACGCCTCGAGCGCCAGTTCTTGGGCTTCGACCTCGGCGATGCTCACGAGTAGCGGATCCGCGGATTGATGATCGCGTACGAGAGGTCCACGACCAGATTGACGAGCACGAAGACGATGGCGAGGAAGAGGATCCCGCCCTGGAGCACGGGATAGTCGCGGTTGAAGATCGCGTCACGCAGCCAGGAGCCCATCCCCGGGTAGGCGAAGACGGTCTCCGTCAGCACCGCGCCGGAGAGCAGGAGCCCGGTCTGCAGGCCGATCACCGTCGTCACCGGGAGCAGGGCGTTCCGGAGCACGTGGCGCCTGTCGACCGTGTACGGCGGCAGCCCTTTCGCGCGGGCTGTGCGGACGTAGTCCTCGTTCTGGACGTCGAGGACGGCGGCCCGCGTGATCCGGGTGATGATCGCGAGCGGGATCGAGCCGAGCGCGACCGCCGGCAGGACCAGGTGCTTGATCACGTCCCACAGCGTCGACCAGTCGCGCTCGATGATCGCATCGAGTATGTAGAAGTTGGTCGGGTGCTTCGCCTCGATCGTGACGGAAATCCGCCCCACGCTTGGTAACCAGCCCAGGCGGATCGCGAAGATGTACTTGAGGATGATCGCGAGGAAGAAGATCGGGATCGAGATCCCGAGCAGCGAGCCGACAAGGCTGACGTGGTCGAAGACGCCGCCGTGTCTTTTCGCCGCGAAGAACCCGAGCGGCACGCCGAGGGCGATCGCGAACACCATCGCCGCCAGCGTGAGCTCGACCGTGGCGGGGAACCGCGCTTTGATCTCGTCCACGACCCGGCGACGGGAGGCAACGCTGACGCCGAGGTCGCCGGACAGGGTCGTCTTCAGGTACGACCAGTACTGCACGTAGATCGGCTTGTCGAGGCCGTAGCGGTGCCGGTAGGTCTGGACGAGCGCGGGCGTCGCCCGCTCGCCGAGCAGCGACTCCGCCGGGCTGCCGGGCAGCGCCCTGATCCAGAAGAAGATCAGCAGCGAGACGCCGAAGAGAATCGGAACGAGCAGGAACAGCCGGCGGACGAGATACCGAAGCATCTGTGACCGCCGGCTGCGCCGCTACTTACCTATTGTCCGCCGAAGTAGACCCCGGCGAATGGATCCGTGCCTACCGGGCTTGGTACGTATCCGTTGACCGACCGCTGGAAGCCGAGAGCCGGCCTCGAGTGGGCGTAGGGAACTGCAGGCAGGAACTTCATGATCATGATGTTCGCCTGCTTGTAGAGGGCGATCCGCTTCGCCAGGTTCGTCTCTGCAGCGGCCTTCTGGAGGATGTTGAAGATCGCCGAGTTACGGAACCCGAACTGCGGGCTGTACGTCTTGAAGAACGTGCCGACGAAGTTGTCCGGGTCGCCGAAGTCGCCCGTCCAACCGATCATGTTCAGATCGCCGGCCGTTCCGTCGTTGACGTGCTTGACGTAGTCGGGACGCCACGGAGCGCTGTGCGCCGTGACGCTGAAGCCTGACTTCTCGAGGCTCGCGGAGAAGGCCTCGAAGTTCAGCTTCGGATTTGGCATGTACGGCCGCGAGACGTTCGTCGGGTACCAGAAGTCCACCTTGACCGGCAAGCTCAGGCCCGCGCTGCGGAGGAGCGACTTCGCCTTGTCCGGGTTGTAGGGGTACTTCGGGACCTTGCTCGACCAGCCGAACAGGTTCGGCGGCATGAACTCGTTCGCGACGATCGCGCGGCCTGCGTAGAACGACTTCACGACCGACGCGCGGTCCAGGCCGTAGGCGACGGCCTGCCGCACGGCCAGCTTGTTGAACGGCGCGTGCGAGGAATTGATCGTCACGTACGCGACGTTGAACGACGGCCGGTTGAGCAACTTCAGCTTCTTGTTCTTCTTGATCGTCGGGACGTCCTGCGGCTGGATCAGGTCTGCGCCGTCGACCTCGCCGCTCTGCAGCGCCTGGACGCGAGCCGTGTTGTTCGAGATCGGCTGAACGATCACGCGGGCGATCCTGGGCTTCTTCCCCCAGTACCGGTTGTTGCGCACGAGCTCGGCCTTCTGGCCCAGCACCCACGACTTGAACTTGAACGGACCGGTCCCGGTCGGGTGACTGAACGCGTACGTCCCGGTCGGGTAGAAGGTGCCGTTCCGCAGCTCACCCTTGTTCGCGCCGTACTTCTTCATCGCCGTCGGGCTCTGAATCGCGAACGAGGAGATGACGAGCGCCGGCAGGAAGGACGCCGACTTTCTTCTCAGGTGAATGATCGCCGTGAACTTGCCCCTGGTCGAGCAGCTCCTGTAGAGGCTCGGCGACAGATCGGCGCTGTCGTTGTGCTTGAAGCCTTGGAAGACGGTCTGCCAGTAATAGGTCGCGGAAGCGTCCTGGAACGCTCCCCGGAAGTTGTACTGGCGGTTGAAGTTCGCACAGACGGCAGCCGCGTTGAACGGCGTCCCGTCGTGGAACCTGACGCCGTGCCGGAGCTGGAAAGTCCAGTCCTTCCCGTTCCTCGAGCCCCACTTGGTGGCCAACCCCGGCCTGATCAGGGTCGAGCCCGGCTTCAGCGAGACGAGGCTCTCGAAGATCTGCTCCGTGACACGGAAAGACTCGCCGTCGGAGACGAGCGCCGGATCGAGGTACGTCGG
>Ga0307277_10000212_pt1 | contig 19809 bp, 18 predicted proteins | sample ER_DNA_116_FD_194473 | JGI IMG/M metagenome (GOLD analysis project Ga0307277, IMG submission 194473) | Bulk soil microbial communities from the East River watershed near Crested Butte, Colorado, United States - ER_DNA_116 | ecosystem: Environmental > Terrestrial > Soil > Floodplain | place...
ACGTTCCCGGGGTACGGGAAGCTCTCGGGCAACACCTTGGATCAACTGCGCGCAGGACACCGTCAGGAGCTCGCCGTCGATCCCGCGAAGCGCCACCCGGAGGATTTCGCTCTCTGGAAGAAGTCCGGACCCAACCGGGCCCTCAGGTGGCCCAGTCCCTGGGGTGACGGCTTCCCCGGCTGGCATATCGAGTGCTCGGCGATGTCGATGAAGCACCTCGGCGAGCGGTTCGATATCCACACCGGAGGCAACGACAACAAGTTCCCACACCACGAGGATGAGATCGCCCAATCCGAAGGAGCGGTCGGCCATCAGGTCGTGTCGATCTGGGTCCACGGTGGGTTCCTGCAGATGAGCGGTCAGAAGATGGCGAAGTCCGCGAAGAACATCTACCGCGTCAGGGACCTCGTCGATCACGGCATCGATCCGCTCGCCTACCGCCTGCTCTGCTTCGGCACGCAGTACCGCAGCGAGATGGACTTCAGCTGGGAGGCGCTCGAGGGCCAGAACCGGCGGCTCGACCAGCTCCGCCGACGGATGGCCGAGTGGGCGCCCGGGGCGGAGGAACTCGGCGCCGAGGCGACTGCCATGGACGATCGATTCCGCGACGCGCTCGCCGACGATCTGTCGATGCCGAGCGCCGTGGTCATCGTGAACGAGCTGGTGACGTCCACCAGCGTCCCCGGAGACGAGAAGTATCGGCTCCTCGCCGGATGGGACGCCGTGCTCGGGCTGGATCTCGAGCGCGAGGCGATCGCCGGGTGGGAACCGACCGACGAGATGCGCGCCTCCATGGTCGAGCGCGACGCGGCGCGCGAGGCGAAGGACTACGCCAAGAGCGACGAGATCCGTGACCGGCTGAGCGCGATGGGCCTCGAGGTGATGGACACCCCAGAGGGCACCCGCGTGCGACCCCGCGACTGATCCGCGGATCGAGCGCGACCGGGAGCCGGCTACTCCACGACGCGGAGCTCGCGCGAGGACCGGTTCAGCCGTTCGACACCACCGTCGGTCACGGCGACGATGTCCTCGATCCGGACGCCGAACCGGCCGTCGAGGTAGATGCCCGGTTCCACGCTGAAGGTCATGCCGGGCTCCAGCACGGTTGGATCTCCCTCGACGGCGTAGGGGGGCTCGTGGACCTCCCTGCCGATGCCGTGACCGGTGCGGTGGATGAACCGATCACCGAACCCACCCGCGGCGATCACCGCCCGCGCGGCCCGGTCTACCTCCTGGATGGCGACGCCGGGTCGCACGACCTCCACCCCCGCCGCCTGCGCTTCATGGACCAGGGCGAACACGTCCTCCAGTCCGTCCGGCGCCTCCCCGACCACGACCGTGCGTGACGTGTCGCTGAAGTACCCGTCGACGGAGCCGCCGAAATCGAGGACGACCGGATCGCCCGGTGCGATCCGGCGCCCTTCCGGTTCGTGATGCGGAGAGGCTCCGTTCGGCCCGCTCGCGACGATCACGAAGTCCGCCGAGTCGTGGCCGTGCTCCACGATCAGCCGAGCCAGCTCGTCCGCGACGTCCCGCTCCGTCCGGCCGGAGAGCCCGCTCCGGCAGATCGCCTCGAACGCCGCGTCGGCCGCCGCGCCCGCACGGCGAAGGGCGTCCAGCTCATCGGGATCCTTGCGCGCCCGCAGCGGTGCCAGGACCGGCGACGCGGACGTCCAGGACAGCGCGGGCGCGGCCGCCTGGAGCCCCAAGACATGGACCGCCCAGATCCGGTCCGAGACACCGATCCGGCCGCTCCCCGGGAGCAGGCGGGCGATGGCCTCGTACGGATCCGCGCCGTCGCGCCAGGTCGCGAGCTCCACCTCGCCACCGGCCGCCGACACGGCCGCCAGCGCCCGTTCGAGCTCGGGGACGACGAGCGTGGGATCCCGATCGGGTCGCAGAACCAGCACGGTCGGCCGTTCGAAGGGCGGCGGGTCGTACCCACTCAGGTAGGCGAGATCCGGCGACGGGCCGACGATCACGGCACCGAGCCCCTTCTCCGCCGCGCCGGCGGCCGCACGGGACATCCGTTCCGCGGAGCGCTCGCGAGCGTCCATCAGAGCTTCAAGAGGATCTGCCGAGGGACCACCTGGAACGTCACCGGCGTCGTTCCGAGCACCGAGCCGTCGGCGACGACGGGCAGCGGCCGCGGACCGTCGATCCGGAGGGCGACGCGCGCTCGCAGCTCCTTGATCCCGGGATCGGGCACGTGGTCGCCATGTCGGAAGATCCTCGGGAGGAGCCGGTAGGCATCCGACTTCGGGCCGGTGAACAGGAGCGCGTCGAGCACCCCGTCCCCGGGGAAGGACCGCGGTGACAGGCGCAGGCCACCGTCCGCGAACTGACCGTTCCCGACGATCACGCTCCAGGCTCGATGTTGCTGCGGCCGTCCGTCGACGACGACATCGAGCACGGCTCTGCGCGTGCCCGCGTACGCCGCCCAGAACCCAACGAAGCGCCTGCCGTTGCCCATCCAGCGCGGGAAGCCGGCGGCCTTGGCCGTGGCCGATGCGTGCAGCCCGACCTCCGCGACGTTGTGCGCGTAGCGGACCTCGGTCGCGCCGTTCCGTCCGCTCGCCGTGATCTTCATGACGTCGAGCTCGTACGTGTTCTCACCCATCAGGTGGGACGACGCTCCGTCGACATCGCCAGGGAGCCCGAAACTCCGCACCAGATCGCAGCCGGATCCGGCGGCCATCACGGCCAGCACCGGCGAGTCCACGATCGTCCTGCCGTCACGGAACATCCCGTTCACGACGTCCTGCACGGTGCCATCGTCACCCACCGCGGCGAGGTACCGGTAGCCCTCGTCGAGCGCCGCGGTCGCGAGGCGCGAGACGTCCCCGGGCGCCTCCGCGACCTGGATGCGGTGCTCGAGGCCCCGGTGCGCGAGGGCGCGCTCAACCGCACCCACCTCAGCCGCCACCCTGCCCTCCCCCGCCGTCGGATCGACGATGACGGTGAGCGCACCGAACGGGCTGGTGACGGTGCTCATGGTGGGCATCGTAGCTACACCCCGGTGTAGGCGACGACGCCGTGCAAGACGCGCTCGTGCGCGCGCCGCACGAGCGCGGCGGTCTCGGGCTGGGCGACCTCCTCGATCTGCCGGAGCAGATCGAGGAGCTGCTTGCAGTTGCGGACGAAATCGCCAGGAGCCATCTCGGTCTCCTCGAGCAACTCGTCGAGCGGAACCCCCTCGGCCCATCGGTAGACGGGCGTCGTGAACCCCGGCTCCAGCTCGCGGCAGAGCTGCACCTGGTGCCCATCCTCGGTCCTGCGGATCTGCCGCCAGAGCCGCTGGAGCCGTTCGTACCGGTGGGCGGACTCCGCCGTGGGCAGCTTCCCGGGCAAGGGGTTGCGCTCGCGAGCCTCGTAGACGACGGTGGAGACGAGGGCGGCCACCTCGCTCGGCTCGAGGCCTTCCAGCAGCCCGGTCGCGAGCGCCTCACCGACGAGCAGGTCGCCCTCGCCGTAGATCCTCGTCAAGGTCCGCCCCTTCGGGGTCAGGGACCACTCGCTGACGTACCCGAGATCGGTCAGCACGGCCAGGACCCGGTCGAAGCGCCGAGCCAGCGTTTCCGTGCGGACCCGGATCCTGCGCTCCACACCCGCCATCTGCTGCTCGAGCTTGGTGCAGCGTTCAGCCCATCGCTCGTGCTTCGCGCGCTCCGGACACCCGTGACATGGGTGCGCACGGGCGGCGGATTCCAGGCGCACGGCCTCCCGCTCCACCTTCGGGTCGGCCGCGTGCCCTCGCCTCGTCTTCGGGGGCTTGACGTGGAGCGCGACCAGGGTCGAGGCGACGTCGCGCCGGAACCGGGCGCTGCGGGATGACCCGGTCCTCGGCAGCACGATCCTCGTGAGCACCGGCGGTGGCTCCCGGAAGTCCTTCGCCGAGACACGGAACGCCGACCGATCCTCCGACAGGACCGTCGGCTTCCCGTCGCGGATCGCGAGGACGACCGCCAGGCCGCGCCGGCGTGAATCCGGCACGTGGATCACCTCACCGGGCTTCAGGGACGCGATCGCCGCACGAACCTCGTCCGCACGCGCCGCCTCGCGACCTCGCCGATCCTCATCGCGCAGGCGCCGCGCCCGCTGGACCAGATCCCAGTACTCGTCGAAATCCCCGAGGTCACACCGGAGGTTCCGTCGGTAGCCGTCGAGCACGGCCCGATCCTGCTGGCGGGCGCGCTCGAGCGCCACGACCCCTCGGTCCGCCAGGAACTGCGCGAAGGACGCGTTCAAGAGCTCGTGGGCTTGGTCGAGCGTATAGTTCCGGACGAGATTGACCGCCATGTTGTAGGACGGACGGAACGACGACGCGAGGTCGTACGTCCGGGTGGCGGCGAGCCCCGCCACACGTTCGAACGGCACTTGCCGCTGGTAGACCACGACGGCGTGTCCGAGCTGGTCGATCCCGCGCCGCCCGGCCCGGCCCGTGAGCTGCGTGTACTCCCCCGGTGTCAAGAGCTCGTGTCGTTCCCCCTGGAACTTCCAGAGGTCCTCGATGACGACGGTCTTGGCCGGCATGTTGATCCCGAGCGAGAGCGTCTCCGTGGCGAACACGACCTTGACGTGCCCGGCCTCGAAGAGCTCCTCGACGGTCTCCTTGAAGACCGGGATCATCCCTGCGTGATGCGCGGCGACGCCCGCTTGCAAGCCGTCGAGGAACTCGTAGAACCCCAGCGCCACGAGGTCCGCCTCATCGATCCACGACGCTCGCGTCTCGGCGCGCTCACGGATCCGTTCGGCTTCTTCGTTCGTCGTCAGCCGAACCCCGGCTTGCCGCAACCACCGCACGCTCTTGTCGCACCCCGCCCGGCTGAACACGAAGTAGATCGCCGGCAACATGCCCTCTCGCTCCAGGACCTCGACGACCTCCTCGCGACGAGGTGCGTAGACACCATGGTGACCCTCCCGCGAGCGGTCCCTCGAAGGCGCTCGGCCACGGTGGGTTCCCGGTCGAACCCGCATCTCCTGCTGATCGATCGAAACGACGTACGGGTTGGGCAGGAGCACGCCGTCCTGTTCGACGTGCATCGGATGGAGTCGCCGACCGATCAGGTAGTGATGCTCGAGCGGCACGGGCCGCTTCTCCTCGATCACGACGCTCGTCTCACCGCGAAGCGTCCGGATCCATTCACCGAACTCCTCGGCGTTGGAGATCGTCGCGGACAGACAGACGACCCCGACCGATCGCGGGAGATGGATCAGCACCTCCTCCCAGACGGCGCCCCGGTACGGATCCTGCAGGTAGTGGACCTCGTCCATCACGACCCACTTGAGCCCGTCCAGCGTGTCGCTCCGCTCGTACAGCATGTTTCGGAGCACCTCGGTGGTCATCACGACGATCGGTGCCTCTCCGTTGATCGTGTTGTCCCCGGTCAGCAATCCGACCTGCTGGGGACCGTACGACGCGACGAGATCACCGAACTTCTGGTTGGACAGGGCTTTCAGCGGCGTCGTGTAGAAACACTTGCGCCCGGCGGCGACCGCTTGCTCGACGGCGAACTCCGCGACGACGGTCTTGCCCGATCCCGTGGGCGCCGCGACGAGGACGGATCGCCCTTCGTGCAACGCCTCGATCGCCCGCAGCTGGAACCCATCGAGCGGGAACGGGTAGCGCGCAGAGAAGGTCTCCGGGGAGATCACGTTTCCCAGTGTAGGGGCGGGTCGGCGAGCTACGGTTCGACGCCGCTCCGCTCGAGATGGGTGGCGAGCAACCTCGAGAAGCCGGTCGGATCCTCCAGGTTCGACAGATGCCCGGCGCCGGGGAGCACGGCGAGCTGGGCGCCGGGGATCTGATCCGCCATCGGCGCGCTCACGTCCGGCGGGATCAGGAGGTCGCCGTCGGACGTGATGACCAAGGTCGGAACGTCGATCGTCGCGAGGTCGGGCGTCGAGTCCGGACGTTCGGCCATCCCGAGCGCGGCAGCGGCGATCGCCTCCGCCGGCTGGTCGTGGATCCACCCCTTCACGACGTCCCACAGCCCTTCGGGTGGATCCTCGGAAAGGAGCGGCGGGGGGCTCTCCACGAGGACGTTGCCTTCGGCCGTGAGCCGCCCTGCAAGCGTCCGACGAGCCTCGGCGCCTTCAGGTGTGTCCGCGCCGGCCCGGGTGTTGGCCAGGATCAGTCCGGCGAACCGCTCCGGGGCCCGGCGCCAGAGGTCGAACGCCACGTACCCGCCCATGGAGAGACCGCAGACGACGACGCGATCCAAGCCGGCGGCGTCCAGCGCCTCCAGGCATCGGCGAGCGCCCTGCTCCATCGTGAGCACGCCGCCGTCGGCCGCCGGGCTCCCACCGAACCCCGGCAGATCGGGCGCGACCACGTTCCGCCGGTCCATCTGGGCGCTCCACATCCGAGCGTCGAGCGGGAAGGCATGGATGAGCAGGAGTCCGTCCGTCATCGCACCGCCTTCGCGTTCGGGCCGACGATCACCGGGAGCGCCCCGGGCAGCACCTGGAAGACGGCCGGGGCGGGGCCGACCCGCTCACCATCGGCGTACACCATGACGCGGCGGTCGGCCTCCACCCGCACGCGGGTCGCCCGGGCCATCCGGACCGCGGGATGCGAGACGTGGGTGCCGCGGAACACCTTGGGGAAAGCGCGGATGAACGCTCCCTTGCTCATCTCACGGAGCAGGCAGACGTCGAGCCATCCATCGACGATCGACGCGTCGGGCGTCACCTTCATCCCGCCCCCGTAGCTGATCGAGTTGCCAACGATGACCAGCATGTGCGGACCTTCGACCACCTCGTCGTCGAGCTCGATCCGGAAGCCCGCCGGCGAGAAGCGAGACAACGTCTTCACCAACGCGGCGACGTACGTCCCGGTCGCGCCGAGGTTGATCCGCATCGCGTTCGCGGCCTCGTTCACCTCGGAGTCGAAGCCACATCCGGCGATCGCCACGTAGTGCCGGCGCGTGGCGCCGGCGTCGACCCGCGCGACGTCGATCTGCACGATGTTCGCGTCGGCGATCGCCCGGATGGCCGTGTCCAGCTTCCGCACGCCGATCGACGACGCGAAATCATCGGCCGTCCCCGACGGAAGGACGGCAAGGGCCGCGCCGGTACCCAGGAGCCCGTTCGCTGCGAGACCGACCGAGCCGTCTCCGCCGAGCACCGCCACGACCTTCGCCCCTTCGTCGGCCGCATGGCGCGCACGGTGCTCGAGGTCCTCACCGGACGTGCTCACACGGATCTCGTGGTCGACACCTGCCCGGTGGAGCTGCTCGCCGATGTTTCCGATCCTTCGGCCGGCCTTCCCGCGACCGGCCGACGGATTGGCGATCACGACGACCGGCGCGGCGACCTTCATCGTCAGCCGCCGAGACCCGTTCCGACGCTCGGCGAGCCTCCGGCCACGAGCTCGGACAGCCTGAGCGTGCTCGCGTATTTGTTCCAGCCTGTTTGGAGCAACGTGGTGCCCGAGTCCAAGACGGCTTTCGCGTGGGTGGCCAGCTCGGATTTCAGCTGCTTCGGCGAGCGCAGCGCGAGGGCCGCAAGCTCAGCCGCCTGCTGGTACAAGCGCAGCCCCTCGACGATCTCGGCCTTCGACGAGGTCAGGGCGGCCGCCGAGGCGACGTCGAAGCCCTGCTCGGTGATCGTCCCCGCGAGGTCGAACTTGTCGATAGCGTTCGCCGCGGTCTCGAGACCCTTCGCCGAGCTGGTGAGCGCTCCCGCCTTGGCCGTCGTCGGCTTGGCGGACGCGAGGGCCGCCACGGCCGCCGTCACGTCCGATGCGACGGTGGGCGGGATGTCACCCTTCAGCTGCCCGACGGCGGTGATCTGCGGCTCCAGGATCGCTTTCCATTTCGAGAGGGCCTGCTGGCGGCTGGCTAGCTCGCTCGCCGCCTGGTTGCTCGCCCGCTCGCGCCGGAGCCCGTTCGTTGCCCAGACGAAGACCGTCATCGCGAGGAGGCCGGCGATGAAGAGGGCGGTCAGCTGGACCCAGCGCCGTTGGGCGAAAGGTTTGGGCACCGGGACGGGACCGCGCCGAGGTCCCTTCGAGGCGGGCCGCGCCTTCGTCTTGCCCTTGCTCTTGATCGCCATCAGATCGTCCTCGGCTGTCGTTTCAGGAAGCGGCCGATGATGATACTGGCCTCGTAGAACAGATACATCGGGATCATCATCGCGAGCATCGTGTACGGGTCCGAGCTGGGCGTGATGACGGCGGCGAAGATCGAGATCCCCAAGAGGGAATATCGCCGGTTCCTCGCGAGGATCTCGGGACTCAAGACTCCGACCAGCTCGAGGAACACGAGGAAGATCGGGAACAGGAACGACAGGCCGAAGGCGAGGGCGACGAGGGTCACGAATCCCACGTAGCGGTCGATCGTGAGGAGTGGGACCACCCCCTGGCCGGCGAACCCGAGGAGGAATCCGAGCCCCTTGGGCAGCATCAGGTAGGCCACGACCGCTCCCAGGAAGAACAGCACGCAGGACGAGGCGACGAAGGGGATCGAGTAGCGCTTCTCCTTCGCCGTCAGACCCGGCGCGACGAACCCCCAGATCTGATACAGCACCACCGGCAGCGCGATCCCCAGCCCGAGGAAGACCACCACCTTGATCTTCACGAGCATCCCGTCGAGCACGCCGCTGTAGACGAGGTCGCACTTCGTCGGGGGCGCGAGCGAGGGGTTGGCCAGGATGTAGTCGCAGAACGGCGCGCGGATCAGGCTCATGAAATGTGGGTAGAGCAGCCAACCGAACACGGAACCGACCGCGACGGCATACAGGCAGACGATGATCCGGTGCCGGAGTTCTTCCAGATGCTCGACGACGGTCATCGTGCCGGTGCGCCGCTCGTCGTCACGCTTACGGCGAGGGATGACCTTCATGGAGCCGGACCGCCTCGGCTATCCGTCCGCCGGCGCCTGGCCGTCCGGCGAGGTGTCGACAGGGTGCCCGTTCCCGGCGGCACCGGCAGCCCCCGGCTCTGCCGGCCGCCGGGTCCGGTGGACACCGGGAGCCATGGGACTCCCCGCCGGGGCGGAAGACGGGGCGTCGGGAGCGTCCAGATCGACCTTCACCATGTCCTTCACGTCGTCTTGGATCTTCCGGAACTCGCGAAGCCCGCGTCCGAGCTGCCGGGACAGCTCAGGCAAACGCTGCGGGCCGACGACCAGCAACGCGACGATGAGGATGACGAGGAGCTCTGGGGTTCCGATGTTCAGCATCGAGACGTCCGAAGGGGATGATTCCCGGCCACATCGTACCCCTAGGCCCTAGGAACGGCCGGTGCGCTGCGCTCGGCGGAGACGGTCCGTGTGCTCCGAAGCTCGTGCCCGCTCGCGGGCGACCTCATCTGCGGCCGACCCAACCTCCTCCTGGAATCGCCGTGCCGTCCGTCCGAGGATCAGCGCGTGCCGCCCGAGCGCGAGGACGAACGCGACCACCACCAACGTTGTGACGGCGCCGAGGGCGATCCACACGACGAGCCAGGTGGACATCTGCGCCGATGCTACACGCGGCCTCGTTCGGGGGCGAAGGCCTCAGTTGCCGCTGTTCGCGAAGAAGTCCCGGATGTAGGTGTCGTCCTCGAGGAGGTAGTGGAACTCGATCAGGTCGTCCGCCGTCAGTCGCGGGGCCGGGGGCTCACGGGGCTCCGCGACCTCCTCGCCCTCCTCGTCGAAGAGCTCGGGGGCGAACGCTGCATCCACGTCCGAGCGGCTGATGTCCACACCGGCCGAGACGAGCAGCGCCACGATCTTCCGATCTGCGCGCTTCTCGACATCGTCCTCGCAGGTGGGGCAGGTGAACCGGTAGCTCCCTTCGCGACCGTTCGAGCGCACGGCGAGCGAGATCGCTTCGGGGCCCATGTCCACCTCGCCGCAGCGAGGACACGTCGTCCGGATAGTGGTCATCTCACCCGAAAGCATCGGCCCGACCAGGGCGACCCTTGAGAGCCGCGAGCGAGGGCGGATCCCGGGCCCGCTGGCTGGTTCAGCTGCTGTAACGGTCGAGCGCGGCGGCCGCGATCTGGGAGATCTCAGCACGGAGCTCGGGCGGGTCAAGCACGTCGGCGTCCGGACCTAAACGGAGCAGCAGCTTCGCGATCCATCCCGTCTGCCTCGCCGGGAGCGTCGCTTCGACGGTCCCGTCCGGGCGCGTCACGACGTCATCCGTCACGTAGTACTCGGCGACCCAGCGAGCCGCCGGCCGGAGCAAGAGCCGGACGGCGAGGTCCTGATCTCCCGCCGTGTAGAGCTGCCGGCCTGCACCCTCCAGGCCACGAGGCGCGAAGCGATCCCCCGTCTCCTCGACCGCCGAGACGCGATCGGCCCGGAACAAGCGCTCGCCATCCGCCGCCACGTCCCACGCCACGACGTACCAATGACCGGCGCTCGCGAACACCGCCTCCGGCTCTACCTCCCGGACGCTGCGCTCGCCGGTGCTCGCGGCCGTGTAGTCGATCCGGATACGGCGAAGGTCAGCAGCTGCAGCCCGCAACGCGTCGAGATGCGCCGGCGCGGAGCCCGTCACCGCACCCTCGATCCCCGCGGCATCACCAAGGGTGTCCGGGCCCAAAGCGTCGCGGAGCTTCGCGAGCGCGCTCGCCAGCGCGGGCGCGTCCGGGATGCCCGGCGTCGCCAGCAGCTCGGTGGCCCGCAGATACACCGCGAGCGCCTCCGGACGGGTCAGGCGCAGCGGGCGGGCGAAGTGATCCGCCATCGAGATCCACACGCCGCCGTCCTCGTCGACGTCCACGTCGATCAGATCGCCGGGCCCGTAGGGGGGCAGTCCTGACATGAAGAGGAGATCCAGATCTCGACGCAGCTGCTCCCGTGGCACGCCGAAGATCTCGGCCGCGGAGGCGAGGCTCGTGCCCGGGTGCTGGACCAGGTACGGGACGATCACCAGCATCCGACCGAGTCGCTCGGCGGTGGTCGCCGATCGCCTTCGCTCAGGCATGCACGGACGCCTTCAACCGCCGGATCACCTCGTCGCGGAGCGTCGGGGGTTCCACCGCCTCGACGTCCGCACCGAACTGCAGGAGCATCGCGGCGAGCGCTTGCTCGTCCGCCGCGGGGACGGCCAGGACGATCCAGCCGTCGTCGCGCGTCCGCTCGCGGACGACGCCGGGGAACGTGCTCTCCACCAGCACGACGGTCCCGGGAGCCGACGCGATGACGGCCCGGTCGTCGGCCGACAGCTGCCACGGACCCGCCTCGACATGATCGATCGCGCGGAACCCCTCGGGAGGCGCCGATCCTTCGCCGACATCCTCGAGCTCGGTCGTGTAGCGGGAGAGCCGGAACGCGCGGACGGCGTTGCGTTCCTCGTCGTGTCCGACCAGGTACCAGTGGCCGCCACGGAAGACCACGCCGTACGCGTCGACGACGCGGTCGGAGACCGCCCCCTGGGAGGTCCGGTAGCCGAACCGCACGCGACGACGCGCGCTGGCCGCGTCCGCGGCGGCGAGCACACGGGCGCTCCTCGTGTCCGAGCCGGCCACCAGGGGGCCGCTCTCGGCACCGGCGAGGACCCCGCCCTCGGCCCCGTACAGGAGCTTGCGGACCCCCCGGGCCGCCACGGTTTCCTCCGATGCGCTCTGCGCCGCGACGAACAAGGCCGTGACCTCTTCGGGCGTGAACGCGATCTCGGGGAGGTAATACCGTTCCTTCGGGATCGTGTAGCCCTGCTCCACGTCCCACACGTCGGTCGCGGCCATCTCGAGGGGCACCCCGTACTCCCGGAGGATGTCCTTGTCCCGTTCGAACTTTCGCTTAGCCGAATCGAGGTTGTCGCCGCCGTAGGCCGGAAGCGTCCTGCGGATCTCCTCGAACGTCATGGGGTGCTCCGTCTCGAGGAGCAGACCCACCAGGTTAAGGAGCCGTTCGAGCGGCTCCATCCCCTCGTCCTCCGGCATCGTCGCGCATCATAGCGGCGACATGCGAACGGTCCGGGGCGCCATGTGATCCGGTACGAACGCCACGCCTCGGGCGAGCTGACGGCGGTGTGCGAGGTGGCCGTCGGTGTCGAACGGCGGACGTTCCGGGTCCCGCTCGGGACCTGGCCCGGCGAGGAGCCTCCCGCCGGCGGACTCCGGGAGGCGCCGGTCGTGGTCCTGCCGCACCACGACCGGCTCGCGGTCGTACGGCTCGCCGTGACCCGAGCAGGTGGGGTCGAGCCATCCCTGGTCGCGCCCGACGGTGGCGCCTTGCTGCGCAAAGCGCAGCAGGGCGCCGAGGTCATGATCGTGACGTCCGGGAGCGGGCGAACGCTGAACGCGATCAGGGCGCTCGGAGGTCGTCCCCTCCCTGCGCTCCCCTGGTCGAGCCGTGCCGCCATCACCGAGCTCTTCGAGGGATGCCTCGTCGACGTCGACGTGGCGGTCCCCCGGTTGGCGGGGACGGAGCGGGCGGCCCTGCGTGCGGCGGTCGCCGCGCTGCACCTGGACGCTGTCCACCACGTGGTCGAGGTCGATCCGGGTTCCGACCGCGGCGCCGAGACGAACCTCGCTCCCGACCTCGATGCGCTGGGTGCGGCGGCCGCCGGCGTGCTCGCCGGACGGCTCGCCGCCGGCAGCCGCCGCTGGCGAGCCCGCTAGCGCGCCCGTCACATGTGCGCGATCAGCTGCTCGACACGGTCGTCGGCGCTGCGGAACGGGTCCTTGCAGAGCACCGTTCGCTGCGCCTGGTCGTTCAGCTTCAGATGGACCCAGTCGACCGTGTAGTCCCGCCGTTTCGCTTTCGCTTGCCGGATGAAATCGCCGCGGAGCTTCGCTCGTGTCGTCTGGGGAGGCTCGCGCATCGCCAGGCCTACGTCGTCCTCGGTCACGACCCGCTCGACCTTGCCCGTGCGTTCCAGCAGGTAGTACAGACCCCTGGACCGGTTGACGTCGTGGTAGGAAAGATCGAGCAGGGCGATCTTGGGGGAGCCGAGCGGCAGGTTGTGCTTCTGCATGTAGCGCTCGATCAGCAGCCGCTTCGTCACCCAATCGACCTTCCGGGCCAGCCGTTCGGGATCGCCGTCCCGGAGGGCGTCGAGCGCCAGGCGCCACTCATCCAGCAGCTTCGTCGAAGCCTCGTCGGCGCCACGCCGTTCCACGAACCGCGTCGTCTTCTCCAGGTACTCGGTCTGCACCTCCAACGCCGACAACTCACGGCCGTTCGCGAGCTTCACCTTGCGGGTGCACGTCGTGTCGTGGCTGATCTCCCGGATCGCTCGGATCGGGTTCTCGAGGGTCAAGTCGCGCATCACCGTGTTGCCCTCCACCATCCGCAGGACGAGGTCGGTGATGCCCACCTTCATGAAGGTCGTCCACTCGCTCATGTTCGAATCGCCCACGATCACGTGCAGACGCCGGTAGCGTTCGGCGTCGGCATGCGGTTCATCGCGCGTGTTGATGATCGGGCGGCTGCGAGTGGTCGCGCTCGAGACGCCCTCCCAGATGTGCTCGGCTCGCTGGGCGATGCAGAACTGCGCGCCACGGGGACCGTGCAGCACCTTCCCTGCGCCACACCAGATCTGGCGCGTCACGAAGAACGGGATCAGGACGTCGGCCATCCGCGCGAACTCGCCGTGGCGGGCGACCAGGTAGTTCTCATGGCACCCGTAGGAGTTCCCGGCGGAGTCCGTGTTGTTCTTGAAGAGGTAGACCTCGCCGCTGATCCCCTCCTCGTGCAGCCGCATCTCCGCGGCCGACAGGAGATGCTCCAAGATCCGCTCCCCCGCCTTGTCGTGCGCGACGAGCTCCGTGATCGAGTCGCATTCGGGCGTCGCGTATTCGGGATGGGAGCCGACGTCGAGGTACAGGCGTGCGCCGTTCTCGAGGAACACGTTGGACGACCTGCCCCAATGGACGACCCTGCGGAAGAGGTACCGCGCGACCTCGTCGGGGCTCAGCCTCCGCTGCCCTCGGAAGGTGCACGTGACCCCATACTCGTTCTCGAGCCCGAAGATGCGCCGATCCATCTCCAGCAAGGGTATGCCTGCGGGGCGCGAACGCCGTCAGCTATCCGGAAAGGATCCCGGCGAGCTGGTCGTCCGCGAGCCGGCGGAACTTGCGGCGCTGGGTGCGCGTCCGGTCCAGCACCCCGGCCTCGATCTGGTCGTTCGGGATCTGGCGCTGCTCCGGCATGGTGCTCAACGCCTGCACCGCGGTCCGGACCGCCGTCGCGAGGTCCCAGCCTCCCTGGAACCGATCGCGGAGCGTGTCGGTCAGCTCTTCGGCGTGGCCGCCGATCGCGACGAAGCCCTGTTCGTCGGAGACGGATCCGTCGAACAGGATGTGGTAGATCCCGGACGTCCCCGCTCCCCCGTCGACCTCGCCGACCACGATCTCGACCTCGTAGGGCTTCATCTGCTGGGTGAAGATGGTGGAGAGCGCCTGGGAGTACGCGTTGGCCAGGTCGCGAGCCTTGACGTCCTCGCGCCCGTACTGATAGCCACGGAGGTCCGCGAGGCGGATGCCTGCGATGCGGAGCTCCTCGAACTCCGAGTACTTCCCGACCCCGGCGAAGGCGACCCGGTCGTAGATCTCGCTGATCTTGTGCAACGTGGCACTGGGGTTCTCGGCGATGAACAGCAGCCCGTCCGCGAACTCGAGCCCGATCACCGATCGTCCACGGGCGATGCCCTTGTGCGCGTACTCGGACCGGTCCTTCATGAGCTGCTCGGGAGCGACGTACGGCATGAAGCTCACGATGCGCCCCGCTCCTGCAGCACGGCGTCCACGGCCGCGATCACGCGGTCCTCCGGCACGTCCTGCGATCCGTCGGCGGTCACGGTCATCGCGATCGGCCAGATCCGTCGCATGGAGTCGGGGCCCCCGGTCGCAGCGTCGTCCTCCGCCGCGTCGATCAATGCCTCCACGGCGACCTTGAGCCCCTCATCGAGGGTCAGCCCGGGCCGCCACCGCTTCTTGAGCGAGTTCTTCGCCGATTGCCCGCCGGAACCGGTCGTCTGGTAGTCGTCTTCCTCCCAGCTCCCGCCCGTGGCGTCGTAGTAGAAGATCCTGCCTTCGTTCATGCGTTCATCGAAGCCCCCGAACAGTGGGACGACGATGAGCCCTTGGAGCGCCATGGGGAAGTTCGAGCGGATCATCTGCGCGAGGCGGTTGGCCTTGCCTTCGAGAGACAGTCGATCGCCGGTGATCTTCTCGTAGTGCTCGAGCTCGAGCTGGAAGAGCTTGACCAGCTCGAGCGCCTGTCCGGCCACACCGGCGATCGCGATCGCGCTGTAGTCGTCGGCGCCGAAAACCTTGCGCATCTTGGCGTCCGCGATCAGGTTGCCGGAGGTCGCGCGGCGGTCGCCGGCCATGACGATGCCGTCGGCGAACTTCAGACCGAGCACCGTGGTCCCGTGCGGGACCGCCAGGACCGGCGCATCCGTCAACGAACGGGGCACGGCCTCCGGGCGCTCACGACGCACCAGATCGAGGAAGCTCGGGCTCGAACCGAACGGGCTGCCGGCGAGCGACAGCTCGGGCCGGTCGCTCACTCGCCGCCCTTCTGGACGTACGACTTGACGAACTCCTCAGCGTTCTCTTCCAGCACGGAGTCGATCTCGTCGAGGATGTCGTCCATCTCTTCCTTGAGCTCGTTGGCCTTGGAGGACGACGTCACCTGACCGGCATCGTCGTCTGCTTCCCCGCCGCCCTTCTTCTGGATCCGCTTCTGTTCCTGTTCGGGCACGGCACGCTCTCCTTTCCCGGAGTCACATCCTAGCTTCGGGTGCGGACGTGCGGAGGGTTAGCCGGTCAGTCGATCGACGAGCGCCGCCGCATCCTCACAGGCGTCGAGCAGCTCCTCCACATGCGCCCGCGTCCCGCGGAGCGGCTCACGCATCGGGATGCGCTGCAACGCGTCCCGGCCGGTGTCGAGGATCAGCGAGTCCCAGGAGGCGGCGGCGATGGCGTCGGGATATTTCGCGATGCAGCGGCCGCGGAAGAACGCGCGCGTATCGTCCGGCGGCGCCATGATCGCGTGCTGGACCTCTTCATCGGTCGTGATGCGCTCGACCTTCCCCGCGTGCGCCAGCCGGTGGTAGAGCCCTCGATCCCGCCGGACATCGTGGTACTGCAGGTCGATCGCGCGGAGCTTCGCATCGCTCCACGCCAGACCATCCCGCTCCCGGTACCCCTCGAGCAGCCGGAGCTTGGCCACCCAATCCAGCTGCGCGCTGAGCGTCCGGGGATCGTTCTCGAGTCCGCGCAGGACGGTCTCCCACCGTTCGAGGACCTCTCGGTTCTCGGGGGTGTCGTCTTCGCGGTCGACGTACTTGCGAGCCAGCTCGAGGTATTCCCACTGCAGCTGGAGCGCGGTCATCTTGCGTCCGTCGACGAGCGACACCTGGGTGGTGAGCGACACGTCGCGGGACACGTCGTGGATCGCGGCCACCGGGTTCACCAGGGAGAAGTCCGGAAGGAACCCGTCTTCGATCATCTTGAGCACGATCGACGTGGTTCCTAGTTTCAGGAACGTCGCGACCTCGCAGAGGTTCGCGTCGCCCACGATCACATGGAGCCGCCGGTACCGCTCCGGGTCCGCGTGGGGTTCGTCGCGCGTGTTGATGATCGGCCGCTTCAGGGTCGTCTCCAGCCCGACCTCCGTTTCGAAGAAGTCGGCGCGCTGCGTGAGCTGGAACACATGCTTGCCTCGCTCGTCCCACTGCGCCTCCAGCCCGAGCTTGCCGGCACCGGTGAAGATCTGCCGGCTCACGAAGAAAGGCGTGAGGTCGCGGACGATGTCGCCGAACGGGGTCGCCCGGTCCATCAGGTAGTTCTCGTGGGTGCCGTAAGAGTTGCCCTTCCCATCGGAGTTGTTCTTGTAGATCGCGAGGGCCGGTGACGACGGGATCTCCGCCGCCACGACCGCGAGCGAGCGTTCGAGGATCCGTTCTCCGGCTTTGTCGTGGATGACGAGCGACCGGGGCGACAGGCATTCGGGCGTCGAATACTCCGGGTGCGCGTGATCGACGTAGTAGCGAGCCCCGTTCGGGAGGATCACGTTCGCGAGGCCGAGGTCTTCGTCGGAGAGCTCCCGACCGCTGACCGGCTCGAACCCCCGCGCGTCGCGGAGCGGAGACTCATCCTCGTAATCCCACCGGATCCTGCGCAAGCTGCCCGCGTACGAGGAGATGAGCATGGATGACGACAACACCGGGTTGAAGTCGGGCTGGCCGACGGCCGCGATCCCGTACTCCGTCTCGGTGCCGATGACCTTCGGGATAGCCACGGGGCAACCTTACCCGCGCGGGCGGGCTACAGGTACTGGCCGGCGCTGACGCGCTCGACCTGCCGGCCGTCACCCTCGAGACCGAGCAAGGTCCGGACGTAGACGATCCGCTCGCCCTTCTTCCCCGAGATCCTGGCCCAGTCATCGGGGTTGGTCGTGTTGGGGAGGTCCTCGTTCTCCTTGAACTCGTCGCGGATCGCGTGGAACAGGTCCTCGCCCTTGATGCCCTTCTCCCCTTTGGAGAGGAACCGCTTGATCGCATCCTTCTTCGCCCGTCGAACGATGTTCTCGATCATGGCGCCCGAGTTGAAGTCCTTGAAGTACAGGATCTCCTTGTCGCCCGAGGCGTACGTGACCTCCAGGAACCGGTTCTCGTCCGACGCCGCGTACATCCGTTCGATCGTCTTCTCGATCATCCGGTGGCACGCGAGCTGGAGATCACCGCCATGCTTGTCGACCTCATCGGGATGGATGGGCACGGACGGGTGGAGGTACTTCGCCATCACGTCCATCGCTTGGGCCGCGTCCGGACGCTCGATCTTGATCTTCACGTCGAGACGACCGGGGCGCAGGATCGCGGGGTCGATCAGATCCTCACGGTTGGACGCGCCGATCACGATCACGTTCTTCAGGGTTTCCACCCCGTCGAGCTCCGAGAGCAGCTGCGGCACGATCGTGGACTCCACATCCGAGGAGATGCCCGTGCCCCGCGTCCGGAAGATGGAGTCCATCTCGTCGAAGAACACGATGACGGGGAGGCCTTCTTCGCTCCGCTCCTTGGCCCGCTGGAAGATCTCGCGGATCTGCCGTTCGGTCTCACCCACGTACTTGTTCAGGAGCTCCGGGCCCTTGACGTTGAGGAAGTAGCTCCGAGCATCCTCCCGCCCGGTCCGCTCCGCGACCTTCTCCGCGAGGGACTTGGCGACCGCCTTGGCGATCAGCGTCTTGCCGCAGCCCGGGGGTCCGTAAAGGAGAACGCCCTTCGGAGGCTCCAGCTCGTGCTCGTTGAACAGCTCGGCGTAGAGGAACGGCAGCTCGACCGCGTCACGGATCGCCTCGATCTGTCCCTCGAGTCCCCCGATGTCCTCGTAGCCGACATCGGGGATCTCCTCCAGGACGAGTTCCTCGACCTCTTCTTTGGGCAGGAGCTCCGTGATCACGACCGATCGCGGATCGAAGAGCACGTTGTCGCCCGCGCGGACCGAGTTCTGGAGGAGGTCACCCGCGAGGTACGCGACGTGCACCTCGTCGCCACGACCGAAGACCAGCGCTCGGTCGTCGCCGAGCCGGTCCTTCACCTTGACGACTTCACCCGCGCGATCCGGATCGAGGACCTCGACCGCGTTCAGCGACTCGTTGAGGACGACCTGCGACCCCGGAACGATCTTCACGACCTCGATGTCCGGCGCGGGCATCACCCGCATCTTGCGGCCGGCGGTCACGACATCGAGCGAGCCGTCGTCGTTGGCCCGGAGGAACACGCCGAACGACGCCGGCGGCTGACTGAGCTTCTCGACCTCTTCGGCGAGTGCTTCGATCTTGTCTCGCTCGTCACGCAGCGCGTCGGCGAGCTTCTGGTTCTGGCCCATGGCTTTGGCGAGCTGCTCGCGCGTCTCGACGAGCTTCTCCTCGAGGATCGAGACCTGTCGAGGCGCGTTGGTCAGGCGGCGGCGGAGGAGCCCGACCTCTTCTTCCAGGAACTTGACCTGGGATCGCAGCTCGTCGACCTGCTCACCTTGTCCGGGCATCTGCGCCTCCTCCGCGCGTTTCGAATCTACACCTGCGGACCGACGCGATCGGGACATCGCGGTCGGGTTCGTCCTGTTCAGTATCTACGGCACGGGCGGTCGAACGGCTTAGGACCTGGAACGGAAATGGTCCGTGCGGGTCAGGACATCCGGCGCGCGATCGTGAGGAACCCGGTATGACCGATCATCCGGTGTTCCGGCCGGACGCTCCGCTCGGTCACGTGCCATCCACGCCGGATCACCTCGAAGGTCTCGATGTGCAGGAACCCGTGTGGCGGAAGAGCAAGCACGAGTTGTTGGACCTGGACGGTCGTCGGGAGGTACGCGCACAGGACGGCTCCCGGTTCGAGCGCTCCGCCGAGCACGCTGAGGGGTCCCCACGGCTCCGGCAGGTCGAGGACGCATCGGTCGAACCGGTCACCCGTTCGGCCGACATCGTGGACGTCGCCCACCCGAAGTTCGAGCTGGTCCGGAACCTTGCCGAACATCCCCTCGATGTTGAGGACCGCTTGGGCATGGTGCTCTTCCCGGAGCTCGTACGAGACGATGCTCCCGTCCGTCCCGACCGCACGACACAACGCGATCGTGAGAGCGCCCGACCCCGTCCCGGCCTCCAGGACCCGCGCACCCGGGTACACGTCCGCGTACGTGACGATCGGGCCGAGGTCCTTCGGGTAGACCACCTGAGCGCCCCGCTTCATCTTCAGCGCGTAGTCCGCGAACCGTGGGCGGAACGCGGTGACGACCATGCCGCTGGCGGTCTCCAGTCGGATCCCTTCGGGTTGCCCCAGCAACAGGTCGTGCCGGAGCGCGCCCGAATGCGTGTGGTAGGTCCCACCGGGCTGAAGCACCACCACGTAGGAACGTCCACG
>Ga0307277_10000213_pt1 | contig 19774 bp, 15 predicted proteins | sample ER_DNA_116_FD_194473 | JGI IMG/M metagenome (GOLD analysis project Ga0307277, IMG submission 194473) | Bulk soil microbial communities from the East River watershed near Crested Butte, Colorado, United States - ER_DNA_116 | ecosystem: Environmental > Terrestrial > Soil > Floodplain | place...
GATGGCCATCGGGACCTCCTCTAGCTCCCGCCGTTGCGATCCAATGCGGCCAGCGTGCCGCACCGAGCGGAGGGGGTCCCGCTCACATGCCATCTATGTGGAGCGTCATCATCGGTCCATCAGGCCGGCAAAGAGTCGACGGTGTGGTCGATCACTTCCCCATCAAGGTGACGGAGGGCGACTTCAACCCGCGCGCCCCCTACAGGCAAGGGGGTTCAACTCACCCGTCCCCACGTCCGCGTGGTGACCCAGATGCTCGGCGACGCGACGCCAAGGTTCGTGCGCGTATCCACTCGCCTCCGCGGAGCGGTACGCGTACGAACCGTGGGCGCAAGAAGTACGGGAGCAACCTCGCTCCTCCAGGCTCCTGGGTGGGGCGAGCAACGTGCGACCGGCGGCGTTTAGGCCAAACCCTCGTGGCTACATTCCTCAAGGTGAGTGCCAACCAACCAACCAAACCCGATCCGGCTTTCGCCGGCACGACCAGCTCGCCTGATGCGCTGGTCGCCTACCGGGATCAGCTGTCCAAGGGCGAGGACGCCATCGACCCCGACCGGTGGGCGAGGTCGCTGCCGGCGGCGTACGGCGTCCCCCCTCGGATCCGGATCGGATCGAGCAGGTGGTTCAACCTGCTGTGGCTGCTTCCCATCGGGTTCGTGCTGCTGATCGCCGCGGTGGCGGCCGCCCAGGGGCTCCGGCACGTCCCCGCGGTCGCCCGCTTCATCGACCGCTATCCCGGGACCAGCGTCTCGGCCGGCACCCGGGCGCACCCGGGCCTGCCTGTGTGGGTGGACGTGACCCACTTCCTCAACCTGCTGCTGATGGTCTTCATCATCCGCTCGGGGATCCAGATCCTCGCCGACCACCCGCGGCTGTACTGGACCAGGCATAGCACGCCGGGGAAGGACTGGTTCCGGTTCCAGCGGCCGGTTCCCGAGGACCCGCTGTGGACCGCCCGGCAGGATTCGGTGACCCTGCCCAAGCATCTCGGCCTGCCCGGCCTCCGCCACTCGATCGGGCTGGCCCGCTGGTGGCATCTCGGCTCGGACATGCTCTGGCTCGCGAACGGCCTCGTGTTCTACGTGCTGCTGTTCGCGACCGGGCAGTGGCGCCGGGTCGTGCCGACCTCCTGGGAGGTGTTCCCGAACGCGGTTTCGGTCCTGATCCAGTACCTGTCGTTGGACTGGCCGAAGGAGAGCGCCTGGATCGCCTACAACGGGCTGCAGCAGCTGGCCTACTTCGTCACCGTCTTCGTGGCGGCGCCGCTCGCGCTGATCACCGGGCTCGGGATGTCGCCGGCCCTCTCCACCCGGTTCCGCCGGGTCAGCAAGCCGCTGAGCATCCAGGTCGCTCGGTCCCTGCATTTCCTGGTGCTCTGCTGGTTCCTGGTGTTCATCCTCATCCATACCACGCTGGTGTTCACGACCGGGCTGCTCCGGAACCTGAACATGGGCTACGCGGCCCAGGACTCCGACAGCTGGATCGGGTTCGGCATCTTCGCCGTCTCCATGGTGGTCGTCGTCGTGGCCTGGGTCGCCGCGACGCCGTTCACCCTTCGGCGTCCACGGCTGGTGCAGCGGCTCGGCTTCGCCCTCATCGGGCCGCTGCAGCGGCTGTTCGAGCACGTCGACACCAAGCCCGGCGAGTACTCGGAGAAGGACATCTCCCAGTACTTCTGGCGCAACGGTGCCTTCCCCCAGACCGAGGGGTACCGGAGGCAGTTCGACGGCGGCTTCGCCGACTACCGCCTGCGGATCCACGGCCTGGTGGAGAACCCGGTGGAGCTGAGCCTGGCCGAGCTGCGCAAGCTTCCCTCCCACGAGCAGATCACCCAGCACTTCTGCATCCAGGGGTGGTCGGGGGTGGCGAAGTGGGGCGGCGTGTCGATGTCAACGATCCTGGATCTCGTGCGGCCGAGACCCGAAGCCCGATGGGTCGTCTTCTACTCGCTCGGCGACGGGCCGGACGGGGGCCTCTACTACGACGCGCACTCCATCGAGCAGATGCGCAACCCCCTCACCATGCTCGCCTACGACATGAACGGCGAGCGGCTGTCCTACGGCCACGGCGCGCCGCTCCGCCTGCGCAACGAGGTCCAGCTCGGCTTCAAGCAGGTGAAGTGGATCGCCGGCATCGAGTTCGTCGCACACTTCGCAGAGGTCGGCGGGGGCTACGGCGGCTACAACGAGGACCACGAGTTCTTCGGGTACCGCCAGTCAATCTGAGCAGGCGGCGAGGAGATCCACGCGTAGTTGCCGGCGACCAGGTGGCCTCCAGCTCCCTGGCTCCGCGGGCCAGCTCCTCGGCCAGCGAGCGCACGAGCGCGGCTGTGTCACAACGGCCATGACCGTCTCCTGGTCGCTCCTCTACGTCTTGTGGCCACCAGCACGGCGTGGTGCTGGTGGCCACGGGCTCCGGGCGCAGGCGGTCAGATGAGCCAGCGGTTGCGCTGGACGAACGGCAGCCTGGCCCACAGCCTGCCCAGGCCCCAGGTGTTGCCGGCGTAGGTCACGGCCAGCGCGATCAGCGCCAGGGCGTAGATGATGTGGTAGTCGACGATCGGGTTGGTCGACATGCTCGGCTCCCCGGCCGAGGTGAACTTGGCCAGGGGCCATTCGGCGGCCCACATGAGCAGCATCATCAGGGTGCCGCTGACGGCCGCGATCCGCAGCCCGATCCCCAGGATCAGGGCGACGCCGATGGCGAGCAGCCCGACCATGAACAGCCAGTCCGCCCACGCTGCCCCGGCCCAGGCGTGGAAGGTCGACTCGAAGGGGCCGACGGCGACGTTGCCGAGGAAGCCCTTGGTGGGCGAGCCGCCGTTGATCCAGGCCCTGGCGGACGGGGTCGCGTAGCCGAACCCGAAGGTCTTGTCCAGGAACGCCCACAGGAACTCGAATCCGAGCACGACGCGGAAGACCGCGAGGAGCTTGGCCGCGCCGGCGGTGATGATCGCCCCGGGGGCGGGTTCGGTCTGAGCTGACGGCCGTAACGAGCCGTCCAACTGCCGCGACTCTTGAGTGGCCATGACATGCCTCCTTCTCGTGTTCTCTGGTCAGGAGTGTCGCTGGGTCACCGGCCCCGGCCATGTGCCGAACGGCCCCCTATCCACGGGTCATCTCACCCGTCCCGACCGGAACCAAAGGGAGGCCAGTCGGATGATCACCAAGGTCGCCGTCAGGGATGGTCCGAGGTATCGCCGGTGGGTGGTGGCCACGACCGGCGGCGAGCTTGCCGGCTTCGCCATTCCGGCGATCGTCGGCGCCACCGCCACCAGCGTCGGCGTCGGGCAGGGCGCTTCGCTGGTGCTGCTGGTGCTGGCCGGGGTCGGCGAAGGAGCCGTCCTGGGATGGGCGCAGTCGGGCATGCTGCGGCGGGAGCTGCCCGAGCTCCGGACCGGTGACTGGGTCGGGCGACCGCGCAGGATGTGATGACCAGGGACGTCGTGGCCGTCCGAGGCGCGACGCCGTTCAAGGAGCTGATCCGGCTGCTGAACGAGCACCGGATCACCACCCTCCCGGTGCTGGACGACGCCGGGCGGGTGGTGGTGGGTGTGGTCCCCGAGACCGACCTCGCGCTGAGGGAGGTGGCGCCGCTTCGCGAGGATCATGCGCCGGTGTTCGAGGCCGGCGAACGCTGGAATGAGCGCGCCACGGTCGAGTCGCCGCCGGCCGAACCGGCATCGCCCTGTGACGGCCGGCCGCCGTCAGCGGCGGCGGGCGGCCAGCGGTAGCTGAGGCCTGGCCGGCTCGATCCGGACCCGGGCGTCGACCACCACCACCCCCTCGGGCAGCACCCTGACCGGGTTGCAGTCCAGCTCGGCGATGGTCGGGTGGGCGTCGACCAGGGCGCTGACCCGCAGCAGCAGCTCCTCCAGGGCGGCCACGTCGCCCTTGGGGGCGCCCCGGTAGCCGTCCAGCAGCGGGAAGGTCTGCAGCGACCGGATCATCTCGGCCGCGTCCCGGTCGGTCAGCGGGGTGATGCGCACGGCCACGTCCTTGAGCAGCTCGACCGCGGTCCCCCCGGCTCCGCAGGCCACCACCGGGCCGAAGGAGGCGTCGTGGACCACGCCCACCAGCAGCTCGACCCCGTCGCCGACCATCCGCTGGACCAGGAACCCCTCAACCGGGTAGCCCCGGGCGGCGACGGTCTCGGCCATCTCGGCGGCCGCGGCCCGCACCTGGTCGGCGCCGTCGATGCCGAGGCGGACGGCGCCGGCCTCGGTCTTGTGGACCAGGCGGGGCGCGACCGCCTTGAGCGCGACCGGCCCGCCGAGCTCGGTCGCGGCCGCGGCCGCCTCTTCGGGCGTTTCGGCCAGGCGCCACTCGGCCACCGGCAGGCCGTAGCAGGCGAGCAGCCGGGCGACCTGGGCCGGGCCCAGCCAGCGCCCGCCCTGCCCGTCGGCCAGGGCGGCGGCGAGCAGGGCGGCGGCCTCGTCGGGGCGGGCCTCAGCCAGCTCGGGAACCTCACCCTCCGGGCGCTGGCGCCAGGTCCCGTACTCCACCGCCCGGACCAGCGCCCGGGCGGCGTCCTCCGGGAACTGGTAGCGGGGAAGCCGGGGACCGTCGCCGTCCTCAGCCGGCGGGTCGGCGGAGGACATGACCACCTGCAGCACCGGCACCGGCACCGGTCCGGCCGTGGCCGCCGCGTCGCGGACCGCCCGAGCGACCTGGGCCGTATCGGCGGGCAGGGGTGGGATGAAGATGGCGATGACGGCGTCGACCTCGCCTGAGGTCACGACCAGCTGGAGCGTCTGCCGGTAGTGTTCGGGCGGGGCCGAGGCCAGCATGTCGACCGGGTTGGCCACCGCCGCCTCGGCGGGCAGGCCCTCGCGCAGCTTGGCCTGGAGCTCGGGCGAGAGCTGGACGATCTCCAGTCCCCCGGCGTCGCAGGCGTCAGCGCACATGATTCCCGGCCCGCCGGCGTTGGTGACGATCCCGACCCGGCGGCCGGCCGGGACCGGCTGGTTGGCCAACAGCGAGGCCACGTCGAACAACTCGGCCAGGGTGTCGGCGCGGATCACCCCGGCCTGGTGGAACAGGGCATCGACGGTGACATCGGAGGCGGCCAGCAGCGCCCCGGTGTGGGAGGAGGTGGCCCTGGCCCCGGCGGCCGAGCGGCCGCTCTTGACCGCCAGCACCGGCTTGGTCCTGGCCACCCGGCGGGCGATGCGGGCGAACTTGCGCGGGTTGCCGAACGACTCCAGATACAGCAGCACCAGCCCGGTCCGGTCGTCCTGCTCCCAGTAGGACAGCAGGTCGTTGCTGGAGATGTCGGCCTTGTTGCCGACCGACACGAACGACGACAGCCCCAGCCCGAGGGCGTTGGCGTAGTCGACGATGGCCAGGCCCAGGGCGCCCGACTGGGACAGGAACCCCACCCTCCCGGGCTGGGGGGCGTTCGGCCCGAAGGTGGCGTCCAGGCGCACCTGTGGGTTGGTGTTCAGGATGCCCAGGCAGTTGGGCCCGATCAGGCGCATGCCGGCGGCCCGGCAGACCGCGAGCAGCTCGCGCTGGCGTCCGGCGCCCTCGGGTCCGGTCTCGGCGAAGCCGGCCGAGACGACCACCAGCGCCCGCACCCCCTTGGCCGCGCATTCCCGGGCGGCCTCCACGACCAGATGGGCGGGCACGGCCACCACGGCCAGGTCGACCGGGCCCGGCACCTCCAGGATCGACGGGTAGGCCAGGACCGACTGGACGACCGCCGCCTTGGGGTTGACCGGATAGACCGGTCCGTGGAAGCCGGCGGCCAGCAGGTTGTGGAACAGCTCGCCGGGGACGGTGCCGCGCTCGCGGGAGGCGCCGATCACCGCCACCGAGCGCGGCGAGAAGAAGGTCTGCATGGCGGCGGTGGCCGCGACCTGCTCGCGCCGCTCGAACCGCTCCCGGGCCTCCGGCGACATCGAGGAGGGCAACTCGACCAGGACGACCCCGGGCACGGTGTGGGTCCTGACCGGGAAGCCGCAGTCCCGGAACACCTTGATCATCAGGTGGTTCTCGGGCAGCACCTCGGCGGTGAGCACCTCCACACCGGCGTCGTGGGCCGCCTCGGCCAGCTGGCCGAGCAGGATCGTGCCCAGCCCCCTGCTCTGCATGGCATCGACGATCTCCAGGGCGACCTCGGCCCGCTCGGGCCGGTCGGCCTCGCGCTCCCAGCCGGCGTGGCCGACCAGGTGGCCGTCGCCGCCGGCGGTCGCGACCAGCCCGTAGCGGTGCTCGTAGTCGACCTCGGTCGACCAGCGGACGGCCCGCTCCAGGTTGGGGAAGCTGGAGAAGAAGCGGAGCCGGCGGCTCCGGTCCGACAGCCCCTCGAGCAGCTGCTCCATCGCCGGGCCATCGTCGGGCCGGGCCGGCCGCACATGCACCGTCGAGCCGTCCCGCAGCACCACATCGTTCTCCCGATCCGCGGGGTAGGTGGCCATCGCCTCACTCCTCGTCGAAGCGGACCTCGACGACCCCCGGCACCTCGCGGGCCAGCAGGCCGGCCAGCTCGCCGTCGTCCACCACCGGCACGGCGCTGATCCCGTTCCGGACGAGCAGGTCGGCGACCTCCTTGAGCCGCATGTCCGGCGGCACCGTGACCACCGGGCTCGACATCACGTCGCTGACCCGCACAGCAGCCTCCTTGCAGTCACCGCCAGTCTGGCCGACGCCCGACGGCCCAGCCAGGGCGGGCCGGCACCGCCGGCACGGGACCAACGGCCCTACCGGCCAGACCGTCCCGCCAGGATCGACGCTGGTGTGGTCTGACGCCCGGCCATCGAGCCTCCCTGAGTCCAGGACGGGCGAAGGTCAGGTCCCGGGAAGCGTCGTGTGGCGGGCCAGGTAGGCGGCGGCTTCGGCCCGTCGGGCGACCTCCAGCTTGGCCAGGATGCTGGAGACATAGTTCTTGACCGTCTTCTCGGCCAAGCCCAGCTCGGCGGCGATCTGGCCGTTGGTCTTGCCCTCGGCGACCAGCCCCAGGATCCGTTCCTCCTGGGGCGAGAGGCGGGCCAGCTTCTCATCCTGCAGCAGGTGCTTGCCCTTGCGGAGGCGGTCCAGCACGCTCTTGGTGACCGCCGGGTCCAGCAGACTCTGACCGGCCCCGACCGCCCGGATGGCCCGGACCAGCTCGTCGCCGCGGATCTGCTTGAGGACATAGCCGGCGGCACCGGCCATGATCGAGGCGAACAGGGCCTCGTCGTCGGCGAAGCTGGTCAGCATCAACACCGCCGTCTGGGGGCGGGCGGCGCGGATGTCGCGGGTGGCCTCGATGCCCGAGCCGTCCGAGAGCCGCACGTCCATGACGACCACATCGGGCAGGGCGCGGGCGGCCACGGCCACCGCCTCCCGCACCGAGCTGGCCTCGGCGCACACGACCACGTCGGGGGGGTCGGCCAGCAGCAGCTTGATGCCGTCACGGACGACCTGGTGGTCGTCGACCAGCATGACCCGCAGCGGCGGAGCACTCATGACCTCATCCTCCCAGGGCCGGGCGGGCTCGCTCAAGCGTTCTCGGCTCGTCACCTCAAGGCGCATCTCGGTTCGCACCTCCTCGAGAATCGGCGACTCGCCGATCCCCGTCAGCCTCGGCCTGGTTGGTGATCGCCTCACCGACCCGGTCGAGGAAGTCCTTGACGGTCGCCTCGGCCACCCGATGCAGCAGCACCCGGTCGACCGTCCGCCCGACGACCCCGAGGGGTGGCCGGTAGCGGGCGCTGATGGCCAACTGCGTCCGGTCCTCGCCCAAGGACCCGAGTTCGATGTCGGCGTCCAGGCGGGGAAGGACACCCTCCATCCCGACCGGCTCCCAGGTCAGGGGCAGCGAGGTCATGGAAGGAAAGCGGACCGGCTGGCCGAGCCGGATGGCGACCCGCCGGCCGAGCCTTGGCCCCAGCGGTCCGACACCGACCTCCTTCAGGAGGTGATCGCCGCGCCGTTGGGCTTCGCCGGCAACCGTCGAAAGCCAGTCGGCCGGCGAGTCAAGCATCGCATGCTCCACCTGGCTGGCCGGCAAGGGCAGCTCCAGGTAGTAGCGAACGAACATGTCAGCCAGGGTGGACCCCGCCGTACCCGGGCCCCAGGGTCCATCGGCCCTACCCGCATGGGCCGCTCGGCGGAACCACCGGTCAACGATGCCCGGTCGCCGGGATCGTGACGCTGACCCTGGTCCCCTCTCCGACAGCGCTGTGGATCTCGGCCCGGCCGCCCAGGCCCTCGGCCCGTTCCCGGAGGTTGCGCAGGCCCTGGCCGGCGCCGGTGACCGTGGCCAGGTCGAAGCCGCGGCCGTCGTCGTCGACCTCCAACACCGCCCCGTCCTCGTCCCTGAAGAGCGACACCCGGCAGGTGGCCGCCTGGGCGTGGCGGCTCACGTTGGACAGGGCCTCACGGGCCATCTGAACCACGTCGGCGGCTCGGCCGCTCAGCTCGGCCGCGGTCGCCGGGTCGATCTCGGCAATCGCCACCACCCCGCTGCGCTGGCTGAACTCCTCCACCAGCCCCTGCAGGGCCTGGTCGAGCTGGCGGTCGGCGAGGATGCCGGGGCGCAGACCGAAGATGTAGTTGCGCAGGTCGCGGATGACCCGGTCCAGCTCCTCGACCGCGTTCTGGATGCGACTCCTGAGGTCCTCGCTGCCGGCCAGCATGGCCGAGCCCTGCAGGCCCATCCCGACCGCGAACAGGGCCTGGATGGCCCCGTCGTGCAGCTCCTTGGCGATCCGCTCGCGGTCCTCGAGCACGGCCAGTCGGTGCAGCTGGCCCTGGAGGCGGGAGTACTCGAAGGCCACCGCGGCCTGCTCGGCGAAGGTCTCGACCAGCTGGACGTCGGCCTCGCAGAGCGACGGACCGCCTCGGGCGTTGGCCACGGTCAATGAGCCGAGGGTGTTGCCGCGCACCGCCAGGGGAATGAAGGCGGCCGGGCCGAGCCCGGCGGCCACGATCGGCTGGGCGGTCCGGTCGTCGGACCCGGCGTCGGCCAGGACCATGGCCTTGCCGGTGCGGATCACCTCGCCGGTCACCGACCCCGACGCCGGGAAGGTAGTTCCTCGCAGCTCGTCGGCGAGGAGCCCGTCCGCGGCTTCGACCACCAGAAGGTCGGTCCCGGCCGGCAGGGCCAGGGTGGCCAGGTCGGCGTCCACCAGCTGCCTGGCGTGGCCCACGACCAGGCCGAGCAGCTCGCCGCTGTTGGTGCCGGCCAGGATGGCGGTGGTGATCTCGCGGATCGCCTCCAGGCGCTGGGCGCGGTCGTTGGTCTCCTCGTACAGCTGGGCGTTCTCGATGGCCACACCGGCCTGGGCGGCGAGCAGGACAAGGGCCCGCTCGTCGTCGGCGTCGAAGTCCTGGCCGCCCTCCTTCTCGGTCAGGTACAGGTTGCCGTAGACCCGGCCCCGGGCCATCACCGGGACGCCGAGGAACGTCCGCATCGGGGGGTGGTTGGGCGGGAGGCCGACCGAGCGGGGGTCCTCGGCGATGTCGTGCAGCCGCAGCGGCCGGGCGTCGTGGATGAGCACGCCGATGATGCCGCGGCCGTGGGGGATGTGGCCGATGGCCGACCGCTCGGCATCGGTGACGCCGATCGTGAGGAACTCGGTGATGACGCCGTCGCGGCCCAAGACCCCCAGCGCGCCGTAGCGGGCGCCGGTCACCTCCGCGGCCAGCTCGACGATGCGCTGCAGGGCAACCGGGAGCGACCGCTCGCCGGCAAGGACGAGCCCGGTCTCCAGCAGGCGCTCGTACCGCTCATGGATACCTGCCATCGGCGGCAGCGTACACCGCCGGCCAGCAGGTCCAGCGATGATCACGCCTGCTGTGGCCCAGGGATCCGCCTCCCAAGCCGACCAGTGGAGGAGGTGTTCGACTTCGTTGCCGATGAACGGAACGAGCCGCGCTACAACCCGCGTATCCGGCGGGCCGAGAAGCTTTCGCCCGGACCCATCGGCGGCGGGACACGGTTCCGGGCCGAGGCCGTCACGCTCCGTCGGCCGGTGGGGATAGCGATGGAGTACACGGCCTCCGCTCAGTGACGGACGTGGTGCTCGCGAGGGGCGATTGGATCGTTGCCGCCGGCCGGCGGAGGGCGTCAGCCTCACCGTCGTGCTGTGCCAGCTCGCGGTCCTTGGCTGGGAGCTCGGCAACCAGCCTGGTCCCCGCGCCGGACCGGCTATCGATCCGGAGCTTGCCCCCGACCGCCTCCACGCGGTCGCCGAGGTTGCGGATCCCGGAGCCGGGCGCCAGCGATGTATCGAACCCGATGCCATCGTCGCTCACCTCCACGATGAGCCGGCCGTCCCGACGCCGGACGGCCACCTTGGCGGTGGTGGCATGGGCATGCTTGAGGGCGTTGGCCAGGCCCTCGGACACGAGGTAGAAGGCGGCGACCTCGATCTCGTCGGCATAGCGGGCGCCTCGCAGACCGGCTTCGGCCTGGATGACCACATTGGACGGGATCTGCTCGATGCGGGCCTCGATAGCTTCGATCAACCTGTGGTCGCTGAGCACGGATGGGGTGGATGCCGTGGGCCCACTCGCGGAGGTCCTCAAGGAGCTTGCGGATGTCGCGCTGCAACTCCACCAGCGTGGCGTCCGCGAGCTGCGGAGATCGACGAAGCTGCTGCCTGGCCAGCCCGGCCTTGGCCGTCAGGGCGACGACCCCCGGAACCCGCCGGTCAGGACGGTCGGCCTACGAGGAGACCCGGCGGGTCAGGGCGGCCAGCTCTCGGTTGAAGCGGTCGGGGTCCTCCAGGTGGGCGGTGTGGCCGACGGCCTCGTACCAGGAGGGCTCGGCGGTCGGGCAGGTGGCGAGGACGTGCTCGGCCATGGCCGGGAGGACGCCCGTGTCCGACCGGCCCTGGGTGACCAGCAGCGGCACCTCGAAGGTGGGGAGCACGTCGTCGCCGTCGATCTCGCGGGCCATGAGGTTGCTGCGGATCTGCGCCGGCACGGTCATGCTCGAGGCCAGCAGCGTCTCGACCTCGTCGGGCGGGAACGGCTTCACGGGGAAGGCCCTGACCAGGGCGCGCATGCCCTGGATGCTGGTCGGCAGGTCGTCGGAGGTGGCGTCGGCGAAGTGGTCGAGGAAGCCGGGGCCGATGAGGGTGCCGAACGCCGCCTCGCCCAGGGTGACGGCCGCGGCGACGAAGTCGATCGCGGCGATCCGGTCCTGGCCGTGGGCGCGCACGTAGTCGCAGATGATGAAGCCGCCGTAGGACCAGCCCACGAGCACGGGCCGCTCCAGGCCCAGCTGCCCGATGATGGCGGCCACGTCGTCGGCCCAGAGCTGGCCGTCGGTGTAGTGCTCCGGCTCCAGGGGCGCCTCCGACATCCCGTGGCCGCGGAGGTCGTAGGCCACCAGCCGGAACTCGCCGGCCAGCGCGCTCTCGTACTGCTTGGCCCAGCACAGGTGGCTCATCGACCAGCCGTGGATGAACAGGATCGGCGGCCCGTCCTCCCTGCCCCACTCGCGGACGTGCAGCCGCAGGCCGCCGCCGCCCCGCACCTCGTGGATCTTCATCGTCCCGGTCTGTGCGACCGTGGTCATCTCGCGCCTCCTCGTGTCGTCGGATCGACCGGATCGTCGTCGAGGAGGAGCCGGGGGCGCATCGGGAGGGGCGGCGTATCCTCCGGCGCCGGCCGACGTATCCTCCGGTCGCGCGATGCGTAGGGACGCCTTCCACGGCGGGGGCGGCGGCGCGATACTGCCCGAATGGAGACTCGCGCGAGCGAGGCGTTCGTCGGGCGCGTCCGCGAGCTCGGGCGGCTCGGGCATGCCCTCGACGCGACCCGGGCGGGGCGCGGCACGACCGCGCTCGTCGCCGGGGAGGCGGGCATCGGCAAGACCCGGCTGGCGTCGGAGCTGGCGGCACGCGCCCGCGACGCGGGGTTCGAGGTCCTCCTCGGGCGCTCGATCGACCTGGTCGGCACGGAGCTGCCGTACCAGCCGTTCGTCGAGGCCGTGGGCCCGCTGGGAGGGTTCCCGCGGGTCGACGGGCAGGCGGCGGGCTCGCAGCTGCGGGTGTTCCAGGAGACGTTGGCGCTGCTGCTCGACCGCGCCGCCGCCACCCCCCTGCTGCTGGTGCTGGAGGACCTGCACTGGGCCGATGCCTCCACGCTCGACCTGGTCGTCTTCCTCGCCCACAACCTCCACGACCGGCGGGTCCTGCTGCTGGCGACCTACCGCGCGGACGAGCCCTCCTCGGCCAGGCGCATGCGCCGGCTGGCCGACGGCGTCCGGCGCTCGGGGTCGGCGCTCGTGCTCGAGCTCGGGCCGCTCCAGGACGAGGAGCTGGCGGCGCTGCTCGCGGTCCACGCCGGCGCCCCTCCGCCGGCGGCGCTGACCGACGCGATCGTCGCCCGCTCCGAAGGCAACCCCTTCTTCGCCGAGGAGCTCCTCGCCGCCGCCGGCGACCAGGGCGGCGAGCTCCCGGATGGCCTGCGCGACCTGCTGCTGCAGCGCGTGGCCCGGCTCGACCCTGCGACCTGGAGCCTGCTGCGGCTGGCCGCGGCCGCCGGCCGCGACGTCGGCTACCCGCTGCTCCACGCGGCGGCCGGGCTGCCACAGGGCGACGTGCGCGAGTCGCTGCGCCGGGCCGTGGAGCACGGCGTCCTGGTCGCCGAGCAGGCGACCGGCAGCTTCCGCTTCCGCCACGCCCTCCTGGCCGAGGCGGTCTACGCGACCATCCTGCCCGGCGAGCGCGAGGAGCTGCACGCGCGGCTCGCCGAGGAGCTGGCGGGCACGGCGGCCGCCCCGGCAGAGCTCGCGCCCCACTGGGCGGCGGCGGGCCGCGGCCCCGAGGCGCTGGCCGCCTCCGTGGAGGCGGCACGCCAGGCGGAGGCCGTCTTCGGCCTGGCCGAGGCCCAGGGGCACCTGGAGCGGGCGCTGGCGCTGTGGCCGGCGCTGCCCGACGCGGCCGAGCTCGCGCGCCTCGACCTCGCCGAGCTCTGCTCCTGGGCGGCCGAGCTGGCCAGCCAGACGGGCGCGGCGCCGCGCGCGGTCGAGCTCACGCGGCGGGCGATCGAGCTGGTCGGCGCGAGCGACCCGGTGCGCGCCGCGCTCCTGCACGAGCGCCTCGGCCGCTACCTGCACGCAAGCGGCAGGACGAACGCCGGTCTCAGCGCGTTCGAGCGCGCGGTCGAGCTGGTGCCGGCGCAGCCACCCTCACCGGAACAGGCCCAGGCGCTGGCGGCCCTCGGGACCGGCTTGAGCCTGGCCTGGCGCTACGACGAGTCGCTGGTGGTCTGCGAGCAGGCTCTGGCGCTCGCGCTCACGGTCGGCCCGCAGTCGGCTCAGCTGCGGGCGCTCACCGTGCTCGGCACCGACCTCGCCTACCTCGGCCGCGGCGACGAGGGCCTTGCCCGCCTCCGGCAGGCCCTACGGCTGGCCGAGGAGCGCGGCGATCCGATGATGCTGCAGCGGGTGTACATCACGCTCACCGACGTGCTGACGATGCTGGGACGGCCGCGGGAATCGGCGCGGCTGGCGGCGGCCGGGCTCGAGATCATGCGCGGCTTCGGCGTCGACAGCACCGTGCTGGTCGCAAACCACATCGAGGCCCTGCTCGCGACCGGCCACTGGGACGAAGCCGACCGCGCCAGCGCCGCCGCGCTTCGCGCCATCACCGCCAGCTACCCCTACATGCTCCTCATCCTCCGCGCCGACCTCGAGACCGGCCGGGGCGACTTCGAGGCCGCGCGGGCACACCTCGACGCCGCCCTGGCCACGCTGCGCGAGGACCGGGGGCTCGGGATCTACGACGTCTGCCTCGCCGAGCTGGCGCTGTGGGAGCGCCGCTGGACCGACGCCGACCAGGCCGCGCGCGACGCCCTGGCCGGCGCGGGCTCCGGCCAGACCGCCCAACTCCGCGTCTGGTTCTGCGCCAAGGGGCTGCGCGCCCAGGCGGAGCTGGCCACGCTCGCACGGGCCCGCCGCGACGCCGGCGCCGTCCGCACCTGGCTGGCCCGGGCAGGCAAGCTCATCGCCGTCGCTCGCGGCGCGGCCGCCGAAGCGGCCGCGGTCACCCCCAACGCCGCCGGCTGGCTCGCCCTGGCCGAGGCCGAGCACGACCGTGCCCGCGGCGCCGCCCGACCCGAGCGCTGGTCCGACGCCGCGGACGCCTGGGAGCGGCTCGAGCGCCCGCCGCTCGCCGCCTACTGCCGCTGGCGCCAGGCCGAGGCGCTGGCCGCGGCCGGCGCCTCCCGGGCCGAGACCAGCCGGCCGCTCAGGGAGGCCCACGCCGTCGCGGCCCGGATCGGCGCGGCGCCCCTGGCCGGACAGGTCGAGCTGCTCGCCCGGCGGGCGCGGCTGGAGCTCACCTCCCCGGACCCCGGGCCGCCGGACGCGACCCAGGGACTGGAGAAGCTCCTCGGCCTGACCCCGCGCGAGGCGGAGGTCCTGACCCTCCTCGCCCAGGGCTACACCAACCGCGAGATCGCGGCGACCCTGGTCATCAGCGTCAGGACAGCCGGCGTCCACGTCTCGCACATCCTGCACAAGCTCGGCGCGCCGAACCGGCTCGAGGCGGCCGCCATCGCCCACCGCCTCTCCCCCAGCCCGCCGTAGACCGGCCGGGATCTCCCGCTACCTGCCAGCCGCCATCGACGGATTCCGGGAGGCGGTGGGCCCGGATTGGCGCTGGCCGTGATGCCGGCGGGAACCCGAGGGGCGATCCTCGGCGCAGCCGAGCCTGTCGGCGCTCCGCGCCCAGGCAGCCATGCGGCGTCTGGCCGTCCAACGAAGGAGACCACCATGCGCAACCGACGACCGCTCGCGCTGACGAGCCTGGTGGCGGCCCTGGCCCTGCTGCTCGCGGCCTGTGGCGGCCAGACGTCCGGCGGCACCGCCGCCAGCACCGGGACCCCGGTGTCCGGGGGGACGCTGAAGCTGCTCGGCAGCAGCGACGTCGACCACCTCGACACGGCCAGCGCCTACTACGTCGCCAGCTACACCCTGGAGCGGGCCTTCACCCGCCAGCTGTTCAGCTACCCGGCCTCCACCGACACCACCACCGCCGACACGCCGGTCGCCGACGTCGCCACCGGGGTCCCGACCACCGCCAACGGCGGCATCAGCGCCGACGGCAAGACCTGGACGATCCACCTGCGCTCGGGGGTCCGCTGGAACACCACCCCGGCGCGCGAGGTGACCGCGCAGGACTTCGTCCTCGGCCTCAAGCGGCTCTGCAACCCGGTGTCGCCGGTGGGGGCGCCCGGCTACTACGAGAACACCATCGTCGGGATGCGCGGCTACTGCGACGGCTTCGCCAAGGCCGGGCAGGACGCCGCCTCGATCAAGCGCTACATCCAGTCGCACGACGTCGCCGGCCTCCAGGCCCCCAACGCCAGCACGCTGGTGATCCGGCTGCTGCAGCCGGCCTCGGACTTCACCAACATCCTGGCCATGCCGTTCGCGTCCGCGGCGCCGGTCGAGTACCTGAGCTACGTGCCCGACAGCAACGCCTTCCGCCAGCGCACCATCTCCGACGGGCCGTACCAGATCACCAGCTACCAGGCGGGCAAGGAGATCGACCTGGCCAGGAACCCGGCCTGGGAGCAGGCCGGCGACCCGATCCGCCACCAGTACGTCGACCACATCCAGATCACCGAGGGCCAGGACCAGGGCCCGGTGCAGCAGCAGATCCAGGCCGGCACCGGCGACATGGAGTGGGACACCCAGGTCCCCGTCGCCGACATCCCCGGCCTCCAGTCCTCGGAGGACGCCCGCCTCGGCATCTTCCCGACGCTGAGCACCAACCCGTATGTCGTGTTCAACCTCCAGAGCCCCAACAACAACCAGGCCCTGCAGAACGTCAAGGTGCGCCAGGCGCTCGAGTACGCGGTCGACAAGGTCGCCGTCGGCCAGGTCTACGGCGGCCCCTCGCTCAACACCCCGCTCAACCAGGTGATCCCGCCGGGCAACATCGGCTACCAGCAGATCGACCCCTACCCGACGGCCGGCAACCGCGGCGACCCGGCCACCTGCAAGCAGCTGCTGGCCAAGGCCGGCTACCCCGACGGGCTGGTGCTCACCGACGTGGCCCGCAACGCCGGCAACCACCCGGCGGTCGCCCAGTCGGTCCAGGCGTCGCTGGCCAAGTGCGGCGTCACCACCAAGATCGTCCCGGTCAGCCAGGCCGACTACTACGGCAAGTACCTCAACAACCCGGCCGGCGCCCGGCGCGGGGTGTGGGACATCTCCGAGCCCGGCTGGGTCCCCGACTGGTTCGGCAACAACGGGCGCGCCGTCATGGAGCCGCTGTTCGACGGCCGCACCTACGGCCCGAACTCGACCGACTACGGCGACTACAACAACCCGAAGGTCAACGCGCTGATCGACAAGGCGCTCTCCACCACCGACCAGCGGGCCGCGGCCGCCCTCTGGCACCAGGCCGACGTGCAGGTCATGCGGGACGCGGCCATCATCCCGATCGAGACCCAGCGGCTGCCGCTGTTCCACTCCAGCCGCGTCGAGCACGCCATCTACTCCCCGTTCTCGGAGAACTTCGACGTCACCAACCTCTGGCTGGGCGGGAGCTGAGCGGGCGGTGGGGGCGAGCCAGGACGGCGACGCGCTGCTCCGCCTCCGGGACGTCGTCAAGCACTTCCCGGTCGGCCAGCGGCGGGTCGGGGCCACGGCCGACGTGGTCCACGCCGTCGACGGGGTCAGCCTCGAGGTCCGCCGCGGGGAGACGCTCGGCCTGGTCGGCGAGACCGGCTGCGGGAAGTCGACGCTGGCGCGCTGCGCCACCCGCCTGCTCGCCCTCACCTCGGGCCGGGTCGTCTTCGACGGGCACGACATCACCGCCCTGTCACGCCGGCAGCTGCGGCCGTTCCGCCGAGAGTTCCAGATGGTGTTCCAGGACCCGTACGGGTCGCTGAACCCCCACCGGCGGGTCGGCTCGATCATCGGCGACCCCCTGACGGTCCACGGCCTGGCCGACGGGTCGGCGGGCCGGCGGCGGCGGGTGCAGGAGGCGATGGAGCTGGTCGGGCTCAACCCCGAGCACTACAACCGCTACCCGGCGGAGTTCTCGGGCGGCCAGCGCCAGCGCATCGGCGTGGCCCGGGCGCTGGTGCTCCGCCCCAAGCTGCTCGTCTGCGACGAGCCCGTCTCCGCCCTGGACGTGTCCATCCGCGCCCAGATCATCAACCTGCTGGCCGACCTGCAGCGGGAGCTGGACCTCACCTACCTGTTCATCTCCCACGACCTGTCGGTGGTGCGGCAGGTCTGCGACCGGGTGGCCGTCATGTACCTGGGCAAGCTGGCCGAGGTGGCCCCCGTGGCCGACCTCTACCGCCGGCCGCGCCACCCCTATGTGGCGGCGCTGCTGTCGGCCGTCCCGGTCCCCGACCCCGACCTCAGCGACCGGCGCCAACGGATCATCCTCGCGGGCGAGGTGCCCACCCCGGTCCACCCGCCGGCCGGCTGCCGGTTCCACCCGCGCTGCCCCAAGGCCCGCCGGCGCTGCGTCGACCAGGCGCCGGAGCTGGTGCCCCGCGGCGGCGACGAGGCCCGGCACGTCACCGCCTGCCACTTCCCGGTCGAGCCCGGCGACGACCTGGCGCTTCCGCACCCGCCGATCGACCAGCCAGGCCAGGACGCCGGCGACGACCTCGCGCCCGTGGCCGGGGGCGGCCGATGACCATCACGGCGCCAGGGCAGGCCGCCGCCGGCGCGGCCGCCGCACCCACCGTCGCCATCCAGGGACGCGGCCCCTGGCGGCTGGCCTGGGACCGGCTGCGCCGCGACCCGGCGGCGATCGCCTCGGCCGCGGTGATCGTCCTGATCGTCGCGGCGGCGGTGGCCGCCCCGGCCGTCGCCCACGCCGTCGGCCACGGCCCCAACGACCAGTACCCCGACGTCGGCCTGACCACGGCCGGCCTGCCGGTCGGGCCCAGCCGCCGCTTCCTCCTCGGCACCGACAACCTGGGCCGCGACCTGCTGGTCCGCGTCCTCTACGGGGCGCGCATCTCGCTGCTGGTCGGCGTGGCCGCTACCCTGCTGGCCACCGTGGCCGGCGTGGTCGTGGGGCTGGCCGCCGGCTACTTCAGCGGCCTGGTCGACCTGACCCTGGCCCGCTTCATGGACGTGGTGCTGTCGTTCCCCTACCTGCTGTTCGCGATCGCGCTGGTCTCGGTCCACGGGCCCAGCCTGGCCATCACGATCCTGGTGATCGCGTTCTTCTCCTGGGCCGCGATCGGCCGCATCGTCCGCGGCCAGACGCTGTCGATCCGCGAGCAGGAGTACATCGAGGCGTCGTGGTCGGTCGGGTCGGGGGCCGCCCGGGTGATGTTCGTGGAGATCCTCCCCAACCTCCTGGCCCCGGTGATCGTCCTGGCCACGCTGCTGATCCCGACCGCCATCGTGTTCGAGGCGACGCTGTCCTTCCTCGGCCTCGGCGTGGCCCCGCCCACCGCCACCTGGGGTGGGATGCTCAGCGACTCGCTGGCCTTCTACCAGGTCGCCTGGTGGTTCCCGCTGTTCCCGGGCCTGGCCCTGTTGGCCCTCACCCTGGCCTTCAACCTGCTCGGCGACAGCGTCCGCGACGCGCTCGACCCCGCCGGCTGGCGGACCGTGATCGGATAGGAGGCCGGCGCATGCTCCGCTTCCTCGCCCACCGCCTGCTCCTCGGCCTGGTGGTGCTGTGGATCGTCAGCGTCGCCGTGTTCGTGCTGTTCTTCGTCACCCCCCACGACCCGGCCAGGCTGATCGCCGGGCGGCTGGCCACCCCGCAGACCGTCGCGCTGGTCAACCACCGGCTCGGCCTGGACCGGCCGCTGCCGGACCAGTACGGCGGCTTCGTCTGGCGGGCCCTCCACGGCGACCTGGGCTACTCCTACTACAGCTCCGCGCCCGTGCGGCAGCTGCTGGCGAGCCGCCTGCCGGTGACCGTGTCGCTGGTGCTCGGGGCCGCGGTGCTGTGGCTGGTGCTCGGGGTCGGGGTCGGGGTGGCTGCCGCCCGCCGGCCACGCAGCGTCACCGACCGGGCCGGGACGGTGTTCGTGCTCACCGGGCTGTCGATGCCGACGTTCCTGGTCGGCCTGCTGCTGATCTACTCCCTGTTCTTCCGGCTGCACCTCGCCGGCGTCGACCTGTTCCCCGCCGGCGGCTACGTCCCCCTCAGCCAGGACCCGGCCGGCTGGGCCCAGCACCTGCTCCTCCCCTGGATCACCCTGGCGGTGGTCATCGCCGCCACCTACTCGCGGCTGACGCGCAGCTCCCTGCTGGAGGTCCTCGGCCAGGACTACATCCGGACCGCCCGGTCCAAGGGCCTGTCCGAGGAGCGGGTCGTCTACCGGCACGGCCTCCGCAGCGCCCTCACCCCGGTGGTCACCCAGCTCGGCATCGACATCGGCGGCCTGCTCGGCGGGGTCATCGTCACCGAGCAGGTCTTCGGCCTGCCCGGCCTCGGCCAGCTTGCCTGGCAGTCGGTCACCAACCAGGACCTGCCGGTCATCATCGGGACCGTGCTGATCGCCTCGCTGTTCATCGTGGTCGCCAACATCCTGGTCGACCTCTCCTACGCGTTCCTGGACCCACGCGTGCGCCTGGCCTGAGCGCGGATGGAAGGTCAGGCAGGCCGGGCCCTGGGGCGTCCCCGGGAGGTGGCGCCCCAGGCGCAGCCGGAAGCCCCGCTCCAGCTCCTCCACCCCGTGACCGGGACGGCCAGCGGGAAGCCGTCCGCACCAACCCAACAGGTCGCACTGGTCCAGTCGCGCCACCGCCGACCGCGCCGTCGCGCGCCAGTCAGCCGGTGCCTCGAGCGGAGCTGCTGAGGATGCCTGGGTTCGGTCAGGACGGGAGC
>Ga0307277_10000214_pt1 | contig 19765 bp, 19 predicted proteins | sample ER_DNA_116_FD_194473 | JGI IMG/M metagenome (GOLD analysis project Ga0307277, IMG submission 194473) | Bulk soil microbial communities from the East River watershed near Crested Butte, Colorado, United States - ER_DNA_116 | ecosystem: Environmental > Terrestrial > Soil > Floodplain | place...
CGAACTTCTCCTCGAGGGCGAGCACGACCTCGACCAGGTCGAGCGAGTCGGCGTCCAGGTCCTCCTTGAAGCGGGCGTCGGCGGTCACCTTGTCCGCCTCGACGCCCAGCTCGGAGGCCAGGACGTCCTTCATGGTCTCGATCACTTCCTCGCGCGACTGCGCCATCTGCTCGTTCTCCTTCGTGCCGGGGGCCTTGGTGCCGGGGGCCAAGATGGCGGCTCAGGATGCCGCCCGCGCCGACCGCCAGTCAACCTGCTCCTTCGTGCTCCGCGCGTCCTATGCGCCCATCGACATGCCGCCGTCCACGGCCAGGACCTGGCCGGTGATGTAGCCGGCCTCCTCGCCGGCCAGGAAGCGGACCGCCGCCGCCACCTCCTCCGGGGTGCCGAGCCGCCCGGCCGGGATCTGGCCGAGGGTCGCCTGCTTGGCCTCCTCGCTCATGGCGTCGGTGAGCTTGGAGGGGATGTAGCCGGGGGCGACGGCGTTGACGGTGATGCCGCGACCGGCCACCTCCCTGGCCACGCTCATGGTGAGCCCGATCAGGCCGGCCTTGGAGGCGGCGTAGTTCGCCTGGCCGGGGTTGCCGACCAGGCCGACCACGCTGGAGACCGAGATCACCCGGCCCCAGCGCCGCCGCAGCATGCCCCGCAGGGCCTCCCTGGTGCAGCGGAAGGCGGCGACCAGGTTGACCTCCAGCACCGCGGTGAAGTCCTCGTCGCGCATCCGCAGCACCAGGCCGTCGCGGGTCAGGCCGGCGTTGTTGACCAGGATGTCCACGCCGACGTCGCCGGCGGCCGCCACCAGGGCCCTGGGCCCGCCCGGGTCGCTCAGGTCGGCCTGGGCGACCACCGGCTCGGCACCGGCCGCCTTGACCAGGTCGGCCGTCTCCTGGGCGCCCTGCTCGTCGGACCCGTAGGCGACCACGACCCTCGCCCCCTGGGTGGCCAGGGCGACCGCGCACGCCCGCCCGATCGCCCCCGACGCCCCGGTGACCAGGGCCGTCCGCCCCTCCAGGCTGGCGCTGGCCCCCTGGGACTCGGGACCACCGCTCACAGCGCCGCCTCCGGGACGTTGCGCAGCGGCGGCAGCATGTCGACGTCGTCCCACAGGGACCCGTCGAGCAGCCCGCGCACGATCGGCATGGCCGACTGGGTCGGCTCCTCGGCCGCCGGCTCGGACGGGTTGGGGAGGGTCCAGTCGACCACCGCCGAGCCCCAGGCCAGGCCGGCCCCGAACGCGGTCAGCAGCAGCCGCTGGCCGGGCCGGATCTGTCCCTGCTCCCACGCCTCGGCGATGGCGATGGGGATCGAGGCCGCCGAGGTGTTGCCGTAGCGGGCGATGTTCATGACCACGTTGGCCATGGGGAACTTGAGCCGCCGGGCGGTCGCCTCGATGATCCGCTGGTTGGCCTGGTGGGGGACGACCAGGTCGATGTCGTCGGGTCGGAGGCCGGACCGCTCGATCGCCTCCAGGCTGGAGGCGGCCATCGCGGTCACCGCGCCCTTGAAGACCTCGCGGCCCTCCATGACGATGTAGTGCCGGCGTTCGGCCACGGTCCGGTTGTTGGCCGGGAAGCGCGACCCGCCCGCCGGGGTCATGAGCAGCCGCGACCGCCCCCCGTCGGCGCCCAGCGAGAACGCCCGCACGCCGGCCTCGCCCCGGCGCAGGACGACCGCGCCGGCCCCGTCGCCGAACAGGATGCAGGTGTCGCGGTCGGTGTAGTCCGAGATCCGCGACAGCGTCTCGGAGCCCACCACCAGGGCGGTGTCGGCCGCGCCCGAGTCCACGAACTGGGAGGCGGTGGCCAGGGCGTACACGAACCCCGAGCAGCCGGCGATCACGTCCATGGCCGCGCCCCGGGTCATGCCCAGCTCGAGCTGGAGGATGCAGGAGGCCGAGGGCAGCGTGTAGTCGGGCGTGGCCGTGGCCACGACCAGCAGGTCCACCTCGTCCACGTCGACGCCCGCCACCTGAAGCGCCTGCTCGGCGGCCCGTTTGCCGAGCAGGGCCGTCGAGTCGTCCTTGCCGGCGATGCGGCGCTCCTTGATCCCGGTGCGCTCGGTGACCCACTGGTCGTTGGTGTCGACCAGCGTTTCCAGATCAGCGTTGGTCAGGACATACGGCGGCACGGCCACCCCCAGTCCAACGATTTCGGCGGGCACGACGGCTCCTTTCTCCGGCGTGGGGGATCGGGGGTCGGGCGGCTCAGAAGGGCCGGAGGCTGAGCAGGATCTGGCCCGGCGTGACCAGCTCGCCCTCCCAGGCGAGATGGGCCATCACCCAGCCGCGGAAGGGGCTGCGGACGGGGATGCTGGCGGCGCCGTTGCGGACCTCGCCGAGCAGGTCGCCCGGCTCGACATAGGGCCGCTCGTCGTTGAACCGGGAGGGGGTGACCGGGTAGAAGCGGCCGTGGCCGGGCGAGACCGCGAACCGCTCGGGCAGCACCACCACCTCGCCCTGGTCCCCGCCCTTGGCCACGTCGCCGTCGGCCTGCATCCGCAGGGCGTCGGCGACCCCGGCCACGCCCTCGGCGTTGGCCGCCGACAGCACCGTGACCCCGTCGACCGTCCGCTTGATGAGCCCGCCCAGGACCGTGCCCGGGCCGACCTCGATGAAGCTGTCGACGCCGAGGGCGACCATCCGCCGGACCGACTCGGTCCAGCGGACCCGCCCGGTGAGCTGGCGGGCCAGCAGCTCACGCAGCTCCTCGGCGGAGGTGACGGGCTCGGCGGTGGCGTTGGCGACCACCGGGATGCTCGGGTCGCGCAGGGGGGCGGCGGCCAGGTGGGGTTGGAAGGTCTTGACCGCGGGCGCCATCAGGGGGGAGTGGAAGGCGCCGCCCACGTTCAGCGGCACCACCCGCCTGGCCCCGAGCTCCTTGGCCGCGCCGGGGAGCCGTTCCAGGGCCGACCACTCGCCGGACACGACCACGTTGCCGGGGGCGTTGTCGTTGGCGACGGCCAGCACCTGCCCCTGGGCGGTCGCCTCGACCGCCATCTCGACCCCTTCGGCCGACAGGCCCAGCACCGAGCTCATCGACCCGGGCCGGGCGTCGGCGGCCCGCTGCATGGCCTCGGCCCGCCTGGCCACCAGCAGCAGCCCGGCCTCGAACGACAGGGCACCGGCCGCGACCAGGGCGGAGAACTCGCCGAGGGAGTGCCCGGCCACGAACGCCGGCCGGGGCACCCCGGCGGCCTCCAGTGCCCGCAGCGCCGCCACCGACACGCAGAAGATCGCCGGCTGGGCGATGTAGGTCTGGCGCAGCTCGTCGGGGCTGGCCGACCGCAACGTCTCGTCCAGGTCCCAGCCCAGGCAGGCGCTCGCCCACTGGTAGAGGTCGGCCGCGGCCTCGTCGAAGTCCGCGAAGTCCAGGCCCATCCCCGGCGCCTGGCTACCCTGACCTGGGAAGACGAACGCGACGCTCATCGGTTGACTGGCACCTCGCAGGTCGTTCGGCATCGGCTCCCCGGCCAACCCGACACCGACGTCGGTGTCAGCACCAGCGGCCGCCCCGGGGCAACGGTCAGACGGCTGGAATCAACCCCCTAGACCACCGGGGTTCACCCCAGGTTACAAGTTCCCCGGAATCCCAGCCCACCTACCCCCGTCGCCGTCCGCCGCGGGGCCGACGCGGTCACCACCCGGGCTGCCTAGTCCTCCTGGGGCCGGGCGGCCGCCTTGTCGCGGATCTCCTCGACGATGGCGGGGTCGGCCAGGGTGGTGACGTCGCCGAGCTCGCGCTCCTCGGCCACGTCCTTGAGGAGGCGGCGCATGATCTTGCCCGAGCGGGTCTTGGGCAGGTCGGGGGTGAAGATGATGGTGGTCGGCCGGGCCAGCTTCCCGATCTTGCGGGCGACGTGCTCGCGCAGCACCTCGGTGGTGTCGTCGGCCGCCTCGACGTTCCCCTTGAGGGTCACGAACGCGACGATCTGCTGCCCGGTGGTCTCGTCGACCTTGCCGATCACCGCCGCCTCGGCCACATCCTTGTGGTCCACCAGGGCCGACTCCACCTCGGTGGTGGAGATGCGGTGGCCGGAGATGTTCATCACGTCGTCGACCCGGCCGAGCAGCCAGAAGTAGCCTTCCTCGTCCCGCTTGGCCCCGTCGCCGGCGAAGTACTTGCCCTCGAACCGGCTCCAGTAGGTCTCCTTGTACCGCTCGGGGTCGCCGTAGATCCCGCGCAGCATCGCCGGCCACGGCTTCTGGAGCACGAGGTACCCGCCGCCCGGGATGCCGACCGAGTTGCCGTCGTTGTCGACGATGTCGGCGTCCACCCCAGGGAACGGGAAGGTCGCCGACCCCGGCTTGGTGGCGATGGCCCCGGGCAGGGGGGTGATCATGATCATCCCCGTCTCGGTCTGCCACCAGGTGTCGACCACCGGGCAGCGGCCGCCGCCGATGTTGGTCTGGTACCAGATCCAGGCCTCGGGGTTGATCGGCTCACCCACGCTGCCGAGCAGCCGCAGGCTGGAGAGGTCGTGCTTCTCCGGCCAGTCGGTCCCCCACTTCATGAAGGTGCGGATGGCCGTCGGCGCGGTGTAGAGGATCGTGACCTTGTAGTTCTCGATGATCTCCCACCAGCGGTCCTTCTCGGGGAAGTTGGGCGCGCCCTCGTACAGGATGCTGGTGGCGTGGTTGGCCAGGGGGCCGTAGACGATGTAGGAGTGGCCGGTGACCCAGCCGATGTCGGCCGCGCACCAGTACACGTCGGTGTCGGGGTGGTGGTCGAACACCAGCCGGTGGGTGGCCGCCACCCCGGTCAGGTACCCGCCGGTGGTGTGCATGATCCCCTTGGGCCTGGCCGTGGTCCCCGAGGTGTAGAGCAGGTAGAGCAGGTCCTCGGCGTCCATCGCCTCCGGCTGGCAGTCGGCCGACTGCCCCTCGACCAGGTCGTGCCACCAGACGTCCCGTCCCTCGGTCCAGGGGACCTCGTTGCCGGTCCGGCGCAGGACCACCACCTTCTCGATGCTGGGGGTGTCGGTGACCCCGTCGTCGGCGTTCTGCTTCAGCGGCACCACCTTGCCGGCCCGCCACCCCTCGTCCTGGGTGATCAGGACCTTGGCCTCGGCGTCGTTGATGCGGTCGCGCAGCGCGTCCGCCGAGAACCCGCCGAACACCACCGAATGCGCCGCCCCCAGCCGCGCGCAGGCCAGCATCGCCACCGGCAGCTCGGGCACCATGCCCATGTAGATGTTGACCCGGTCACCGCGCTGCACGCCGATCGACTTGAGCGCGTTCGCGAACCGGGCGACGTCGTCGCGCAGCTCCCCGTAGGTGATGGTCCGGACGTCCCCCGGCTCGCCCTCCCAGTGGTAGGCGACCTTGTCGCCGCCGCCGGCCTCCACATGCCGGTCCAGGCAGTTGTCCGACACGTTGAGCTGCCCGCCGACGAACCACTTCGCGAACGGCAGGTCCCAGTCCAGCACGCGCTCCCACGGCTTCATCCAGTGCAGCCGCTCGGCCTGCTCGGCCCAGAACCCCTCCAGGTCCCGCTCGGCCTGCTCGTGCAAGGACCGGTCGGTGGCCAGCGCCTCGGCCTTGAATTCGTCCGGCGGGGGAAAGGTCCGGCCCTCGGAGAAGAGGTTCTCGATCGCGGGACTGCTCTCGGCCATGCAATCCGCCTCCCTGCGGAAGTTCCTGTTCCCGGAAGCTTACTCATCTCGCCAGATCGCGAAACTTGCTCGTCCACAACCACGGGCGGCGAGAGTTATACACATTCTGGCCGAGGCGCCTTCCACTCCAGGCGCCACCCGGCCATTCTTCCCGGCGCCGGACCGGCCGAGCACCCCACCCGGTCCGCCGAGCCCACCCTCGAGGCACCGGGAGGATGCCCGTGGCCCTCGCACCCGTTCCATCGACGCCCCCGCTGGCCGTCATCGCCCACGACGACCCCGCCACCGCCGACTCCCTGCGGCACGCGGTCGAGAGCACGGCCGGCTGGCAGGTCCTCATGGCCGACCCCAGCCCCGCCGGTCTGACCGCCGCCATGGCCAGCGGCCCGTCGGTCGCCCTGGTCGGCTGCGCCGCCCTCGCCAACCTGCCTGGCGGCTGCCGGACCCCGCTGGTCGCCATCGGCGACGACGACCGCCCAGCCGACGTCAGGGCCGCGCTCGCCGCGGGCGCCCGCAGCCTGCTCGCCTGGCCCGACGGGGTCGCCGACCTGCCAGGCGAGCTGGCCAGGCTCGCCGCCCTGCACCAGCCAGGCGCCGCCGGCGGCCTCTCCGGGCTGGTCGTCGCCGCCCGCGGCGTCCAGGGGGGCGCCGGCACCACCACCGTCGCCGTGCACCTGGCGGCGGCCTGGGCCCGCTGGGGACCCGCCCCGGTCCTGCTCCTGGACCTGGCCGGAGGCCTCGCCTTCCGCCTCGACCTGACCGCCGCCCCCACCTGGTCCACCCTCGTCCCCGCGCCCGGCACGGCCATGGCCACCCCGGGCCCGGAGGGTGGTGCGCTCGCCAGGCCGGACCGCGACGAACCGGTCGCCCACCAGCCGGACGCCCTGGCCGCGGATGCCCTGGACACGGCCAGCCTGGAGACACTGGCCCAGCCGTGGGCCGGCCTGACCGTCCTGCCGCTCGCCGGTCCGGCCGACGGCGCCCCCGACCCTCCACCCGAGCCTTGGGTCGTGCAGCACGTGCTGGAAGCCGCCCGAACCACCTACCGCGTGGTCGTGTCGACCTTCCCGCCACCGACGGGCCCCTGGTCCGGACCGCCCTTTCCCAGGCCGACGCCCTGGTCGCCATCGGCCGCTGCGAGACCGCCGGCGTCCGCGGACTCCAGGTGGCCCTCGAGGACTGGACCGCGGCCGGCCACGACCCCGACGCCGCCGGCGCCGTCGTGACCGGCGTCCGGCCCCAGGCCCCGCTCGCCCCCCGCGAGGTCCGGGCCACCCTCGGAGACCGCCTCTGGGCCCTCATCCCCGCGGCGGCCGCCGAGCTGGCCGCCGCCGCCGAGGACGGCGTCCTGCTGCTCGACCGCCACGACCTCCCGGCCGTCCAGGCCATGGTCACCCTGGCCAACCGCGTGGTCCCGTTCGCGGCGGTCTCGGCATGACTCCCCACACCCGGTCACCCGACCCGCGCGGCGCCGGCCAGGTGCGGGGCACGCGGACCGGCGACGGCCTCGCCGGCGGCGGGCCCGGCCCCACGACCTGGAGCGGCCGGACCGGCCCCTCCGGCGGAGTGCCGCCGGGGCTGGTGGCCCGTGTCCAGCGACGGCTCGCGGCCACCGGCGCGGTCGCCACCGACGCCGCCGGCCTCCGGGCGGCGGTCGCGGAGACCCTCGACGAGGACGGCGTCGCCCTCCCCGCCGCCAGCCTGTCGGCGACCGTCCGCGCGGTCGGCGACGAGCTGACCGGGCTCGGGCCGCTGGCGCCGCTGCTCGCCGACCCCACCGTCACCGACGTCCTGGTCAACGGGCCCGCCGACGTCTGGGTGGAGCGCGGGGGGACCATGGAACGGGCCGCCGTCCGCTTCGCCTCGGCCGCGGCCGTGGCCGCCCTGGTGCAGCGTGTGGTCGCCCCGCTCGGGCTCCGGGTGGACGAGTCCCGCCCCTGGGTCGACGCCCGCCTCCCCGGTGGCGAGCGCTTCCATGCCGTGCTGCCGCCGCTCGCTCCCGACGGGCCGGTGGTCACCATCCGCACCTTCGCCAGGCGACGACTGGAGCTCCGTGACCTGATCGACCGGGGCGCCCTCGACGTGGCAACGGCCCGGCTGCTGGAGGCGATGGTCGCCGCCGGCATCGCCATCGCCGTGTCCGGCGCCACCGGGACCGGCAAGACCACCCTGCTCAACGTCCTGGCCGCCGCCATCCCGGCGCGGGAGCGGGTGGTCACCATCGAGGACGTCGCCGAGCTGCGGCTCCCCGGCCCCCACGTCGTCCGGCTCGAGGGCCGCCCGCCCAATGTCGAGGGCCGAGGCGAGGTGCCGCTGCGCGAGCTGGTCCGCAACGCCCTCCGCATGCGCCCCGACCGCATCGTCGTCGGCGAGGTCCGCGGCCCCGAGGTGCTCGACATGCTCCAGGCCGCCAACACCGGTCACCGCGGCCTCATGACCACCCTCCATGCCGGCGGTCCCGAGGAGGTGCCGGCCCGTCTCGAGGCCATGGCCCTGGCCGCACCCGGCGCCGGCCTCGACGTCGTCCGGCGGCTCGTCGGCGGTGGCATCGGGGCGGACGTCCACCTGGAGCGCGCTCCCGCCGGCCGCCCCATGCGCCGGGTCGCCGTGGTCGCCGAGCTCGTCGCCAGCGGCGACGGTCGAGCCCAGGCCATCCCGCTGCGCACCACCGGCTCCGCCAACGGCCTCTCCGCGACCGGCCACGTCCCCCACTGGGCCAATCGCCTCGACCCCTCGGTCCTCCTCGCCTTCGAACCAGCCCATCTCGCCGGACGGGTCCGCGTCCTCTGCCCCCGGAGCCACAGCAGATGACCGCACCGCTCTCCACCGTTGGCGCGGTCCTGCTGTCGGTGCTGGCCGTTCCGGTCGCCCTCCGGGCGCGTGGGTCGTCCGCCCGGAGGCGTGGGCGGTGGTCGTCGCGAAGGCGTGGATGGCCTGCCCCGGAGCGTGCCTGGTCGCCTCGGAGCCAGCGGTCGTTCTGGAGCCGGGGGTCGTTCTCGGGCCGGCGGTCCCGGAGGCGAGCGCGCCGCTCAGCGTCCCTGCCCGGCCTCCGCGGCCCATCGAACCCGCCTGCCCCGGCTGGTCGGCCGGCCGCTCGCGGGCGCGGTCGTTCCTGGACCCGGATCGGGAGGGGGCTCGCCCGACTGCCACGACCCGGTCAGGCAGCGGCGGTTCGGCGCGAGATGGAGGAAGCCGTCCCGGAGGTCGTCGACGTCCTCCGTGCGACCGTGGGCGCCGGCATCAACCCTCGTCGGGCCCTGCAGGCCGCGGCCGAGGGCGCCCCATCGGCCCTCGAGGACGTGCTCGGCCGGGCGATCCGGGCGGCGGAGCTCGGCTCGGGGACAGGCGGCGCCCTGGCCGCGGCGGCCAGGGCCGAGCGGCTGAGCGAGCTGGCGCTGGCCGGAGAGGCGCTTGATCTCGCCGAGACGACCGGCGCCCCGCCCGGCCCGGTGCTCGCGGGCGTCGCCGCCGCCGCCGCGGACCGGGTCCGCTCCAGACAGGCCAGGATGGCCGCCACCGCCGAGGCCCGCCTGTCGGCTCGCGTCGTGGCCGCGATGGCTCCTGCCTTCCTGGGTGTCCTCGCCCTCACCTCCCCATCGGACGCCGCGTTCCTGGTCCGTGAGCCACTCGGCTGGGCGACCCTGGCGGCGGCCGCGGTCCTTGAGCTGCTCGGCATCTGCTGGGCCACCCGCATCGTTCGAGGCCCAACCCCATGAGCACCCCAGACCCGGCACCCCTGCGCCGCCTCGCGGCGCGCGCCGGTGTTGCCGTCGGCGTGCTGCTCGGTGTCCTCGTGGCGACGGCCGTCCCCGGGCTGCTCCGAGGGGCGACCGCCGTCCCGAGCCTGCTTCCTGTGGCGTTGGTCGCCGCGGTTGCCTGGCCGGTCACGGCCCGGGTCGCGGGTCGGCGGGCGGCGGCCCGTCGGCTGGCCATCCGCCGCGACGCCGCACCGGCGGTCCTCGACCTGCTCGGTGCGGCCTTGCTGGCCGGCCTCAACCCCCACAAGGCCGTGCTCCGGGTCGCCGAGCGTGCCCCGGAGGTGCTCCAGCAGGACCTGGGCATGGCAGCCGCCGTCCTGCGCCTCGGTGGGACTCCGGCGGCGGCGCTCCGTGCGGCCGCCGACCGGTCCGGGCTCGACGAGCTGCGTGCGGCGGCCGCCGCCCTCGAGGCCGCCGAACGCTGGGGTGCGCCTCCGGCGGAGGCACTGGCCGCCAGGGCTGAAGCCCTCCGCAGCCGGGCCCGGCTGCAGGCCGAGGCCGAGGCCGGCCGGGCCGCCGTCCGCCTCGCCTTCCCCCTGGTCCTCTGCTTCCTCCCCGCCTTCGTCCTGCTCACCGTCGTCCCAACGGTGGCCGGTTCCCTCCGCGCGCTGACGCCCTAGCCGGTTCCCTCATCCACCGCGCCCTGACCGCTGCACCCGCCCCGGGGCTCCGACCGGCTGGGCCCGTCCTCGTCCATCCGGTGGCCTCCGGTTGTCCTTCGTGTCCTCACTCTGGAAGGAGTCGCCATGTCCGTCAGGACCGCGTCGTCGTCCACCCGCACCGCCTCGGGCCCGTTCGGCGCCGAGACCGGTTCCCAGACCACCGAGTACGCGCTGATCATGGTCGTCGCGGCCACGATCGCCTCGCTCGCCCTGGCCTGGGCGCGCAACGGCGCCATCGCCGGCCTGCTCGACGGCGTCCTGGACCACGTCCGATCTCTCTTCGGGATGGGTTGATGCCCGGGGCGCATCGCGGACCGCCTCGCCCGGCGGGCGGGCGGCCCCAACCCGACGCAGGGTCGGTCACGGTGGAGCTTGCGGCGGCGATCCCGCTGTTGGTGGCCGTGACCCTGGCGATGGTCGCCGTCCTCGGGTTGGCGCGCGAGCAGGTCCTCGCCCAAGGTGCGGCTCGCGAGGCGGCCAGGGAGGCCGCGATCGGCGGCGATGACACCAGGGCCACGGCGGCCGCGCGCGCGGCGCTCCCACCCGGCCGCGCCGCGAACGTCACGGTCATGGCGGCCGGGCCGCATCGGGTCCGGGTCTCGGTGGAGCTGCCCGCCGGCCTGCCGTTCGGCGTGGGCCCAGTCCTCATCAGGGCCACCGCGGTCGCCGCCCGCGAGCCCGGACCTGCCCCGGCCCCCGCCGACCGGTGAGCCCTCCCGCAGCCCGACGGCACCACGGCCCGGCGACCAGCGGCGACCAGCCCGACAGGACCCGAGGCGGCCGAACGCGAGCGACCCTCGGCAACCGCCCCGGGGCGACCCAGGAGGAGCGGGGTGGGGCGACCCTGGTTGGGTTGGCCCTGGCGGGGGTGGTGCTGCTGGTCGGCGTGGTCGGGATCGACGTCGGGGCGTTGGCCGGGGCGAGGGCGGCGGCGCAGACCGCGGCCGACATGGCGGCGTTGGCGGCGCTGACCCCCGAGGTTGGCGAGGAGGGCGCGGTTGCCTGGACGGCGGAGGGTTGGGGAGAGGCGCGGGCGGCGGAGTTCGCCGGGGCCAACGGGGCGGAGCTGGTGAGGTGTGACTGCTCGTCGGTCCAGGCGGTGGTCACGGTCCGGCGCTGGCTGCGGCTGGTTCCTGGAGGAGTGAGGGTGTCCGTCAGGGCCAGCAGTCGAGCCATGCTCGGTCGGCCGCCGCCGGCCAGTCGAGCTACCGTTCAGGCAGTCGACCTGTTGCGAGCGGTGGATGGGGATCTGGCGAAGCGTCTCGGTGGCGCCAACGAGGGCGAGGCCGTCGGCCGACGTGCGGGCCAACGCGAGCGCGGCCCTGGCGGCGGTGCTGTTCGGGGCCTCGGTGGTGGCGGTCAGGGTCGCGGTCCGCGACGTGCCGCCGGTCAGCCTCGCGGTCCTCCGGTTCGGGCAGGGCGGACTGCTGCTGGCGGCGATCCTGCTGGTGGTCGCGCCGAGGTACCTGCGGACCCGGTGGGACCGGCTGCTCCTGTTCGGGCTGCTCGGGCTCGTGCTGTTCGTGCTGTTCCCGCTGACCTTCAACATCGGGCTGCAGTACACCGAGGCCTCGCGGGGAGCGGTCATGCTGGCCACGATGCCGATCTGGAGCGCGCTCCTGGGTAGGGTCATCGGCGAACGGCTCGCCCGGCGGCAGGTCGTCGGCGTCGGGTTCTCGGTGGCGGGCATCGCCCTGGCCTTCCTGGACCCTGGCCGGGCGGTCGGCGGCGACGCCATGAGCCTGGTCGGCGATGGCCTGCTGCTCCTCACCGGGCTGCTCGGGGCGCTCTACGGCCTGATCGCCAAGCGGGTCCTGGCCGTGGACCATGCCGCGACCGTCACCACCTACGCGATGCTGATCGGCACCGTGATCCTGTTGCCGGCGGCCCTTGTCGAGGGCCTGGTCCCGGCGATCGAGCGGCTGGACGGGCAGTTGCTCGGCGTGGTCGTGTTCCTCGGCGTGCTGGGCGGCGCCGCCGCGTTCATGCTGTGGACCTGGGCGCTGTCCCGCCTGACGCCCACGCAGGTCGCGGTCTACGTGAACTTGAACCCGATCGTGGCCGCCCTGCTCGGAGCCCTGCTCCTGGGCGAACGGCGCAGCGCCGCGTTCCTGCTCGGCTTCGCGGCGGTCGTCACCGGCGTGCTGCTCGTCAACTGGCCCGGCGACCGACCCTGACCGTGCGCCCCGGGTGGCCGGCGCCGTGTTCGTGGTGAACGTCGATGCCTCGGTGCGCCTGCTGGATCAGCTGGGCCACGGTCGGAGATCAGCTTGACCAACCGGGGTCGATGCGACCCGTAGCTCGGTCAGGTACCGCTTGGTGACCCGACCGCCGTAGCCGGTGTCGATCAGGTTGGCGATGCAGTCGAGCAGGCCGGCCTGCGCCGCGGGGTCGAGGGCGCGGTGGCCGGAGTAGGTGAGGAGGAGCTCGACATAGCTGGCGGTCGTGTATGACAGCTCCCACTCGTAGCGGCGGAAGGTCGCCGGACCGAACCGTCCGGAGCGGTCGAGCTCGTCGCTGGAGCTGGGGACGTCGGCCGCCGCCCTGAGGGGTGTCCCATCGGGAGGGGTCGCCAGATCCCAGCGGACATAGCACCGCTGGGTCTCGGCAAAGAACGACTCGTCGCCGCCGGCGACGTGGTGGGTGGCGACGGTGGCCAGTGTGCCGCCGGACCGGAGCGCGTCGGCGGCCTTGACGACCCGCACGGCCGGGTCGACCCAGTGGAACGAGGTCGTGGCCAGGACCAGGTCGAACGGCTCGCTCGGCAGCGGCCAGTCCTCGAACGCGGCCGTGACCACCTCGACGGTCGGGAAGCGGGCCAGGTTGCGCCGGGCGACGGCGGCCAGGTCGGCCCCGAGCTCCACGGCCACGATCCGGCAGCCGCGCTCGGCCAGCGGCGCCGTCGCCTGCCCGGTGCCCAGGCCGATCTCCAGCACCCGGGACCCGGGCCCGATCCCGGCCAGCTCGGCCAGGTCGTCGAACAACGCCGGTGGGTACCGTGGCCGGGCCCGGTCGTACAGCTCGGCGGCCTGGTCGAAGGTCGCCCGCAGCCGCCCGCGGTCCTCCTCGGTCACAGCCGGGCGCTCCGGCACCGGGGCGTCGAGGCCCGCTCGGGCCGGCGCAACGTCCGATCGGCGACGGCGACCCGTCAGCGGCGGCGGGCCTCCTCGTCGGCGGCGCGGGCGTGCTCGTCGCGGAGTGCCGAGGCGCCGGTGCGGTCGTCGAGGCGCTCGCGGCGGACGCTGGTCGGCTCGGGTGGCGGGGCGGTGCCGCGACCCTCAGCCGGCGGCCGTTCGTCGACGGCGGTCGCTCCCGTGCGCTCACGTCCCACGGCGTCGGCTCCGGCTCGGTCCCGGTCGGCGGCGCCGGCGCGGACACGGTCGACGGCGGCTTCGGCGCGGTCGCGTTCGGCCACGGCGTCGACCCGGTTGCGCTCTGTGCCCTCCAGCTCCTCGCGGGCGCCGGTCAGCTCCTGGCGGAGGCGGGCGTTCTCGCGCTCCAGCTCGTCGACCCGGCCCTCGGCGTCGCGGCGTCGGGACTTGAGCTCCTTGCGCCGCGAGCGCCTCGACCGGGAGGCCCCGAAGGCGAGGAAGAGGAACACGGCGACCAGGAAGCCGAGCGCCGCGGCCAGGACCAGCAGCTGCCCCTCGGTGAGCTGGCTGAACGACCGGTCGAACAGGGTCGCAGAGCTGGGGGAGGTGTTCTCGAGGCCGACGGCGGCGAGCGCGACGACGACCAGGAAGGCGAGCAACAGGAACAGGACGGCCATTCGATGCCTCCTCGAGACGGCGGGTTCAACGGTTCGAGATTCCGACACCTACGCTCCCCCGCGACGCTCGCCGCCAAACTGGGCAAGCTCCGAGGCGGGCAGCGGCTCAGCCGTCCCCTGGCCTCCGGGCCGGGTCGGCCCGACGCGACCGGGCCGCCTCCAGGACCAGCCGGGCGGCATCCTCGGCATCCTCGGCCACGGGGAAGGCCGGAACAGGACGGGCATCCAGCCCCAGGGACCAGGTGGCCAGGCCGACCACGGGGATGCCGGTGCGCAGGGCCAGGGCGATCTCGGACAGGGTCCCGAACCCGCCGCCCACCGCGACCAGGGCGTCGCTGGACCGGACCAGGAGCAGGTTGCGTCCCTGGCCCAGGCCGGTCGGGAGGGCGACGCCGAGGTGGGGGTTGCCCTCGCCCCGGTCGAGGCCGGGAAGCAGGCCGACCGTGGTGCCGCCGGCCGCGCGGGCGCCGCGGCAGGCCGCCTCCATGACGCCGGGACCACCGCCGCAGACCACGACCGCGCCGGCCTCGGCCAGCCTCCGCCCGAGCAGCTCGGCCTGGTCGAGCAGCGCGGCCTCGGGTCGCGACGCTCCGGCGACCCCGATGTAGAGGCTCACGGTCGGGCCCGCGCGGGCCGCCCGGGCGGGGCGCTCACCGCCCGTTCCCCTGGGCCGCCGCGGCGGCCGCCGGGACCGCTCCCAGGTCGGCGAGCAGCTCGTCTAGCAGCCGGACGGCGCCCGCCTTGTCCAGGGGGTTGTTGCCGTTGCCGCACTTGGGGGACTGGACGCAGGAGGGGCAGCCGGTCTCGCACGGGCAGGAGGCGACGGTGTCGCGCGTGGCCTGCAGGTGCTCGAGGGCGCGCCGGTGGCCCTGCTCGGCGATGCCGGCGCCGCCCGGGTAGCCGTCGTAGACGAAGATCGTGGCCAGCCCGGTGTCGGGGTGCCATGCGGTGGAGAGGCCGCCGATGTCCCAGCGGTCGCACATGGCGAACAGGGGCAGCAGCCCGATCTGGGCGTGCTCGGCGGCATGGGCGGCACCGGGGACGTCCCTGGCGCCGAGGGCGGCCGCGTCCAGCAGGCCGGGTGAGAGCGTGTACCAGTAGGCGACCGTCTGGAGCCGCCCCGGCGGCAGGTCGAGGTCCTCGTAGCCGAGCAGCTCGCCCGTGCCGACCCGGCGGCGCTCGTAGCCGACGACCTGCTCGGAGACGTCGACCCGGCCCAGCCAGAGGGTGGAGCGGGGCAGCTCGACGCGCCGGGTCGGCTCGACCACGGTCACGTCGATGTCGCTCCGGGCCTGGGTGTACTCGTCGCCCTTGCCCTCGGTGACCAGGGCGACCCCGTCCTCCAGGTCCAGCTCGGCCACCCGGAAGTGCTCGCCCTGGTGCAGGTAGACGGCCCCGCGGTGCACCGTCGACGGCGCCCGGGCCCGGTCGACGGTGCCGATGACCTGGCCGGAGTCGGCACCGACGATGGTGACCGGGCTGCCGCCGGCGTTGCGGATGTCGACCTGGTCGGCCTGGCTGCGGCCCGACCCGGGGCGCAGGCCGTCCCGGCGCCGCCGCAGCGCCCCCTCGGCCTCCAGCGCGGCGGCCAGGGCCCGCGCCCCCTCGCCCCCGAACAGCTCCAGGTCCTCCTCGGTCAGCGGGGCCTCGAAGGCGGCGCACAGCAGGTGCGGCGCGAGCACGTACGGGTTGGCCGGGTCGACCAGGGCGGCCTCGTGGGGGCGGCCGAACAGGTCGCCGGGGTGGTGCAGCAGGTAGGCGTCGAGCGGGTCGTCCTTGCCGACCAGCACGGCCAGCGAGGGCTCGCCCTGGCGGCCGGCCCGGCCGGCCTGCTGCCACATCGAGGCCACCGTGCCCGGGTAGCCGTCGAGCACGACCGCGTCCAGCCCGCCCACGTCCATGCCCAGCTCCAGGGCGTTGGTGGTGGCCAGGCCGAGCAGCCGGCCCGAGACCAGGCCCTGCTCCAGCTGGCGGCGCTCCTCGGCCAGGTAGCCGGCCCGGTAGGCGCGGACCCGGCCGGCCAGACGGCGGTCGACCTCGGCCACCCGGCGCCGGGCGAAGGTGGCGACCAGCTCGGCCGACTTGCGCGAGCGGGTGAAGCACAGGGTCCGCACCCCGGCCTCCACGGCCGCGGCCAGCCAGCCGGCCGACTCGGTGTTGGCGCTGCGGCGCAGCCCGGTGGTCTCGTCCAGCAGCGGCGGCTCCCAGAGGGCGAAGGCGACCGGGCCGCGGGGGGAGCCGTCCTCGGTGACCGCCTCGACCGGCTGGCCGACCAGCCGGCCGGCCAGCTCGGCCGGGTTGCCGAGGGTGGCCGAGGCGAGCACGAAGGTCGGGCTGGCCCCGTAGCGGGCGGCCAGGCGGCGCAGGCGGCGCAGGATCGCGGCCACATGGGAGCCGAACACCCCGCGCAGGGTGTGGGCCTCGTCCACGACCACGTAGGCGAGCCGGCCGAGGAACGCCGCCCAGCGCTCGTGGCCGGGGAGGATGCCACGGTGGAGCATGTCCGGGTTGGTCAGCACCAGGTTGGCGCTGCGCCGGATCATCGGCCGGTCGGCGGCCGGGGTGTCGCCGTCGTAGGCCGACGCCCTGACCCCGGCCAGGGCGAAGGAGCGGACGGCGCGGAGCTGGTCGCGGGCCAGGGCCTTGGTGGGGGAGAGGTACAGGGCGGTGCGGTGGCCGTCGCCGAGCAGGGCGTCGAACACCGGGAGCTGGTAGCAGAGGCTCTTGCCGGAGGCGGTGCCGGTGGCCACCACGACGTTGCGCCCGGCGCGGGCCAGCGCGACCGCCGCCGCCTGATGCGACCACAGGGCCGTCAGGCCGCGGGCGGCCAGCCGCGACCCGACCACCTCGGGCAGGTCGTCGGGCGGCGCCGCCAGCCGGGCCGGCCGGGCCGGCAGGCGCTCCAGGTGCACGAGCTGGCCGCGGTAGTCCGGGTCGCCGGTGAGGTCGTCGACCAGCGCGACAGGGTCGGTCACGACGTCATGGTAGCCGCGGTCCGGACACTCTCGAACGCTCGACCGCTGCCCGGGGAACCCGCCGGGTCAGCTCAGCCTGCCGGCCCGCAGGCGGGCGAACAGGCTGTAGGCGCCGGGCTGCAGCCGGACCACCGAGGCCCCTCCGGCGCTGCCGGCCGCGCCGGGCACGGGGATGTTCCTGATGTGGCTCGGCGGGACCGTGGTGGCCAGCAGGGCCAGGCGCAGCAGCTCGGGGAACGGCAGGTCGGTCCTGACCTCGTCGCGCATGACGGCCAGCCAGGCCATGACCCGGGTCGGGTCCTCGGCGACCTGGCGCTGGAAGGTGCCGAGGCCGCCGAGGAGGAGCTGGCCCTGGTGGCGCGAGCGGTCGAAGTCGCCGCCGGGCAGGGTCTTGCGGGCGCGGGCGTAGGCCAGCGCCTGGCCGCCGCGCAGCGTCTGCCTGCCCCTGTCCAGGAACGCCCCGGCGAAGTGGTCGCGCAGGTTCATGTCCACGTTGACCTGGACCCCGCCGACCTTGTTGACGATGTCGGTCAGGCCGTCGAAGGAGGTCAGCGCGTAGTAGTCGATGGTCAGGCCGGTGAGCCGCTCGAAGGTGGCGACCAGCAGCCGCGGGCCGCCGAAGGCCATGGCCGCGTTGATCTTGCTGGTGCCGTGGCCGGGGATGGGCACGTAGCTGTCGCGGGGGAAGCTGACCACCGCCCCGCGCCGCCTGGCCCTGTCGATGATGACCAGCTGGAGGGCGTCGGCCCGGCCGCTCTCCATGCTGCCGCCGCGCCCGAACCTGGGCGCCCCCGAGTCCGACCCGATGGTGAGCAGGACGATCCGCCCCTTGAGGGCCGGCGTGGCCGAGCCGGCGTGGGCCCGCTGCACCGTGACCACCTGGCCCGCCGAGGCCGCCCGGGCGGCGGCCGGCCGCCCGGGCGAGGTGGTGGCCACCAGCCCGGTTGCCAGCGCCGCCACCAGCGCCAGGACGGCGACCCAGGCGAGCCCCCTCCGGCTCACCTGGCCGACCCCGTGCGGCTGTCGAAGGCGGCGATCCGCCAGCTGTCCCCGGTCGCCAGCAGCTGGAGCACCGAGCGGAGATGGACCGGGCCGCTGCCCTGGGCGGTGTCGGCGGTGCCGTCGAAGGCGACCCGGACGGTGGCCGCCTCGGGTCGCTTGGCGCCGTACAGCACCACCGCCTTGGCGGTGGCCCGGCCGGGCCGGACGGCGGTGACCGTCGGCGCCGCCTCCCCCAGCGACAGGGCGTTCAGCTGCTTGCGGGCCGCCGCCCTGACCGGCGTGTCGAACAGCCCGAGCAGGCCGTCCCAGCCGGCCTCGCCACCGGCCGCGTTGACGTAGGCGGCGCTGAGGTAGCGGTCGAGGAACCGCTCCAGCCCGGGGGCGGCCCGCCGGGCCGCGCGCCCGGCGCTCAGCCCGCCCGGGGGCACCTTGGCCGTGGCGACCAGCTGGACCTTGAGCGGCTCGGCCGGCGCCGCCGGGGCGGAGGTGGGCGTGGCCGCCTGGCCGCCGCCCTCCGACCGGCCGCCCGAGGTGCAGCCGGCGGCGAGCAGGACGGCCGCGAGCAGGACGGCCGACCAGATCAGGGGAAGTCTCGGGTTCCTGCGCGCTGCCACGATCACCGGTTCCGGGAGGAGGTTTGCGATGCGCGGCGTAGGCTACCAAACCCCTCCGACGTTGCTCGAAGACGCCTCGGCAGCCTATCGTTGCACGTCCTCAGCCCGCGAGACTGGAGAGAGGATGGATCTCGACCTCAACGTGCGCAAGGATGGCGACCACTCGGTGCTCGAGGTGGCCGGCGAGATTGACGTCTACACCGCGCCGAAGCTGCGAGAGCAGCTCATCGAGCTGGTCAGCGACGGGTCCTACCACATCGTGGTCGACCTCGAGAAGGTGGACTTCCTGGACTCGACCGGGCTCGGGGTGCTGGTCGGCGGGCTGAAGCGGGTCCGCAACCACGACGGCTCGCTGCAGCTGGTCTGCACCCAGGAGAAGATCCTCAAGATCTTCAGGATCACCGGCCTGACCAAGGTCTTCCCCATCCACAGCTCGGTCGGCGACGCGATCTCGGCTCCGACCGAGTAGCCGGCGGCCGTGGATGTCGACGCCGGCCCCGCGCCGGCCATCGTCCGCCTGGCCTTCCCGCCGGAGCCGCGGCTGCTGGGCACGATCCGCCTGGTCGTCGGCATCGTCGCCCGCAAGGCGGGGATGGGCGAGGAGGGCGTCGAGGACCTCAAGGTGGCCGTCTCCGAGACCTGCGCGGTCGCGGTCGGCGACCTGAACCGGGCCGGCCGGCTCGACCCGATCGAGATCGACCTGGTCGAGTCGGCCGACCGCTTCGGGATCGAGGTCCGCGACCGGGCCCCGGCGTCGGCCGCTCCCGCCGAAGGCGAGATCGACGACCGCGAGCTGGGCCTGGCCCTGGTCGGCGCCCTGGTGGACGACCTCAAGACCTCGACCCTCCAGGACGGCGGGAACCGGACCAGCTTCTGGCTGCGCCGGGGGCCCGGGACGCCGAGCTCCGAACCGGCCAGGGGGTCGGTCCTGGACCCTCCGGAGACCCTGCCGCCGCCCCTGACTTGAGGCGTCGGCAACCTTTTCACGGGTTGCCCGGTTCTCGGACCCGTGGCTATGATCCGCCCAATCCTCGCGGGCTCGCGGGACGGCCGGTTCCCTGGGCAGGCACCCGGGACGACGCCGGGCCGGGGCCCGCGCTCGACTCTTCCGCTCGAACCGTCCAGGGCCCCGGCCCGGACCCCGGGCTTGATCCAACGCCCCAGCACTGGGGCGTCGAGGAGGTCTGATGAGCCCAGTACGGCTGCTGGCGCAGGAGGCAAGCGCCGAGGTCGACTTCGGTTCCGGGGAGACCCTTGCCCTGTTCGCCGTCATGGCGGTCTGCCTGCTCGCCCTGGTGGTCGCGTTCGTCCTGGTCAGGCAGGTGCTGGCCGCCGACCAGGGCACCGACAAGATGCGCGAGATCGCCCGCGC
>Ga0307277_10000216_pt1 | contig 19646 bp, 22 predicted proteins | sample ER_DNA_116_FD_194473 | JGI IMG/M metagenome (GOLD analysis project Ga0307277, IMG submission 194473) | Bulk soil microbial communities from the East River watershed near Crested Butte, Colorado, United States - ER_DNA_116 | ecosystem: Environmental > Terrestrial > Soil > Floodplain | place...
TCCAGGACGACTTCGTGGGGCTGATGCCCGGCGGCCACGCCTACGGCACCGAGAACGGATGCTTCGCGAAGACCTTCGGGTTGGACCCGAGCTTCGAGCCGTCGATCCACGGCGCCGTCGTCAAGCCATCCGCGTACCTCGAGAACGTGTACCAGGATGAGGACGGACGGGTCGACTTCTTCAACGAGCACTACACGAAGAACGGTCGCGCGGTCTTCGAGATGGGTGACCTGCTCGCGTTCGAAGACGCCCGCAACGTCGGCCCCGTCGACTACCTCCTGATCCTCAACCGGAACGAGAACATCATCCCGGCGGTCGCCAAGCTCTCCCAGGAACAGGGGGCGGCCTACTTCATGCTCGGTGAGACGACGGGCACCTCGGCCGGCGGCGCCACCGAGGAGGGCAAATTCCTGCGTGTGCCGGGGACGAACCCGTTCTTCCCGCTCCCCCACGGCCTGCAGGGCAACCGCTTGCTCGAACTGCTCGCCACGCACCCGATCCAGACGTACCTGCTCAACACCGGGCGCGTCGGCGGGCCCGAGGGCGACGACCGCTCGAAGAAGGTGAAGATCCCGCATACGTCGGCGTGTGTGAAAGGGATCGCCGAAGGAACGATCGTCTTCGAGACGGATCCCGACTTCGGCTACGAGGTCGCGACGGAGGTGCCCGGGTTCGACGACCTCGAACTCCTGCAGCCACGCCGGCTCTACGAGCGCCAGAGCCGGGCCGACACCTACGCGTCGATCGTCGACACGTTGAAGACGGATCGCGTGGCCCACCTGCAGCAGTTCACGCAGCTCTCGGAGGAGATCATCAAGGCGGTCGGCTGACGCAGCCGGTCAGCGTCCCGGACCCTGCCCGTCGCCGTGGTCGGCCGGGCCACCGTGCCCGAGGAACCAGCCGGCGAGCAGCTGCATCGCTCCGAGGACCGCGAACACGATGACGTACCACCGGTAGCGGCTCACGTCGTCGACGTAGACCTGTCCGGTCGAGGGCATACGCTGACCGGTGACCGGATCGGTCGTTCCGACGAACGCGAAGAGGTAGAAGAGCCCGGCGAACGCGAACCACGTGCCGACGCGTCCGGTCAGATACACGGCGTAGAGCAGCTGGTCACGGATCGCGGTGGACTCGAACGGACGGCGCGCCCAGTAGACGGCGGACCGGATCCCGAACGCCGTGAGGACCAGCGCGACCCCGAACTCGAACGGTCTCATCCCGCTCCCGCGAGCGCCGCGCGGACCTCGTCGTCGGTGACCTGGTCGAACCGGTCGTACCACTCGCCAACGGCCGAGAACCCGTACGGCGTCTGGAGCAGCACGACGGCGTCGCAGGCGGCGGCGAGTCGGGCCGCCGTCTCCGGCGGCCCGACCGGCGCCCCGAACACCACGGTGGGCGCGCGCTGCGCGCGCGCCCACCCAGCGGCCGCGAGCGCCGTTCCCCCGGTCGCCACGCCATCGTCCACGATCACCGCGGTGCGCCCCTCGAGCTCGACCGGCGGACGATCGCCTCGGTACGCAGCGGTCCGGCGGGCGATCTCGGCCTCCTGACGCGCGATCTCGCCCTCCAGGTAGTCGGCGGAGACGCCGAGCCGCGCGATCAACGTCTCGTCCAGCACCCGGACCCCCGGCGCCACGGCCCCGAGCCCCAGCTCGGGGTTGAACGGGGCGCCCACCTTCCTCGGCACGACCACGTCGAGCGGGGCCCGCAAGGCGTCCGCGACCGGGACCGCGACGATGACGCCACCCCGCGGGATCCCGAGGACGACCGCCGGGCCGGGAACGACCCGCACGATCTCGGCCGCAAGCCGGTTACCGGCTTCCTCCCGGTCGGCGTACCGCATGCCGTGATGATGGCAGGCATGCCGAAGGCGGAGGATGTGGTCTCATGGAATGTCCCGCGTTGCGCCGCTTCATGGGCCCGGACTAGCATGTGGCCTCCGCTGCGACAGGAGGCCCTCGACCGTGGTGAACGCGTACATCTTGATCCAGACCGAGGTTGGCAAGGCGGCATCGGTCGCGAGCGCGGTGCGAGCGATCGCCGGCGTCGCGGAGGCGGAGGACGTGACCGGGCCCTACGACGTCATCGTCCGCGCGGAGGCGAAGACGGTCGACGAGCTCGGCAAGCTCGTCGTCGCACGGATCCAGGCCGTCGAGGGGATCACCCGGACCCTCACGTGCCCGGTCGTGCACCTATAGGAGCTCGCGGACGTTCGAGTCCTTCGTTCGCGCGACCTCGTCGCGTTCGACCGCGAGCTCGAGGAGTCGCTCGACGAGCTCCGCGTAGGGAAGACCGCTCGCGTCCCACAGCTTCGGGTACATCGAGATCGGCGTGAAGCCCGGGATCGTGTTGATCTCGTTCAACCAGAGCTCGTCGTCCCCTCGCAGGAAGAAGTCCACCCGGGCCATCCCCGCGCACTCGATCGCGAGGAACGCCCGGACGGACATCGACTGCACCCGGCCGAGCAGCTCGTCGGAGATCGCGGCCGGGATCAGGAGCCGCGCACCCTCGGCATCGAGGTACTTCGCCGCGTAGTCGTAGAACTCATGCCCCTGGGGCATGATCTCGCCGGCGACCGACGCCACGGGGTCATCGTTGCCGAGCACGGCACACTCGATCTCGCGGATCGGCTCAATCGCTCGCTCGACGAGCGCCTTCCGGGCATATCGGAACGCTTCTTCCATCCCGCCGTCGAGCTCGGCGTGGTCATGGGCCTTCGTGATCCCCACCGAGGAGCCGAGGGTCGCCGGCTTCGTGAAGACCGGGAACCCCAGGGCCTCGGCCAGGGCGTGCACCCCTTCGGGATCCTCACGCCAGCGCGGCTCGGTGACGACGTCGTGGGCAACGACGGGAAGGCCGACCGCCGAGAACAGAACCTTCTGCACCGCCTTGTCCAACCCGAGCGCGGATCCGAGCACCCCCGCGCCCACGTAGGGCACACCCGCCAGCTCGAGGAGCCCTTGGGTGGCGCCGTCCTCGCCGTACGGCCCGTGCAGGACCGGGAACGCGACGTCGATCGGCGTCCGAGATCCGTCGGCGAGCACGAGCTCGCGGCTCTTGCCATCGCCCTCCGCCAGCTCGGCCGCCGGACCGGATCCGTCCGTGACCTGCGGCATCCGCCCGGTCTCCGAAGGCAATGCGGGCGGACCGGGAAGCACGTGCCAACGCCCGTCGCGGGTGATCCCGATCGGGATCACCTCGTTCTCCTCGGGGTCGAGCGCGTCCATCACCGATCGCGCCGAGATGCAGGAGATCTCGTGCTCGGCGGAGCGACCACCGAAGAGCACCGCGACACGGCGCTTGCGATCCGCCATCAGATCTTCTCCAGCGCGCGCACGATGTCCTCGAGCAGGTCGTCCGCGTCCTCGAGCCCGACGCTCACACGGACGAGGCCGTCGGTGATCCCGGCAGCTCTGCGGGCCTCCGGGGCGTATTGGCGATGGGTCGTCGATGCCGCGTGACCGACGAGCGTGTGGGTGCCGCCGAGGCTCGTCGCGACCCACGCGAGCTCGAGCGCATCGCAGAACGCCTTCCCGCCATCGACGCCGCCGCTCACCTCCACGGCGACCATCCCGCCCGCGCCCTCAGGGAGTAGGCGCGCCGCGACGTCGTGATCCGGGTGCGACGGGAGCCCGGGATAGTGGACCCGCTCGACCTTCGGATGGCGCTCGATCTCGGTCGCGATCCGGAGCGCGGTGGCGCTGTGGCGCTCCATCCGCAGTCCGAGCGTCATGATCCCGCGCATCGCGAGCCACGCTTCGAACGGCGCCATCGTCCCACCCGTGTCGATCACGAGGTCCCGCAACGCCGAGCGTCCGTCGTCGCTGCATGCGATCACGCCGCCGACGTGGTCGTGGTGCCCTCCGAGGTACTTCGTCGAGGAGTGCAGCACGAAGTCGAAACCGAACCGAACCGGGTTGCAGAGCGCGGGAGACGCGAAGGTGTTGTCGACAGCTGCCGGTACACCGTGCCGCCGGCAGATGTCCGCCAACGCCTCCAGATCGGCGACCGCCATCGTCGGGTTGGCGATCGTCTCCGTGTAGAAGAGCGAGGCGCCGGGGAGCGCGCGGTCGATCGCCTCCAGGTCTCGGCCGTCGATCATGTCCACCGTCACCCCGAACCTCGGCATGATGGTCGTCGCGAGGGCGAACGCGCCTCCGTAGAGCGCGTTCGTCGCCACGATCCGGTCGCCCGACCCCACGTGCGAGGTCCACAACGTATGGATGGCGGCCATCCCGCTCGCGAACGACATCGCCGCCTCCGTCCGCTCGAGCGACGCGATCACGGCCTCGAACGCCCCGAGCGTCGGATTCCCGTAGCCTCGGGTGTAGGTGTAGCCGGGTCGCTGGAACGCGATCGTGTCGGCGTACGCGTCGGCATCCGCGAACCGGAACGTGGACGTCTGGTAGAGCGGCACGCTCGGCGTCTGCTGGTCGATCGGCGGCAGGGACGTCCCGTGGATCGCTCGGGTCTGGAACCCGCGCTCGCTCATCTCGCCAAGCCTAGCGGGCGTGCGCCCACTGCTTGGGGTACCGGTCCCGCAGGTCGATCGTGAGCGCCGTGAGGACGTCCATCAGCTCGGCGGTCATCCGGCGGACCGCTTCATAGTCATGGAGCGCGTCGCGACCGCTCCCCAGGTGGACCGGCTCGCCGACGGAGACCCACACCGGGCGACCCGGCTTCAACGAGCCGGGGCCCGACTTCTGCCACACGGGGGCCGAGCCCCAGCTCGACATCGGTGTGATCGGGATGTCGAGCGTGAGCGCGAGCCGAACGGTCCCGGTCTTGCCGGCCATGGGAAGCCCGTCCGGCCGCGTCGTCACCGTCCCCTCGGGGTAGACGAGGACGATCTCCCCCGCGGCGAGGGCTCGTTCCGCCGTCGCCAGCGGCGTGCGGTCGCCGCTGCCGCGGCTCACTGGGATCTGCCCCGCCCCGGCGAGCGCGCGACCCACGATCGGGATCTCGAAGAGGTCGTCTTTGGCGAGGAACCGGGGTCGCCGGCCGGCCTTCACCACGGCGTAAGCGTTCCCGATCGGATCCAGGTAGGAAGCGTGGTTGCACGCGATCAGTGCCGGTCCTCGCGCCGGGATCCGCTCGAGGTGCTCGAATCGCCATCGGAACCAGAGCCAGGCGGGCGGGAGCGCGACAGCCTTCGCCGCCAGGAACCACGGTTCGGCCACGATCTCCCTTCCTGACCCGGATGCAGCCGCCCGGTGCGCCCGCCTCGGGAGGCCCCAAGCCGGGCCGTGAGCCTACCGGATGACCTCGGCTAGGCTGGAGATCTGGTGCGAGCCATCGCGTTGCCGGTGAAGTCGTTGGACGAGGCGAAGGGTCGGCTCGCCCGGGTCCTTTCGCCCTTGGAGCGCGCGGCGCTCACGCTCGCGATGCTCGAAGACGTCCTGGACGCGACGCTGCTCCTCCCCGGGTGGGAGACGTGGGTGGTCTCCCCCGATGAGTCGGTCCTCGAGGTTGCGGCGGGACGGGGCGCGACACCGATGCCCGAAGAGCAGCCTCCCCTCGCGCAGGCCATCCGTCAGGCGGAGGAAGAGGCCTTGTCCAGGGGGATGGACGCGCTCGCCGTCCTCCTGCCGGATACACCGCTCGTGACCGCCGCGGCGCTCACTCGCGCGGTCCACACGCTCGGCCCCGTCGTGCTCGCGCCGGCTGCAGACGAAACCGGAACGAACCTGCTCCTGCGCCGGCCTCCCGTCGCCATCCCCTCGAGCTTCGGGAGGGACTCGTACCGCCGGCATCTCGAGGAGGCAGCGCAGCGGGACGTTCCGGTGGCCGTGATCGAACATGCCGAGCTCGCGTTCGACCTCGATCTCCCGGACGATATCCTCACGGTCGTGAACGATCGCCGGGCAGGACGCACGCGCGAGGTCCTTCGAGCCATCGATGTGTCGACGCGCGTGCACCCGGCGACGTGGGCCCAGTAGGAGGGCGGATGCAGGGAACGATCAAGCTCTACGACGAAGCCTCGAAGACGGGATCCGTCGTGACGGACGATCGGACCGAGGTCGCGATCGATGCTCGATCGCTCGGAGACGAGTTCATCCGGACCTTGCGACTGGGACAGCGGGTGCGTTTCGAGGTTGAGCACGACGAGGGCCGGCAGGTGGCGCGCGAACTGCGATTGGTGACGTTCGCGGGACGCTAGGAGCGCTGCAGGACCTGCGCTCGGAATTCCTTGCCGGGTGTGAAGGACGGAAGGTCCCGTGCCGGCACCACGATGGGGACATCGGGCTTCCGTGGATTCCGCGCGATGCGCTCGTTGCGATGTTTGCGCTCGAACGTCCCGAAGTCCGCGAGCGTCACGCGCTCGCCCTTGACCACGGCGTCCCGCACCGCGTCGATCGACGCGTCCACGACACGGGCGACGTCGGCCTTGGACAAGCCGGTCCGCTTGGCGACCTCCGATACCAATCCGCCCTTGTTCATCTGCCCTCCCATGTCGTTCGGTGGTGGTCGTCACACCCACCGTAGTCCTGCGCCGCAAGGAAGGTCAACCTCGCAGGTGGCGGCGTCGTGGTTGGTGGAGGGGGCCTTGGTAGAGTGCGCGGGCAGTGCGGTGGGGCGTGGTGTAATGGCAGCACGACAGGTTCTGGCCCTGTTAGTCGAGGTTCGAGTCCTCGCGCCCCAGCTGCGCCAGCGATCACGCGACGGCTGAACGGCCATCCCTCGTCGCTACGATACGTGTTCGGTTCGAACGGACCGACATCGAGGAGGCGCGCGTGAGCGAAGACCGAGCCCGTATCCCCGTGACGCTGATCCCCGGCGACGGGATCGGCCCCGAGTGCATCGACGCTACGCGGCGGATCGTCGAGGCGGCGGGGGCGCCGCTCGACTGGGAGCTGGCGGACGCCGGCGCCGATGTCTTCAAGAAGGGCATCGCCTCCGGCGTGCCGCAGGAGACGATGGACTCGATCGGTCGCACGAAGGTCGCGCTCAAGGGACCGCTCGAGACACCCGTCGGGTTCGGCGAGAAGTCGGCCAACGTCACGCTCCGCAAGCTCTTCGAGACGTACGCGAACGTCCGGCCGGTCCGTGAGATGCCCGGCGTCAAGACCCCCTATAGCGGCCGCGGGATCGACCTGGTCGTGGTGCGCGAGAACGTCGAGGACCTCTACGCCGGGATCGAATACATGCAGACGCCCGGCGTCGCCCAAGCGCTCAAGCTGATCAGCGCGAAAGGGTCCGAGCGGATCGCGCGGTTCGCGTTCGAGTACGCCCGGAGCGAGGGCAGGACGAAGGTCGCCTGCGCGACGAAGGCCAACATCCTGAAGTTCTCCGAAGGCGAGATGAAGCGAGCCTTCGAGAAGGTGGCCCCCGACTACCCCGAGATCGAGCCCTGGCACGTCATCGTCGACAACGCCGCGCATCAGCTGGTCAAGCGCCCCGAGCAGTTCGAGGTCATCGTGATGACGAACATGAACGGGGACATCCTGTCGGATGAGTCGAGCGCGCTGATCGGCGGGCTCGGCTTCGCGCCTAGCGCGAACGTGGGGAACGAGGTCGCGATCTTCGAGGCCGTGCATGGGTCGGCGCCGAAGTACGCGGGGAAGAACGTGATCAACCCGACGGCCGTGCTGCTGTCCGCGGTCTTGATGCTCCGATACCTGGGACTGTTCGATCAGGCGTCCGCAGTCGAGCACGCGGTGTTCGTCACGCTGGAATCGGGCGTCCTGACGGGCGACGTCCTCGGGTACGACCGCGGAACGCCGACGACCGAGTACGCCGACACGATCATCGGGAACCTCGGGAAGCGGACGCAGACCTGGACCGTGCGCGACGTGAAGCCGTTGGTCCTGCCCAAGCTCGATCCCGCGCCCGACTACGTGAAGGCGACGTCCCGCGCCGTCGTCGGTCTGGACGTCTTCGTCGAATCGCCCCTCTCCGCGTCCGAGCTGGGCGCATCGATGATGGAACTCACGCACGACACGCGGCTCTCGCTCAAGATGATCTCCTCCCGTGGCACGAAGGTCTTCCCGCCGACCGGCGCCTTGACGGAGACCGGGGATCACTTCCGATGCCGCTTCATCATCAAGGAGGATCCAGGCGACCTCCCCGACGAAGACGTGCACCAGCTGCTCACGCGGATCTCCAGTCGGCATCGGTGGATGCACATCGAGAAGCTGCAGGAGTTCGACGGCGAGCTCGGTTTCACGCGCGACCAAGGGGAGAACTGAGGCGACGTGTTCGAGCGGTTCACGCAGAGCGCCCGCCGCGTGATCGTGCTCGCCCAGGAGGAAGCGGGGCTCCTCGACCACAACTACATCGGGACCGAGCATCTGCTGCTGGGCCTCGTCGCGGAGGGTGAGGGTGTCGGCGCACAAGCCCTCGGAGCCTTAGGCATCCCACTCCCCTCGGCTCGGTCCGAGGTGGAAGTGATGGTCGGTCGCGGGAAGACGTTGCCGGCTGGTCAGATCCCGTTCACCCCCCGGGCGAAGAAGGTCCTCGAGCTCTCCCTCTTGGAAGCCCGTGAGCTCGGTGATCAACACATCGGCACCGAGCATCTCTTGCTGGGTCTCGTACGGGAGGGTGAGGGTGTCGCTGTTCAGGTCTTGCGCACGTTGGGGGTGGACGCCGACGACGTTCGACGGACGGTGATCACGATCCTCTCGGGGGACCCGGAACGCCCACCGGGGCCTCTCGTCCTTCGTCCGATGCTCCCCGATGAGTTCGTCGCGTATCTCGAGTGGGCGATCGACGACTACGCGGCGGAACTCGAGCGCAACGGGAAGGCGACCGGCGAGGCTGCCCAGGTCGCCTCGCGTGTTTCGTTCGATTCAGCGCTCCCCGATGGCTTGGCGACCCAGGGACACGTCCTGTTGATCGCGACGAACCCGGATGACGGCGAACGGGTCGGCGTCCTGTGGTTCGGCCCGTCGACCGATGACCCGGCGATGGCGTGGATCTACGACATCACGGTGGACGAGGACAAACGCAGACGGGGCTGGGGCCGGGCGATCATGCGCGCGTTCGAGGGCGAGGCCCGCGCGCGCCGCTTCGAACGCGCGGGGCTCAATGTCTACGCCGACAACCACATCGCGCGTCGTCTCTACGAATCGCTCGGATACCTCGAGACCGCCCGGCAGCTCCATAAGGAGCTGCCGGGCGAATGACCACTAGTATCCTGAGGCTGGCCCGACGAGCTCGGCGCGGTCCCATCGTCTAGAGGCCTAGGACACCACCCTCTCAAGGTGGAGACACGGGTTCGAACCCCGTTGGGACTACGGGAAACTCAGCCGTCGGGCGCTCGGCGGGTTACAGTCACGACTCCGCATCGAGGAGGCCGGTGAGGCCCTGCTACGTTCTGGAGTGACATGATCCTCCAGCACGTCGCCATGTCGGTGGACGGCTTCATCGCCGGTCCCGGGCACGACATGTCCTGGGCGAAGGGGGCCGAATACGACACATCGAGCCCGCTCGCCGACGAAGTAGCGAAGTCGACCGGCGCGATCTTGGCAGGGCGCGGCTGGTACGACGTCGCCAGCGGCGATAGCGGAGGCGCCGTCGCCGGGATCTACGGCGGCGCGTGGTCGGGGCCGGTCGTCGTTCTCACGCATCACCCAGAGCAACTTGCGTCGGACGCCGCAGTAGAAGTTGCTACCGACATCGAAACCGGGCTCGCGCGCGCGCAAGAGCTCGCCGCGGGCCGCGACGTTGGCATCTTCGGAGGCGACGTGGCCAGGCAGGTGCTCGCTCTTGGTCGCCTGGACGAGATCATCGTACAGGTCGTGCCCATCGTGCTCGGCGGGGGCGTGCCGCTGTTCGGAAACCCGCCAGGTCGGCGCGTAGCCTTGGAGCGCGTCCATCTTGGCGCGAGCGGCGTGCTGACTGACATGCGCTTCCGGGTCTTGAGCGCCGACCGCGACTAACTCCACTGATCAGCTTCGCCACACGATCGACGCGGACAACGACTAGATCGACACCGACGGAGGGTCGATCCCTCTCACTTTCAAAGGCGGCAAGGTGTTCGTTCTTCGCGATCAGGTCGTGTCAGCGCGCTCGCTGTCTTGCTCGACGTTCGTGGCACGCACCAGGAGTCGGTCCCGCGGGACCCGCTCGAGCCACGACCCGGCGAGCAACGACGTCACGATCGCGAGCAAGATCAGCACGGCATAGAACGGTTGGTCGATGATGCCGGCGATGAACGCAGTGGAGGCGACCACGATGCCCGGCCCGCCCCGGGCATTCATGGCGATCGCCAGGTTCCACGACGATGCGTTGGTTTCGCCCGCCGCGCGGGCTCCCAGATAGACGCTCACCGCCTTGATGCCGCACGCGACCACGAGGAAGAAGGTGAAGAACGCCGGGCTGAACCCGTGCACGAGATCCAGCGTTGACCCGATGACCGCGAAGTAGATCGGGATGAAGAATGCCAGCGAGAACCCCTTGATCGCGAGGGTGGCGTCCGAGGACTCGGAGCCGGAAAGCGCAGCGCTGGCACCCACGATGAGTCCGGCCACGAACGCGCCGAAGAACGCCTGGATCCCGACGAACAGGCCGGCGATCGTGACCAGGATCATGAACATGAGCTGATACGCGACGGGACTCGCACGCTGGATCAGGTTCACCTTGAGCCGCCCCATCCGGCGATAGACACGTGGACCGACGACCAGACAGATCCCCAGGAACGCGGCCGTGGCGAGCACGTGGTAGATCATGTCGGCGCTGGTTCCGCCCTCGATCCCAAGGGCCTCGGGCAACCCGAACAGGCTCCCGGCGGTTCCTCCTGCGTAGCCGACCGCGATCGCGAGAACGACGTAAAGCACGATGTCCTCGAGCACGGCGACGCCAAGGACGACCCGGGCGAAATCCGTGTCCAAGATCCCGAGATCGTGCATGATCCTCGAGATCACCGGGATGCTCGTCACCGCCATCGCGATCGCGAACACCAGCAGGAACGACGTTGGGTTCCCGTTCGGTCCCCAGAGGCTCTTCTGGTCGATCACCTGCAGGACCGCGATCCCTGCGAGGAACGGCAGGACCATCCCCGTGACGAACACCGAGGTGATCGTCCTGCGCGCGCGCCGGTGGAAGATCGTGCGCACCTCGGTCCCGGTCATGAACATCAAGAGCAGTAGCCCAAGTTGCGCGACCGCCGCAACCACGATCGGGACCGCTCCGGACTCTGGGAAAACCCACGATCCGGCACTCGGTGAGACGATCCCGAGCAACGTCGGCCCCAGCAGGATTCCTCCAACCACCTCGCCGATCGCGCGAGGCTGGCGCACCCGGACGAACAGCGTGCCGACGCTATGCGCGCAGAGCAGCAGCGCAGCGAGGGCAACGAGGATATGCGCGATATCGACCGTCGAAAGAGACACGGGGCCTCCCGGGGACACCGGTGCGGATGTACGAGCCGACACCTTATGGGGCTGGGTGACCCGTTCCATCCGCCGAAGGTCCGGGAATCGCCATCGGAACCAGGTGCGTGACGAGAGCCCGGACCGGTGGGACCGAGCCTGACGACCCTCTCAAGGTGTGGGGCCTACACCTACGTTCGTGAGACTCCACTTGCCTCGCTCCGGCTGATGGTCCCCCGGGCCTTTCGGGGGCGTCCCGGTTAGTGATCGAGGCGTGGGGTCGCCTGACAATGAAGGAAGAAATGCCCGGCTCGGTGTGCAGCCGCATCCCATCCCAGCTCGTTCAGTTCGGCGACGAGCTGCTTCGGGCGATGAAGCACCTTCCAGACCCGGAACGCGCGTCCGTCGGAGAGGTGGCGTACGACGGACCCTTCGTCTGGGCCCGGATGCTCGGGATCCAACGCTGCCGCTTCGGGACTCGCGAGGTTGTCGATGAAGAAGACGCGACCCCCCGGCGCGAGCGCGGTCCGAACCAGGCTCCAGAACTGACCGAACCGCTCCGGCGGCACGTGAGACAGCCAGAAAGAGAAGAAGACGACGTCGTAGGTCTCGGTGGGCGTCCACGAGAACATGTCTGCGTGGATGTACCGCACCCCGTCCCCGACGCGGCGCCGGTTCAGCTCGAGGGCCTCCTCAGCGCCGTCGACGGCCGTCAATCGGTCGGCGTATCGGGTCAATCGCTCCGTCCACTGACCCGTCCCACACGCCAACTCCAGGACGCTGCCGGAAGGATGGAACCGGTCGAGGGCCCGTTCGAGCTTCGAGATATCGGCGAACCACTTCGCCCGCTCGCGAGGCCCTCGATCGAACCCTCCCTCCCGGAGCGCCCATGCGTCGTACTCGGGAGCACGCGCCCGGTAGTAGCGGAGCTGTTCATCCAGCCGATCCTGGAGATCGTCGGCCACTGAGGGACCCCTTCCCCCGGCTTGACGTTGCCGGGAGGTGAACAGTATCCCAACGTTCGGGCGCGGGCGAGTTGCTCGCACCTCGTACGAGTCATGGATCCCTTGAGCTCCCAAGGTCTCCGCCTCCTGGCTCGGTGAGCAGGTCGCCGCGATCGTGACCAGCGGACGCGCCCGGCGCCGTCGGCGATGATGCACGGACGGCCTATGGCTTCGGATCATCCTGAGAACGATGCGTGGGACGCGCTCGTCCGAAGCGCGTTCCATCGAACCTGGCGAGGGCGCCTGCGGGTGACCGATGGTCCTCGGCGTCGCCGGCAGGCCGCCCTCTGGGGACTCGTCCATGTCCTGTGGGCCGCGACCGACCTCCGTGACCTCGGGTTCGAGGTGCCGCTCGAGGACCTGATCGATCTCATGAAGACCTTCCGGAGGGGCGCCGGGTTAGCGGCGAAGCCGCGAACCCGGCTCCGCTACTTCGACGACAACGCGTGGCTCGGGCTCGTGGCGCTCACCTTGCCGGAGCCCGAGCTGGCGCGAGAGCTCCTTGCGTTCGTGCAGACGGGCGAGGACCCGATGGGTGGGATCCTGTGGGTCGAGGGCGGCACGTCGCGAAACACGTGCAGCACCGCTTCGGCGGCGTGGCTCGCCTCCAGCCTCGGCGACGATACCTTCGCGCGTCGCGCGATGGAGTGGCTGAACGCGACGCTCCGCGGCCCGGACGGGCTCTACGCGGATCACATCGACGGAGCGCGCGTCGATCGAAGGATCTTCAGCTACAACCAGGGCGCATCCGTCGCAGCGCTCCGGATGCTGGGTCGCACCGAGCAGGCGGACGCAACCGCCCACTCGTCGCTCGCCCTGTTCCGGGCCGAGCGACTGTGGCAGGAAGCGCCGCCGTTCCTCGCGATCTGGTTCCGCGCGCTGCTGGCCCTTCCTGCGGCTCGGCCCGAGGCCTCGAGCCTGATGGCTTCGTACGTGGAGCGCTTGCTGCGTGAGGCGCTCGATCCCGGGACGGGGCTGTACACGCGGGGCGGGCTCGGCTCTTACGATCGGACGACCACGATCGATCAGGCCGCGATCGTCCAGATCCTGGCGATGCGGAGTGGGATCTGAGTCCTCAGTCCCGGCGCTCGCCGATCACCGGCGCGATGTGACACTCGCAGAGCTCGTCCGTACACCCGCGCTGCACCTCGCGTCCGGGCTCCCAGACGAGATCGTGATCGTCCTCCGCGGAGAGGTAGTGACAGCCGCAGCCGTAGCAGACCTCTCGCAGCACCTGATGCCATCCGCCCAGAGCGTCCTGGCGCTCGGGCAATGTGAGGACCTTCCCCATCCAGACCCCCTCACCCCAATCCTGCCCCTATGGGCGACGGGAGGCAAGGACCGAGGCTGCGACGACCTCAGCAGCCGTATCGGTTGGCCCAGACCGGCCCCTTTCCGACCGGCACGCCCCGTCTGCCGGCCAGGTCGCGGAGTCGGGTTCGGTACTTCTTCATCGCCCAGTGCGGGAAGTCGGCATGCACGAGGCACTGCCACGACGGGTAGAGCTCGAGACGATACGGGCTGTACAGGGTCTCGTTGTGCCCGACCACGTTGCCGATGTTGATGTGGTACCTCGCCATCAACCAGAGGGTCAGTCGCAACGAGGAACGCATCTGGGCCGCGTCGCCGAGGACCATCTGATCGCTCGTTCCGACGTGCTCGATCCCGATCGCCGTGTAGTTCATGCCGACGGCATGTCGGCAGCGGATCCACAGATGGACCAGCTGGTAGATCGTTCCGTCCCGGTCGATGACGAAATGCGCGCAGGTGCCGGGGAGCTCGCCGTTGTGCACCGAGTTGGACGCGAACGTGTTCCAGGCGCCCTGAAAGGTTGTTCCAGCCGTGTAATGCTCGACGATGACCTTCGGGTCGCGCAGTCGCCACGCGTACCGTCCGTAGTGGCGCTTCGAGTAGGCGGACATCTGGGCCTTCCGCCTGGCTCCGAACGGGATCGGCTTCCACACGATCGGCGGTCGGAGACCGGAGACCGTGAACGAGGTTGCGACGGGCACGGTGCCGCTGGCCGGCGGGGTCCCTGTCCCCGCGATCAACGAGAGCACCGCGACCAGGCCGGCGACGGCACGGATCATCGCGCGGCCATCCGGATCCTGGCGACGGTCCGCTCGCGGCCGAGCAGCTCGAGCGACTCCGGGAGGGGCGGCGACACGTTCGAACCCGTGACCGCCGCGCGGATCGGCTGCCAGCCTTTCGTTCGGTTGAGCCCGGCTCCCTGGGCGAGCACGTCGAGCGTCGCGGCGATCCGTTCGGCGTCCCATGTCGCAAGACCATCGAGCGCATCCGCCGCTTCCTTGAGATAGCCCTCCGGGGCCTTCGCGATCAGGTTGGCGGCTTTCTCGTTGGGCGTGACGTCGTCGGAGAACAGGAAGGTGAGCAGATCGACGGCGTCGCGGAGGGTATGGATCCGCTCCCGCACCATCGGCATGGCTTTGCGAAGCGTCACGGGGTCGACCCCGAGTCCGGCTTGGGTGAGGAAGTGCACGGTCCGGGCTGCGAGCTCGTCGTCGTCGAGCTGCTGGACGTAGTGCGTGTTCATCCAGGTCAACTTCTCGATATCGAACGCGGCCGGGTTGCTGGATACGCGCGCCAGATCGAACGACTCGATCAGCTCGTCGCGCGGAACGATCTCGCGATCGTCGCCCGGGGACCAGCCGAGGAGCGCGAGATAGTTGACGAGCGCCTCCGAGAGGAAACCCTGCTCCCGGAACGCCTCCACGCTCGTCGAACCGTGGCGCTTCGAGAGCGGCTTCCGATCAGGACCGACCACCTGTGGCAGATGCGCGTACGCCGGTGGCTCACCGCCCAGCGCCTGGATCACGGCCGCGTTCCGCGGGGCGCTCGCGAGCAGGTCGTCGCCGCGAACGACGTGGGTCACGGCCATCAACATGTCGTCCACGGCGACGGCGAGCAGGAACACAGGCGAGCCGTCGGAGCGCTCCAGGACGAAGTCGCGGAGGTTGCCCGCGGACCAGTGCACCTCCCCCTTCACCAGATCGTGCACGACCCACTCGCGCTCGGGCATGTGGAAGCGAACGACGGACGTGCGGCCCTCGGCGACGAAAGCGGCGCGTTCGGCATCCGTGAGCGTCCGGCACCGGCCGTCGTAGCCGGGCGGCTCGCCGCGCGCGAGCGCGGCCTTCTTGCGCTCGTCCAGCTCGTGGTCGGTGCAGTAACACCGGTACGCGTCGCCCTGGCGGAGGAGGCGATCGACCATGTCCCGGTAGATGCCGAGTCGCTCGGATTGCCGGTAGGGACCGTGTGGCCCGCCGACCTCCGGCCCCTCGTCCCAATCCAGACCGAGCCACCGAAGATCGCCCAGGACCCCGCGGAACGCCTCTTCGGTGACGCGAGACGCGTCCGTGTCTTCGACCCGCAGGATGAAGACGCCATCGTTCCGCCGCGCCCACAACCACGAGAAGAGCGCGCTGCGGACGTTCCCGACGTGGAGCGAGCCGGACGGCGCCGGGGCGAATCGGCAGCGGACCGTCACGGCCCCGTCACCCCGTTGCGGAGCGTCCCAACGCCTTCGACCTCCACCTCCACGATGTCGCCCGACCGCAGCCGGCCAACGCCCTCCGGGGTCCCGGTCAGCAACACGTCCCCGGGCAGGAGCGTCATGAAGGTGGTGATGTACTCGATCAGCTCGGCGACCCCGAAGACCATGTCCGCGGTGCTCGCGCGCTGGACGACGTCGCCGTTCAACCGTGTCTCCACGACGACATCGGTCGGGTCCACCGACGTCTCGATCCACGGGCCGAGCGGGCACGACCCGTCGAAGCCCTTCGCTCTGGTCCATTGATCGTCCGGCCGCTGGAGGTCTCGCAACGTGACGTCGTTCGCGCACGTGAACCCCAAGATGAACCGGGAGGCGTCCTCGGCCCTCACGTTCCTCGCCGGGCGGCCGATCACGACCGCGAGCTCACCCTCGTAGTCCGTCCGATCGTTGATCGGGAGCAACCGGATGGGATCGCCCGGCCCGATGACCGCCGTCGAAGGCTTCAGGAACAGCAGGGGCTCCTCCGGCACCTCCATCCCGAACTCCGCCGCGTGCGCCGCGTAGTTCTTCCCGACGCAGACGAGCTTCGACGGCAGGACGGGCGCGAGCAGCATGACGTCGTCGATCGACACCTCCTCCCCGGTCGGGAGCGGATCGTCGAAGAACGTGCCGGCGATCACCTGCACCGTTTCCGAACCCGGTTGGACGGCGCCCGTCGAGATGCGTTCGCCGTGACGGAACCGGAGCAGTCGCATAGGCCCGCGAGGCTATCGCATCGCCCCGAACCGCCGAAGGGCGTTACGCCAGATGCTCGCCGCCCGTGAAGGTGGCGCCGACCTGCCGCCAGTACCCGGCGATCGGCTCGACCGGTGCCAGCGAGGCGAGCTCCTCTCCGGGCGCATCGTGAAGCGTGAGTTCGAAGGATCCAGTGAAGGCCGGCCCCAGGTCCACGTCGCGAGAGCGCAACGTCACGATCTCGTTCAGGACGTCGGACCCCGTGGCGTCGATCGAGGGCATCCAGCGTGAATGCAACATGGGGAGCGCGTTGACGAACCCTCCCGTGTCGGACCCGCGCTCGATCGTGAAGCGGCAATCGATCAGCCGTCGGTCATTCGCCGCGAGCGTCGCTCCGAACGAGCCACCCGGCTCGAGCCGGGGGCCGGATCGTCCCACCGTGACCGGACGGGTCATCCAGATGGACCCGAGCTTCTTCGGGTACCCCTGGAACCACCCGCGCGCGAGCGCGAAATCCTTGTCGACCCAGATCAGGACGCACCGGGAGAACGTCTCCCCGTGATAGCGACAGCGGACGACCACGAAGCATTCCTTGTATTGCGAACGCACGGGATCGAGGAGCTCCTCCCCGCCGTCGGACGACGACTGCCAGTCGGCGAAGACGACGGCGACGGCGTCGGGCTCATCGTCCGCCGGTTCGATCCCGATGGGCAGCCACGACGCGACCGCACCCGCTGCGGCCCGGTACTCGAGCGTCAGCACGTCGCCGGAGTAGTGCCAGGGCGGGGCGGGGATGATGGAGGCGCGCCCCTCGGGGGAACGCGGCGCGAAGAACCCGCTCAGATCCGGCACGCGGCCTATCCTACGGCCGGTGGAGACGCGACGGGTTCTCGTGGACGGGGTACCGACGACGGTCACGCGAGACGGTGACGCGCTGATCGCGCCGGACGGTCGCACCTTCACGGTTGACGCAGCCGTGCACGCCCCGCCCATCGAGCCGACGAAGATCATCTGCGTCCATCTGAACTACGAGAGCCGCCGAGCGGAGTTCCAGGTGACGCTCGGCGATGCTCCGACGTACTTCCACAAGCCGGTCTCGGCGTTGAACGCGCACGACGGCGAGGTCGTACGGCCGCCGCGGTGTCGCTTCCTCAACTACGAAGGCGAGATCGCGATCGTGATCGACCGGCGCGCCAAGCACGTGGACCCGCATGAGGCCGGGTCGTTCATCCGTGGCTTCACGATCGCGAACGACTTCGGCCTGCACGACTTCCGAGACACGGATGCGGGCTCGATGCTGCGGGTGAAGGGCTCGGACACGTTGTGCCCGATCGGGCCCGGCCTGGTAGACGACTGGGATTTCCACGGGAAGGCGATCGAGACGAGGGTCAACGGCACGACCGCGCAATCGGGCAACACCGACGAGATGATCTGGGACATGCATTACCTGATCGCCGACCTCGCGCGGACGATCACCCTTGAGCCCGGCGACGTCATCCTGTCCGGGACGCCGGCCAACTCGCGCCCGGTCGAGCCCGGCGATGTCGTCGAGGTCGAGGTCGAAGGGCTCGGCACCCTTCGGAACACGATCGTCGAGGGCGGCGTCCCGATCCGCGACGACGTCGGCGCCCAGCCGAGCGCGTCCGAAGAGGTCGTCTCGACCGCCCTGGGAGGAGACTGGGAGTTCCGCGGCGTCCGCGCGCCTCGCCGAGGATGAGGAAGGCCCTCGCCTTATCCAACCCGTTCTTCTAGGCTCGATGTCGGAACCGCATCCGCCGGTTCGTCAACACGGTGAACGCCGCCGCCAGGCGGCCGCCTGAAGGAGGGGCCATGCCCGAGTTCTCGATCCAGATCGACGCGCCGCCCGAACTGATCTTCGACGAGCTCTCGCACGTCGAGAGCCATCCGTCGTGGGCCAATCCGAAGTCGCAGATGACGATGGCACAGACGAGCGGTGACGGGCCCGGCCCGACCGCCACCTACCACTCGAGCGGCGTCTTCACGGGCAAGGCCGTGTCCGCCGATATCTCCGTCACGAAGTTCGACCGGCCGCGCGAGTTCTCGATCCGTTCGGATCAGCATCAGGAGGGCAAGAAGGATTCCTGGTACGAGAACGATTATACCCTGCGGCCCAACGGCCCCGGGACGACCCTGTCCAAGCACGTCACGGGGAGCATCAGCCCGGTCGTCTTCGCCCTCGCCTACCCCGCGATCCGTAAGGACGCCATGACCTCGCTCCGGAACCTGAAGAAGGCCGTCGAGGCGAAGGCCGCGACGGGAGGTACCGTCTGAGGCATGATCGACGAGCTCGGACAGATCGACCTCGCGAACCCCGACCACTACGTCGAAGCCATCCCCTTCGCGTGGTTCGACCGGCTCCGTCACGATCATCCCGTCGTCTGGCATCCCGAGCAGCCACCGAACCGCGGGTTCTGGGCCATCACGCGCCACGATGACCTCACCGCGATCCACATGGACTGGGAGACGTTCTCCTCCGAGATCGGCGCCGTCGGTCTGGAGGAGCTCGACGAGGAGCAGCTGCAGATCCGGAACTCGATGCTCGAGACGGATCCGCCGCGCCACACGCAGATGCGGAAGATCTGCTCGAAGCGGTTCAGTGCGCGCGGGGTCGGCGTGTACGAGGAGTGGATCCGCGACGTCGCGCGAGGCGTGCTCGACCGCGCCCTCGCCTCGGGTGAGCCGTTCGACTTCGTGAGCGAGATCAGCCGCGAGCTCCCGATCCGGTTCCTCTGCTCGATCTTCACGGTGCCACAAGAGGACGCACCGGCGCTGATCGAGTGGGGCGACCAGATGATCGCCAACCAGGATCCCGACCTGTCCGCAGCAGTGGTCGACCGCGAGGACACCGAGGAGTACCGGCTGCTGCCCTTCCGATCGCCGACGGCGCGCAAGGTGTTCGCGTACGCCGACCGCCAGCGCGATCTGCGGCTGGCGGAGCCGGCGGACGACGTGATCGCGGCCCTGGTGGCCGCGCAGAGCGAGGGCGCTCTGAGCGAGCGCGAGTACCACAACTACTTCGCGCTCCTGTTGATCGCCGGCAACGAAACCACCCGCCACACG
>Ga0307277_10000217_pt1 | contig 19633 bp, 19 predicted proteins | sample ER_DNA_116_FD_194473 | JGI IMG/M metagenome (GOLD analysis project Ga0307277, IMG submission 194473) | Bulk soil microbial communities from the East River watershed near Crested Butte, Colorado, United States - ER_DNA_116 | ecosystem: Environmental > Terrestrial > Soil > Floodplain | place...
GCGAACTGTGTGGTGGTAGCTGGGCGGCGCGCCGAGTTGTCCGTGATGGCAGCGTGCCTGGTCCGCGCCACCGATAGAGCCGACGTCAATAGGGTGATCCGCAAGCGGCTCGAGGTGCGCAAGATCTCCTTCGCCGGAATGGATGACGCCGTACGCGAAACTGGCATGGAGTACGGCGGCATAACCCCGATCGGCCTTCCACCCACCTGGCCCATCCTCGTCGATGAGGCGGTAGCAAGTCTGAACATGATCGTTGTTGGTAGCGGGATCCGGGGGAGCAAGATCGCCATGCCAGGGCCGTCCGCCGCAACCCTGCCGAACGCCGAGACCTTGGCTCTCGCGCTCAGCTCAACAGACTGACGATCGCGGCGATGCCGACGGCAACGATGATCACTCGATAAACCATCGGGGGCAGCTTGGGCCCCACCCGGCCACCTACCTGAGCGCCAAGGACCGATCCGACGGCGATCGCGATGGCCGCAGGCCAGTTCACCTGGCTAACGATCACGAACACCACGGCGGCGATCCCGTTGACGATGGTCGCCAGCACGTTCTTGATCGCATTGATGCGGGCCAATGATTCGGCAAAGCCGATGCCCAGGATGGCAATCAACAGCACGCCCTGGGCTGCTCCAAAGTACCCGCCATAAATGCCGGTGACCGCTACGCCAAGCCACAGCAGCACTGGGCCATGCACATGATCAGCATCCAGTCCAAGCCGGGCCCGGCGGATGGCGAGTCTTTTGGAGATGAAAGGCTGCAAGATCACCAGTGCGCAACCCAAACCGATAAGCACGGGGACGATGGCGTCAAACGCCTCGGAAGGCAGCCACAGCAGTAAGACTGCGCCCGCTATTCCGCCCAGCAGCGAGGCCGATCCCAACCAAAGCACCCTCCGGCGCTGACCGCCGAGTTCCCGGCGCGTGGCCCACGCGCCTGACACCGAGCCTGGAGCCAGACCCACGGTATTGGAGACATTGGCGATCACCGGTGGCACGCCAAGCGCCAGCAGCGTCGGAAAGGTGATCAACGTCCCCGAGCCGACAACGGTATTGATCAATCCTGCGACCCCCCCAGCTCCGAGCAGCGCCAAGAGGTCCAGCCAGGTCACTGAGTCAGATTAGGCTCGCTTTCCCACTCGTACTGGCCGTTCGGGATCGCCGACGTCGGCTCCTTCTCAGGTAACTCCAGCGCTGCTGGCCTTTCAGAACGCCCTGGACGCTCCAGCGCCTCCGCCTCTTGGATGGCCTCCTCGACGGTACGCCGCGCGGCTTCTTCCTCCGCGGCGTTTTGCCTCTCGATCTCTTTTTGCACGTCGATCTTGGCCGGCGCAGTGAACTCGCCCTCAGTGGCGTCTGGAATGGCGGAGGAAGCAACCTTGCCGACCACGCTGCCAAGCCCCTTGAGTGCGTCGTTCAGCTCACTGGGTACGACCCAGACCTTGTTGGCGTCACCCCGAGCGATCGCTGGCAGCATCTGCATGTACTGGTAGGCGAGCAGCGCCTGGTCGGGCTGTCCAGCGTGGATGGCGTTGAAGACCGTGGTGATTGCTTGAGCCTCGCCCTCAGCGCGCAGCATCTGCGCCTGCCGGTCGGCCTGAGCTCGCAGCACGGCCGCCTCGCGGTCGCCTTGTGCCCGCAGGATCGCCGACTCCTTTTCACCACCGGCGGACAGGATCTGCGACTGCCGTTGGCCCTCAGCGAGCAGGATCACCGCCCTCTTGTCCCGCTCTGCCCGAGCACCCTTCTCCATCGCGTCCCGAATGGTGGCCGGAGGCTCGATAGCGCGGAGCTCGACACGGTTGACCTTGATTCCCCACTTGCCCGTTGCCTCGTCGAGCACGATGCGGAGCTTCTGGTTGATCTCCTCACGGCTCGTCAGCGCTTGCTCAAGATCAAGCCCGCCGATGATGTTACGCAGGGTCGTCATGGTGAGCTGCTCGATCGCCTTGATGTAGTCCTGGGCCTCGTACGCCGCGCGGACGGGGTCGATGATCTGGAAGTAGATCACTGAGTCGATACCAACCATCAGGTTGTCCTCAGTGATCACGCCCTGCGGCGGGAACGGTACGACGTTCTCCCGCATGTCCATGTTGTAGCGAACCTTGTCAAACAGCGGCACGACCAGATGCGGCCCAGGCTCCAGTGTGCGCTTGAACTTTCCGAGCCGCTCGACGATACCGACCCGCTGCTGGCGGATGACTCGGACTGCGTTACCTATGAAGAAAATCACCGCCAGCGCCACGGCCAAGACGACGATCAACGACGCGAGATCCACGATCTTCCTTCTCTCTAGGCTAGGGGAGTAGCCCATGCTTGGGGTAGACGACAGCAATGACCCCGTCGATCTCATAGACCTCGATCTCGGTGCCTTGCTCGATTACTACGTCGGAGAAGTAGGGACGGGCCGTCCAACTCTGCCCGTCCACCTTGATCTCACCGCCGGATTTGTCGATCTGGGAGACGGCTACCCCGCTACTGCCTACCATCTTGTCGGCTGAGGATCGATAGCCAGGCATGCTGCGCACCTTGGCGAGCAACGTTGGCCGCAGCAGCAAAAGCATGCTGATGCTGACGGCGGTGGCAGACAGGATCTGCAGCCACCACAGCGAAGGAGCGAATAGCGCTACGGCGGCTCCAGCCAGTGCTCCCACCGCAAGCATGATCAACACCAGGTCAAGCGACATGATTTCGGCGATGCCCAGCAGAAAGGCGAGACTCAGCCAGATCGCCCAGGAATTGTCACCTAGCCAGTCGGTCAAGTTCACCTCCATTTGCTTCTCCAGACGTGGTTATCCTCGTCTTCCATGGTGCCAGTCGCCTAAAGCGCCCGAGCGGTCCATCGACCGTCAGCCTCAACGAGAGTCAGCTCGAGATCGAAGGTCTTCGTCAGGTTGTCAGCAGTCAAGGTTTCCCGCAGTGGTCCAGCGGCAACGATGCTGCCCTCCTTCAGCAGCATCGCGTGCGTGACGCCGGATGGAATCTCCTCTACGTGATGGGTAACCAAGACCATGGCGGGGGCGTATTGATCTTGCGCGAGCTCGCCAAGGGCATTGACCAGCGACTCGCGGCCAGCCAGATCAAGGCCTGCGGCGGGCTCATCGAGCAGCAGCAGTTCGGGATCTGTCATGAGGGCGCGAGCTATCTGGACCCGCTTCCGCTCACCTTCGCTGAGAGTGCCGAACGTGCGATCAGCGAGGCGCTCTATGTGTAGCTGAGCGAGCAGCTCATCGGCTCGTTCGTGGTCCAGCTCGTCGTACTGCTCACGCCACCGGCCGACCACGGCGTACGAGGCAGAGACGACGACGTCGTGAACCCGTTCGCTGCGTGGAATGCGCTCCGCCAGGGCGGCAGACGTAAGCCCGATGCGCGGCCGCAGCTCGAAGACGTCCACGGTGCCGAGCACCTCGCCAAGCAGCCCGGCTACCCCGTCCGTGGGGTGAATTTGTGCTGAGATCACCTGCAGCAGCGTCGTCTTGCCCGCTCCGTTCGGTCCAATGACCACCCAGCGGTCTGACTCGTCCACTTCCCAGGTGATGTCATTGATCAAGGTCGAACCGTTCCGGACGATGCTCACGCCAGCCAGGTCCACAACAGCTGCCATGGCTTCAACCTACAGTTTTAATTGCTTCGCTCGCTGCGCTCGCTCCGCGCGGATCGCGCCTTGGAATCCGCCCACTTCGTCGTCGCTCGGGGACGAAAAGCATGTCCCCTCCCTCCTCCTCAGTACGGCGGGGGCGCGATCCGGATTTATTGCTCCCCTCGCTGCGCACGGTCCACCGGATCCCAGGACATACGTTAGGGCGATGGAGTCCCTGCCCTCGCTCCGCATGACGGCGAACTTGAATTCGATGATCAGGGGGCGGCAATCCATTGAGCAGGCGGAGCGGGCGATCGTCGGCGGTGACGTCGCCCATCATGTGATCGACCCCGAGAGTGTGCTGGGCCTAGACCCGCTCGAGGCCTCGATCTTGGACGACGCTTTGGAATCACTGCTGACTGCGGAGCAGGATGGCTGGTTCCTCGCGCTACCGCTACCTGGAGCTCTTGCACCGCTTCGCGGCCCAGCTGCCTTCAATCTCGCGGCGGTCGAGCAGGGCGAGGCCGTGGTGGCTAGTACCGCTGGCATCGGTCTAGTACCGATACGTGTCGGCCAGGCCGTCCAGTGGCGGATCTTCAGCGCAGAGCGACCACTTGTGCCGAGCAGTCCATCTGAGGCGGAACGAGCCTTGAATGAGGTGGTTATCGATGCCGCTGCCACCCTGTCCCGACTGGACGTCGCATCGGGGACTTTGCCTCAGCCACCGGCGGCAGCCGTGCTGCCGCCGGGCTACACCTCGCGCCAGCGAGCAACAGTCCAGCGAGCGACCCGGCTACTCGCCGCTTGCGATGCAGCCTTGCTGAACGACGGCGCCAGCATCTCCTCGTTTGAGGCCAACCGCCGCGCCCAGGAGCTGCGCCGGGTACGCGCCAAGGCTGGCGACGCGCTCGGTTCGGCCGTCAGCTGGGTTGGGTGAGCGGAGCGAGCAGTCCAACACCTCTACTACGCTGCCCACATGTCCCTGCTCCCCGCTTTGACGGGCTCGTTTTCCACCCCAGCGGCCGGAAACCCGACCGTCGCGATGATGGAGGCGGCGTACACACATCACGCCATCGACGCGCGATACATCAACTGTGAGGTCGCTGCTGAGAACCTGGCAGATGCGGTGCACGGCGCGACGGCAATGGGTTGGATCGGCTTCAACTGCTCACTTCCACACAAGGTGGCAGTGATCGAATTACTCGATGAGCTCGCCGAGTCGGCCCGACTCATTGGCGCAGTAAATTGCGCGGTACGCCGCGACGGCCGATGGATCGGGGAGAACACCGATGGTCAGGGCTTTCTCGGTTCATTGCGCACTCTTGTCGAACCGGCGGGACAGCGGGTTCTCATTCTCGGCGCCGGAGGTGCGGCTCGTGCAATAGCAGTCGAGCTGGCGCTCGCCGGAGCAGCTGAGCTTTGGGTAGCCAATCGCAACCTTGCCAAGGCAGCCGAGATTGCGGATCTAGTGAACTCGCAAACATCCACTGCCTGTTCGGCTGTTGAGTGGCGGCAAGAGCTCACCGTGCCGGCAGCTGCCACCGTCGTTGTGAATGCCACCTCGCTGGGCCTGCCCGGCTCGGGAGAGGTGCCGCTTTCGTTCGACGCGATTCCCATGGGGCTGGTGGTCTGCGACGTCATCCCGAATCCGCCTGACACCTCGTTTCTGCAGCGGGCGCGTCAAGCGGCTGCAAGGACCCTCGATGGCCGAGGCATGCTGCTCAACCAAGGGGCGATCAACATCGAGCTCTGGACCGGCATCGACCCGGATCGTGCGCTCATGGGGAAGGCACTTGACGAGGCCATCGCTAGCTGGGCGCACCCGTAACGCCAATGGTCGGCACACTGTTTGCGATCGGCGGTGCCGAGGCGAAGCTTCGGCGCCGAACCGTGTTGGGTGCTTTTGTTGCCGCCGCGGGGGGCACAGATGCGCGGATCGCGGTCGTTTCGTCGGCCTCTTCGCTGGGTGCCGAGGTAGTCGAGGTCTACAAGACTGTCTTTACTGCTCTGGGGGCCCGGGAAGTCATTTCGCTGCGGCCGGAGAGCCGGGCGCAGGCGAAGAAACCCGATCTTGTCGAGCCGCTGAAAGCGGCTGGTGCAGTCTTCATGACCGGCGGCAACCAGCTCAAGCTCAGCTCCTTGATCACCGGCACCCCGTTCGGCGACGCGATCCACGACGCATACCACCGCGGCGCAACCGTTGGCGGCACCTCGGCAGGCGCTAGCATCCTGGCCGAGCACATGATCGCGTTCGGCGCCGGCGGGTCGACGCCCAAGCAACGGATGAGTCAACTATCTGCCGGACTCGGTTTGCTGCGCGGGGTCGTCATCGATCAACACTTCGAGCAGCGAAACCGTTACGGGCGGCTGCTATCGCTGGTCGCCCAATCTCCCTCATTGCTCGGCATCGGAGTCGACGAGGACACCGCCGCAGTGATCTCTGACGGCAGCCGGCTCGAGGTCATCGGCCGAGGTGCAGTCACGGTGGTCGACGGACAGCATCTGGTTTCCAACGCCTTCGCAGCCAAGCGCACGGCACCGTTGCTGATATCTGGTGCCCTCATCCATGTACTTCCAGCCGGAAGCCAGTTTGATCTCAGCAGCCGCAGCCTGCTGGCGCATCAGACATTCGTCCCAGACCCCCAAGTAGTGGAGGCGCAAGCCGCTGAGGCCGATCTGCGCGAGGTTGCTCGAGATATTGCCGCCGAAGGCGTGTCCCCAACCAACTACGCGCGTCGTTTGCGCCGCAATAGAAGCCGCTGAGGGCGACTCCGCGATCAGGATCGGTCGGCTGGGCTCAAGATCTCGTCTTCGCTGACCCGCGGCAACGGCTGTCCGGTCTCCAGCAGCGTCTTCATGCTGTTCAAGATCCACACCCAACCGTCTTTGACGTTCTCCCACGTCAGCGGACTTTGTTCGAGGTTGCCGTGGACCAGCCGGACACGGGTCAGGCCCTTACCAGCGTTCTCGACGGTCCACTCCACGCGGCTAGCCGGTTCATGCGCCAGATCCGGGTCGTAGCGGGTGTGCCAAGTCTGGACGAAGCGGCCCGGACGACCCTCTTCCGGTGGCAACATCTCTTCGATGATTCCGTCGACGGCCGGGCGCCCATCGACGCCGACCGTCAGATAAGGCCTTCCCTGCTGCGGAGGCTCGACGAAGGCGACGGTATGGAAGTAGCGCCGGGTCCACTCTGACTCGGTTATCGCAGCCCAAACCTGCTTGGGTGTTGCGGCGATATAGATCTGATAGACGTGCGCCGGAAGGCTCATGCGGATTCTGCCCTTCTCGTTTCTGTTTCCTCATCGGCGCTGACCTGCTTGTCCAACGCCACCAGAGCCGATGTGAATCGGGCCGCGTACCTGCTGATCCAGCGGTTGGCAACCTGCTCGATGGGCACGGGATTGAGGTAATGCCGCTTTGTCCGTCCGTGTCGGGCGGTGATGACCAGGTTCGCCTCCGCCAGCACTGCGAGATGTTTCATGACCCCGAAGCGAGTCATTTCCGGAAACTTCTGGCACAACTCATTGAGCGTCTGCCCGTCCCGATCGAAGAGCGAATCCAGTACTGCCCGCCTGGTTGGGTCGGCGAGTGCCCGAAATACATCGCCTCCTGCTTCCATGACTCGATAATATGTGACTATTTAGTCACATATCAAGCAGCAACTGTTATCGACAAGACTGCGGATATGAACTCGCTACTGGAGCGACTATTCGTCGCATGGACGAGCACTGACGATCTCGCTCAGGTGGAAGATCGGTTTGCTGCGCTCTATACCGATCCGGTACGCGTCAATGGCACAGACATCTCGCCAGCCGATCTTGTGTCCAGAGCCCGATCACTACACGGAGCGTTTTCCGGTCTGCGGGCCGAGCTGCTGCAGGTCGTTGAGGACAAGGAGAGCATCGCTGTTGCTTTCGTGATGCATGGCTGGCATACCGGGCCGTATCAGACCCCATTCGGAATCATCCAGCCAACTGGAGTCAAGGTGCAGATCCGCACCATCGACGTCTTGACCATCAGCAACGACACGATCTCAGCGATCTGGGTAACTGCCGATGATCTTGGCACGCTGCGTCAGCTGGGCTGGCAACCGTAGCCGCCGCGGGATGACCCGCCAAGTGATCAGTGGCAGGATCGCAGCAAACAGATCCTGTGAGGAGCGTTTGTGACCCAAAGCGTTGCCCCGACTCCGGCTCCGGATCTCAAGATCATCTCAAGCAGGGTTTTCCGGGGTCCGAACATCTGGCACTACGAACCAGCCATCCAGCTTGTCGTTGATCTCGGGGTGCTGGAGGACTTCCCTACCAACAAACTGCTCGGCTTCACCGACCGTTTGATGGAGCGGCTGCCAGGGTTGATGAACCACAGCTGCAGCCGGGGCCGCCGCGGCGGTTTCCTGGAGCGGCTAAACGAGGGGACATGGGTTGGTCATGTCGCCGAGCATGTGGCACTGCAGTTGCAGCAGGAGGTCGGCCACGACATGCGCCGCGGCAAGACGCGGCAAGTAAAGGGTGAGCGCGGCCGCTACAACGTGATCTATGCCTACTACGACGAGTCGGTCGGGCTTGCCGCCGGCGAACTGGCCGTCCGGCTGATCAACGACCTCATCGCTGAAGATCCAGACTTCGACTTCCACAAGGAGTTGGAAAGCTTCATCGTCCGCGGTGAGCGAACCGCGTTCGGCCCGTCCACTCAGGCGATTGTCGACGAGGCGGTGAGTCGCGATATTCCCTATCTGCGGCTCAACACCGCCTCTCTGGTGCAGCTCGGCCAAGGCGTCCATCAGAAGCGCATTAGGGCCACCATGACCTCGCAGACCTCATCGGTAGCCGTCGACATCGCGAGCAACAAAGAGCTCACGCTTTCACTGCTATCGGCTGCAGGCCTGCCGGTTCCTCGATCACAGTCGGTGCGCACGGTCGATGAGGCGGTCCGGCTGGCGAACCGCATCGGCTACCCCGTGGTCCTGAAACCGCTCGACGGCAACCATGGTCGCGGCGTCATGCTCGACCTGCGCAGCGATACCGACGTACGCAGCGCGTTTGACGCTGCCAAGTCGGAGTCGCGAAGCGGATTGATCATTGTCGAGACTTATGTCACCGGCCGGGACTACCGATGTCTGGTGATCGACGGCAAGATCGCTGCGATCGCCGAGCGGGTGCCGGCTCATGTCATCGGCGATGGTGCGCTGACGATCGATGAGCTGGTTGCCAAGACCAATGCCGATCCCCGCCGCGGCGTTGGTCATGAGAAGGTGCTGACCAGGATCAAGATCGATCAGACTGCAATTGATCTTGTAGCGGCACAAGGCTTCGGCCTTGCTGACGTGCCGCCGGAGAGCACCATGGTGAAGCTCACGCTGACCGGAAACATGTCCACCGGTGGCGTCTCCATCGACCGCACCTTTGAAGCACATCCGGAAAACATCGAGATTGCCGAAGAGGCAGCCCAGGTCGTCGGATTAGATATTGCGGGCATCGACTTCATCGCACCCGATATCACCCAGCCGGTACGCGAGACCGGCGGAGCTATTTGCGAGGTGAATGCTGCGCCGGGCTTCCGGATGCACACCCATCCGACGATCGGGGATCCGCAGTACGTGGCGAAGCCGGTGATCGACATGCTGTTTCCGCCGAATACGCCGAGCCGGATACCGATCGTCGCTGTCACCGGCACGAACGGCAAGACTACGACGGCACGGATGATCGCCCACATCTTCAAGGGCATCGGCAGGAAGGTCGGTATGACCTCCACCGATGGTGTCGTGATCGACGAGCGGTTGGTCATCCGCTCAGACGCCTCTGGGCCGCGGTCGGCGAAGATGGTGCTGCAGAATCCTCGGGTCGACTTCGCTGTCTTCGAGGTGGCACGCGGCGGCATCCTGCGCGAAGGCTTGGGGTATGAGCGCAACGACGTGGGGGTCGTACTGAACGTCCAGGCTGATCATCTGGGCCTCCGTGGCGTCGACACGCTCGAGCAGCTCGCAGATGTCAAAGCGGTCATTGTGGAGGCGGTGCCGCGGAACGGCTTTGCCGTACTCAATGCCGACGATCCGCTGGTCAGAGCGATGCGGCGACGTTGCTCTGGCCGGATCGTGTGGTTCAGCATGGCCGAGCCAGGTAGTGAGATCCGCGATTCCGTCGATGATCACTGCCGGCGCGGCGGACGGGCCGTCGTCCTGGAGCACAGTGATCTTGGTGACATGATCGTGGTCAAGGAAGGCCGCCGCTCCATGCAGCTGGCCTGGACCCACCTGCTGCCAGCAACTTTCGGCGGTCGCGCCACGATGAACATCCAAAACGCCATGGCGGCAGCGGCGGCGGCGTTCGCAGCGGGCGCCTCGCTGCATGACGTCCGGCAGGGCTTGCGCAGCTTCTCGACCAACTACTACCTCGCGCCCGGCCGCCTCAACGAGGTCGGTGTGGAAGGCCGAACCGTCATCGTCGACTATTGCCACAACGTCCCGGGGATGATCATGCTCGGCGATTTCGTGGACAAGACCGGCGATGCCCTGGAAAGCACAAATGATCTAGGGCGGGTGTCGCGGATAGGGCTAATCGCCACCGCTGGTGATCGCCGAAATGATGACATGCACGCGCTCGGCCAGGAGGCGGCTCAGCACTTCGATGTCCTGATCGTCCGGGAGGACAAGAATCTACGCGGCCGGGCAGCAGGTGAGGTGGCCGAGCTAGTGGCAAACGGGGCGCGCCGTGCAATGGCGGAGGGTGCGCGCTGTAAGCAGGTCGAGATCGTTCTTGATGAGCTGGCAAGCGTTCAGCATGCGATGTCGCGATCCAATCCCGGTGACCTCGTAGTGATTTGTGTTGAACAGCACGCAGCTGTGATGGCCTATCTGGAGTCTTACGGTCATCACGCGCAGCCCGGAGCACGGCCTGAGAACGCTGCAGAGATCAGCAATGCCGTGCCTGACCCCGATTCGCGCTGAGCACCTTGGCGCGCAAGACCTCGGCACTGTCGGGCGAGGCGCCGTGATCGAGCAACCACTGATCAAGTAGCTCGCGATCTTGGTGAGTCATGATCGCCACGACGTCCCCGTGCCGTGCTTGGCCGACCAGCGAGATCAGACCGCCCAGTTCGCTATCGTGCACGGCTTGGATATCCACGCCAGCGTGAGCGGCGCCTTCGGCGATCAATTCGTTGATCTGATCCATGCTTCGGCCGCGCAGGTAGTTCTGTTTGCCGACGATTTCCACAATGTTGGCACCTAGGCCGGCAATCTCACCGAGGCGTACGAAGACATCGTCGCTGCGATCACCTGCTGTACCGACACCCAGCAGCAGTCGACCCTGCGGAGGCCGAATGCCATTCATGATCTCCAGCAGCGCCTCGAGCCCCGCCTCGTTGTGGGCCAGGTCGATCACTACGCTGATCGTTCCGCTGGTGATCGGGACGGTCCAGATGTTCATCCGTCCCGGGTTGGACTCATTGGGATCAAACGATCGCAGGCCGTCGGCGACCTGCTGAACATCCAAGCCCAGCGCCAGGGCGGCCGAGGTCACCGCGAGTACGTTCTCCACATTCACCTTGCTCAAGCCGGCCAGAGTCATCGGTACATTGACGACCTCGACGACCTGGAGTGGGTCCGCACCCGGTCTGAGCACACTGATCCAACCGTCGAGCAGCGTCGTGACACGGCCGCGATCCGAGAGGACGCTGCGTGCTGACGGCGAGTCGGGGTCACGAGTGAACACCCAAATCTGAGCTTTGGTATCACGGCGCATAGCGAAGGTTCGCGGGTCGTCGGCGTTCAACACACACCAGCCATCCGGCTTGGTGATCTTGGTGATCACCGCCTTCACCTCAGCCAGCTGGTCGAGAGTGTCAATGCCGCCGAGGCCAAGATGGTCGGCGCTGATATTGGTCACCACCGAGACGTCGTTGTAGGCGACACCGACACCGCGGCGCAGGATTCCGCCGCGGGCTGTTTCGGTGACCGCCAGCTCGACATCTGGGTGACGGAGTACCCGACTTGCTCCACTCGGGCCTGAGAAGTCGCCCGACTCGATCAACTCACCGTCGATGTAGACACCATCGGTGCTCGACCAGCCAACCAGCATGCCAGCTCGACGCGCCACATGGCCGATCATCCGCGCCGTGGTGGTCTTGCCGTTGGTGCCGGTGATCGCTACCACGGGAATCCGCGGTCGGATCAACCGCGGAGCCGAACCGAGCGGAGCCGCCGCCAGGGCAGCGCCTTCAGTGTTGATCATTTCAGCGACCACGTGGGGACCACCGCTCACGGCATCCAATACCAGGGCCACCCCGTACGCCAAGGCCTCCGCCCGCCCGGCGTTGCGCCAGGGAAATGCCACGACCAGCTCGTTCACCGACTGTCCGGTCCGGGTCCGCACCGCGAGCCGGGTCGCACCGCCTGCGCGAGCGATCCGCCTGACGATCTGAGTGAGCAGCCGTATTGCAAAGCGTTGCCGGAAACCTGTCCCGGCCGCTCCAGGCCGCGGCCTGCCTAGGCCCAGCTCTGTGCCAAGATCACGAGCCGCGGTGTCGGGCAGGGCCACGAGTTCGCTGAGGTCGAGCGTGAGCTTCGCCGCCGGCCGCGGGAAATACAGGTTGGGACCGTCAAGTAGGCGCAGTTCGACCAGGGACCGGGGAGTGGGTGCAGTGGCCATTCGGCCCGTCAGGCACCTGTGGAGTGCAGGCCGCCGTCGACATGGATCATCTCACCGGTCGTCTTCGGGAAGAAATCACTGAGCAGCGCCACCACCGCCTTAGCTGTTGGCGTGATGTCTTTGGGATCCCAGCCCAGCGGCGCTCGTTGGCCCCACACTTCGTTGAAGGCGTCGGCGCCGCCGATCGCCTTCTTGGCTAACGTTTCCAACGGACCAGCGGCGACAAGATTGACGCGTATCCCATTGGGTCCGAGGTAGCGGGCGAGATAGCGACAGGTGCTCTCCAATGCCGCCTTGGCGACGCCCATCCAGTCGTAGACCGGCCACGAGACCGCTGCATCGAAGGTCAGCCCGACTACTGACGCCGGCTCAGCCAGCAGCGGCTTGCAGGCCATAGTCAATGACGCCAACGAGTACGCCGACACTTGTAGCGCAGTGCCGACATCGGACCACGGCGTACTCAAGAATTTCCCCCCGAGCGCAGTCTCCGGGTTGGCGAAGGCCAGCGAGTGCACCAGCCCATCGAGATGGTCCAGATGCTCACCCAACTGGGCTGCGAGGCCAGCTAAATGATCTTCGTTAGTGACGTCGACCTCCAGCAGCAGCGGGACCGGGTCGAGTTTCTTGATCACCCGAGCAGTCAGGCTCATGGCCCGGCCAAAGTTGGAGACCACCACCGTTGCTCCCTCAGCCTGAGCGATCTTGGCAACATGAAAGCCAATGGAGGTGTCTAGGGTGACGCCGGCAACAAGGATGTTCTTGCCCTCGAGGATGCCCACAGATTTCCTTTCAGTGTTTCCTTTCAGTGGCCCATGCCAAGGCCGCCGTCGACAGGGATTACTGCGCCGGTAATGTAGCTGGCCGCGTCGCTGGCAAGGAACTCGATGGTTCCTGCAACGTCGTCAACGGAGCCGAACCGGCCAAGCGGAATCTGCTCGGCGTACTTCTTGGTGAGGTCCTCGCCCAGCTCGGCGGTCATGTCGGTCTCGATGAAGCCCGGAGCGACGACATTCGCCGTAATGCCCCGCGACCCCAGCTCACGGGCCAGGGAGCGTGCCATCCCCACCAGACCAGACTTCGAAGCCGCGTAATTCACCTGTCCGGCAGAACCCATCATGCCGACCACAGAGGAGACGAACACGATCCGTCCGAACTTTCCGCGGACCATCGGTCGCGCGGCCCGCCGCGCCACCCGAAAAGCACCGCTGAGATTGGTCGCAATGACCCGATCCCAGTCCTCATCCGACATTCGCATGAGCAAGGTGTCCCTGGTGATTCCGGCGTTCGCGACGAGCACCTCGACGGCTCCGAGGCCCGACTCGACCTGCGCGAACGCTGCCTCCACCTGAGCCGGATCGGTCACATCGCACTGCACACCGAGTACATCGGCGGGCACATCGCCGCTGCGGTACGTGGCAGCCACTCGATGCCCGGCCTTTGCCAGCCGAGCAGCAATTCCGTGGCCAATTCCTTTGCTGCCGCCGGTCACCAGGACAACGCGCGATGGAGTCACGGAGGTCACGCTATCGAGTGCTCCAGATCGTCGGGGAGCAGGCGTAGGCTGACGTGGTGACCGATCGCGAGGCGGGCGCGAAGACACCCATTACCGCCGAGGCGGGCCGCCGAGGCTCGGCCCCGCTGATCACCGATGCTCGCATGGCGACCAGCGATGAGATGTCCGCCCGGATCCGCCAATACACCATCACCATGAGCATCCGTGCAGCGTGCTTCATCAGCATGGTCTTTGTCCACGGCATCTTCCGCTGGATCCTCTTCGCGGGCGCTGTGATCTTGCCGTTTATCGCGGTCATCGCCGCGAACCAGGTCAACCAGCGTTTTCGTCGCCGCAAGATGACTCACGCCATGCCAACCGAACGCCCAGGACTCACCACCGGTCACGATGATGGGGCAAGTAGCGGCGAGGTGATCGAGGAGGAGGACGTCAGTCAGCAGCGACCGAACGAACGTGTCGCCTAGCGGGGTCGATCCGCTTCCCGAAGGGCCTGACGGTAGGGTCTGCTCGGCCCGCGGCTGCATGCAACCCGCTGTGTACGACCTGCAGTGGAACAATCCGAAAATCCATGCCGCCGACCGTCGTAAACACTGGCTCGCCTGCGATGATCACCACGAGTCGCTAGAGCAATTTCTGTCCGCTCGCGGGTTCCTGAAAGAGGTCCTTCCCCTCTGACGCCCGCTGTCCGCAACCTATGCCGAGCTGCGCCACGTGAAGCCAGCTGCTAGCCGCCAATCGCGGACATAGGGCGATCAGGTTGCAGGAAGCTCGGGTCATTGATGCCATGGCCGGGCTTCTTGCCTGCGACGGCAGCAACCCACAATGCGGCAAGCTCGGCGTCGCTCGCACCGCTGCGCAGCGGAGTACGAAGGTCGGACTCGGTGCGGGCGAATAGGCAATTCCGGATCTGGCCGTCGGCAGTCAGCCGTACTCGGTCACAAGCCCCACAGAACGGCTGCGTCACCGACGCAATAATGCCGACCGAGTAATCGGTACCGGCCACCCTGAAGAGCTCCGCCGGTGCGCTCCCCCGGGTCAGCGCGTCCTTGGGGTCTTCGATCAACTCCACATGCTGGCCAAGCTGCTGCTTGATCTCCGCTGCGGTGATCATCTCGTCGCGCTTCCAGCCGTGTTGCGGATCCAACGGCATCTGCTCGATGAACCGCAGCTGCACCCGCTCCGCCATTGCCCATTGCAGCAGATCGAACGCTTCATGATCATTGACACCACGCAGCAAAACAGTGTTGATCTTGACGGGCTGCAGGCCGGCCTCGCGCGCGGCAGCAATTCCGTCGAGCACATCGGACAGCCGGCGCCTCCGGCTGAGCTTGGCAAAGATCTCCGGATCAAGCGTGTCGAGTGAGACATTGATCCGCCTCAGCCCCGCCGCGGCGAGTTTCTCGGCCCGCGCGGCCAGCCCGATTCCGTTGGTGGTAAGGGCAATCTCTGGTACCGGCGACAGTGCTGCAATATCGCCAACCAGCAGTTCAAGGTTCTTGCGCAGCAACGGTTCGCCACCAGTCAGGCGTACCGTCGTAATGCCAAGCAGCTCGACACCGACTGTGATCAAACGCACAATCTCGTCATCGGTCAAGACATCGGCGCTTGGAAGCCAATCCAATCCCTCCGGCGGCATGCAGTACGCGCATCGAAGGTTGCAGCGATCGGTCAGCGATACCCGCAGATCCGTTGCCACTCTGCCGTACGCGTCCGCAAGCACGAGTTGATCACGCTCTGTCGCTTCCGCAGGCACGGAAAATCCCGGTCGTAGCCGTGGGAACGGCAGCAGCGTGGTCATTCCTGGAGTCTAATTTGACCGTCGCTAGGTTTGAGTTGCTCGCCCAACACTGGCGCTCGCAGCCGCCCAGCTGATTCGCTCAGGATGCGTGTAAACGTTCATGGTCTCGCCGCGGACGAATCCCACTAGCGTCAGCCCGGCCTCTTCGGCCAATTCAGCCGCTAATGAGCTCGGCGCGGATACTGCAGCAAGTACCGGGATGCCAGCCAGAACCGCCTTCTGGGTGAGCTCGAAGGACGCCCGTCCCGAGACGGCCAAGATCATCTGACGCAACGGAAGCAGCTGCTCTCGGATGGCCCACCCGATGACCTTGTCCACGGCATTATGGCGGCCAACGTCCTCTCGAACGCACCGCATCTCCGAGTCCAGACCTAGCAGTCCCGCGGCATGCAGCCCGCCCGTCTGATCGAATGTTCGCTGCTGCTGCCGGAGCAGCATTGGCGCGGAGAGCACCAGCTCAGCAGCGACGCGTACGTGCGTGTCTACCGCATACCGCGATTCGCGCAGCACTTGGTCGATCGTGGTGGTGCCGCAAATGCCACAGGCGCTGGTGGTCACGGTGTTGCGTCGGGCCGCGGGTGCCGGGGTGGATACCAACGGGGCGAGGGTGATGTCCAACACGTTGTAGGTATTGATCCCATCAGGACCAGACCCGGCGCAGTAACGCGCCAGCACAATGTCGGAGCGCTCGCTGATGATGCCCTCGCTGTAGAGCAACCCGTGCGCCAAATCGATGTCGTTGCCCGGCGTACGCATGGTGACTACGTACGGCTCACCGTTCAGGCGGATCTCCAGCGGCTCCTCGACCGCCAGAGTGTCGCTGCGGCGGATCGTCTCGCTTGGTGCTACCCGCAACACCGCGTGGCGACGGGTTACTCGTCCCATACCATCATCCTGGCATCACCGCACAATCTGCCTCGCCAGGAGCACGTGAACCATGGAACTCAAGCAATGGCTGACCACTTTGTCGGCCGCCCTGCAGACCAACGACGTCACCCTGGACGAAGACGCAGTCCACATTCTCCTCGACCTGGCCCGCGATTCCGCGCACGAGGTGGAGCGCGTGGCCGCGCCGCTCACGACGTTTTTGGTTGGCATTGCGGTCGGACGCGGTGCGGCGCTCGGTAGTACTGCCGCGACGGCAACCGCTCTGCTGATGGATCACGACAGTTCCGGCACGGCTAGCGGGACCGAGGCTCGCAGTGCGGACGACGCCTCCGGCTAGCCTGGCTCCGTGCGCCGCTTGTGGCTCCGCTGGACACTCTTGATCGTCTTCGTCGTCGTGCTCGGTGCTGTCTTCGTCACCATGGGTGAGTGGCAGCTCGACCGGTTGGCCCAGCGCAAAGAACGCAACGCAACAACGATCGCCAACGAGCAGAAACCGGTTCAGCCGTACGAACAAGTGTTCACTCGCCGCATCACCGACGCTGATCAATGGCAACGTATCGAAGCGCGCGGAACGTTCGACGCGGAGCATCAGTTTGTCGTCCGCTATCGCAGCAATCATGGAGCCGAGGGCTATGAGGTCGTGACGCCGCTGCGTACCGCGATGGGCGCCGTGCTGGTGGATCGCGGATTCATTCCGCTGGAGCGCGGTGCACCGATTCCGACCGCAGCTCCCGCCCCACCGACCGGCGAGGTAACTGTCATAGGACACGTACGCCGCGATGAGAGGGGGCGGCGGGCTGCTACAACGCCGGTAGGCAATCAAATGCGACTGATCAACTCCAACGCCATCGCGGCCACGCTCCCCTATCCGATCACGTCGGGCTACATCGGCCTACTGACAGTCGAACCTCAGCAGCCGGGCGGCTTTCAGCCAATCCAGCTGCCGGAGCTTTCGGAAGGTCCGCACTTCTGGTACGCGGTGCAATGGTTCATGTTCACCGCAGTCGCTGTGGCGGGCATCGTTGTCTTCATCCGGAGCGATCTGCGGGCTCGACGCGAGGAGCGCGACGAGGCCGCTCAGGCTCACGTGACGGTGTAAGGAGTCCGATCATGGATCTCGGGCTAACGGATCGCGCCTTCGTCGTTACGGCTGCCAGTAGCGGGCTTGGACGGGCCGCGGCTGAACAGCTGGTCAACGACGAAGCCCGTGTCGTGCTCGTTGCTCGACGCGCAGAGATGCTGGCCGAAGCCGTGAGCCGGATGGGGCCGGACCGGGCCGTGGCGCTTGCGGCCGACTTGACAGATGCCAATACCGCAGAGACGGCGTGCGCTCTAGCTTTAGACGCCTTCGGCCGGCTGGACGGCGCACTGATCAGCGTTGGTGGTCCACCGGCAGGAACAGCGTTGGACACCAACGAAGACGCGTGGCGCAGCGCTTTTGAGTCTGTCTTCCTGCCAGCGCTGCGGGTCAGCCGGGCCGTGGTTCACCATGGCACCGCCAGCGATCTGTCCATTGCCTGGGTGCTGTCGACCTCTGTGAAGACCCCGATGCCTGGCCTGGCCACGTCAAACGGGCTGCGCCCAGGTTTGGCCATGCTCGTCAAGCAGCTCGCCGACGAACTGGGACCGCAGGGCACCCGGATTATCGGCCTGTTGCCTGGCCGGATCGAGACCGAGCGCGTCCAGTACCTTGACTCGCTCAAGGAAGACCCGGCCGCCGCGCGGGCCAGCGCCGAAGCTGCGATTCCGTTGCGCCGCTCCGGCCGGCCAGAAGAGTTCGGGAGGGTCGCGGCCTTCGTGCTCTCCCCCGCCGCCTCCTACCTGACCGGCTCAGTGATCTCGGTCGATGGCGGCGCCCAACGCGGACTTTGATCAAACTGCGTCCGGTAGAGCTCCGCATACAGCCCGCCTTCGCGCAGCAATTCCTGATGCCTGCCGCGCTGTACGATCTGGCCCTGATCCACGACAATGATCAAGTCAGCGTTGCGGATCGTCGACAGCCGGTGTGCGATGACGATGCTGGTACGGCCCTCCATAGCAAGATCGAGTGCCTGCTGTACGGCGACTTCGGATTCTGAATCCAGGTGAGCGGTAGCCTCGTCGAGTACCACAATCGGCGGGGCCTTGAGCAGCAGCCGGGCAATGGCAAGTCGCTGTCGCTCTCCACCCGACAACCGATAGCCGCGCTCGCCTACCACCGTGTCCAGGCCGTCGGGCAGGCTCTCGACCAGCGTTCTGAGCTGTGCCGCCTCCAGCGCCTCCCACACCTCAGCGTCGGTGACATCAGGCTTGGCGTACTGGAGGTTCGCACGGATTGTGTCGTGGAACATGTGCGCGTCTTGCGTAACGTAACCGACCTTGCGGCGCAGCGAATCTTGCTTAAGTTTCTTGACATCGATGCCGGCCACCGAGACCGTTCCGGATGTTGCGTCATAAAGCCGGGCAACTAGATGCGTGATCGTGGTCTTGCCGCCACCGGATCGGCCGACAAGCGCCACTGTATGACCGGCCGGGACATCGAAGGTCACGTCATGCAGTACCTCGCCGCTAGGCCGCTGATCAAGTGACGCAATCGACTCCAGGCTTGCCAATGAGACCTCATCGGCGGTCGGATAGCTGAACGAGACATGATCAAAGCTCACCGACGCGGGGCCTTCGACTGTCTCGGCGTTCTCGGCGTCGCGGATCATCGGCACCAGGTCGAGAACTTCGAAAACGCGATCGAAGCTTACGAGGGCATTCATGACGTCGATGCGCAGGTTAGTGAGTTGAGTAAGTGGCCCGTACAGCTGAGCCAGCAGCCCGGCCAAGGCCGTCAGGGTGCCCACAGTGAGCACGCCGTCAATCGCCAGCGATCCACCCACGCCGTACACCAGGGCTGTGGCAAGCCCTGCGACCAACCCCAAGGAGGTGAACAGGAACCGACCGTTCATGGCGATCTTGACCGAGACATCACGTACGGCCCCGGCGCGTTCTGCAAACCGGTCGTGCTCCTCCGGAAACCGGCCGAAAAGCTTGATCAGCAGCGCGCCACTGACGCCGAAACGCTCCGTCATTGTTGCGGACATGTCTCCGTTGAGCTGCATCTGCTGACGCGTCAGGTCTGCCAGCTTGCGGCCGACGATCTTGGCGGGGATCAGGAAGATCGGCAACAGGATCAGCGCGGCGAGGGTGAGCTGCCAGCTCAGCACAATCATGGCTGTG
>Ga0307277_10000218_pt1 | contig 19630 bp, 19 predicted proteins | sample ER_DNA_116_FD_194473 | JGI IMG/M metagenome (GOLD analysis project Ga0307277, IMG submission 194473) | Bulk soil microbial communities from the East River watershed near Crested Butte, Colorado, United States - ER_DNA_116 | ecosystem: Environmental > Terrestrial > Soil > Floodplain | place...
TGACCGAGATCCGTGGCCCCTACTACACCCCCGTCGGGCGCCGTTACCTCGAGGACCTGCTCGAGACGATGGGCGCCTATGTCGACACGCTCAAGTACGCCGGCGGCTCGTTCGCGCTGATGCCGCGCGAGACGGTGCGCGCCCTCAACGAGCTCTGCCACCAACACGAGGTCGAGGTCTCGACAGGCGGTTTCCTCGAATACGTGCTCACGCAGCGCGGCGATGCGGTCGCGCGCTACCTCGAGGAATGCCACGAGCTTGGCTTCGACATCGTCGAGATCTCGAGCGGCTTCGTCACCCTCCCGGTCGAGGACCTTGTGCGGCTGACCAGGGCGGTGGGCACAGCAGGCCTGAAGGCGAAGCCGGAGGTCGGGATTCAGTTCGGCGCCGGTGGCGCCTCCAGCGTTGAAGCGCTCGAAGCCGAGGGGACCCGCGACGTCGGCCAGGCGATCGAGCTCGCCAAGCGGCACCTCGACGCCGGCGCACACATGCTCATGATCGAGTCCGAGGGGATCACCGAGCAAGTACGCGAATGGCGCACCGACGTCGTCGCCCAGATCGTGTCCGAGCTCGGGCTCGAGCAGGTCATGTTCGAGGCGGCCGACCCGGACGTCTTCTCCTGGTACGTCAAGAACTACGGCATCGACGTCAACCTGTTCGTCGACCACAGCCAGATCGTTCAGCTCGAGTGCCTGCGCGCAGGCATCTGGGGCACCCAGGACACTTGGGGTCGAATGCTCTCCTACCGGTCGCGCTCCACCGACGAGGCCTCGCCGGGGCCGTGAGCCTCGACGCGTTCGCTGCACAACTCGAAGGCCGAGACAATCCTTCGAACTCGCGGACGCGGCGGCCGCCTGCGAGCTTGAGCTCGCAGCGCTCGAACGGCTCCACGACGCAGCCGTCGTCGGGGCGCTCCTCCGGTGACGCGGGATCGGCCCTTGGAGCGCGGATTACGTCCTGCTGCGCGGGCTCGGGCGCCTCCACGTCTTTCCACAGGGTGACGTGGGCGCGCCGAACGGGCTACGCAGCTTCCTCCGCGCGGCAGACCGCGATGACGACCCGGGCGCCGCGCTAGCCCGCTGGGCCCCGACGCAGGCCTCATCTGCGTCCACCTCCTACTGCGCGGGCTCGAGCAGCGAGCGGCGCGATCGCTGGTTGTCAGACGAGGGAACAATGAGCCGACGGGATCCCTAAGGCTGGATGAGGCCGCGGCGGATCGCATAACGGGTGAGCTCGACACGGTCGCGCATCCCGAGCTTGTCGAGGATGTTCTGGCGGTGACGCTCGACGGTCTTGATGCTGATGAACAGCAGCTCGGCGATCTCTTTGGACGTGTGCGCCTCGGCGATCAGTTTCAGCACCTCGAGCTCGCGCGGGGTCAGGACGTCGAACTGCTCCTCGCCGCGTCCACCGCGCTCGACGTAATCGCGGACAAGCGTCGTGACCGCTGAGGGGTAAAGGAAAGAATCGCCCCGCATGGCGGCGCGGCAGGCGTCGACGATGTCCGTGTCCGCGCCAGATTTCAAGACGTAGCCGGAGGCTCCCGCCTTCAGCGCCTCGAACAGGAACTGCTCGCTGTCGTGCATCGACAGCATCAGCACGCGGATCTCAGGCTTGCGCTTGTGCAACTCGGCGGCGGCCTGGATGCCTGTCATGCGCGGCATCGAGACGTCGAGGATCGCCAGATGGATGTCCTCCTTGAGCGCAATCTCGACAGCCTCGTGGCCGTCCGCGGCTTCTGCGACGACTTCGAGGTCGGGCTTGGCATCGAGGAGCCGGCGCAATCCGGAGCGGACCACCGCGAAGTCGTCGGCGATCAGGATCCGCGTCACCAGCGGGATCGGCATCAGCTCTTCGCACCCACGGGTTCGTCGACCGGGGCCGTTGGCACTTCGAGGCGCACCTCGACGCCCCCGCGGGGCGATTCCTTGATCGCCAGTGCGCCGCCGACGAGCAACGCACGCTCTCGCATGCTGCGCAGGCCGCCGTGTTCCTCCGGCATCGACCCGTCGAAGCCGCGCCCATCGTCGCCGACGCAGAGAACGATGCTGCCCGGGCCGCGCTCGAGCGCGATCGTCACGCGGCTCGCGTTCGAGTGCCGTGCGGTATTGGTCAGGCTCTCCTGTGCGATGCGGTAGACGGCGAGCTCGGTTTCCGGTGCGAGTTTCGGGAGCGAGGGATCGAAGTCGCGCTTGACGTCGATGCCGGAAATACGGCCGAAAGTTGTTGTCAGCTCCGTGAGCGCGCTGACGAGGCCGAGATGCTCGAGCATCTCCGGCCGCAGCTCGCTCGAGATGCGGCGCACTTCATCGAGGGCGCGCCGGACAGCCTCCTTCGTCCCGTCGATCTCGCGCCGATGCTCGGGCGAGGCCTCGGCGATCGCATTGAGCTCCAGCAGCACGCCGGTCAGTAGCTGACCGACCTCGTCGTGCAGGTCGCGGGCGATCCCGACACGTTCGGCCTCCTGCGCGGCAAGCACGCGTCGGGCGCTCCGCTGGCGCTCGCTCTCGAGACGGTCGAGCATCTCGTTGAAGGCGTGCACGACTCGCCCGACCTCATCGTCGCGGCCGACCTGCAGGCGCTGTCCCGGCCGCAGCAGATCGACCGTGTCCATCCGCTGGGCCAGGCGCTCGAGTGGCGCGACTGCGCGCCGCAAGAGGAGGGCGTTCGCCGCCACGCTGACCGCGAGCCCGGCGAGGATGACCAACACCTCCGTGAACGTCGGCGGAGCATGGATCGTTACCGGGGTGACGACCAGCAGTAGCGCGATCAGGGCCAAGAGGCCTGCGTTGACCCCGAAGATGCGCCAGAAGAGAGAAACGGTACGTGCCTCCACAGCTCGACGTTAGCGCCGGGCTCCGTTTATGGCCATCGTTTTCCGCGCCTGCTGGAGGCGCGGCGGCGCGATTAGAACAGGTACCGGCGTCTCAGTCTCGAGCTCGTCGGCAAGCCTGCTCTCGAGGCCCCGGCGCAACCTGCCGCGCGTCCTCGCGCCGACAACGATCAGGTCGGCGGCCTCCTCGGCGGCGATCTGTGCCAAGAGCGAAGGGACGTCACCGACGGCCACACGCCGCTCGGCGCGGTCCGTCACCGCGTACTCGGCCGCGAGTCGGGCGAGCAGGCGCGCAGCTCCCTCGCGGCCACCCTTCATCGTCACGCTCTCGCCGCCGTCGCCGTCGCCGTTGAGAGGACCGATGCCCTCGGCGACGTGCGCTAGCACGAGCCGGAGTCCCAGCCGCTCGGTGAGCTCGACCGCCGTGGCCAGTGCCTGGCGCCCTTCGTCGGTGTCCGTCACCCCGCAGACGATCGTTCCTTGCATGTGAGCAGCTCCCGTCTTTCGTCGCTTTTTTGAAGCGTCGCCGCGCACGCAGATCGTCGCTATCGGGCGACGGCCTCATTTCCGCGGTCTCTCCCGCCCAGCCAGCCCCAGCAAATGTCGCTACGGACGGCGGAATGAGTCTCGCCCTCGAGGGCCGTGTGGGCTAAGACTCGCCCGCGTAAGACCACCAGGCGTCGCGACACGGATGAGGTATGGGCACGGTGATGTTCAACGGTCTTGCGCTGGTGACCGCGCCCGGGCGGGTGATGACGCCGCGCGCACCGAGCGAGCAGCTGGTCGCGACGGCCCGTGCACGCCTCGCAGAACGACCCGCGCGTGTGGCCGATATCGGTACCGGCAGCGGCGCGATCGCCATTGCGATCGCGATCGCATGCCCGAAGGTCGAAGTCTGGGGGACTGACATCAGCCGCTCGGCGGTGGCACTCGCGCGCGCCAACGTGCGACGGCATCGGCTCGAAGACCGCGTCTTCATCCGCCATGGCGACCTCCTGGCGCCGGTACCGGGGCCTGTGGACTTGATCGTCGCCAATCTGCCCTACGTCGCAGCCTCGACCGCGGCCCAACACCCCGACCTCCTCTCTGAGCCCGCCGCCGCGGTCTTCGCCGCCGGCGACGGTCTCGAGCCGTACCGCAGGCTCGTCGACGCCGCGGCGATTCAACTCGCTGACGGCGGCGCCTTGCTCCTGCAGCTGAATAGGCGGGTTGTCGAAGCCTCGCGGTCCGAGCTCCCGGCGCTGCGTGCCGCCCTCGGCAACACCGTCGCGGCAGCGGCCTGACCTGCGCGCGTTTGGTCCCGGGGCGACGCAGTAGACCACGGGACGGTGTACCTGCAGAACGCTGCGGCACCTCTGCACCGCGGTGGAGGGCAACGAGCACCGAAATGGGGCCGCCCACCGATGGCCACTCCGGCCTCGCGCGGCGACGCTGGGGTGGACGAAAGGAGAACGACATGGGTGGGTCAATCGTGTGTGGTGTCGACGGATCGGCCGACTCCCAGGCCGCACTCGGCGTCGCGGCGAGGCTGGCAGAGCGGCTCGAGGCGAGGCTCGTTCTCGCGCACGTGGCCGAGGTCGCACGCGTCCCGTATGCCGCCGTCGGCGGTATGGGGCCGGGCGGAATCGCGCCTCAGCCGATGACGCTCGCGACACGCGACGAGCAGGAGGAAGCTGGCGCGCGACTGCTCGAGCAGATCGCCGCCGAGCACGGGCTCCGTGACGCCGAACGGCGCGTGGTGGTCGGCTTTCCGGCCGAACGGCTCGCCGATCTGGCCGACGACGAGGACGCCGAGTTGATCGTCGTCGGCTCTCGCGGGCGCGGGCGGTTCAAGGCCGCGTTTCTCGGCAGCGTCTCGAACAGCCTGGTCGGCGTCGCCCGCTGCCCGGTGTTGATCGTCCCACCCGGCGCCGCCGAGGCGCAGTGATCTCTCTCGCCCGAACACGTAAGGACCGGACGCTTGGCGTCGCTAATGACGTCGAGGCCTCATCGATTCGAACGGAGGAGTTGCATGGCAACAACGACATACCAAGGAAAGGCGACCGCGAAGGAAAGGTCCGTCTCGGCGCACTCGCTGAGGAGCGATTCCGCCTACCAGGAGTACACGCTGCTTCGGATCACGTTCACCGTCGCACCGATCGCATTCGGAATCGACAAATTCTTCAACGGGATGGTCGACTGGGAGAAGTACCTTGCTCCCTGGATCAACCGGCTGATGCCCGGTACGGGGCACAGCTTCATGCTGTTCGTAGGCATCGTCGAGATCACCGCCGGGCTGGTGGTCGCGCTGAAGCCACGCTACGGCGCCTACCTCGTCGCGGCCTGGCTCGCAGGGATCGTCGTCAACCTGCTCACTTACTCGGGCTACTACGACATCGCCCTGCGCGACTTCGGCCTACTGCTCGGCGCGCTCACTCTCGGGCGGCTGGCAATGAAATACGACTCCGCCCCGCTAAGGCTGCGTCGCTAGCAGCACGCGAAAGAGCAGGCGCTGCTGCCGCGGCGCCTGCTCGCGCCAGTACCGATCGGAACCGAACTCGGTTCGCCGAGGCACCGCGGCGAGCGGCGCCGCAACGGCCCGGCAGCGTCGGCTCCGCAGCTTCAAGCAGCGAAGACGAGGAGCGACGATGAGCGCCACCCTGCTCCCAGCCAAGGGCACGCCCCCAGCTGCGGACGCGACCGAACTCGCGGTCGGCCCCTCAGTTTGCGACGTCATTCAGGATCAGGTGAGCGGGGTCGTCACCTTCGGCCGTGAGACGGTCGAGAGCCTGCTTGCAAGCGGCGGCTTCTTCTGGCTCGACCTTAGACACCCGACTGCAGACGACTTCGACATCCTGCGCGAGGTCTTCAAGTTCCATCCGCTCGCGCTCGAAGACTCGGAGCAGTTCAATCAGCGAGCGAAAATCGACGGCTATGACGACTTCGTCTTCATCGTCATCTACGGCGCCGGACCCGACGACGACCGGCTGGTCGAGGTCCATTGCTTCTACTCCGAACGGTTCCTGATTACCGTTCATCGCGACGACTGTCCGGCCTTTACAGAGATCCGGCGGCGCTACCGAAAGCGCGACCGAGCGATCGACCACCCATCACTGCTGTTGTACCGCGTTGTCGACGGCCTCGTCGACAGCTTCTTCCCGAGCCTCGCCGAGTTGGACGACCGCATCGACGAACTCGAGGACGCGATCTTCCTGAAGTCCGACGAGAACCAGCTCCAAGAGATCTTCCAGATGAAGCGACAACTCGTCGGGATGCGGAAGACCGTGACGCCACAGCGCGACGCCTTCGGGAGCCTGATGGGCGGCGTCGCCGGACTGCCCGGACTCGCCGAGGAGGACGAGCACTACTTCCGCGACGTCTACGACCATCTGATCCGGATCAGCGATCTGATCGACAGCTACCGCGACCTCCTGACGGGCGCGATGGACGTCTACCTCTCGACCGTCTCCAACCGAACCAACGCGGTGATGAAGCAACTGACGATCATCGCCACCATCTTCCTGCCGCTGACGTTCATCACCGGCTTCTTCGGCCAGAACTTCGACTGGATGGTTTCCCACGTCCACAGCGGCCCCATGTTCCTCGTCCTCGGCGTCGGCACCGAGATCTCCGCCCTCCTCGCGCTCCTCGCATTCTTCAGACGCCGCGGCTGGTTCTAAGACCGGGCAACATCGAGGAGATGGGCGTTCGATCGAGCCAGCGAAGGCGTAGAAGGTGAGCCAACTCCTCCTACTGGCGGGCGCCGCCCCGGTCGGGATCGATCAGGACTACCTGCTGCAGGCGCGGCAGATGCAGGCGCTCTCCTTCGCGGTGCACATCCCGCTCGTCTGCTTCGGGATCGCCTTCCCGACACTGGTGTTGTTCGTCGAGTGGCTCTACCTGCGCACCGGCGACGAGCTCTACCGGACCCTGGCGAAGCGCTGGACGAAGGTGATGGCGGCGCTGTTCGCGGCCGGGGTCGTCACGGGGACGATCCTCAGTTTCGAGATGGGCCTCCTGTGGCCGAGCTTCACCGCCAGCTTCGGCAGTGTCTTCGGTCTCGGATTTGCGATCGAAGGCTTCTCCTTCTTCATGGAGGCGATCTTCATCGGCATCTACATCTACGGCTGGAGCCGGCTCTCCCCGCGGGCCCACTTCGCCAGCGGCATCCCGGTCGCGATTGCCGGCATCACCGGTTCGTTAACAGTGATCTCGGTCAACGGCTGGATGAACCATCCGACCGGATTCCAGCTACGGGGCGGCAAGGCCGTCGACGTGCATCCGCTGCAGGCGCTCTTCGGCAACAGCTACTTCTGGCACGAGTTCGTACACATGTATCTGGCCGGCTACATCGTCACCGGTTTCCTGGTCGCCGCCGCCTACGCGGTCGGTCGCCTGCGCGGACGCTGGGGCCGCTACGAGCGCACGGCGCTCGCGATCCCGCTCACGGTTGCGGTGCTCTGCTCACCCGTGCAGGTGCTCGTCGGCGACTGGAACGGGCGCGAGGTGGCGAGGGCACAGCCGACCAAGCTCGCCGCCTTCGAAGGGCTCGGCCAGACGAGACGGGGCGCGCCCGTCCACCTGCTCGGCTGGTACAGAGACGGCCGGGTCGAGTACGGGATCCCGATCCCGCGGCTGCTTTCGTTGCTCGCCTACCACGACCCGAACTCGAGCGTCGCCGGCCTCGACGCCGTCCCTCCGGACGAGCGCCCTCCCGTCAACGTCGTGCGCCTCGCCTTTCAGACGATGGTCGGGATCGGAACCCTGCTCGCCCTGCTCGGCTTCGCCTACCTCGCCGTCCGCTGGCGACGCAAGCGGCTGCCGGAGTCGCCCTGGTTCTACCGGGCGCTGGCCGTGGCAGGGCCGTTGTCGGTCGTCGCGCTGATCTGCGGCTGGGTGACGACCGAGGTCGGCCGTCAACCCTGGGTCGTGTACAGGGTGATGCGCACCTCCGAAGCCGTCACCGGAGCCGGAGGCATCCCCATTGGCTACGCGACGCTCGCACTCGTCTACCTCGGGCTCGCGCTCGCGGTCGCCTGGATCCTCCACCGGCTCGCCCGTGCTCCGCTCGATCCGGTGACCGCTCCGCCCACGGCCAAGGAAGCGTGACATGCATCTGTACGAGCTCCCGCTGCTCTTCGCGCTGATTGGGCTCGCCTTTTACACGGTGCTCGCGGGAGCCGACTTCGGCGCCGGCTGGTGGCAGCTGACCGCGGGCAAGGGCCCGGACGCCGCCTCGATCCGCGACCACGCCCACCACGCGATGGGCCCCGTCTGGGAAGCGAACCACGTCTGGCTCATCTTCGTGCTCACCGTCGTCTGGACCGCCTACCCGAGCGCGTTCGGCTCGATCGCCTCGACGCTCACGATCCCGCTCTTCATCGCCGCGGTGGGGATCATCTTCCGCGGCACCGCCTACGCGCTCCGCGCGGGCGCCTCCACCGTACGCGAGCTGCGCGCGATCGACACCGTCTTTGCGCTCTCGTCGATCCTGACCCCGTTCGCGCTGGGCACCGCCGTCGGCGGGATCGCTTCCCGCCGCGTTCCGGTCGGGAACGCCGCCGGCGACCAATTTTCGAGCTGGCTGAATCCGGCCTCGCTCCTGATCGGCGTACTGGCCGTCGCGACCGCCGCCTACCTGGCGGCCGTGTTTCTCTGCGCCGACGCCGCCCGGCTCGGCGAAACCACACTCGAGCAAAAGTTCCGAACGCGCGCGCTCGCAGCCGGCCTCGTCAGCGGGGCGATCGCGCTCGGCGGCGTCGCGGTGCTGCATTCCGATGCGCACCCGCTGTATCACCGTCTCGTCGAGGGCAAGGGCCTGATCGGCCTGCTCGCCTCGATTGTCGCCGGCAGCGCGACGCTCGCGCTCGTCTGGTCGAAACGCTACGAAGCCTCCCGCTACACCGCCGCGCTCGCCGTCGCCGCAATCATCGCCGGCTGGGCGCTCGCACAATCGCCGGTCTTCCTCGAGGGACTGACGGTCCGGGAAGCGGCCGCAGGCCGGGACACGCTCGTCGCCGTGACCGTCGCCGTGCTCGCGGGAGCGGCAATCCTTTTCCCCTCGCTCGCGCTGCTCTTCCGACTGGTGCTCGGTGGAAGCCTCGGCCGTGGCGAGCGCGCCGCCGGCCAGCCGACTCAGGCGCGCTCTCTGCTCGCGACCCTCGCACCTGGCCTGCTGCCGAGGCTCGCCATCGCCTGCCTGGTCGCCGGGATCGGCTTCACCACAATCGCCAACGCGGCCTGGGCACACGCGATCGGCGTCTTCTCTCTCTTCGCCTTCATCGTCGTCGCATTTCCCGCCGCTCTCCCACCCGAGCTATTGCGGACCTCCCTCGAAGACCGCAGCGCGGAGAAAGCGGACACGCGGTGAATGGGCGCGTTACGAAAGCGCGCGGACGAGTTCACTCAGGCTAGCCGCAGCTCACTGGAACTGGAGTCTCTCTCTCGCGCGCCGCGCGCGCGAACAGACTCTCGCGGCCCAGCTAAGGCGACTCAGACTCAGCGGCGCACCAAGGGCGCATCTCAGTTCCGAGGTCATGGTGAGGGACGTCGTCGTAACAGTGCGGGGAGGCGTCAGCTGCTCGCCGCCTGCATCAGCGGTCTTTGGTAAGGGGACTCCATTCGGGTCGCGATCGCGATCCGGTTCCAGGCATTCATTGCGGTGATCGCCCAGAGCAGCTGGGCGAGCTCCTCTTGGCTGAACTGCGCTGCTGCTTCGTCCCAGACGGCGCGAGGGACGTGCTCGTCGCTGATCAGCGTGATCGCATCGGTGAGCCCGAGTGCAGCCCGTTCGCGGTCGCTGAAGAGGGGCGCGTCGCGCCAGGCGGCGAGGGCGTACAGGCGTTGCTCGCTTTCGCCGGCTTGACGCGCCTCCTTCGTGTGCGTGTCGATGCAGTAGGCGCAGCCGTTGATGATCGAAGCGCGCAGGTTGACGAGTTCCCGCAGAGTCGGGTCGAGCTCGACGGACTTGCTAAGTGCTACGAGCGCTCGGTGCGGCGCCGGGGCGGCCTTCGCGATCCGCATCCGAGGTGGCTCGAAGGGGTGCGTTGTCTGGTTCACGGCTCTCCTTTTTGGTCGGCTCTTCGGTGGTCATGGCGGTTGCGTTCAGCCTGTCCGACGGACGAGCGGATGCCTATGGGCTCAGGGCACCACTTCGGCGCGCGTCCCATGCAGCGGGGCCGGTCTCCGCGACGGCCGGGGGACGCGTCCGTTCGGTGCCAGGCTGGCTCAGAGGGCGAGGAGCCGTGGAGGCGAGCAGCCGTCGAAATGGGGCCGCTTCCCGATAGCCCGCGCGCGTGCGCTCGGCGACGCTGGCAGTAACAAAAAGGAGCGCGAGATGAAGGGATCGATCGTTTGTGCCGGCAAGTGTGTGCGCATCTGGGGCGGGACCCTCGACCGATGAATCCTGACGTCTTTATCACGATCGTCTTCTCGTCCTTCGTCTTCTTGGTAGGGGCCGCCGGAGCGCTCTTCGCGACGGTGACGGTGGTGCGCGGTCGTCGCCGCGCCGATGCGAGTCTCAATCCTCCCGCCGACCGGGCAGAAGCGCGATCTCCGCATCCGGTGGTTGCGTCCTCGCAGGTCACGCCGCACTCGGAGCGTCCCGGCGGCCGGGCGGGTGTGGCGGTCATGACGGCTCCCGTTCGCCGCTGGAGCGCCAAGACGACCATCGCCGCGACCTACGCCTCGACCGGCGTCGTGTTGCTAGCGCTCGCGCTCCTTGTCGCCTTCCTGCTCCAGCCACCGCTACTCGGCTGGGTCGGCTTCACGATCGTGTGCGCGATCGTGTTGAGCTTGGCGACGGTCGCGACGGTCGCGGTTCCGCGCATGCGGCTCAACCCGCAGCGCCCGGCCGTCGCGCTCGACCATGAATCGCGGCTGCTTGTCGTCGCCGACGAGCATTGCGGTTCGCCAGCGCTCTGGCAGGAGATCTACGCGCGCCTCGACGGCGCGGTCGCGGTCTACCTCGTGGTTCCGGTGCGCGTCTCGCACCTGCACTACTTGACGAATGACGAGCGCGAAGAATCACGCCACGCTGAGGATCGCGCACGGCTCGCGATCGAATTGCTGCGCGAACGCGGCGTCTCCGTCACCGGAGGAGTCGGCAGCGACGATCCGCTCGAGTCGATGACCGATGCGCTCGCGTCGTTCCCCGCCACCCGCGTGCTGCTCGCGACCTCGACCGAGGAAGACTCATACTGGATGGAGCAGGGGCTCGTGGCCAAGGCCCGAGCATTGACGCCGCTCCAGGTCGACCACGTCGTCGTCCCCCCGACACCAACCAAAGACCGCGGTCGGAGGTTCGCTCGACAATGACGCGCGTCTCGGCAAAGCCGGCAAGCAAGCCGCGGCGCCGTCGCGCGCAGGGCCAGCTTCGCGCTGGGGGCAGAGCGGTTGCCAGTCCGAGAGTGGCAGCCCCGGCGTGCACCGCTTGCCGATCGGGCCTGCCCCGGCCGAGGTCATGTTCGACGGTCTGACGGACTCGAACCGTCGACCCCTCCTTACCATCGAGCGACGAGGCGGGAAGCGAGGGCAAGCTGGGAAGCCGCGGGCACGAAAGCCGCGGAAGAAGAAGGAATCGCCGGAAGGCGAGTGACCGCGCGTGGCCGCGGTGCCCGCGTTGGTGTTCCCTTGGTGTTCCCTCGACTGGTGGAGCTCAAGGCGCGCTGTGATGCTTTGACCTCCGGCGTCTGGACCCGTCAAGAGGGGACACAGATCTGCCCGCTCCGCTGCACCTCGAGCTCGTGGATGCGACCACTCGTGCACCGAACTCAGGTCTGGAGAACTGAGGCCGCCGTCTGCCGAGAGGCTCTCGGGTCGGCATGGCGATGAATGAGCTTCCAGCCGTCCTCTTCACGGCGATAGACGGAGGTCACCCGGGCGGCAAATTCCGCCTGTTCCTCACGCCCTGTTCCTCACGCCCTGCGACCTTCGCCTCCACTCGCTCGATTTCCACCGTGTATGCCAACTCGTCGGCGGCGGTCTTGGAAATCGCCTCGAAGTCGGTGGCTCGTCCGTCGCTGAAGTAGGAGGCGGCGCGCTCGAGTTGCTCGACAACCCCCTCCCAGCCCCGACCAAAACCGCCAAACGGATTCCCGAGCGTGATGTCGCCGCGTCGCGACTCCATCTCCATCGATGTCTCCCGTGATTCTTACGCGCCTGCTCGAGCGTCCGCGGAGGCGGTGGCGGCGTTGACGAGCGCGGTCGGTGACGAGAGCGGGATCGAGCGGGTCCTCGTGCACGAGTTCGTTGATCCGGAGTGCGTCGACGATGAAGAGGGCGAAGTCCATTCTGCGGGTGAGGGTTGGTCGCGGCGCGAGATCTGCGAGGACATCGACCGCCAAGTCCGCGAGCTGCACGTTCACCTCGACGAGCGGGACCATGGCCGCCCTTGCATGGCCGTGCGACCCTGGTGGACCTGTGCATCTTCGTCGGCAGGTGAGGCTCGAGCAACAGCACACATCAAGCGGAGCGGCCTGCCGGGGACAAGGAGTTGGTAGTGCTTAACATCCGAGGAATGCTTCCCGAGGGCGTGTACCACTGGACGGCGACGCATCCCGAGTGGGAAGGGCCGGTGTCGGCGTACGCAGTCGACGACGGCGAGCGGCTGATCCTGATTGATCCGATCGACGTTCCGGACGACGTGCGGGCGCTGTTCGGGTCGCGCGAGGTGGTCACGGTACTCACGTCCACGTGGCATGAGCGCGACGCCGCGGCGCTCGGCTTTCCCGTGTGGGCCCCGGCGCCTGATCGCCCCGAGGACCAGCTCGTCCCGGCGACGCGCTACGCGATCGGCGACTCGCTGTTCGGGATGGAGGCGTATCCCGGCCGTGAAGGCCAGCTCGACCTCGTACTTTGGAGCGAGCGGATTCGCGCGGTGATCGCAGGCGATACGCTGATCAACCTGGGCAACGGGCTCGAGATCCCCGCGAGTTGGCTGCCGGAAGGCGTCACGGTCGAGCAGGTCGCTACCGGGCTGAGGCCACTGCTCGACAAGCCCGTGGAGTTCGTGCTGCCGACGCACGGCGAGCCTGCCGACCGCGCGGCTCTCGAACGCGCCCTCGCCTGATCCGGCCACGCTGTCGGGTACGCCGCGAGCGTTGTGCACGAAGGTCGCCCCTCAGCCGAGTTCTTGAGCGAGCCCGATGAGAAGTCCTTCAGGCCCGCGGATATAGCAGAGCCGATACGCGTCTTTGTACTGGACCACGTCGCTGCTGACGAGCTGCGCACCGTGCTTGCGGAGTCGGGCGAGCGTCTCGTCGATGTCGTCGACAGCGAACATGACGCGCAGGTAGCCGAGAGCGTTCACCGGGGCGTCCCGGTGATCGGCGACTACGGGCGGCGCGAGAAAGCGCGAGAGCTCGAGCCGGCCGTGGCCGTCCGGCGTGCGCATCATGGCGATCTCAACGCGCTGGTCGCCCAGTCCAGTGACGCGCCCTGCCCATTCTCCTTCCACTATGGCTTGGCCTTCGAGCTCGAGGCCGAGCTCGCGAAAGAACGCGATCGTCGCCGGTAGGTCGTCGACGACAATGCCTACATTGTCCATCCGTTGAACCGTCATTCGGTCACGTTTCTCCTTGGTCATGGAGACGTAGGCCACCCAGTGAGACGGCGTTGGTGTTGGTGTTGGCGTATGGCACCGCGGGCAGTTCCACCGTGACGCGGAGCCCGCCATTGGGCCGCCGCGCGACGGTGAGGGTTCCGTCGTGTGCCTGGATGATGCTCTTGACGATCGCCAGGCCGAGGCCGACGCCTGCCTGGTCGGTGCGGATGCGCTCGGTGCCTCGCTGAAACGGCTCGGCGAGCGTCGCGACGACCTCCGGGGCGAGGTTCTCACCCGTGTTCTCGACGGTGAGCGCCGCGGTCTCCGACTGGCCGCTGGTCGTGACCCAGACAGTGCCCCGGTCGGGCAAGTTGTGGATGACCGCGTTGTGCACGAGGTTCGTCGTCAACTGGAGCAGTAGCGCGTGCGAGCCGAGCGCGGGGGTTACGTCGCCCGAGGTCTCGACGGTGACGCCGCGTTTCTCCGCGAGGGGTAGGAGCGTTTCAGTGGCTTCTTCCGCCACGAGAGACAGGTCGACGTGCTCCGAGGTGAATGACCGTTGGTCTGCGCGGCTGAGCAGGAGAAGCGCTTCCGTGAGGTCGATCGCCCGGGCGTTGACCGCGTGGAGGCGGTCGACGAGCTCATCGTTGTCGCGGTTCGGGTCGTTGCGGGCGACGTCGAGAAGCGTTTGCGTGATCGCCAGAGGGGTGCGCAGTTCGTGGGAGGCGTTGGCGGCGAACCGCTGCTGCTCGACGACGTGCGCTTCGAGCCGAGCGAGCATGCTGTCGAAGCTATCGGCGAGATCCCGAAACTCGTCTTTGCGGCCGTCCAGCTGGATCCGGTGGGAAAGTGATCCGTTCGCGGCGATGCGTGTGGCGTCAGTGATCCGAGTGAGGGGGGCCAGCATGCGGCCGGCGAGAAGCCATCCTCCCAGCAGGCCGAATACCAAGAGGAACGCCATCACGATGGCTGCGATCGGAGCGAAGTAGCGCAGGAGGGCGCCGTGGCTCTCCACGAGGAAGATCACGCCAGGGTGCACCCCACGCGAGAGGGAGAAGTACATGGCGGTGAGCAGCACGGCACCTGCGAGCATCAGGAAGCCGGCGTAGCTGAGAGTGAGTTTGAGGCGAACGCTCAGACCAGGCGCTCTATGCACGCTCTTCCCCATCATGCGCGGTATCGGGTTGCGGGTCGATGCGGTAGCCGACGCCGGGAACTGTGGCGATGATCTGCGGTTCGCCGAGCCGTTTGCGTAGCGCCGAGACGGTTATGCGCACCGCGTTGGTGAACGGGTCTGCGTTTTCGTCCCACGCTCGTTCCAGCAGCGCTTCTGCGCTGACGACGCCGCCTTCGGCGGCGACGAGGACTTCGAGTAGTGCGAACTGTTTGCGGGTGAGGGCGATGTAGCGGCCGTCGCGATAGACCTCTCGGCGGAACGGATCCAGCCGCAGACCTGCGATCTCCCGCACCGGTGGCCTGTTGTGGGCGCGCCTGCGATCAAGGGCTCTGAGACGGAGCACGAGCTCTCGGAGCTCGAATGGCTTCGTGAGGTAGTCATCGGCGCCGAGCTGGAACCCCGTCGCCTTGTCGTCGAGACGGTCGGCAGCGGTCAGCATGAGGATCGGCATCCCGCTGCCCGAGGCGACGATGCGCGTCGCGATCTCGTCACCGGAAGGGCCAGGGATGTCCCGGTCGAGGACGGCGATGTCGTAGGCATTGAACCTGAGCAGCTTCAGAGCGGTCTCGCCGTCGCCTGCGATGTCGGCGGCGATCGCTTCCAGGCGGAGGCCGTCGCGGATCGCTTCCGCCATGTAAGGCTCGTCCTCGACGATCAACACGCGCACGCTCCGATGCTAGAGCCGCGGCATATCGTCGGCATATCGAAAAGCCGATACGCGCTCGCAACACGGCCTGGGCAAACCTGGGCGCGTGACCCACAGCAAGCAAGCGCGAACAGCGACTCATCCGATTCGGATTCGCAGGATCGGCGTCGCGGGTGTGCTGGTCGTCATCCTGGCGATCGCCGCTGCCCTTGGCTACCGGTTGCTGCCGTCGTCGTCTTCGACGGCCGCATCACCGAGCGACGTCACTCCTACTGAGCAGCGTGCTGCACGCGGCGTAGCCGTCCCCGGCACCGTGTGGCCCGAATACGGTCAAGCCGCCGTCCAGATCGGACAGTCGCGGATCCAAGCCGGGCCAAACCAGCACGCGGCTCCGATCGCCAGCGTCGCGAAGGTGATGACGGCGTATCTCGTGCTTCGTGACCACCCGCTAGGGGTGGGCGAAGACGGGCCGACGATCACGCTGACCGGTGCCGATGTCGCCGACACCGATCGCCGGAGCCGGCACCGGGAGTCGGTCGTGCCGGTCGTCGCCGGCGAGCAGTTGACCGAACGGCAGGCGCTGCAAGCGCTGCTGCTCCCGTCGGCGAACAACATCGCCGCCGTCCTCGCGAGGTGGGATTCCGGCTCGGTCGCGCGATTCGTCGCGGACATGAACACGACCGCGCGGTCGCTTGGCATGACGCGCGCCCGCTACACCGACCCGAGCGGTTACGACGACGCGACGGTTTCGACTGCCGCTGACCAACTCCGCATTGTCGACCAGGCGATGCGCCTACCCGTGTTCGCGAGCATCGTCGCGACACCGACCGCGACCCTGCCGGTCGCCGGCACCGTGCACAACACCAACACGCTGCTCGGGCGGTACGGCTTCGTCGGCGTGAAGACCGGCTCCGACAAAGCTGCCGGCGGCTGCTTCGCGTTCCGGGTGATCCGCTTGGTACACGGGAAGCGCACGACGATCACGGGCGTCGTTTTGGGCCAGCCCGGCGCCGACCTGATCGACGCAGGCCTGTCAGCGGCAGATGCGATGGTCGCCCGCATCGCCGGCGATCGAGTCGGGTCGGTCTCACCGCAACCACTCCCCGCGCCAGGAGCTCTGCCGCGAACGCAGCTCGGCGGAGGACCGCTGTCGATGCAATCAGCACACGAGGAGGAAACCCTTGACGGCCGCTCACACCAGCACCGCCAGTCACACGACCACCATCACGGTTCGTCAGAAGGCGGTGAAGTTCTCCGAGTGCATGCGCACCAACGGGGTCAGCGACTTTCCAGACCCGAACGCATCGGGCGAGTTCCTTCGTATGGGGTGAGCGTGACCCCCGCCGTGTGGAAGAACGCCGTCGCTGCGTGCAAGGCCCTGCAGCCACCGGGCACCTTGAGCGCAAAGCTGACTCCCGCGCAGGAATCGGCAGCCCTCAAGTTCGCCGCGGTGGTGAACCGTCGGTGGCGACGAGGATTCGGTTCATCTTGTTCCCCTTTCGTGCGTCGGGTCGCGGCGTGGATCTTGTGAATCGCCGACTTGCTGGCTTTTGTTGCCGCCCCTCTCTGGTGCGTCGGATCAGCCTCGCTTGGCCTGTGCTTGGGGCGGCATCCGGCCAACTTCGAGCCCTCGCGCGAGATCGGTGATCGACAGCAGCCCGGCCAGGTGTCCATTGTCGACCACGAGCCCACGATTCGCCCTCGGCGCGGAGAGCTCCGCCAGGGCGTCGACGGCCCGCTCGTCCTCGGTGAGCCGCGGGAGCTTGTCGAGCGGGATCATCGTGTCCCGCACGCGCTGCGTATCCCACTCGGGCCGGGGCACCGCGGCGACCGAGGCGAAGGCGAGGAGGCCGACCGGACTGCCCCCATCGAGGACCGGGTAGGTGGTGAACCGGTGCGACCGGGCGACGTCGTCCATGACGCGTGCGAGCGTCGAGTCGGCGTCGACGGTTACGGGGTCGCGCACCATCAGGTCGCGAACGCGCAGCCCGACAAGCGCTTGCTCCGTCGCAACGTAGCGAGCCTCGGCCCTGGCGCCTTGGAGCAGGTACCAGCCGATGAAGGCGAGCCAGGCGCCGCTGAACGAGCCCTGGAAGACGAACATCGCGAGGCCGAGCACGATGAACAGGTAGCCGAAGCCCTGTCCGATCTCCGACGCGACGCGGGTGGCCCAAGCGTAATCCCCCTTGACTCGCCAGAGTGCGGCGTGCAAGACGCGACCGCCGTCCAGCGGGGAAGCGGGCAAGAGGTTGAAGGCAGCCAGAACGAGGTTGATGTAGCCGAGCCAGGCAGCGACGCCGTCGACGGCGCTGGGCAGGCCAGCAAGCGCGATCAATACGAACACGACGCCGAGGCCGATCGAGACGAGGGGCCCCGAGAGGGCAACACGGAACTCGGCGCCGGGGCTCGCGAACCGATCCTTGAACTGCGCCACGCCGCCGAACAGCCAGAGGGTGATCGAGTCGACCTCGAGCCCCTCGCGGCGGGCCACCCACGAGTGCCCGAGCTCGTGCAACAGGATCGACGCCAAGAACAGGAACGCGGCAACGATGGCCATGGCGAGGTAGGCGCCGTCGGACAGGCCGGGGTTCTGCGACGGGAAGACGCCGTCCGCCAGCGACCAGACGATCAGGGCGAAAACGGCGAGCAGGCTCCAGTGCAGCCGCACCTCCACTCCGCCGAAGCGGCCGATCCGGAAGTTCCCGTCCATCATCCGCTCCCTGCGCTTCGTTGTGCCGCGGACGCTCGGGCGGCTTAGTGCTTCGTTAGCCATCGAGGTCTCCTCTCGCGTCTTTCGCCATATCTGGCTACCCGAACGTGAACACGTACGCCTCTGCACCGGGCTCGAGGAACGTGATCTCGAACGTGCGGTCGGTGATCGATCGCGGCTCTCGAATCAGCTGGTAGAGCCGCTGTTCGACAACAGTTCCGCGGCCCTCTTCGTCGACGTCGAAACCATGACCGTCGCGCGGCGGTTCGCCGTCGACGAGCATCCGGAACGGCACGGCGACCCCGCGCGAAGGCGGCCCCATCACGAGGTTGACGTCGCGGGCGTGGAAACGGAACGCGATCCGCCCGTCGGCTTCGTTCAGCACGCTCACACCGCGCTCGATCGTCCAATCGCCAGAGAGCGCCCACTGGTTGAGCTGCAGTCGGTCCGGCGCGACGTATGTGCGGGCTTCGTCGAACCGTGGTTCGCCCGCGAAGTTCTGCGCCTGCTCGTAGCCGAGGTAGGTCTCGGGGGACTGCAACGTCGCCCAGTCGGCCTGTGCCTCGAAGCCCTCGTCTGCGACGGAGACGAGGGCTTCGCCGATGCCGTCGCCGCCGGCTTCCCGGAGCAGCTGCTGGATGACCCGTTCGCACTCCTCGTACCCGCCTTCGCCGAAGTGGTGGTGCCGGATCCGGCCTTCGGCGTCGGCCATGTAGACCGCCGGCCAGTAGTGGTTGTCGAATGCGCGCCAGACGCGGTAGTCGCTGTCGAGCGCGATCGGGTACTCGACCCGCATGTCCGCCGCGGCCCAGCGAACGTTGTCGACGTCTCGCTCGAACCCGAACTCGGGCGTGTGGACGCCGACGACGACGAGCCCCTGGTCGCGGTACTTCTCGTGCCACGCGCGGACGTAGCCGAGCGTGCGGAGCCAGTTGATGCACGTGTACGTCCAGAAGTCGACGAGCACGACCTTCCCAACGAGGTCCGCCGCCGTCAGCGGCTCCGAGTTGAGCCAGCCGGTGGCCCCGTCGAAGGAGGGCAGCTGATCCTCCCTTCGCGGGCCGAAGCCGAACAGTGACCGAGTCGTCTCCATGCCTAGCTACCCTGAGGCCTGCTGGGTTGCGGTCATCGCACCGACCTGAATGCGGCGCGCACCTCGGCGGAGAAGAGCTCCGGCTGCTCCCAAGCTGCGAAGTGGCCGCCCTTGTCGGCCTTGTTGAAGTAGATGAGCTTGGGGTACGACTGCTCGACCCAGCTGCGCGGAGCCTGGAAGATTTCGCCCGGGAACGTGGTGAAGCCGACCGGCACCGAGACCTCGGGAGGAGGCTGTCCGGCCGCAAGAGCCTGGGCTCGGCCGAGCTCCCAGTATGCGCGGGCCGCCGAAGCCCCGGTACCCGTCAGCCAGTACAGCGTGATGTTGTCGACGATCTGGTCCCGTGTGAGATGACCCGAGGGCTCGCCGTGGAGAAAGGCGTGGGAGATCTTCTCGTAGCTGTCCGTGTCGTGGTCGAGCAACCAGGCCGCCAAGGCGACCGGTGAATCCAGCAGGGCGTAGCCGATCGTTTGCGGCCGCGTGGACTGCTCGAGGAAGTAGCCGAAGCCGCTCGTGGTGAACGTCTTGATCGCCTCGAGGGCCGCGCGTTCCTCTTCGGAATCCCCCCGCGGCGGGGTCGCGCCGCCGAGCGTCGTCACGAGCAAGTTCATGTGGATGCCGAGCAGCCCTTCGGGTGCCTGGCGGCCCA